>Ga0214473_10010565_pt1 | contig 10850 bp, 6 predicted proteins | sample RVTome_7_FD_203509 | JGI IMG/M metagenome (GOLD analysis project Ga0214473, IMG submission 203509) | Soil microbial communities from uranium-contaminated site in the Upper Colorado River Basin, Wyoming, United States - RVT98D197 | ecosystem: Environmental > Terrestrial > Soil > Contaminated >... | reverse complement strand
ATTTCTGCCAGATCAGCGACTCGACCACGAGCTACGGGTCGTACTCGGGTGCTGTTCCAAACGAGAAGATCTCATGGGGCAAGCTCTCGGCAGCGACACCGAAGTTCATTATCGAGTCAGACGCCACTATCGTGGCACCGCTCATTTTCGCCTATGTCCTGGGGAAATAGCTGTGAGGGTATCCCTGCTGGCTGGCAGCCGGAAAGATTGCATCCTGTAAGTTTGGTATAGTATTTTAATGGGTCATCAAATACGAAGGGATCGCAGTTCAGAACCTTGGAGGCATACATGTCCCAGCGGTTCGCCTCGGCTTTACTTAATGCGCCAACCCTTTTCCTGATTGTATCCCTAGTGCTCACAGGCGCCATGAGCGCTGCGGCCGCCGCTGAAGAACTCCTCAGCAGATCGCCTGAGAGGGGTGGAGTTGGCCTCGAGCTCCAGCAGCTACAGTTCCACAAACTTCAGCGCCCAGCGCTCCCCGAAGGCGTTATGCCCGTGTTCCCCGAAGGCGTTATGCCCGTGTTCCCCGAGGGCGTCATGCCCGAGTTCACGGGCAAACCTGTGCGAGAAGGACTTCTCGGCAAGCTGGACGAGAGGCTGTCCATCATTGTCACAGATCAAGCCTCCACATCAGCCATCACCTTCTCGCAAGTTATGGATAAGCTCGCTGACGATATGCGCGTCGACAAGCTTACGCTGTTTCGCCACTGGTGGGACACTGCCGACAAAACGTCGGGCAACCCCTTTTGCAACTCGGAAACGCAAAAACTAAACGGATTTCCTTATCAGTGCCCGAGAGCCGAAGCCGAGCAGGACAATCCCTTCGACGGCTCTGATCCCTGCGCTGGCTATACCGCGATCGGTTTCGTCAATCGGTTTGATCTCGCAGATAAAGATCGCGGCCAGCACTGCGGAGAGTTCCGGATCGTCTTTGCCAGAAACAGCGGGCTTGGAGCTGCTCAAAATTGTAGCGCTCCGCGAGGCAAACGACTTCTCATCATCTTCGAAGCTCTGGTTCCCAATCCCGAACCGCCTCACTCGCCGCGAACACCCAACCCTGACAATATCTTCGTCAACCTTAAGGGATGCCGACCGATCGTTGAATTCTGGCTAGGTCTTTCAGACTCAAACATGAGCACCACCGATCACGGGACGGCGCTACGCGATTTCTTCCTCAAGGGCTTACCGGATGCCAAAATCGCCCCAGTGGTCGACGCGAAGAACTACGCAGGTGGTCCTGCGAGCGGTCAGATTCGCACGAACCAATTGATGCAACCTAACTGGACCTTGAGAGAATTCAAAACTTCCAACGGTCGCATTATTCCGGCGACAGTTAAAAGCAATCCGGGAAATTCATTGTTCGGGAAAGATTCACACAAAATAGAATTCGCAGATTATTTGGTCAGAGACGATACGCTGGCCAATCTAAGGGGTGTAACGAGTGCTGGCGAGACAAACATAGACACATTTGCCTTCGGACTAACAGTGCCAAGCGTTGATCACTTAAACAGTTTTGAAAGCCAAGAAGAATTGCCGAGTGAAGGCGACGTCGTAAAGGCTTTCGAGGATTGCCGCCAACTCGAACCTTGTCGCGAAGCTGACGCAATTGAAAATAGGATAAAGACGAAACTCACCGAAGTAGGATCGCTGCTTAGCGTCGACAACATTATCCACCGGATCGGAACCCAAACTTGCGCGGGATGCCATCACTACAGCAACGGCGACACGGATCTCAAAGTAAATTGTCCGAATGGCTGGCCTAGCAGGCTTTGCTTTATGGCGGAAGATTCCGGCGTTGAGGTTCGCCGTGGGATCTGGCCGAGTACGCTCCCCGACAAAGACGGCAAAAAGGGGTTCACTCACGTGAGCGAGGAGGAAATCGAGACGGGTACAGATAGCGAGGTTTTTGACCTCGCTAGGCTCGACGTAATTACGCTGCAGGAGCTCATAAAAATACGTCCTAAAAGGATATCGCACCTTGACTATAGGGGCCCGGGACATGACAACAAACGATACAAGATCTCCGAAACGTTAAAGTTCCTTTTGATACCGCCACGCTTCGAGAATATGGTCTTGTATTTGAACGAACTCGATCCCCCGCCCTAGGTTGTGCGGGAAACGCTGGCCGCTCATTACTTCATCTCCTGATCCATCGGAAGGGTGTCAATCCACTGCGCCGCGCAGGGAATCAGAGGGGGTCCAAGGCAGAAAGGCCGTCTGCTCGGGATCGTCAGGGGCCAGCTCGGCAGCGGCAAAAACGTTCTCTCCGGCGCACCAGCGGACAGCAGCATTTGGGTCCTCGAGCAGAATGCGCAGTGCTGCGGTGAGCTCGAGAAGCCATGCCGACCGTCCGCTCCCGGCCAGCGCGTATAGCAGTCCTGCCTGGACGCATTTGTAGGATAACTGATGCTCGGCGTCGACCGGAACGTCCCACTTCGCGTAGGACTCGAATGCGTTCCGGCAGGCGGTAACCGAACGAGAATTGTAGGCGCGGCAATCGAGGGGGCGCACCGAATAGACGCTGCACTCGTTCGCAACCAGGAGCGGACAGGGCACGCGCGCCGCACCCCATGCCTCGTCGCTCATGCCGTGCGCCTGCTCGTCGGTAGCTGCGACCCGCCGAGCGAGCGCCTCGCGCTCTTCGACCGAGAAAGTCTCCTCAATGAAGGCAGCGATGCGCAAAACTTCCGGTGCCGTTACCACTGCGCGCATGTGGCAGCAGTAGCTGCAGCCCTTGCTGCAGGCTGTACGGCAGCTGCCGGAGGCGGCGCCGGCGTCGCCAAGCACGATCAGCGCATCGATCGCGGCACAGACCTTGGTACTGTCGACGCCGACACCGAGGTTCACGCCCACGCGGGCGCGCGCGGCTTCGGTAAGCTCATGCCAACCGCGCGTCGGTGGCACGGTGCCCATCTCGCTTGCCACGGCGTCGTGCAGACTACGGCAGCGGGACGCCTTTTTGTAGGAAGCGTCTCTGGATGCGGAAGCAGTCCGTTTCGATAAGCATCATCTTGAGCAACGCGTTGAGATAAATGTTATTCCGAGCGCGACGACCCCTGAGTACTTTTTTCACCTTTTCATCAATCTCTTGGAGGCTTGGTATTTCGGGATCGTTAAAAGCAGCCAAGAGACGCCCAACCCCGTCCTTTGCCTCTCTCTCTGCCTGTGCGGGATTAACCCCAGGCTTTAGCTGCGGGGGAATTTTAAACCCGCGGCCTTTACGTACTAGAAACGTATCCAAGACCTTGCGACACTGCTCTCTTAGCCGATGACTTACCACCCCAAGCGTTTGGAAATAGGTCATCTTGGACCACGGCACCCTGCCAGGCCTCCTGACGGCATCCCATCTCCCCTTTCCCCAGGTATCCAGAAAAGAATCGTACAGTGGGTTGCCAGTAGGCTGTGGTACTCGATGGGTAGATTCATGCCACGACTCGAGAAGCATTTCCTCTTCATCATAGGCGTTCCAGAACCAAAACAGCTTACCCAGGGCCGTTTTTTTGGGATCAAATGGGTTGCTGGGTTGCTTTCTCCGCGTGGTGCTTTTTCTTGGCATGGTGCTCTCCTTCCTCCGCTATGGGGACAGGTACGTCCCCGCCGACATCTACTTCACCAACCTCAATGACGCCGCCGCTGCAGGACTGCCAGGCTTCAGCCGGGACAGGCCCTCGGCAATCGAGGCAAGCTTGCCATTGGCATCTCGCCGCGCGGTCTCAGGCGCGATACCGGCTTTCAGAGCCATGATGAGACCGGCAGCTTCCCAATAGTTCTCGACGTGATGGTAACAGCCGGTGCTGGCAAACAGGCGCGCCAAGTCGTTGCGCATCAGGTTCCGGTTCTCTCGCACGGCGATGATGTGAATTCCCTGATGCAGCGCGGCGAGCGTGGGTAGGCCGAGGCAGCCATCTGGAATGACGAGGCACGAGACGTCCTCCGCAGAAACAACCCCTCTGCCGGCAAGAGCAGGCGCTCCGGTCACAATGCGCGGGCTGCGCGACAGCCCTTTGATGATGCTGTGGATGCATGCGAACGAGCTGCCCTCGGCCGCCTTGCGCGGCTCGTAGATGCCCTCGTCGCCAGTCATGATCTCGAAGGTGTCGTACATCGGCGCATGCGCGGCTGGCATGTCATAGAGCAGAGAAACCGCGTGGGTCAGCAGCGCCTCGATCCCGCCGAACGGATTGATTCCCTCGTTCCCCATGAAGTAGGCGCGCTGCACGTCTTCCTTCACGTCGACAACACTTGAGATGGCAATCGCGTCAAAAGTGCCCAATCGCTTCTCGATCACCTCGCATAAAGCGTCAAAGCCCTCGATCACGCCCGTCGCTCGCCCCGAGGTCGGGGAGATGTGCGGCGTCATCACGAGATGGACCGGCAACGGTACGACCGGACGGCAAGGAAATCCGCCCGCACCATAGGCCGCGGAGACGGCGTTGACGAGGGTATGCCAGATCTCGGACTGGGGGTGCTCCTGAATGAGCGGTAGGACGCGGTTGGCGCGGACCGGCGCCAGTCCGGCCGTTCCCATCATCAGCCGCGTGAGCACGCTGCCCTCCACATAGAGCGTGTTCTCCGGCATCTCGTTGATGTCTGCACCGTTGACAACATTGGGGTGTGTGATCAGCAGGTCGCTAGCAGCCGCGAGCAGGCGGGCAACTGGTCCCGCATCGCCCGCGTGTCCGCCGATATCGGCGTCTATGCCGGTCGGCACTACCAACACGGTCGTGAAGCGATCGCAGCTCTCATGCGTTCGCCGACGAAAGTCCATAATCGAGCGCAAGCGCGCCGGGTGATCGTGCACCAAGCCCGTGAGGACGCCGACCTCGCAATCAATGTGGTCCTCGCAGGTTCGCGTTGCCGCGAAGCGCAGCGGCATCGCATCAGTGGGAAGGTTTTCCCGAAGATAGGCAGCAACGTGCGCCAGGAGCCGATCGCTTTGGGTTGGCAGGGAAATCCGGATCTGCTCCTCATAGAGCCGCATGGATTGAGCCTTCCTCGCTGTTGCGACCTGGCAAAATGCCGGTCGATGGTTGATGCCGGCGAAGTCCGCGAAGCTCGAAGCCCGACGCAGCATGACAGAACCGTCGCCCATTTCCAGATAGATGTTCGGCAAGGGCTGGCCGTTGAACATGTGGGCCTTGACCAGGGAGTAGGCGCCCATAGCCGGGAACACGACGCGCGAGCCGATCGTCAGCGGCTCGGCGAACTGATAGGTGCCGAACCGATCGCCGGCGAGGCAGGTGCTGCCGGCAAGGATGTAGCCGAAGCCTTCGCCCGTCGTTAGATCGTCGCGGTGGCCTAGGACTTCGGGCTCGAAGCCGGGTAGATCGCTGTACTCGAACACCTCAGGCATGTGGTTGACGGACGTATCGAGCACGGCCACGGTCTGTCCGTCGCTGTCGATAAGATCAACCACGCTCGCCACAAAGATCCCGCCATCACGCACGAGGGCCGCGCCTGGCTCAATATAGATGTTTTGGATTGCCGTTGACCTGAGCAATGCTGTCGCCTCGATGAGTTGCCCGACTGCGTGGGGCGCACACCAACCGTATCCGCCGCCCAGATTGATCCAGCTGATCTGCGCCAAGATGTGAGGAATCTCACATTGCAGCCGCTCGATCGTCGGTTTGAGTCCGGAGAAATCGTCCGACTCGCAGTTGTTGTGGAAGTGTATCCCTGAAATGCCGGGGGGAAGCGCCTTGAGCGTTCTCAGGTTGCTGGCAGGTTCACCTAGCTTCGAGTGCTTGCGGCATGGATCAAAGCGCTCGTCGTCGATCTGCGAGATCTGCGGGTTGATGCGCAGACCCGTGCGCATGTGTGAGAAGTAGCCGCCGAGGCGGGTACTCTGCGACAGAGAGTTGAAGGATATGGCGTCGCAATACCGGGCAAGCTCCGCGCAATCCCGATCGCGCAGCCCCGGGGAGGTCACCTGCACCTCGAATTGCGGCCCTACGACATGGCGCACCAGCCGCGCCTCGAAAAGCGAGCTTGCCGAGAACCCTGCTAGCTGAGGGACCATGAGGTGCAGCACGTCAGGAAGTCCGAGTGCCTTCAGCGAGTAGAGTGCACGGCAGCCTGCCAGCCTGCACAGCCGGGCCAACTCATCCCGGCTAGCCGCGATGGCTCTCGGCCTCACGATAAACGCGGGTGTCTCCACAGCGTCGCGTGGAAATGCAGATTGCCTCTTCACGACCCAACCTCCGCTACGGACCTGCCGGCGGGAGGCATTTGCGATTCGAACCTGTCCTGCAAGGGTGGAGCGTAGGCGATGATCTGCGCGAATGTCTCCCAGTATCCGCGGCTCACCTGCTCCACGATTTCGGTCTTGTGGGCGCGGTAGGCCTCGGGCAGGCGAAACCAGGGAATGCTGGAGTACTTGTGATGTAAGGCATGATAGCCGATGTTATGCGAAATGAAGGTATTCAAGAACCAGTTCAAATCCGAGCGCGTCTTCGCCCCGCTCACTCGGTAGTGATCCCCGACTTCGGACCAGTAGTTTAGTGTTGAAAAAATGAAGGTGTAGGGGATTAGCCAGTAGAGGATCAACTCCGGCCACAGAGAAAGGTAGGCCGCGCCGGCTATGACCACTGCCCAGGCAGTCAGCATCAGACGCGTCTCCCACAGATCGAAATCGTAGCCAAAATCCCGTACTGTCTTGAACAGATGCCTGATGCCGGTGAGGCCAATTGCGGGGCGGAGGACGAGAAGCCAGAACGCGCAAGCGAAACCGAGCGTCCGGGTTGGAGCCGGCAGGCCCCACCCCTCGTAGTCCTCCCAGATACTGTTCTCCGCATCGGCTATGTCAAGTTCGTGGTGCAGCCTGTTGTGGAACCGGCGATAGGCAGCGAGGGACGTGAAGACCGGCCAGGCGAGGATCGCTCCAAGCACGTCGTTGACAGATTTCGAGTTTGAGAGATGCCAGTGTGACGCCTCATGCAACAACGCCTCACCAAGCGCGTACTGACGCGTACCAATAACCAGGATGGCGAGCGCCTTTACTGGCCAGCCGGCGTCCGGCGCGAAAACGGCAATAGCGATCGCTCCCGCAATGATCGCGTACTCCGCCGCGATCGTCAGCAAAGCGCGCAGGGCCGAACGGCGCGTGAAGCGGGATATTTTCGTACCACTCCCCTTAACGAGTTCGCCTTCTGAGATGGCAACAGGCACGGCAAGCAAATCCAAGCTGATCAGACGGCAAGGCCCAACATCCTCCGCGCCTCCTTCAGGTCATGATCTTCGCCGACCATGTGCTCTACGAGGGGCTTAAGGTGCTGAACGTCGCAAAGGCCCCTTTTGCATATGCTAATCATCGTTCTTAACTCGAAGGCCTTGGCTTCGTTCTTTCCATCGTGCTTTTCATCGCGCGCGATCTTCAGCGCCTGCTCATAGCAGTGCATCGCAGTGTCCAACTCATCCTTGGCCGCGTGCAGGTCCCCCTTCACTCGCCATCGCTCCGCTTCGTAGAACTTCTCCTGCGCGAATTCGTCGGCCTCGCGCATGATCATGAATCCCTCGTCGAGTTTTCCGACTCCTAAGTATACCTCGGCGAGCCAAGGCAAAAAGCAGCTCACGCAGATGTCGGCTTCGGGACCGCGCACCTTCTCGATGCCCTGCGACATCTCGACAATGACCCTAGCCGGGTCAGACTCCTCGAAGCTTTTCGCCCAGCCACAAATCACATGGGCCAGCCCACCATACAAAGCCAAGTCATCCTTGCATGTTTCGATGGCGCGTGAGGCAAAGACCTTGGCGCCTTCAGTGTCGCGCATGAGGGCGTAGAGCCAGCTCGCGTAGAACTCTGCCTGTGCCGAGGAGAAAACGTGGCCCAATTCGGCGGAAAGTGCGAGGGCCTGCTCGCAATCGGCGATCGCTAGATCAGCTCTACCCAAGATCCAATGCGACAGGGCTCGATACATGAGGCAAAGGACCTTTGGATCGTCACCGAGTGCGCCGATCAGGCTATGATGGTCTTCCTTGCTGTAAAGGACGATGCTCTCGTTGGCGTGCTCGCAGCACTTTGTGAAATCACCGGCGTAGAAGCTAATCTCACACAAGATGCGATGAGCATGCAGGAATTGGGCGGTCGACTCCGTGCGTGCCGCCATGTCCAGGCACTTTTGACCATGGTCCAAGGCTTCATCGAGTTTGCCATGGACGTAGACAGACGCGGCAAGACCCAAATGGGCGTTGAACCGCTCGGGCGAAAGGTCCTTCGATAGTCTTAATATTCGCTGCCAGTTGCGCTGACTCTCTAGGGCTGAGTAGCCCTTAATCGCGGCTTCGATGCCGCCCGCCTTCACCCGCAGCATCAACTCAGTCTCGTCGGGATCCTTAAACTGCTTAGTCTCCTCGTCGCGATCCTTGTTGATCAAGTCGAGGGCTCGATGGAAATGGCCAAAAGCCTCCTTGATTGCAGATCGCATAATCGCGCGCTCACACGCCTTGGACCAATATTCGACCGCCCGCACGGCATTCCCTGCCTCGGTCCAATGATGCGCGATGAATTCAGGCATCTGATCCTCAATATGCTGGTACGATGCAGAGATAGCGACGGCGATATCTTTGTGGATTTGCCGGCGCTGGCTGCGCAACATGCTTTGATAGACCGCATCCCGAAGCAACTCGTGTCTGAACCTATACTCAAAGTGGGGGTCATCCGATGCGCTGATGAAGCGGCTCTTGACGAGCCCGATGAACGCTTGCTTGAAATCTACTGACCCCGGGCAGACGCTCTTTAGCAGGACGCGTGAAAACCGCGGCCCAATCACAGAGGCGATCTGCGCCAGAAACTTGGCTCCGCGCGACAGACGATCCAACATCTCGCGCAAGAACATCTCGACATTGACCGGCATTGTGTCTTCGCTTTGGATCACTCGCGCAGCATCATCCGCGCTGAATGAATCGCCTTGAGCTGCTAGCTTCTCGCGGACGGAGTAGGCGAGTTCCTCGAGATAAAGGGGGAGACGCTCCGGCTCGGTGCGCTTGATGATCGCCGCTGCTACCGAGGGATGGCAGTGTATGCCTTCCAAAACGTTGACGATAATCGCCGAGCTATGCTCCGCGCTGAGTGGTCCCAGACGATGGACGTTTGCATTGTCTCCAAAGGCCGCGATCATGCTTTCTTCCCGCGAAGTAACCAATACGAACAACCTGAGGCCTGAGGTTAGTTGGACGATGGTCGTGAGAAGTTCGAGCGCCGTAGGATCGATCCATTGAAGATCCTCGATTAACAACAGGCAGGGGCGACTCTTCGCCACGCGCGTCACCCGCTCGCACATCAGCTGAAGCGTAATTTCCCTGAGGTCGTCCCGCTTGGGATCGCCTCCACTGGCTCGGCTACTCCGAATCTCGAGCATATACTCGCAGAGTTCATCACTGGCCGCTGCTGAGTTGCCGAGACACGTGCGCAGCTTTGCAATCTGGTTCTCGGGCTTATCGTCATACTTTATGCCTGCGTCGCGTCGAAGCCCGTCCAAGAATGGATAGAGAGCGCTGGTTCGGTAAAGCTCCGAACACTGGTAGCTTATGACAGTGCCACCCTGCTCCGCTGCGAGCTGACTCAGAGCCAGTGCCAAGCGCGATTTCCCAATGCCGGCATTGCCGACGATAAAACCGGCCTGGCCGTGGCCCTCGCGCGCAAGCTCCCACTGCTTGCTCAGCTTCACCATTTCGGCATGTCGCCCGACGAGTGGCCGCGAGGGGGCGGCAATTTGGGCTGCGAATTTGGTCAGCCCCGATTGCGGCGCTCCGAGAACGAATGCTTCGACCTTACCTTCGATCCCTGCGAACAATTGCGGCTCGAGCGCATCGAATTGGAACGAGCGCCCTAGTCGGTCCCTGGTCGCTCTGTCTATGACGATCGAGCCGGGCGGACAAATGCGCTTCAGGCGAGCTGCGAGATTAATGGCATTCCCCGCTACCCTCAGGTGGTCCTGGATCGGCATGACCACCATGGGGCCGGAGGCGATGGTCACCCGGAATCGGAGAACCCAGCCAGCCGGAAGGGGGAGCTTGAGCTTCTTTGCCTCCTGCATGATAGCGAAGGCTGCGTGCGCGGACCCGGCCGCCGGGTCGCCCTTGATGGGTCCGGGCAAACCGAACAGATACCACGCACCATCACCTTGCACATCTTCGTGTTGGTAGCCGCCGAGGCTCGTCAGAAGCACCGCGAACTTGGCGTGTATGGAGCCTACGATTTCCAGGTAAGCCTCTGGATCGCCGATGAGATTCGACAAGGCGACCGACTCGACGAGGTCGTAGTACAGGACCGTGAGTTGTTTGCGCTCACCGGCTCCGACCAATAACTGAACAGAATCAGTAGCCTCTTGCGAACTCATGGCAAAGTCGCTCGCTCAGCCCACGTCGAATTATTAGTTTGGACCCGCGGCTCCCCGCCTGCAAGGGTGGACAACCCGGTAAGACAGGGCCAAGTCGCTCACCGCCAATCATTAACAGCGGCGTCGATCGGACGGCTAGAGAGTATACCACAGACGGTGGTAGTGGTTGCTCCCGAAGTCCCTGTGTGAACTGCTTTCGTGATGTTCGCGTTTTTGTCCGTGAGCGGACCAGCAGCCGCACGTTGTACTATCGACGAATCCACCAGTGTCGGCCTGCCCTTCTCACTCGATCTCATCGAAATACGACGTTGGTAATTCATGCTTCCACCGCCAGCCTGCACGGCTCGTTGGAAAGTGTAGTATCTTCACCTGAAAGCCTGTGGATGTCAGCACCAACCCCCTGGCATCGCGGATTGCAGTCGTGAGCGTCGCATCTAACCCGAACATCCTCATCATCGGTGCCGGCCTCGCCGGAGCCGCCGCGGCTGAAGCGCTGGCAGCGCGCGGTTTCAC
>Ga0214473_10010564_pt1 | contig 10850 bp, 8 predicted proteins | sample RVTome_7_FD_203509 | JGI IMG/M metagenome (GOLD analysis project Ga0214473, IMG submission 203509) | Soil microbial communities from uranium-contaminated site in the Upper Colorado River Basin, Wyoming, United States - RVT98D197 | ecosystem: Environmental > Terrestrial > Soil > Contaminated >... | reverse complement strand
GGCCAACTACCAGGTGACCAGTGCGCTGATGCGCAAGGCCAAGCCGGACTGCATCATCCTGCACTCGCTGCCGCGCATGGACGAGCTGCTGGAGGAGGTGGACTACACCCGCCACGCCCGCTACTGGACGGAGGCCTTCAACGGGGTGGTCATGCGCATGGCGCTGCTCTCCCTGGTGCTGGGGGCCATGGAGTAGGCCATGCAAACGGATCTACGCGGTCGCGATCTGATCGGTGATCTGGATTTCAGCAAGGAAGAGGTCGAGACCGTCCTGGAGGTGGCCTTCGACCTCAAGCGCAAGCGGGCCCTGGGCGAGGAGCATGCCTACCTGCGGGACAAGGTCCTGGCCATGCTGTTCTTCTTCAGCAGCACCCGCACCCGCGGCTCCTTCGAGGCCGGCATGGCCCAACTGGGTGGACACGCCGCCTTCATCGAATCCAAGACCACCCAGATCGCCCACGGCGACACCGAGCGGGAAATCGGGGAGATCTTCGGGCGCTACTTCGACGGGATCGCCATCCGGCATGTGGAGTGGGAGGTGGGCAACCGCTACCTGAACTACGTGGCGGAGGCCTCCCGGGTGCCGGTGCTCAACATGCAGTGCGAGATCTACCACCCCTTCCAGATCCTGGCGGATCTGATGACTGTGATCGAGAAGAAGGGGCCGGATCTGCGCCGGAAGAAGATGGTGGTCTCCTGGGCCTACGCGGCCTCCTATCAGAAACCGATGTCGGTGCCCCAGTCGCTGGTCCTGCAAATGCCTCGCTTCGGCCTGGATCTGGTGCTGGCCCACCCGCCGGAGTTCAAGCTGATGCCGGAGATCATGGATCAGGCCCGGGAGCAGGCGCGCAAGTACGGCACCGGGTTCGAGGTGGTGGAGGACATGGCCCAGGGTTTCACCGGCGCCGACATCGTATACGCCAAGTCCTGGGGCGCGATGCTGACCTCCACCGATGAGGCCGAAGGGGCGCGGATCATCGACCAGTACAAGGATTGGATCACCGACGAGCGGAAGATGGGACTGGCCAAATCGGACGCGATCTACATGCACCCGCTGCCGGCCGACCGCAACGTCGAGGTGACCGATGCGGTGATCGACGGGCCGCACAGCGTGGTGTTTGACGAGGCCGAGAACCGCCTGCATGCGCAGAAAGCGGTGATGGCCTTGACCATGCGTTGAGAGAATGGGAGTGAGGGATGGCCAAGAAGAAAGTTCGAAAGGTCGCGGTGGTTGCCGTGGGAGGCAACTCCCTGATCAAGGACAAGGCCCACCAGTCGGTGCCCGACCAATATGACGCGGCGGCCCAGTCGATGAAGCATATCGCCGGGATGATCCAGGCCGGGTGGGATGTAGTGGTCACCCACGGGAACGGACCCCAGGTGGGATTCATCCAGCGGCGTTCGGAACTGTCCAAGCACGAGCTGCACGAAGTCCCGCTGGATTACTGCGGTGCGGACACGCAGGGGGCCATCGGCTACATGTTCCAGCGCGCGCTGCACAACGAATTCGCCAAGCGGGGGATGGACAAGCAAGCGGCTACGGTGGTCACCCAGGTGCTGGTGGACCGGGCCGACCCGGCCTTCCAGAACCCCTCGAAGCCGATCGGGTCCTTCATGGACGAACCCACCGCGCAGACCCGCCGCCGGGCCGAGGGCTGGGTCGTGGTGGAAGATGCCGGCCGCGGGTGGCGCCGGGTGGTCCCCTCCCCCTTGCCGGTGGAGATCGTCGAGCGGGATGCCATCCTGCAGCTGGTCCAGTCCGGTTTCGTGGTGGTGGCCGTCGGGGGAGGGGGGATCCCGGTGGTCCGCGACCCCCAGGGGGACCTGCTGGGTGTGGAGGCGGTGATCGACAAAGACTTCGCCTCGGCGCTGCTGGCCTCCAGCATCCAGGCCGACCTGTTCCTGATTTCGACCGCCGTACCGCAAATTGCGCTACACTATAACAAGCCCGACCAGCGTTGGCTCGACAAGTTGACCCTGGAGCAGGCGCGGCAGTACTTGACCCAGGGGCACTTTGCCAAGGGCAGCATGGAACCCAAGGTCCGTGCCATCATCAACTACCTGGAGGCGGGAGGCAAAGAGGCCCTGGTGACGGATCCGGTAAACATCGAGCGAGCACTCGCCGGCGAGACCGGGACCCGGGTGGTCCCCTGAACCCGGCGAGCTTCGTTTAAGGGCGAGGAGGTGATGGCTTCCTAGATTACCCAGGGGGGCGTGTCGGTCAAGTCCCGGACCATTCCAATGGAGCACTCAGGAGGAGTGAAAGATGTCTTCAAAACGAATATGGCGCAGCGTGGGCCTGTTGGTGCTGGCCGCGCTGGCGCTGGCAGCCTGTGCCGGCGAAGCCACCCCGGAAGTCGTCGGCGGATTTGAGATCCCCGCGGTCGAGGAGGGGAAGTTCAATGTCGGCATGGTGCTGATCGGCCCGCACGATGACGGGGGCTGGTCGCAGGCGCACTATGAGGGGCTGCTGTACATCGCCGAGCAGATCCCCAATGTGAATGTGGCCTATATCGAAAACGTGCCCGAGGGCGCCGACTCGGAGCAGATCTTCCGCAGCCTGTCGCGCAAGGGGTTCGATCTGATCTTCGGAACCTCCTTCGGCTACATGGACCCGATGGAGACGGTGGCGGGCGAGTTCCCGGACACGATGTACATCCACATCAGCGGGATCAAGTCCAACACCACCAACTTCGGCAATCTCTTCGGCGCCATGGAGAACATGAAGTACATGGCGGGCATGCTGGCCGGCGCCAGGGCCCAGATGGACGGCAACCCCAAACTCGGCTACATGGCCACCTTCCCCATCCCGGAGGAGCTGCGGCTGGGCAATGCCATAGCCTTGGGCATGCGCAGAACCTGCCCGGAATGCACCATGGACGTGCGCTGGATCAGCACCTGGCATGATCCGGCGCTCGAGAAGGAAGCTGCGGCTTCGCTCTTCGATGCCGGGGCGCAGGTGGTGTTCACCGGCGCCGACACGCCGGCAGTGGCGGATGTGGCGCAGGAGAAGGGCAAGTGGGGCGTCACCTATGACTGGTACGGCTCCTGCAAGGTGGACGCCTGTCTGACGGCTCCCTATTGGGTGTGGGGCCCGGTCTACGCCGACATCACCCAGGGAGTAATCGATGGGACCTACACACCTGGGTGGGACTACTTCGACGCGGACACAGGAGCGCTCGGCCTGTACGGCTTCATGGAGGGCGAGACGCCCCAGCCCGGCGTAGCCGAGTTGCCGGCCGAGGTCCTGCAGGAAGTGCGGGACCTGATGGCGCAGACGCTGGCGGGGGATTTCACCCGCTTCGACGTCTTCTCTGGGCCGATCAACGACAACCAGGGCAACGTGGTGGTTCCGGGGGGCGAGGCTCTTGAGCAGGTCGATCTGGATGCCTTCCCAGAGTTCGGCCTGGGATGTGTGTACTGCATGAAGTGGTGGGCCGAGGGCATCACCGCTGAACTGCCCGAGACCTAAAGCCTGTCGAGTGGGGTCGCCCCTAGCCGGGCGACCCCACTGCTCTCCTCAGCCCCCTTGATGAACTCGAGTCCATCGCCGCCAGCCGTTGAGATGCTGGGGATCACCAAGCGATTTCCCGGCGTCCTGGCCAATGACCGGGTCGACTTCAACCTGCGCCCCGGGGAAATTCACGCGCTGCTGGGAGAAAACGGCGCCGGCAAGAGCACCCTCATGAACATCCTCACCGGGCTCTACCGGCCCGATGAGGGCACGATCAGGGTAGCCGGCCGGGAGGTGGATTTCCGGTCTCCCCGGGACGCCATCGGCAGCGGCATCGGCATGGTGCATCAGCACTTCATGCTGGTGCCGACCCAGAGCGCCACCGAGAACATCCTGCTGGGGCTGGATGAACCGCGTTTTGTCCTGCAGTTGGCCCGCTACCATCAAGTCATCGAAAACCTGGGCCGACAGTACGGGCTGCAGGTGGATCCGCGGGTCAAGATCTGGCAGCTCTCGGTGGGGGAGCAGCAGCGGGTCGAGATCCTGAAGACCCTCTACCGCGGGGCCACCGTTCTCATCATGGATGAGCCGACCGCGGTGCTGGCCCCGCAGGAGATCGAGGAGCTCTTCCGCACCCTGCGCTCCATGGTGCGGGAGGGCAAATCCATCGTCTTCATCAGTCACAAGCTGGACGAAGTGCTGGCCATTGCCGATCGCATCACCGTGCTGCGCAAGGGCGAGGTGAGCGCGGCCGGCCTGGCCGGCGGCCAGGTCAGCAAGCAGGAGCTGGCCAGGCTGATGGTGGGCCGGGAGGTCCTCTTCCACCTGGAAAAGGCCGAGCGCAACCCCGGCGGGCGCGTGCTGGAAATCGAGGGTCTCTCCGCCGACAACGACAAAGGCCTTCCGGCGCTGCGAGGCTTGTCGCTGCATGTATGCGCCGGCGAAATTGTGGGTCTGGCCGGTGTGGCCGGCAACGGCCAGGCCGAATTGGCCGAGGTCGTCACCGGGCTGCGACCGCCCACCGGAGGCAGCGTGCGGGTGCACGGCGAGCTGCTGGTGGGAGGCGGCGTCCGGTATGCCACCGGCTCCCAGGGCGTGCGGCGCATTCTGGACGCCGGCGTGTCGCACATCCCGGAGGACCGCACCCACGTGGGGACCGCCCCCAACCTGAGCATCACCGACAATGTCATCATGAAGGGTTACCGCGAAGCCCCACTATCCCACGGCTGGGCGATCGACCGGGTGGAGGCCAAGGGCAAGGCCAACACGCTGCGCACCGAATACGACATCATGGTCCCCACGGTCGAGACACCCGCCCGGCTGCTCTCCGGAGGAAACCTACAGCGACTGATCCTGGCCCGCGAGATCTCCAGCCAACCGCGCTTGATGATCGCCATGCAGCCGACCCGGGGACTGGATGTCGGCGCCATCGAATCGGTCCAGCGCCTGCTGCTGCAGCAGCGCGAGGGCGGGGCAGCCATCTTGCTGGTCACCGAGGAGCTGGACGAGTTGATTGCCATGTCCGATCGGGTGTACGCCATCTACGCCGGGGAGATCATGGGCGAGATGTCCCGGCCGGACACCCAGAGCCTGGGCCTGATGATGACCGGCAGCCGACAGGCGGACCTGCCCCCGGCGGAGGAGAGGGTCGAGTGACCCCCATACTGCTGCGCCTGTTCGTGGGATCCCGCCGATGACCCAGGCGGCCGCTCGCTGGCGCAGCCGGCTGCGGGTCCAGTTGGAGCCGCGTATGGAGCAGCCGGGCTGGCTTTCGCTGCTCATCACTCTGGGCGCGGTGGCAGTGGCCCTGGTCCTAGGCGGAGTGGTGCTAGCGCTGGTGGGCGGCAACCCGCTGCGGGCCTACGGCTTCATGCTGCGGGCGGCTTTCGGCGACCTGGGCGTGATCTCCGATACACTCACCAAGGCCACCCCGCTGATCCTGGTCAGCCTGGCGGCGGTGATCGCCTTCCGGATGCGGCTGTGGAACATCGGCGCGGAAGGCCAATTTTTCATCGGCGCCTTCGGCGCCAGCGCGGTGGTGCTGGCGCCGCTGCTGCCGCCGGAGAGCCCCTCCTGGATTCTCATCCCCGGCATGATGCTGGGCGGTTTAGCGGCCGGCGCCCTGTGGGGCTATCTGCCTGGTCTGCTCAAGGCGCGTTTCAATGTGAACGAGATCATCTCCAGTTTGATGATGAACTACATCGCCGTGGCCTGGAACAACTTCTTCATATTCGCGGTGTGGACCGAGGGCGGGTTCCAGATGACCCGCCAGTTCCCGCGCACCGCCTGGCTGCCCAGGCTGACTGACCTGTCCGACCGGGTTTCCCAGTTTGCCGGGCTGACTACCCACCTGGGCCTGGTCTTTGGGATGGTGGCCGCCGTGGTGATCTGGTGGGTCCTGTACCGCAGCCGCTGGGGCTATGAGATCCGGTTGATCGGCGACAACCCCCGCGCCGCCCGCTATGCCGGCATCCACATCGTGCGCAATACCGTGCTGGTCATGATGCTCTCCGGGGCGCTGGCCGGCCTGGCGGGCATGTCGGAGATCACCGGGGTGGTGCACCGGCTGCAGGGCGCCATCTCGCCGGGCTACGGGTTCACCGGCATCATCATCGCCTGGCTGGCGAAACTGAATCCGCTGCTGGTGGTGCCGATCTCGGTGCTGTTCGGCGGCCTGATCCTGGCCGGCCGGGAGATTCAACCCTCCGGGCTGCCCACCCTCATCCAGGGCATCATTCTGGTCTGCCTGATCGCCAGCGACTTCCTGTTCCGGTACCGGGTGCGGTTCAGCCTGCGGCAGGCGGAGGCCTGATCGTGGATCCCATCATCATCCTCAACGCGGGGGTGGCCTCCGGCACGGTGCTGCTCTTCGCCACCATCGGCGAGATCTTCAGCGAGCGCTCCGGCGTGCTCAATCTGGGTGTGGAAGGCATGATGCTGATCGGCGCCATGAGCGGCTACAGCGTGGCCCTCTCCACCGGGAGCCCCTGGCTGGGGGTGCTGGCGGCCGCGCTGGCGGCCGGGCTGCTGAGCCAGGTGCACGCCCTGATCACCATCCAGTTCCAGGCCGATCAGGTCGTCAGCGGGCTGGCGCTCACCTTCCTGGGGACCGGCCTCAGCCTGGTGTTCGGCGAGGGGCTGAGCAAGGCCGGGGCAGTGTCGCTGCTGCCGACCCTGACCGTCCCCGGTCTGTCCGCCATCCCGGTCCTGGGGCCCATCCTCTTCGACGGGCAGAGCGTGATGGTCTACCTGGGCTACCTGCTCATCCCGCTGGCCTGGTTCATCATCTACCGGACCCGGCCGGGCATGCATTTGCGTGCGGTGGGGGAGTTCCCCGCTGCCGCGGATGCGCTGGGGATCAACGTGGCCCGTCTGCGCTACTCATATGTGTTTGTGGGCGGCACCCTGGCCGGCCTGTCCGGCGCCACCATCAGCCTGGCGGTCTCGCCGGGCTGGTTCAGTCACCTGACCACCTCCGGACAGGGCTGGATCGCCATCGGCCTGGTGATCTTCGCTCAATGGGATCCGCTGCGCGGCGCGCTGGGCTCCTACGCCTTTGGCGCCCTGCGCCGGCTCATCTTGGACATCCAGGGCCCGACCGCGATCTTCGGCCTGCGCAACCCCTTCTATTACAACCCCTACTGGGGCTTCTTCCTGCAAATGCTGCCGTATGCCTTCACCATCGTGGTGCTGGTGATCGGCTCGCGGGAGGCGATCCGCAAACGCCTGGGCGCGCCGGCCGCGCTGGGTCTGCCGTACGTCCGAGGTGCACGTGGCCTCTGAGCCGGGCAGCTTCCGGGGCTACCGCTGCTGCCGCTGCGGCACCGAATATCCTCCGGAACCGCTGACCTATACCTGCCCGGAGGACGGCGCCAACCTGGACGTGCTGTTGGACTATGCCGCCGTGGCCCGGCAGGCCAGCCCGCAGGACATCGCCGCCTCCCCGGAAGGCTCCATCTGGCGCTACCTGCCCCTGCTGCCGGTCGGCGACCCCGGGCTGGCCGGGAGCGCGCTGCGGTCGGTTGGCTGGACCCCTCTCCTAAAGCCCCCCGGCCTGGGGGAGTCGCTGGGCCTGGCCCGGCTCTACCTCAAGGACGACGGCCGCAACCCCACGGCTTCCTTTAAGGACCGGGCCAGCGCAGTGGTGGTGGCCCGGGCCAGGGAAATCGGAGCCGAAGTGGTCATTACCGCCTCCACCGGCAACGCCGGGGCGGCGCTGGCTGGGATGGCGGCGGCGGCCAAGCTGCCGGCGGTGATCCTGGCCCCCCGCTCGGCCCCTCAGGCCAAGATCGCCCAACTGCTGATCTTCGGCGCACGGGTGTTCCTGGTCGAGGGCACCTACGACGAGGCCTTCGATCTGAGCCTGCAGGCGGCCCAGGCCTTCGGATGGTACTGTCGCAACACCGGCTACAACCCCTTCACCGCCGAGGGGAAGAAGACCGCCTCCTTCGAGATCTGCGAGCAGCTCACCGGGGTGGAGACCGCCGCGGGCACGGCTGCCAAACCGGCTGCCTGGTCCGCGCCGGAGGCGGTGTTCGTTTCGGTGGGCGACGGCAACATCATCAGCGGGCTGCACAAGGGATTCCGGGACCTGCACGCGCTGGGCTGGATCGAACGCCTGCCCCGGCTGTACGGCGTGCAGTCGGCCGGCTCGGCGGCGGTCGCCAACGCCTTCCTGGCCGGCGCCCAGGAGATCCAGCCGGTTCGGGCGCAGACCCTGGCCGACAGCATTTCGGTGGATCTGCCGCGCGACGGCGAGCGGGCCCTGCGCGCCGCCCGCGAGACAGGCGGGGCGTACTTGATCGTGGAGGATGCAGAGATCCTGCAGGCCATGGCGACCCTCGGCCGCCAGGCGGCGGTGTTCGCCGAGCCGGCCGGCGCGGCAGCTTTCGCCGGTCTGGCGGCAGCCGTGCGTCAGGGAATGCTGGAACCCGAAGAGCGCGTCGTGGTGGTGGTGACCGGCAGCGGACTTAAAGATGTGGCCAGGGCACTGCAGGCGGTGGCTTCCGCGCCGGTGATCCCTCCCACCCTCGAGGCGCTGCGGCAGGCCATGGAGGCAAGCGCGTGAGGAGGCTGGCACAGCATGGCCAAACGACGTAGCATTGCCGGCGTGGTCACGCCACCCCCGAGCCGTGCCAGGAAGCCGGCGAACCAGCCTCCGACGTTCACCATCGTAGGCCCGGTCTACAACGAGGCCCAGACGCTGCCGCTCTTCGCCGAGCGGGTGAAGCAGGTCATGGAGCAACTCAGGCAGCCCTGGGAACTGCTGTTGGTGGACGACGGCAGCACCGACGGTTCGACCGAACAGATCCGCCAATTGGCCGAGGTTGACCCGCGGGTACGGCCGGTGATCTTCGCCCGCAACTTCGGGCACCAGCTGGCCGTCACCGCCGGGCTGGACTACAGCCGCGGCCAGGCGGTGATCATCATGGACACCGATCTGCAGGATCCCCCCGAGGTGATTCCGGAGCTGGTCGACCGCTGGCGGGAGGGCTTCGAGGTCGTCTACGCCGTGCGCACCGAGCGGGAGGGGGAGAGCTGGTTCAAGAAGTTCACCGCCTCCCTCTTCTACCGGCTGATCAACCGCATCACCGACGTGCAAATCCCGCTGGACACGGGCGACTTTCGCCTGCTGGATCGCAAGGTGGTGGCGGTGCTGAACCGCATGCGCGAGCGCCACCGCTTCCCGCGAGCCATGGCCGCCTGGGTGGGCTTCCGCCATGTCGGGGTGCCCTACCGCCGGGCCGCCCGGCATGCCGGGGAAACCAAGTATCCCTTCCGCAAGATGCTGCGCCTGGCGCTGAATGCGGTCACCGGGTTCTCGTACTTTCCACTGCAGCTGGCCACCTACTTTGGCTTCGCGGCCGCCGGGCTGAGCGCCCTGGCCATCCCGCTGGTCATCTACATCCGTTTGATCGGGGGACAGGAACTGGCCGGCCAGGCCACCACCCTGATCGCAGTGCTCTTCCTGGGCGGCGTGCAGCTCATCTCCCTGGGGATTCTGGGAGAGTACATCGGCCGGCTGTATGACGAGGCCAAGGGCCGCCCGCTGTACATCGTCCGCGAGGAGTTGGAGAACAGCCGGCCAGGCACCGAGGATCGAGGAAGGACATGATTGATCTGCAGATCTTGGACGAGCGGCTCAAGCGGGTGGTCGAACGCGCCCGAGAGCGCGGCATCGTCATCCCCACCTTCGCCCAGATGGTCGATCCAGCCGGCGTGCCCCCCGCCATGTGCCAGCGGCTGCAGGGCATCGGGCTGTGGGACCTGGACCCGCTGAACCTGTTCCGCATCACCTGGAAGAACGAGCCGGTGGCTCAGGGCGGTGGTTTCGGAGGGGTCAACTACTTGGAGTTCCCGCCGCAGCTCACCGGCGTGCCGGCCCGCATTCTGGCGCTGGTGGGCAAGTGGTTCCCCACCGGGGCTCATAAGGTGGGGGCGGCCTTCGGCTGCCTGGCCCCGCGCCTGGTCACCGGCCAGTTCGACCCCACCCTGCAGAAGGCGGTCTGGCCCTCCACCGGGAACTACTGCCGGGGCGGCGCCTACGATTCGGCCCTGCTGGCCTGCACTTCCATCGCCATCCTACCGGAGGGCATGAGCCAGGAGCGCTTCGACTGGCTGGCCAGTATCGCCGGGGAGGTGATCAAGACCCCCGGCAGCGAGTCCAACGTTAAGGAGATCTTCGACAAGACCTGGGAACTGCGCCGCTCCGGCCAGGACTTGATGATCTTCAATCAGTTCGAGGAGTTCGGCAACTACTTGTGGCACTACGAAGTCACCGGCAAGGCCATGGCTGAGGTGCTGCAGGCCGAGTTGGGCCCGCGGGATTCGTATCGGGGAGTCACCCTCACCACCGGATCGGCCGGCACCATCGCCTGCGGCGACTTCCTCAAACAGCAGTTCCCGGCCAGCAAGATCGCCGCCGGCGAAGCCTGGCAGTGCCCGACCTTGCTGGAGAACGGGTTTGGGGCCCACCGCATCGAGGGCATTGGCGACAAGCACGTCCCCTGGATCCACAACGTGAAGAACACCGATCTGGTGATCGCCTTGGACGACAACGTGATCGTGCGTTTGGCGCGGCTGTTCAATGAGCCGGCCGGCCGGGACTACCTGGTGGGTCAGGGAGTGCCGGAGGGGCTGGTGCAGCAGCTGGATCTGCTGGGTTTCTCGGGCATTGCCAACCTGTCCATGGCGGTGAAGTTCGCCAAGTACTACGAGTTGGGGGAGCACGATCTGGTCCTCACCGTGCTGACCGACTCGATGGATCTTTACCGCAGCCGGCTGCAGGAAATGCAGGCGGAGCACGGGGACTACACCGAGGTGCATGCGGCAGCCGACTTCGCCCGCTACCTGCAGGGTCTGGCCACCGACGGAATGCTCGAGCTGCGCTACCCCG
>Ga0214473_10010563_pt1 | contig 10851 bp, 5 predicted proteins | sample RVTome_7_FD_203509 | JGI IMG/M metagenome (GOLD analysis project Ga0214473, IMG submission 203509) | Soil microbial communities from uranium-contaminated site in the Upper Colorado River Basin, Wyoming, United States - RVT98D197 | ecosystem: Environmental > Terrestrial > Soil > Contaminated >... | reverse complement strand
TGAACGAGCAGTACTTGGTGATGGCCGCCGTCAGGGTGGTCTTGCCATGGTCGATGTGCCCCATGGTCCCCACGTTCATGTGCGGCTTGGTTCGCGCAAACTTCTGCTTGCCCATCGCTCCTCTGCTCCTCCTGCTCCGCTCCGCCTGGAGCTGCGACCGAATTCAGCGGCCTAGCCCACGCCTGCCAAAAGGGCTTCGCTCACCTTCGCCCCAACCGGGGCGTAGTGATCGAATTCCATGGTGAACACTCCCCGCCCCTGGGTCATGGAGCGCAGCTCGGTGGCATAGCCGAACATCTCTGCCAGGGGTGCGACCGCATTGACCACCTGCGTGTTGCCGGGGCGGGACTCGATACCCAGGATGTTGGCCCGCCGGGCGGCCAGGTCGCCGGTCACGTCGCCCACCGCCTCCTGCTGCACCACCACCTCCACCTTCATCATTGGCTCGAGCAGCACCGGCCCGGCCTGCTGCACTGCCTGCTTGAAGGCCATCGAGCCGGCCACCTTGAAAGCCATGTCGCTGGAGTCCACCTCATGAAAGGCGCCGTCCAGCAGGGACACCTTGATATCGGTGACCGGATATCCGGCCAGCACGCCGCTCTCCGCCGCCTCCCGCACGCCCTTCTCGACCGCCGGGATGAATTCCTGCGGGATGGTGCCGCCGCGGATCTTCTGTTCGAACTCCACTCCGGAGCCTGGTTCCCCGGGCTCCAGCGAAATCTCCACCTGCGCGAACTGTCCGTGGCCGCCGGTCTGCTTCTTGTGGGTGTACTTGAGCTTCGGCACCGCCCGCAGGATGGACTCCTTGTAGGCCACTCGCGGTCGACCGATGCGGGCCTGCACCTTGAACTCCCGGCGCATCCGCTCGACCAGCACATCCAGATGCAGCTCGCCCATACCCCAGATCATGGTCTGCCCGGTGCTGTCGTCGGCCCCCACCCGAAAGGTCGGGTCTTCTTCCGACAGGCGCTGCAGGGCTTCCCCCAGCTTGTCCTGGTCGACCGAGGTCTTGGGTTCGATGGAAGCGAAAATCACCGGCTCGGGGAACGTGATGTTCTCCAGGATGATGGCGTTGGCTGCGTCGCACAAGGTGTCGCCGGTGAAAGTCTCCTTCATGCCCAACACCGCTGCGATATCACCCGCCAGGACCTCATCAAGGTCCTCGCGGCGATCGGCGTACATACGGATCAGCCGCCCCACCCGCTCGCGCTTGCCTTTGGTGGCGTTGTAGACCGTAGAGCCCTTGGTGATCTTGCCGGAATAGACCCGGAAATAAGCCAGCCGGCCCACGTACGGGTCGGTCACGATCTTGAAGACCAGCGCGCTGAGCGGCACGTCGTCGCGGGTCTCCCGGGTGAGCTCGACCTCTGTATCGGGCTTCAACCCGCGCACCGGCGGAACGTCCAGCGGCGAGGGTAGGTAGTCGATGACGGCGTCCAGCACCAGCTGCACGCCCTTGTTGCGCAGCGAGGAGCCGCACAGCACCGGCGTCAGCTTGCCGGCGATGACAGCCCGGCGCAGCGCCGACTTGAGCTCCTCCGGCCCAACCGACTCCCCCTCCAGGAACCGGCCCATCAAACCGTCGTCGGTTTCGACGATTTGCTCGACCATCAGCGCCCTGGCCCCGTCGACCCGTTCGGCCAACTCGTCGGGAATGGCCCCCCGCAGCGGTGCGGCGCCCAGTTCGTCCTGCCACAGCACGGCTTCCTGGGTGAGCAGGTCCACCACGCCCCGGAAGCCAGATTCCGCTCCGATGGGCATCTGCAGCGCTACCGGGTTGGCCCCCAGCCGCTCGCGGATCATCGAAAGGGTGCGATCAAAGGAGGCGCCCACCCGATCCATCTTGTTGACGAAGCAAATGCGCGGCACGTTGTAGCGATCGGCCTGGCGCCAGACGGTCTCGGACTGCGGCTCTACGCCCTGAACGGCGTCGAAGATCACCAGACCACCGTCCAGCACCCGCAACGAGCGCTGCACCTCGGCCGTGAAGTCGATATGTCCGGGCGTGTCGATGATGTTGACCACGTGCTCGCGCCACTCGGCGGTGACCGCGGCCGAGACGATCGTGATGCCGCGCTCCCGCTCCTGCTCCATCCAATCGGTCACCGTGGTGCCCTCATCCACCGAACCCAAGCGATGGGTCCGACCGGTGTAGAAGAGCACCCGCTCGGTGGTGGTGGTTTTGCCGGCATCAATGTGGGCGATGATGCCGATATTTCGGTAGCGTTCCAACGGTGCCTGGCGCGGCATGGGACTGTTCCTGATGATCCTCGACGACTACCAGCGGTAGTGGGCGAAGGCCCGGTTGGCCTCCGCCATGCGGTGGGTGTCTTCCCTCTTCTTGATGGCCGAGCCGGCCTGATTGGCGGCGTCCATCAATTCGCCGGCCAGCTTCTCGGACATCGACTTGCCCGGCCGGGTGCGGGCCGCGGCCAGAATCCAGCGCATGGACAGCGAGAGCTGGCGCGCCGGCATCACTTCGACCGGAACCTGGTAGGTGGCCCCGCCTACCCGCCGAGGCTTGACTTCCAGAACCGGCGCGGCGTTGCGAACGGCCAGCTCGAAGACCTCCAGCGGATCGCGTTTGGCCCGGGCCTCGATCAAGTCGAAGGCCCGGTAGATGATGGTGCGGGCGGTGCTCTTCTTGCCCCGCCGCATCATTCGGTTGATCATGCCGTGGACCAGGATGCTGTTGTACTTGATGTCGCCCTTGGTCACGCGCTTGGTCGGTTTGGTCCTGCGCACTGGTTCCGCTCCCTCTCGATCCACGCGCATCGGTCGCCAGGCTTACGGCGACCGATGCGTCTTCTCGTCCGGTTACTCTCGCGGGCGCTTGGCCCCATACATGGAGCGGCCCTGCTTGCGGCCCTCCACCCCGGTGCTGTCCAGCGTGCCGCGAATGATGTGGTAGCGCACGCCGGGCAGGTCGGGCACCCGGCCGCCGCGGATGAGCACGACCGAGTGCTCCTGCAGCGAATGGCCCTCCCCGGGAATGTAGGCGGTCACTTCCAACGTATTGCTGAGCCGCACGCGGGCCACCTTGCGCAAAGCCGAATTGGGCTTCTTGGGCGTCTGCGTTCGCACCTGGGTGCACACGCCCCGCTTCTGCGGCGCGCCCTTAGGCTGCACTTCTCGGCGCTGGGTCATGGAATTGAAGGTGTACTGCAGCGCCGGAGCCTTGGTCTTGGTCCGTTTCCGCTTACGGCCTTTACGGATCAGCTGGTTGATGGTCGGCATCCCGACTTCTCCTCACGGAAACCCCCGAGGCATTTGCCTCGGGAGGCCCGCACAACCGAGGCCATCCGCACATCTCGATGGCCTCGGTGGTTACGTACCTGCTATTCAATTCGGGTTCGGCCCGCGGCCGCACCCGTCGGTGACTGAAACGGAGGAAGAGTTTACCAAACTGCGGTGGGGGCGTCAAGCATCAACGCCCCCGCTTCGAAGCGTTTCTGCGGGGCGCGCCGCCTACCCGTTGGGATCCAGATCCAGCAGGCCCAGTCCCAGACGGGGCGGGCGCGAGCGGTCGTCCTGCTTCCCGAAGCGAATGGTCTCGCCGCCCTCGTCAATCGCTTCGACCGACAGGCCCAAGCTCTGCAGCTCCTTGACCAGCACCCGGAATGAAGCCGGGATGCCGGGCTCCTCCACTTGTTCGCCCTTGACGATGGCCTCGTAGGTCTTTACCCGACCCTGCACATCGTCGGATTTCACCGTGAGCATCTCCTGCAGCGTGTGGGCCGCACCGTAGGCTTCCAGCGCCCACACCTCCATCTCCCCGAAGCGCTGACCCCCGAACTGGGCCTTGCCGCCCAGCGGCTGTTGGGTGACCAGCGAGTAAGGCCCGGTGGAACGGGCATGCACCTTGTCCTCCACCAGGTGGTGCAGCTTCATCATCATGACGATCCCCACCGTCACCGGCTGGTCATAGGCCTGCCCGTTCTTTCCGTCGTAGAGCATTTGCTTCCCCAGGATAGGGGAGGGCTCCCGGGTGGCCAGCATGGTCTTGAGCACTTCCTCCCGAACCTTCTCGGCCGAGGTGTTGGACCGTACCGGGTGCCCCTTGGCCTGCAGCCACAGCCGCAAGCAGCCGTCGATGGCGGCCTCGTCAACGGGCTGGCGCTGAACCACCTCCAGCTGCGAGTCCTCGAAGACCAGCATCGAGTCGGGATCGAACCCCTTGTCGCGCAGCCACTCGCGCAGGGCAGAGCGCCGGGCGTAAATCGGCTCCGTGGCAATCAGCTCCACGTCGTACTTCTTGGGGCCCAGCCAGGACTCGAGATACAGACGGCGGACCTCCTGATCGTCCTCGAACGCGTCCTCGGCGAAGTAGTCTTGCTCCTTCACCCAGGCCCACGCATCCAGGCCCACTTCCTTCCAGGCCTGATCGATCATCCAGGAGCGGGCCAGCTCGGCTTCGATTTCCTCTTCATCCGCTCCGTCAAACACGGGGGTGACCGCCCGGAAACCCAGCCGGCTGGCAGCCCAGCCGAGGTGGGTTTCGAGGATTTGCCCGATGTTCATGCGCCCGGGCACGCCCAGCGGGTTGAGGATCAAGTCGATCGGCGTGCCGTCCGCCAGGAAGGGCATATCCTCCACGGGAACCACCTTGGAGATCACACCCTTGTTGCCGTGCCGGCCGGCCATCTTGTCGCCTTCGGTGGCCTTGCGTTTCTGGGCCACCGAGACCCGCACCATCTTCTCGACGCCGGGCGGCAGGTCGCGGTGCTCCTCACGAGTGAAGACCTTTACATCCACCACCTTGCCGCGCTCACCGTGCGGCATGCGTAAGGAAGTGTCCTTCACCTCGCGGGCCTTCTCCCCGAAGATGGCCCGCAACAGCTTCTCTTCCGGGGTGAGTTCCTTCTCGCCCTTGGGCGTGATCTTGCCCACCAGGATGTCGTTGGGGCCAACCTCGGCGCCAATCCGCACGATTCCGTCCTCATTGAGATCGCGCAGCGCCTCGTCGCCGACGTTAGGGATGTCGTAGGTGATCTCCTCCGGTCCCAGCTTGGTGTCGCGGGCCTCCACCTCATGCTTCTCAATATGGACCGAGGTGAAACGGTCTTCCTGAACCAGGCGTTCCGAGATCAGGATGGCATCCTCGAAGTCCCCGCCCTCCCAGGAGATGAACCCAACCAACACGTTTTGTCCCAACGCCAATTCGCCGCCCTCGGTCGAGGAGGAGTCGGCAATCACATCACCTTTGCGAATACGTTGGCCCTTGACCACCGAGGGCCGCTGATCGATACACGTGCTCTGGTTGGAGCGGTTGAACTTGCGCAGTTTGTAGGCACGGTGCCCGTTGGAACTGCGCATCAGCACCCGGTTGCTGGTGACCGACTCGACCTCCCCATCCTCCTCCGCCACAATGACCTGACCCGAATCGTAGGCGGCCTGCAGTTCCATACCGGTGGAGACCAGCGGCACCTCGGGCCGGATCAGCGGCACCGCCTGGGTCTGCATGTTGGAGCCCATCAAGGCCCGGTTGGCATCATCATGCTCCAGGAAGGGGATGAGCGAGGCGCTCACGCCGACGATCTGGCGCGGCGCTACGTCCATGTAATCCACTTGATCCGGGGCGGCGAAGAAGAAATCGCCGTGGTGCCTGCAGGAGGCCCGAGGCCGGACGAATTCATTCTCCTCGGTGAGGGGCGTGATGGCCTGGGCAATCACCCATTTGTCTTCTTCGTCAGCCGACAAGTAGCTGATCTCCGCCGACACAAAGGGGAGGACGGGGATCATGTCATTGCGACGGTTGACCTTCTTGGCCAACGCTTCAGTGATCCGTTCGCCTTCCTTGGCGATGCGCTTGTCGCCCTTCACGGTGGTCAGCGGGGCGCGCAGCTGTCGGCCGACCAGCCGCGGGTCGGATGCCGAAAGCTCCTTGATCACCCTGCGATAGGGGGTCTCGATGAAGCCGAAGCGGTTGACCTTGGCGTAGGAGGCCAGGCGGCCGATCAGGCCGATGTTCGGCCCTTCTGGGGTCTCGATAGGGCAGATGCGTCCATAGTGCGAGTGGTGCACATCGCGGACGTCGAAGCCTGCCCGTTCACGCCGGAGACCGCCGGGGCCCAGCGCCGACAGGGTGCGCTTATGGCGCAGTTCGGCCAGTGGATTGGTTTGATCCATGAACTGCGAGAGCTGGCTGGATCCGAAGAACTCGCGGATGGCAGCCACCACCGGCCGGATGTTGATCAGCGTGACCGGGGAGATCTGCTCCTGGTCGCGGATGGACATGCGCTCCAGAATCACCCGTTCCATACGCCGCAGCCCAACCCGCAGCTTGCTCTGGATGAGTTCTCCCACCGTCTTCACCCGGCGATTGCCCAGGTGATCGATGTCGTCCGGATCCATGACCCCGTTGTTGATCTTGATCATGCGCTCGACGATGCGCAGGATGTCCCACTTGCTGACCTGGCGATGCTTCAGGGGCACGACCTCTTCGGACAGCCCCAGCTTCTGGTTGAGTTTGTAGCGCCCCACCCGCTCCAGGTCGTAGCGGCGCTGGTCGAAGAGCTGGTCCACCAGATACTCCCGGGCGTTGTCGAGTGTGGGGGGATCGCCGGGGCGCATGCGACGATAGAACTCAACCAAGGCCTCCTGCGCCAGCCCGCGCCCGTCCTTGGGCTCCCAGGTTGGCTCCTGGCGGATGGTGGTGGCGATGAAGGGGTGGTCGGGGTTGATGTCGGCTTCGGCGAAGAGCTGCTCCAGCTCTTCGTCGCTGCCCTCCTTCAGGGGTGAGTCTTTCAACCCGTCCTCGATGGCCGCCAGAGCCCGCAGAAGGATGGTCACCGGAACGGTGCGCTTGCGGTTGAATTTCAGCGTCAGGTAGTCGCTCTTGCGGGTCTCAAACTCCATCCAGGCGCCGCGGTCGGGAATCAACTTGGCCGAAGCCAGACGACGTCCAGTGGCGCGGTCTTCGGGGGCCTCGAAATACACCCCTGGAGAGCGGATCAACTGCGAAACCACGACTCGCTCGGTCCCGTTGACAATGAAGGTCCCCTTGTCGGTCATGACCGGAAAGTCGCCCAGGAAGATGTCTTGCTTAATCGGTTCGGGGACCTCCGTGCCGGCCAAGAGCACGGAAACGTACATGGGGGCCGCATAGGTGAGATCGCGTTCGACGCACTCCTCGATGTCGTGCTTGGGATCCTCGAACCAGTAGGCCAGATCGAAATCCTTGCTCTCGGGCGTACGGCCCGGGAAGAAGAGCTTCATGCCACCGTTGTAGGATTCGATGGGAGAGATCTCGTCGAACAGTTCGGCCAGTCCCTCCTCCCTCAACCATAAGAAGGAGTCCAGCTGAACTTCGATGAGCGTGGGGAGGGCAAAGACGTCAGGAATGCGCGAATAGCTCTTCCTGCCCTTCAATGGCAGCATAGGTTGGCTCCTGGAAGATGAACTACGTATGGAGTTGAGAGACAAAGGACAGGGTACTGGCCCGCCGTTGTCCTAGGAAATGCCATTCAGCCCCTGCGGCTTATGCCTTATGCTCTGAATTCTGCATAGATTGGCGAACGAATAGTTTACTCGAAACGAGTGTCAGACGCAACCCCTACCCACAGGAGGTTGGCTTGTCTCCCTTGGGTGGCTATGCGCAGCGATAAGTGCCTGCTCGGACCCATGCAGCCCGACGAAATCAGTGGGTCTCGTAGAGTCCTCGGTAGATGGCGTACACCTCATAGATGGTCTTGATGTACAGCTGCGGCTGATCCAGCCGGATGACCTCCAGGAACAGATCCGGGTCGTCGGGGGCCAGCTCCTTCCATAGGATGGCGTTGCCGGGGCCGGCATTGTAGGCGGCCAGGGCGGCGAACAGATCGCCCTCGAACCGGCCACGCTGTTCGCTCAGGTAGAACGCCCCAAATCGCACGCTGACCACCGGGCGATAGAGGTCCGCGGTCTGGTAGCCCACCGGCCAGCCCAACTGATCGGCGATCGATTGCCCGGTGTCGGGGATGACCTGCATCAGGCCTTGGGCTGCGGCGTAGGAAGTGGCGAAGCCCTCGAACAGGCTCTCCTGCCGCACCACCGAAAGCACGAACAACCCGTCGAACCCCTGGCGGGCCGCCTCCGGCAGGATCAAATCCCCGAAGTAGGGTCCGAAGCGAATCCGGTTGAAGTACACCGGCGCATTCATCGTCCCGGCGTCGTCCATGCCGGCCAGCGCGAGGATTTGGCGGGACGCCAGAATCGCCGAGCGATACAGCCCCAGGTCCTGGAAGACGTGCATCAACTGGTAGGTCGCCAACGCATCGTCCGCCACCGCCACCCGCAGCCCCTCCAACTCGTCCCGGGCCAGGTCGTATAGACCGAGGTCCCACAGTTCCAGCCCACGGATCATGCGGCGGTCTTGGGTCAGGGCCGCGTCCGGTGTGTGCAGCGGCCCACTGACCTGCAGGCCGAAGATCTCCCGCAGCCAACTCTCGGCCGCCCCACGCTCGGCCTCCAGATCCCTGGAAAAATCAAACCCAGCTGTGCGGCCGAAGGGTTCTCGATTGTTGAGCAGCTCATCGGCCCGCTCCGAGTAGTAGCCGGTCGGATCGGCCGCCCGCGCCGTTTCCCAAGCCTGAACTGCCTGCCCCACCTCTCCCTGGGCCAGGTAGCTCTTGCCCACCCACAGCTGGCTGGCCGCCCGCTCGCCGGGTTCGTCGGCCAGCGACTCGGCCAACAGAAACGCCTCCCGCGCTCCGGCATCATCCCTGGCCCGGAACCGGGCTATCCCGGCCTGGAACGCCCCGGTGTGGGCCAGCGGGCTGGCCGGGTATTCGGCCGGGATGCGCAGCCACAACTCGGCCGCCCGCCCGAACTCGCTCACCCGTTCCGCGGTGCGGCCGGCCGCCAGCAGCGCCTCCGGCGCGCTGGGCGATTCCGGCCGGGTGCCGACCACCTGGGTGTAGGTCTCGATCGCCGCCGTGTACCGATCCAGCCAGGCCCATTCGACTCTGCCCTTCTGCAGCATGCCTTCGGTCCACAAGGGATCATCGGGAAAGCGGGCGACCAGCAGATCGAAGTCGCCCAGTGCGGCCAGGGGCAGCTCCAGGGCCAGGTTGGTGAGACCTCGGTAGTAGAAGCCGGCCGCGGTCGCCCCGCTGGCCAAGTGGCGATCGAACGCCTGCAGCGCCGGGCCGAAAGCTCCGGCGTAATAATCCACCAGGCCACGCTGGAACTCATCCACCGGCGTCCCCGCCTCCACCAGACGTATCAGCCCCTGGTAGCTGTCGTAGGCCTCCGGATAGTTGGTCACCGAGTCCAAATAGCGCTCTTGGGCAGAGGGCCAGTCTCCCAAAGCCTCCAACGCCTGGCCGGCGATCCAGTTGGAGCCCGCCCGGGCTACCGGATCGAGCTGGCTGGCGTACAGCTCATCCATTTGCTGCAGTGCCGCGGCGGGCTGTCCGCCCTCCAGATCAGCCAGCCCCACCTTGAGCAGCACCGCCGAGGCGCTCCCCAGCCGCGGCTGGGAGGCTGCATTCAAGTAATGGGGCACCGCCTCCAGCGGTCTTCCGGACTGGCGCAGCGCATCTCCCAGCCACTCCTCGACGTAGACCTCGAGTCGATCCGGCCGCAGGGTCAGATAATCCTGGAAGTCCAGCGCGGCCAGGTCGGCCTGGCCGAGCGCCTGGTAGGCTCGCGCACGCAGCAGGTGGCCGCGCGCCGCCTGGGAGTGCCCCGGATAGCCGTCCAGGAATTCGGTGAGGGCCTGCACGGCCTCCGCAGACCGACCTTGTCGGAGCCAGGTGTCGCCCATCCCCAGCTTCGCCGATCCTTGCAGGGCCGCGTCGCCCGACCCCGCTAGGGCCTGGTCGTACTGCTGCAAGGCCAGGTCCCAGTCCCCGAGGAACAGGGACCATTGGGCCTGCTCGAACTGCTGCTCCGGAATGGGAGTGGGCGACGGCGTAGGCGTCGGTGTGAGAGTCGGGGTCGCGATGGGGCCGGCGGTCTGGGTGGGCTCGGCCAGCCCGGGCAGTTGACACGCCAAGGCCAGCAGGGCAGGACCGAACAGCGCCACGACGATTCTGGAGCGGAACATGGCAGGCATCATACGGTAGCAGGATGAGCCCGTCAACCGGCCCGTGCATTGCCGGGTGGGTTGCGCTCGAAGGGATGGCCGGCCGCGGGCCGAGTTCTCCCGATCGTGCCGCGACCCTTGTCGCACCACGGGCTCCATGCTACACTGCCCAGAGTCAGTGCGCGCTCCTCCTCGAGCGCGTCTTTTTGTGTGAGGGCCATGCGCACGGTCGCCTGGAATCCCGAGGGTCCCGCGGTCCAGATGATCGATCAGCGACAGCTGCCGGCCAGTCTGCAGGTGCTTGATCTACGCAGCGTACAGGAGGTGGCTCAGGCCATCCGCGACATGGCCGTGCGCGGCGCACCGGCGATCGGTGCCTCTGCAGCCTTCGGCCTGGCCCTGGCCGCAGAACGCTCCACGGCTGTCGAGGCCGGCGCGCTGCTGGTCGAACTGCAAGCCGCGGCCGACCAGCTGCGGGCGGCCCGCCCTACTGCGGTCAACCTGGCCTGGGCAACTGAGCGCATGCTGAAGCGGGCACTCCGGTCGGAGCCGGGCGGCCCGCCCGGGATTCGCCGGGCGCTGGTGGAAGAGGCCGAGCTAATCGCCGAACAGGATATTCGGATCAACCGGCAGATGGGCCAGCATGGCGCCGAGCTCATTCGGGATGGGGACACCCTGATCCACCACTGCAACACCGGGGCACTGGCGACGGTGGACTATGGGACCGCTCTGGGGGTCATACGCACCGCCCACGAGCAAGGCAAAGCTGTGCACGTGCTGGTCGACGAAACCCGTCCCAGGCTGCAGGGGGCCCGCCTGACCGCCTGGGAACTGGAACAGTA
>Ga0214473_10010562_pt1 | contig 10852 bp, 9 predicted proteins | sample RVTome_7_FD_203509 | JGI IMG/M metagenome (GOLD analysis project Ga0214473, IMG submission 203509) | Soil microbial communities from uranium-contaminated site in the Upper Colorado River Basin, Wyoming, United States - RVT98D197 | ecosystem: Environmental > Terrestrial > Soil > Contaminated >... | reverse complement strand
TCTGGTCCCGGAGCGCCTCAACGACATCCGAGGGTTTGGCTTTGTTATCCCGGATCAGGATCTCCCCCAGTTTCAGATTGGTTTCCTTCTGCTTTTTTAGGGCTTCTTGAACGTCTCCCGGGGAAATGATGCCTTTTTGAGCTAAGATTTCCCCGAGCGGCGGGCCCTCGGTCTCTTCCGGTCCATCTTTCTTGGGGGCTGCGTCGCCGGAAGATTTATCCTCCCGGATGAGGTTGATTTTCTGCAAGTAGGATTCGAAATCCAACTGGGAGGGGCGGGGGGAGCCGGACTGAATTTGCTCCTTGAGCTCAAGGATCATGTTGCGCAACAGATCGACCGCGCCCAGGATAAAATCGATGATTCCCCGGTGTATTTGCAGCCGGCCATTGCGGGCATCGTCCAAGAGAGATTCCATCGCATGGGAAAATTTATTGATTTCCTTGAGATTGAGAAACCCCGCAACACCCTTGATGGTATGAAAGGGTCTGAATATGGCGTTGATAAAGTCCCGATTTTCCGGAGATTGTTCCAGGTTGATGATGTTCAATTCGATGGAATCCAGATGTTCCAGGCCTTCGGATATGAAATCATTGCACAGCTGGATGTCCATACCCGAATCCCCGGACCCCTCCTGGGGTTGACTCGGGGGGACTTCGGCCGGCCCGGTCAAGGCAGGCTTTTCCTCCTGGATCATGGCGGCCATTGCCTTCCAGAAAGCGTCTTCTCCGGGCAGTGGCTTGGATGGGTCCGGTTGCGAAATTTTCTCCTGGATCATGCGCAGCCCGCTTCCCAGCAATTCCAGCCCTTGGGGTGGCTCTGGAACTTCGCCCAGGATCAGCTTTTCGACCAATTTTTTGATCGCGCCGCTTATGATCCCGGCAGGTTTCGGGCCCTTCTCCAAGGTTACCTTTTCAACGGATTCTATCTTTTCCAGGATGGAACCCAGGGTCATTACATCTCCGGCCTCGACCATCATCGCTTGCATGGCGATTTGTTCGATGGTCTTCAGCAGACCTACAGACATCTTTCCGTTCTTTTTCCGCATTTTTTCCACATTCCTCATTTAGGCCAAAAGCCGAGCATCTAAAAATTTTATCGGATCAAGCTCATTTTTTCTTAAATGGTGAATTTCCCGTTTTCCGTTTATTTTTGAGAAGCTGGGCCGGTTTGATGAGATTCAAGTTACCCTATTCAAAGACCGATAGAACAAATAATGAAGGGAGATCCTTGCTCATGATTGCAGTCACACGCTTAAATAATACGCCCTTGGTGATCAACCCGGATCTCATTGTTTTTATGGAAGAAACGCCCGATACCATCATCACCCTTTCCAACGGGGAGAAGATCGCCGTGCAAGAGAAGGTGAGTGAGATCATCCGGCGGGTCATCAGCTTTCGGAGAAGGATTTTCAATCCCTGGATCCCCATTGAATAGCCAAGATGGATAAAGCGACTCTCATCGGTCTGGTGATGGGTATCGGGGCTGTCCTCGGCGGCCAAGCCTTAGAGGGGGGCAGCATCCATTCCATCATGCAGCTTACGGCGGCGGTCATCGTCTTTGGCGGGACCTTCGGAGCCGTATTCTTAAGTTATCCTTTTCACAATGTGCTGGGAGCTTTTAAGGACCTTCGGATTATTATCCAAGAACCGTTAAAAGACCCGTCGGAAATTATCTCCCAGATTTCGAAATATGCGAACAAAGCCCGGCGCGAAGGCATCCTCTCCCTGGAGAAGGAAATGAAGAACATTAGCGACCCCTTCTTAAGCAAGGCTTTGAACATGGCTGTAGACGGCATCGAGCCCAACACCATTCGGGAGACCATGGAGACTGAGCTGGAATACCTGGATGAACACGGCAAGGTGAACTCAAAAGTCTTTAAGGCCGCAGGGGGGTATGCCCCGACGATCGGGATCCTGGGAGCGGTTTTGGGTCTAATCCACGTGATGGAAAACTTAAATGACCCGTCCAAGCTGGGAGCAGGGATCGCCGTCGCCTTCGTAGCCACGGTCTACGGGGTGGGGTCCGCCAATTTATTGTTTCTGCCGATTGCCACCAAGATGGAAATGAGACACCGGCATGGCATGATCCTCAATGAAATGATGCTCGAAGGGGTGGTATCGGTCGCCACGGGTGAAAATCCAAGGTTAATCGAAGAGAAGTTGCAATCGTTCCTTTCGGTGATTGAAAAGAATAAACATCCCATCGTTCGGAAATGAAACGTTTCTGTAGAAAATTCTGTCCGAACCGCCGCGAAAGTTTCCCAGGGGCGGGGCGGCAAGAGGTTTGGTAAAAAAGTGGCCCGGAGAAGAAAACAAGAAGAAGAACATGAAAACATGGAGAGATGGCTGGTTTCCTACGCCGATTTCATAACCCTCCTTTTTGCCTTCTTTGTAACCATGTACGCCATCTCCAGGGTGGATGAACAGAAACTCGGTTCCGCCGTGGAATCGCTGCAGCGGGCCCTCGGTTCCCTCATACCCGTTAACCTTGCCCAGAGGGATGCGGGGGCCTTTTCGTCCAAGCCTGCGACTGCGAGTATTTCGGTGGTCGAGCCGCAGCCGGAGGAACCGTCCTCCAAAGAGCAAGGGGAATTTGGCAAATTAGCCCAAGAATTAAAAGCAGAAGTGGAAGGAGCCAAGGGGGAGCTTGATGCATCCAGCGCCGCCCAGCTCAGTCAGATCAAATTCCTGATCGATAAGAGGGGACTGGTAATACGGGTTCCCGAGAGCTTTTTCTTTGACTCCGGACAGGCGTCCCTCCGCCCGGAAGTCATTCCCGTTATAAATGTACTGGGCAGATCCTTAGCAAAAATTCCCAACCATATCCGCATCGAAGGCCATACCGATAGCGTCCCCATCCGTACCCCCCAGTTTCCGTCCAACTGGGAACTCTCCACCGCCCGGGCAACCACGATTGTCCGGTACCTGCTAACTCATTTTCAGGTCAACCCGCAGCGATTATCCGCGACGGGGTACGCCGAGTTTCATCCCATCGCTCCGAACACGACGGCCGAAGGCCGACTGCAAAACCGCCGGGTGGATATGGTTATCCTGAGCAGCGGGGAAGCGCAGACGGAGCCTCCGGAGAAGGCGGCGGCAAGCGAGGTCGCCTCCGAGGCCTCAGGAAAAAAGGGTTCTCAGGACTTTTCCCGCTCGGGCGGCAAAGGAAATTGAACGGAAAAGGTGGTTTCCCCTCTGCGAGATGAGATGGAGAAGGAGGCGCCGTAAGGGGTTAAAAGCTCCTGCGAGACAAACAATCCCAGCCCATGATGTTTTCCGCCTTTACTGGTGCAATAAGGTTTGAAGAGATCGGGCTTGATCTCATCAGGAATTCCGCAGCCAGTGTCCCGGATCATGACTTGGACCCGACCATCACGGGAAGAAGTGGCCACGAAGAGTTCTTTGGCGGGGGTTGCTTCCATGGCCTCGACGGCATTTTGAATCAGGTTCGAAAGCCCCTGGCTGAAATCGAGGTAATGTCCCTGGAGCGGGGGTAGCCCCGTAGAAAAGGACTTCATGACTCTAATATGGTGTTTAAAGAATGGATTGTGGTACCAGAGAGAAAGTTCTTCTTCGAGCAGGTCGTTGAGATAGAGGGGCTGGGAGGCCTCGTTTTCATCATGGATCCCTTTTTGCATCAGTACCTCGACCGTAGCCTTCAGTTTATCCAACTGGTCCTGGCATTGGGCCATCTTGACATTCAGGGTCGGGTTCATTTTGTCCCCTTCCTTGAGCAGGGCTCCTTGAAGAAGCTCCATCTGCATGGAGAGGATCTGGAGCGAACCGTTCAGGTTGTGGACGATTCCCCTGACGAACGAACCCAGGGTAGAATATCGGTAGCGGTCCAAAAAGGCCGAAAAGAGTTTCTCGGCCTGGGGGAGAAGAGCCTGTCTCCCGGAAGAAAGAATCATTTTTTCCTCCATGAATAACCTTCGGTCAACCCACCACTGCTCTGGCCGATTGTCCGCTCGACGCTCAATGCCTGGCGCATGAGAATTTCTATACCATAACTGGAAGGACGACGCAAATGCAAACGGCTCGGTTTACCGGCTGGGGAATCGGGTGGCCGGAGTCCGGAAGCACACCTCAATCAACGATTTTATTCAGGAGCAACTTTTTCAGGAGAAGAAACTCCTTCTCATCGAGAGAGCCTTCCCTTCTCAAACGGATGAGCTTATCCAACTCCAGCAGGGCCCTCTCCCGCGAATCCTTCCGGCGCAGGTCATAATCGGGCGGAATCTGCTTCAACGTCACATCCATCTCCGAAAGAGGCCCCTCGGGGGAAGGAGGCGGGGGATCAAAAATGCGGTTCAGGTTCTCGTCCCAGGTCTGGCGCATTTTTTTCATCTCGGCCATGGTCTCTTGCAGGCGTTGCAGGAGCCGCTGGTTCTCCCGGACCAGGAAAATCTTTTCGCAGGCATTGTGTACGATGACCTCCAGTTCGTCGATTTTGAAGGGCTTGCGAATGTAATCGTAGGCGCCCCCGCGAATGGCCGAGATGGCGCTGTCCAAGGAGGCATAGCCGGTCATGATGATGACGATAGTGTCCGGATGGGATCTTTTGGCTTCCTGCAAAACCTGCAGGCCGTCGGCCCCGGACATCCTAAGGTCGGTAATCACGATGTCGAAGGAGGAGCGCTGCAGCGCTCCAATGGCCTCCTGGCCATCTTTATAGGCCTGGATGACCCGGTTGGGCTTTTGCAGAGCCTCTCCCAGAATGTCGCGCAAGGAATCGTCATCTTCGGCGATCAGCATCCGAAAGATTTCTGAGGAAAGGGGAGTAGGGAGATCGGCAGAAGTAGGCATGCGGGTATGCGTTGGAAGTTTACTGGCTCCGGGATCGGTTAAATTTTCTCATCGAAAAGAACGCCCTCCATTTCTCTTATAGATTTGGCCAGTGCCAATAATTCCGGGGGCGGGATTTGGCGAATGATTTTACCGGTTTGGGCGTCGAGGACTTTGGCGATAACGGTTTGGGTATCCGGGTCTACTGAAAAATTCAGCCTGAAATCGATGATCCCGAGCGTTTCCCGGATCTGGCTGGAGACTTGGTCTATGGTTGCTTGCAGGTCGGAATCCTTCTTCTGGCCCCGGACGAGCTGGTGCGGCTTGGTCGGGACAGGAGTTCCTTTCTCGGGTATAGACAATGATGGAATTATTTTGGTGACCGGGTCCATAAAGGGTGTATCCATTCTGCCAATATTCTTTTCCGTTTTCTTTATCGGCAGATCCCCTGAAAGACTTTAAGCGTTCGATAAGCTAATGGAAATTATTCATTATTTCGATAATTATTTCCAAGGAAGGCGTCGTTTGCGGCGCGGCCTCGTGAAATGCGATAAGGGCTATTCTCCCGATGAATATCCCAATGGATCAAGACATTGGGTTACTGATTCATCGATTCATTGGAAAGATTGCAAGAGAAGATATTCTCCGGAATTCTCTTGTCTTCGGGAACCGGCTGTGATATTTTCCCCTGCAAAGGAGAGCAGAAAATCTTCCGTGGATAACCCGGTATGATCAACCGAAACTCGCTGCGGTTCATAGGCTATGCCCTTCTGGCCTTTTCGCTCTTTTTCATCTTCGGCCCCCTGCACGCGGAGGAAGTGCAGCTCATCCAGGTACGTAAAGGCGATACGGTCAGCTATCTATCCTTTAAAATATACGGAATGTACGATACCCGAATCGAGGAACTCTTGCGGCGGGAAAATCCCCAGGTGAAGGACCTCAACATGATCTATGCCGGGCAGCCGCTCCGCTTTCCTGCTCCAGAGGCCGTGAGGGAAATGGTGCTGGATAAGCCCCGGAGGCCAGAGGGACCCGCAAAGGGAACGGAAGCGAAAGAGGGGCGCTCGCCCAAAGATCGCCCGGCAGGGCATGAGACGATGCCCGCTGCCCAGATTCGGGCCACCAAAGGGGTTATCACGCTCTTGGAAGGACAGGTTCAGGTGAAGAAGGCCGGGGAAACGGAATGGTCTTCAGCCCGGCCCAACATGATTTTATCGGAAAATGACCAGATCCGGGTGCTGGCCAAATCCCGCGCCGAGTTGATCCTGGACAATCAGTCCGTCATGCGGCTTTCGGAAGACACCTGGCTCACGATGCAGAAGCTCGAGGAAGAGGCGGCAACCCGGAAGGAGACCGCCAGAATGCGGCTTTCCCTGGGCAAGTTGTGGACCCGGACGGCCAAGCTTTTCAATCCTTCCTCTCGTTACGATGTTACGACTCCCACGGCCATTGCCGGAGTCACGGGCACCGTATACCAGGTGAGGGTGGCCGAAGACAAGTCCACGAACATCCAGGTATTCCAGGGGGCAGTGAATGTTTACAATCCATTCCCCCCGGGGCGACCTTCCCCGCCAGGGCAGGGGACGCAAGTGGGCCCGCCGCAAGAAGTGACCGGGCCGGGGGAGGTCGCGGGACCGGCGGTGATCTCACGCGAGGAATGGACAAGGATGATCTTGCGCCAGTTTCAGCAGATCACGGTAACGGACCGGGATATCTCCCGCCCCTGTACATTCGACGTAACCGAACAGCGGCAAGACGAATGGGTTCGCTGGAATGAAGAGAGAGACGCAGGCTTCCAGCCTCCGGCAAGGCCGCGCTGATGGAGGCTTCCTTTGGCCCCTGCAGTTGAGGAATCTCTATGAGGTTGGCTTGGCGCAACCCGGCGAAGAAGAACGGGACGATGAGTTCCATTCTTGGGGTGGGTGTTACTTTTGTTGTCGTCCTCCTTTTTTTCCTTCCCCTGGATTTTTTCGAGAATGCCCAGGGCAAACTCTATGATCTCAGCCTCAGAATTCGGGGCTCCGCCCCCGTTCCCAAAGGCGTGACCATTGTGGCGATTGATGACCGATCCATTGCCCAGATCGGGCGGTGGCCTTGGCCCCGAACCAAAGTTGCCGAGTTGATCAACCGCCTCTCCAAAGCCGGGGCCAAGATCATCGCCTGCGATATTGTCTTTTTCCCGAGCGAAGAGGAAGGCGCCGCCGGGAACGATCGTCTTTTGGGAGAAGCGACCCGGGAAGCCGGAAATGTCCTTTATCCTTTTTATTTTACGCTGGGAAAACCCCGGGGGGAGGGGAAGAAGGCAGAAATTCCCCCTCAGCTCACGAACGCTTCGCTGCTGCTCTTTGATGATCCAAAGAAATTCTTCGAATTCCCGCCCCTTTCCGGGATCGAAGTCTTCGCCCCCATCCCGGAGATCTGCGAGGGGGCCAAGGCCCTTGGGCACATCAATATCCTTCCCGATCCGGACGGAAAGGTTCGCTGCGATCCATTGATGATTGAGTATGCCGGCCAATATTATCCCTCCTTCAGCCTGCAGATCGCCGCTGCCGCGATGAGACTGACTCGAGGGGATGTTACCGTGCGCGTCGGCCAATCCGTCCAGATGGGCAAGATAAAAATCCCCACCAACCCTCAGGGCATGATGTTCCTCAACTACTACGGGGGAAACCAAACCTTTCCCTACAATTCTTGCGCCGATGTACTTTCGGGAAAAGTGCCCGCCAGGACCTTCCAGGGGAAAATTGTCCTGGTGGGTGTGACGGCTGCCGGAGTGTCTGCCGGCGCCCATGATTTCATGGCTACCCCTTTCTCCAACCGGTTTCCCGGCGTAGAGAAGAATGCCCATGAGGTGGCTTCCATCCTGCAGGGCCGGTTCATTTCCCGTCCCTCTTGGGCGCCTTTCATGGAATTCGGGCTGGTGCTGCTGATCGGGCTCCTGCTCACGTTCTTCATGCCGGGAATGCGCCCGGCATGGCAATTGGTCGTGAGCCTGGCTATTCTCTTAGCCCTGGGGGGAACGATGGTCTGGGCTATGGTTGAAGGGATGCGGCTAAAGATTTTTTTCCCCGGGCTGGTAGTCGTCCTGCAGTATGTCTTGGCCACCGCCCGCCGGACGGCAGCGCCGGAAAAAGAGTCCGTCCCCGAGACGGGGACCACTCGCCTTTCCGCTCCAGCGGGAGGACCGGCTCCGGTAGCAGAGCCAACGGTTCGTCTGGAGGCGGGCGGCCCGGTCCAGAAGATTGGCCGGTATGAAATTCTGAGCGAGCTGGGTCGCGGGGCCATGGGGGTGGTTTTTAAGGGCCGGGACCCCATCATCGACCGATTGGTGGCCATTAAAACCATCCGCTTCGACCGGTTCTACGAGGACCGGGAGATCGAGAGTTTGAAGGGACGATTTTACAAGGAAGCCCAGGCGGCGGGGAAGTTCACTCATCCCAACATTGTCACCATTTTCGATGTGGGTGAGGAGGAAGGTCTATCCTACATGGCGATGGAATACGTGGAAGGGGAGAGCCTTTCCAAGTACACCTCCGAAGATCACCTCCTGCCTTTGGAGGAAGTCCTCACCCTCATTACCAAGGTGGCCGAGGCGCTGGATTTTGCGCACCAGAGGGACATCGTCCACCGCGATATCAAACCGGCGAACCTCATGCGCACCGCTGAAGGACGGGTGAAAGTGATGGACTTTGGGATTGCCAAACTCCCCAGCTCCACGCTCACCCAGACCGGGTCGATGCTGGGGACTCCTTCCTATATGTCCCCGGAGCAGATCGACGGCCGCCAGAGGGTGGACGGACGTTCCGACCTTTTCTCCCTGGGCTGTGCCCTCTACGAACTCCTCAGCGGCATCAAGGCTTTTCAGGGCGCAACCCTTCCCGCCCTGATTCACCAGATCACCCAGGTCGTTCCCCCTGCCGTTTCCACGAAGAACCCCCGGGTTCCAAAGGCCTGCGACGAGATCATCCAGAAGGCCTTGGCAAAGAACCCCGAGGAGCGCTACCCGCGTGGAAACGAGATGGCCGGCGCTCTGAGAAAATTGCTCCAGGAAATCAGAAAAAATCCCCCCCCAAATGGAGAGAGAAAACCCGCGTAGGCTCCTTTTCTCAATCGCCTGTTGCCTCTCGCCCACTCCCCCTTGCCGTTTTAGGATCGTTCTTTTTCCCGTTGGCGGAAGAGAAGCCGCAGGGGAGCTCCGGTAAAGCCATAATTTTCACGCAGATGGCGCGTCAAGTAGCGCTGGTAGGATTCGTCGATGCCGCGGGGTTCATGGGTGAAGAGGGCGAAGGTCGGCGGGCTCACCGCGACCTGGGAGATGTAGTAAAGCTTCACAGGGCGATTACGGGATAGGGGAGGCGGGTGGTTTTGGACCGCGCCCTTCAGCCAGCGGTTGAGTTCGGCGGTGGGAATTCGCTTACGGCTTTCGGCTGCAACCTCTTCGATCGCCGCGAAAATCTTGGGCACCCTCTGGCCCTTGAGGGCTGAGACAAAGAGGATGGGTGCGTAGTCCAGGGTCTTCATCTCCGCCCGGATTCTTTCCTTGTAATGCTCCGTCGTGGAGGAGTCTTTTTCTACCCGGTCCCATTTGTTGACCACGAGGATGATCGCCCGGCCGCTTTCCGCGGCGAATTCGGCGATGCGCACATCCTGTTCGGTGAGCCCCTCGAATCCATCCAGAACAATCAAGGCCACGTCGCACCGATCCAGGCTTTTCAATGCCCGGATCGCCGAATATTTTTCCAGGCGCTCCGTGACTTTGCTTTTGCGCCGAATTCCAGCCGTGTCTACGAAGACATATTCTTTGCCTTCCCTGGAAAACCGGGTGTCGATGGCGTCGCGGGTCGTTCCCGGGGAAGAGTCAACGATGGCCCGTGGGCGGCCGATGAGTTTGTTCAACAGGGAGGACTTTCCCACGTTGGGCCGCCCCACCAGGGCGACCCGGATTTCATCTGCCGTATTCTTCTCCCCGGGGCGGTCGGAGGGGAGCGCTTTGAGTACCTCATCCATCAGGTCGCCAACGCCCCGGCCATGCTCGGCTGAAATCGAGTAAAGCTTCTCCACTCCCAGGCGGTAAAAGTCGAATACCGCTTCCTCCTGTCTTTCCCCGTCGATTTTGTTAATCACGTAAAAGACCGGTTTGGCTACTTTCCGGAGATAACCGGCGACTTCCACGTCTGCGGGCATGAACCCCTCTTTCCCATCCATTAAAAAAAGAATCAGATCGGCCTCCCGGATGGCCACTTCGGCCTGTTCGCGGACCTGCTGCGGCAGGCGTTCTTTGGCGGCGGGCTCGAAGCCGCCGGTATCGATCAGGATGAAGGAATGTTCATCCCAGGAAGCTTCGGCATAGTTGCGATCCCGGGTTACCCCGGGTTTGTCTTCGACGAGGGCCTTCCTTTTCCGGGCCAGCCGGTTGAAGAGGGTGGATTTTCCGACGTTGGGCCGGCCGACGATGGCGATGATTGGTTTCATAGTTAATTAGCCACAGAGCACACAGAGGGCACAGAGAAAAATGGAATTCAGAATACAGGAGTCAGAATTCAGAAGAAAACCCGGTTTTTCTTTTGGCTCCTGAATTCTTTTTTGTCTTTATGATTTTATACCCTCTCTTACTACTAACGTGTAGAATCTTGATATTCTGTAAAGAAAATTGTCTGCCCCCTCACCCCATCCCTCGCCCTCCCCCATCAAGGGGGAGGGAATTTCTTTCTCATTTCAGTATCTTTACCCTCTCCCCGGGCGGGAGAGGGGAGGGTGAGGGGGAAAAGTGCTTTTGGTTGCGGCTGTGCCGCGCTCCGATCTCTGTGTCCTCGGTGGTAAAAAATTAAGCCTTTTTCAAGGAAATATCGATCGCCAGCTTTTCCCCCAGGCGATTGAGTTTCTCGAGAAGCTCGGCCGACGAAACCTCCACCGGCACCTGCAGCAGGATCTTCATGTTAAAAATCGGGGTTCCACTTTCGGGAGAGGGGGTGGTTTTGGTATGCATGTCCGCGATGTTGATCCCCTGGTCGGCGATCAGGCGGGAGACATGGTAGACAATCCCCATGCGGTCCAAGCCCGTGGTGGAG
>Ga0214473_10010561_pt1 | contig 10852 bp, 7 predicted proteins | sample RVTome_7_FD_203509 | JGI IMG/M metagenome (GOLD analysis project Ga0214473, IMG submission 203509) | Soil microbial communities from uranium-contaminated site in the Upper Colorado River Basin, Wyoming, United States - RVT98D197 | ecosystem: Environmental > Terrestrial > Soil > Contaminated >... | reverse complement strand
GCCAGCTCGCCGACATTGGCGCAAGACTGGAAGCGGGCGCGGAGCGCCTCCGCCTCAGCCAGCCGCGCGACGATCGCGCGCTGGTCGGCGCCGCCGGCGAGTTCGAACTTGACTTGGCGGAGTTGAAGCGCGGTGGCTTCCCCGGGCGCCGCGCTTGGCTCGCCGCCGGGGTCGCTGGCGAGCGCCTTGTCGACCTCGACGTCGCCGATGGTGACTTCATGGCGAAACTTGCGTCGCACCACGTCCTGCCAAACCAGTTGGGAGCGAACGCGTTCTTTCAGCGTCTTGATATTTACGCCCATCTGCCCAAGCGCCGAGCCGAGACCCTCCGCGGTCAAATTGTTCTTCTGCGCCATCTCGCCGAGAATTCGGTTCACGTCGGCGTCGTCGGGGGTGATGCCGAGCTTCTTGCCTTGCTGCAACTGCAGACGTTCGTCGATCAGCATGTCGGTGGCTTTCTTCTTCAAAGCCGGACCAGGCTGCTCTTGCGCGGTGACGGCGAGAAAGCGTTCCCGCTGTTCGATGTCATAGGCCGAAATCGGATCGTCGTTGACGAGAACAACGATGGACTGCTCGGTTTGAGCGCTCAAGCGATCGGACATGACGATAAAGATCGCAAGCGCGCCGAGCACGCCAAGAGCAGCCCAGCGCCACGCAAGGGAGCCGATACTCCGGCGACGCGCTATTTGGCTCAACAACGTCATTGCTCCGGCCTACTGAGTGGAATCCAGCGAATTGCTCGGTCCGCCCAAACCATTCGCATCGGTCGAGAAGGCGTAGGTGCCGAGATATTTCAGCGCGAAGTTCACGAGGAAGCGTTTTTCAGGTTCGATGTCGCGATCGCGGATGAAGGTCTGCTCGTAGGTGAGCGCGAACATGAAGCAGTCGTCCTGATAGCGCAAACCGATACCGTCGGAGATCGTCTGATCGTCTTGGATATCGTAGCGGACACTGCCGAGCAGGGCCCAAAGGTCCGTAATGGCGAGCGCGCCGGTGCTCAAGATCTCTTCACGCTCTTCGTTCTGATCGATTCCAGGTTGTGCCGTCACGTCGGCGTAATTCACGATCAGTTCGACAGGCCCGTATTTCGACCACGAGCCTAGATCGGTGCGCTCGATGTCGAGCGTATCCTCGTCGAAGCGTGTCTGCGCCGAGAAGGCGAGACTCGACGAGGCTTGCAGGTAGAGGCCGCTCACATAGTCGGAGGCGTCGGTGGCGAGACCAGTCTGCTCGGCGAATTCGTTCTTGCCGGCAAGCTGGTAGCTCTCACCGAACACGGCACGCGCATAAGCGCCGTTAGAAAGCTGCGCGGTATAGCGCGCGCCGACATTGGCGCGGGTCCCGGTCTCGATGCGGTCGTAGCCGGAGAACTTGTCGATTTCGAACAGGATGGTGTCGTCGAAGACGAGGCTGCGCGCGTCTTCGTTCGGGATCTCCTCCTGATCGCCGAGAGAGTTGGGCCTGCCGATGATCTGTCCGATCGGCTCGACGACGTGCGTCACGCTTCCGGTGGTTGCCACGAACGGATAGCGATACTCCATGCCGCCGACGGCGTTGCCACGAATGGTGCCGCCGTCCTCGGGATTTCCGTCTTTGTCGGTGAAATTGTTGACGTCGTAGATGTCACCGCGCAACTCGGCGAAGGGCGTGTAGACCTGCCCAACGCCATCGATCATCTGCCGGCGCCAATTAGCTTCGCTGATCAATCTCGAGGAATCGGGGCCGTCATTGCTGGTGAGGCTCATGACGTTGGTGTTGAAGCTCAGCTCGCCGCCAATGATGGGACGATTGACGATGTAGTCGTAATCGATGCTCGGCAGGACGGTCGCATTGGAGTTGGGCGCGTTGTTCAGGAGCAAACTCCCGGTGTTATAGAAACGCGTCGCGATATAGTTCCGGTCGTGCAAGCCCTCGAGATAGACTTGCGAGACGCGATCAGTTTTCAGCTTGGTGTCGAGGTCGTAATAGCGCCGGAAGGTCTCGTCGGTCTCGGCGGTGATATCCCAACCCCAGGCATAATACGGATCGAGAGCGAACTTGCCCTTGGAGAGGATGCTGCCGCGGAACTCTCCATCGGTGGGACTCTCGAACGTCCCCCCATCCCAAACGCCGGCAAGGTCGATATTGTAGCCGCCGCTGGCAAGCCGCTGGCGCCAGAAGCCTTGGAATAGAACGCCGGCCTTCTCGGTCCATTCGGGGGCGAAGGTGAAATCGTAGTGATCGGAGAGCGCGAAGTAATACGGTACGGCGATAGTGTTACCGAGCACATTGGAATTGCCGTAGGTCGGCATCAGGAAACCGGACTTCCGCTTCACCGTCGGATCGGCGCTCTGGAAGTAGGGCACGTAGAGGATCGGCACGCCCCAAAGATCGAAGAAGGCGTTGCGGTAGGTGATCGTCGCTTCGTCCTTGCGGTGAATGATCTTGGTCGCGCGGATGCGCCAGGTGGGGGCCTTCTCGGGTTTTTCTTCGCAAGGCTTACAAGGCGTGAACCAGCCGTTCTTGAACACGGTGATGTTGCCGGCCTCGCGTGAGGCTGTCTCGGCGACAATGCGCGTGTCGTCCTTGGTCACCAGCCGCAAGGCATCGATGAAGCCGTCGCGGAAGTCGTCCGTCAGGGTCATCTGGTTCGAGGTGATGACGGCGCCTTCGGGATCCTTGATGCGAACGTTGCCTTGAGCGCTCAGCGTATTGGAGCCGCGATCGTAGATCACCTGATCGGCCAAGAGGGTGTAGTTGCCGTAGTAGATCTCGACATTGCCCTTCGCGGTCACGCGATTGTTCTCGTTGTCGTAGATCATCTCGTCGGCTTGCAGCAGCATGGGCTCGCTGGCTTGCACCGAAGGTGGCTGCAGCAGCTCGCCGAGATCGTCGGTCTTCTCGCGCACAAAACCGGGTTGGCTCAATTTGCGGCCGCCGGCTTGAGCAGCGTTGGCCGGTTCGGCGTCGACGAGCCCGAAAGCGCCAGAAAACAGCAGCGCCGCTAGGCCGAGGCGAAGCAAATTCGCGCCATCGCTAGACGCGGCAAAGCCGGGGAGGCCCCGGCATATTCCCATCATCCGTGCGAAGAGGTTCGCCATCATCCGTCCTCTCGATACAGAAGCACGGTGAGTGCGAGGCTTGCCGCGATGATCACGGGAACCCAGGCTGCCGCCGTCGCCGAGGTCAATCCTGCCATGGCGAAATTCCGCGAGACCTCGGACAAGACGAAAAAGCCGAAGCCGGCCGTCAGGCCGGCCAGGGCGCTGATCTGAATGTTGCCGAAACGGAAGCCCTTGAGGGAACAGGTTGCCGCGATCAGCACCATGGTCATCAGCAGGAAGGGACGCGACAGCAACAACTGGTACTGCACGCGATATTGCGTTGCCGGGAGTCCGGCCTTCTCGGCGATCTGGATGAAATTCGGCAAATCCCAGAACGAGATCGAGAACACGGTACCGAGACTGTCGCGGACTTGGGTCGGCGTCAGATAGGTCGGCACGATGTAACGGGCGTAGAGGACAGGCTCTTCGCCGGCGATGCTGACGCGCGCGTTGTCCAATTCCCAGCGGCCGTCCTTGAGCTTGGCGCGCTCGGCCTCGACGCGTTCGGTGAGTTGTTGCTCGCGATCGTACTGGAACACGGTCACGCCTTTGAGCTCGAGGCCCTGATTGAGAGCCTGAAGCGCGTGGACCACCGAGGGACCGTCAGCGCCGTCCTCGCGCAACCACGCACCGGCATTTTTCGTCTTGAGCAACGAGTCATCGCGATCGAAGGCACGCGCATAGAGCCGTTCCGCTTCACCGCGTGCGACGGCGGCGATCGGATTGTAGGCGAGCACGAAGGCGATCCCGAGCAGGAAGGCGACGATCAATCCCGGCAGGATGAATTGCCAAACCGAAATTCCCGCGGCGCGCACCACGATGAGTTCGGAGGAGCGGCTCAACATCAGAAACACGCCGATTGCGCCGATCAGCACAGCGAAGGGGAGAGTTAGCTCGGAGAAGGACGGCAAGCGAAGCAACGTCATCCACGCGAGCAGGATGCCGGGAACATCCTCTTGGTAGTTGCCCGCGCGGCGAAGCATTTCGATGAAGTCGACGAAGAAGATCAGCACGCAACAGAGCACAAACATCGCAATCATTGCGATGAGGAATCGCAACGAAAAATAGCGCGCAAGCGTGCCCGCTGCACTGATGCCCTGCATCTGCGCTCTCACTGTCCTCGTACCCCTCTTCGGGCCCACAAATTTCTCATTACTGGCATGAGTTTAAGCTCAATGCTCAGCTTGGACCGCAGTTCTGGCGACATTCTAACGTGCGCTGCCCACGCCGCAACGAGAATCGCCCCTATCGGTATAGCATACACAAGCACAACAGCCGACGAGCTAAGGGTCACCAGGTTGCCGGCGGTGAGGCCTGCAACCCGAAGTCCAACCGCGATGCCAAATGCCAGAAAAATCTGCCCCCAGCGGTTCTCTCGCGTGGTGCGTGCATGGCCGAGCAAGGCCACGGCGATGAGGGCGAAAACGATGGGGTAGAGCGGTGTCGCCAAGCGGTCGTGAAGCTCGGAGCGGAGCTGCCCGGCGCCGCGTTTAGCGACGCTATCGTTGGGGTCTGGGCTGATGAGCTCGCTGAGATAGCGCTCTCGCGGATTGAGATCCTTGCTCTTTGCGCCCTTGTTGCCGAATTCAGAGAGATCGAGCATGTATTGATCGAAGACAATTATTTGTACGCCCTTGTTTTCTTCTTCCTTGTTGAAGCGATGGACGTTGCCGTCGAACATGACGAGGTAGGAACCTTCGTCATTACTGACGATCCTGCCGCGGTCGGCGAGATAGGTCATGATCTGGGTGGAGTCGCGTTCGTCGTGGACGAGGAGCCCGAGCAGATCGCCGGTCATGCTGCGATCGCGGATGTGGAAGGAAAGCCCCGCCTCTGGGCTGGAAAATCGGCCCGGCTGAAGCACTTGGGAGATCAGATCGGTGCGGACTTGGGTGACGAGGCTGCGCAGGTTGCGCATGCTGGCGGGCATGATCCAGAGATTGGCGATGAGGATGCCGATGGAAACAAGGGAGGCCAGCAGGACGAACGAGGCGCCAATCCGCCAAATCGGGGCGCCTGCCGCGGTCATGACGATCAGCTCGCTGTCGCCGTTGAGGCGATCCAGCGTGTAAAGGCACGCCATCAGAGCGGCATTCGGCGCGATCAGCGCCATGAGGCTCGGAAGGCTAAGCATGGTCATGTGCAGAAACAGGAAGACGCCCTGTCCCTGGGAGGTGATAAGATCAAGCTCTTTCAAGGCTGTAGCGAGCCAGACGACAGAGGTCAGCGTGAGCAGGATGACCAAAAATGCATTTGTCACCTGCCGCAGCACGTATCGGCCGAATAGCGTCATGGCCGTGTCTGTCGTCCCCCCGGTTTGGCGCTCGGCAGATCGGACTCCCGACCGGCCGTTTCCCCAGCTGCCAAATCAAGTTTTCACAGTCTAAAGTGGCGGAATTTCGGCCCTTCCAGGCCGCTTGCTTTCCATCGCGACTGCAATTAGGTAGGTCAAACTTAATCCTGCCGCTGTTGCAAAATTGCATCAGTTAGCGCGACCCGACAATTTCCCCGGTGCGCTTTCCTCCAATCTTGCTCGACAGCCCGAGGCCAACTGCGAGGAGCAATCCGTGAGCGACCACGCCGCAATTTCCTTCGTCTCACTCGATCCGCCCACGGACGGTGTCGTTGCGTTGTTCGCGGAGGAGGGGCCTAAGCTCACTCCGATCGCCAAGACGGTCGACAAGACGTCGAAGGGATTGCTGGCGCGCGCCGCGGAGATCAGTGGATTCAAAGGCAAGAAGGATAGCGCCATCGATCTCATCGCGCCGTCGGGTCTCAAATTCGCTCGTCTCGTTCTCGTCGGTATGGACAAGCCGGCGAACTATCGCGAGGAGGACTGGCTCAATCTCGGCGGCAGCGTGCGGGCGTTGTTTACGGGCAGGGAGGGCGATAGTGTTCACATCGTCCTCGATTTGGGGCCACGCGTTGCGTCGCCCGAGGATGTCGCGAACTTCGCACTCGGCGCTCAGCTCCGCGGCTACAAATTCCAAAAGTACAAATCCAAGGCAAAGAAGAAAAACGGTGCTGCCGAGAATGATCGGTCGCTAAAGCGCATCGTCATCCATTGCTCCGACCCGAAGGGCACTGCCAAGGCGTTTGCATCCGCGCGCGCGATTGCCAATGGCGTCACGCTGGCGCGGGATCTCGTCAACGAGCCCGCAAATGTTTTAGGGCCGGCGGAATTTGCGCATCAGACGAAGGCGCTGACCAAGCTCGGGTTGAAGGTCGGGATCCTGAACGATGCGGCTCTGAAGAAACTCGGCATGAATGCGCTGCTGGCCGTCGGGCAGGGCAGCGACCGGCCAAGTCATGTGGTGATCATGCAGTGGAAGGGTGCCCCCGGCGATCCCGTCGTCATCGTCGGCAAAGGCGTGACCTTCGACACTGGCGGCATCTCGCTGAAGCCCGCGGCCGGCATGGAAGACATGAAGGGCGACATGGCGGGCGCGGCATGCGTCGTCGGCTTGATGCACGAGCTCGCCGAGCGCAAGGCGAAGGTGAATGTCGTCGGCATTATCGGCCTCGTCGAGAACATGCCTGGCGGCGGCGCGCAGCGGCCCGGCGACGTCGTGACCTCGATGTCGGGACAGACGATCGAAGTGCTTAACACGGACGCAGAAGGACGGATGGTGCTCGGCGATTGTCTTTGGTACGCGCAGGAGAAATTCAAACCGAAAGCGGTGGTCAATCTCGCCACGCTCACCGGTGCGATCATGGTGGCGCTCGGTAAGGAGCATGCGGGCCTGTTCAGCAACAATGACGAACTGGCGCAGCGACTGACAGCTGCGGGAGACGCCACCGGCGAGCGGTTGTGGCGGCTTCCGCTCGGGCCGAAATACGACAAGATGGTCGACTCGAAAGTCGCCGACATGAAGAACACAGGTGGCAAGTGGGGGGGTTCGATCTCGGCGGCGCAATTCCTCCAGCGCTTCATCAAAGACGGAACGCCGTGGGCGCATCTCGACATCGCCGGCACCGCAATGTCGTCGGTCGACAGCGAGATCAATCGGAGCTGGGGCTCGGGCTTCGGCGTGCGACTGCTCGATCGCTTCCTGCGCGATCATTACGAGAAGCACTGAGGGGCATCGACTTTGCGCGACGCCGCCAAACGCCCGACAGAGAAATTTTCCATAATATACCTTATGCGAATCGAGGATGTCAGGCAGGAAAGCGCAAATTTTAGCTATCTTATTGGGTTTGAACGGAATTTCCCCAGTTGCTTCGGCCATCCCACATCGCTGAATTCGCCGGTTTGAGATGAGTGGCGAACCGAGACAGCGCTACAGCATCGACGATCTTCTCGCCGTCATGGCGCGGTTGCGCGAGCCTCAGACCGGATGCCCGTGGGACCTGAAGCAGAGCTTCGCGACGATCGCCCCCTACACCATCGAGGAAGCTTACGAGGTTGCCGACGCGATCGCGCGCGATGATCTTGACGCGCTGAATGACGAGCTCGGCGATCTCCTATTGCAAGTTGTCTATCACGCGCAGATGGCCGCCGAGGAGGATCGATTTGCGTTCGCCGATGTTGTGGACGCGATCACGACGAAGATGATCCGCAGGCATCCGCACATCTTTGAGGACACTTCACTGCGCGAAAGCTTCGAGAGTGCGGGGGTATGGGAACGCATCAAGGCCGAGGAGAAGTCGGAGCGTGGCACCTCCTCCAGCAATTCGATCCTCGATGATGTGCCGCTGGCGCTGCCGGCGTTGACGCGCGCGGTCAAGCTGCAATCGCGCGCCGCACGCGTCGGATTCGATTGGCCGAGTTTGGCGCCAGTTCTCGCCAAGATCGAGGAAGAAGTCGGCGAGCTGAGAGCGGCAATCGGGGTTAAAGGCGCGGGCGCCTCCTCGAAGGAAATTGCGGAGGAGTTCGGCGACCTCCTCTTCGTCATGGCGAACGTGGCGCGGCATCTCGGCATCGATCCGGAAGATGCTCTGCGCAATGCGAATGCGAAATTCGTGCGGCGCTTTGGCAGCATCGAGGACGCATTGCGCAAAGAAGGCCGCAAGCCGGAGGACTCGACGCTCGAAGAAATGGATGCGCTGTGGGATCAAGCCAAGGACGCCGAACGGAACCGGTAGCGCTACTCTGCGGCGGGTTTGACACGCGAGCCGGCAAGGCGGCCTAATCGTTCACGCTGATCGGGCGCGACCCGAATGCGGAGTGAGATAGCGCCCTCACCCAGATCGTCGCGCGCGATCACTTCGCAATGTTCGTAGATCCAATTGACGAGCGCGCCGTCTTGGGGCCCGATTTCGATCTCGACGGCAAGGCGCGCGCGATTGAGCCGCCGCTCGATCTCGGTGCGTAACCTATTGAGTCCCATGCCGGAAATCGCGGAGACCAAGACAGGATTCAGTTCGGCGCGGGCCGCCTCTTTTTCGAGACGCTTGCGGTCTCTCTCGTCGAGCAGGTCTGCCTTGTTCCAGACTTCGAGCACCCGATCCGGTTCGCTCTCCACATCGATACCGAGTTCCGCCAGCACGTCATTCACGTCGTGGCGTTGGCTTGCGGTTGATGGGTCGGCGATATCGCGGACATGCAGGATCAAGTCCGCTTCCAGCACCTCTTCCAGCGTGGCGCGAAACGCCGCGATCAGGGTCGTCGGCAGATCGGAGATGAAGCCAACCGTGTCGGAGACGACCGCCTTCGAGCCCCCGGGCAGCGGCAGCGCGCGGATGGTCGGATCGAGCGTGGCAAAGAGAATGTCCTCGGCGAAGACGCCGGCGCCGGTCAGCGCGTTGAACAAAGTCGACTTGCCGGCATTGGTGTAGCCAACGAGCGCCACGGACGGATACGGCACGCGCTCGCGGGATTTCCGATGCAGCGCGCGTGTGCGCTTCACCTGCTCAAGCTCTTTGCGGATATTGTCGATGCGCTCGCCGATGATGCGGCGGTCGGACTCGATTTGGGTTTCGCCGGGGCCGCCGAGAAAGCCGAAGCCGCCGCGCTGCCGTTCCAAATGCGTCCAGGATCGGACCAGGCGGCTCTTCTGATAGGAGAGATGGGCGAGCTCGACTTGCAAGCGCCCTTCCCGCGTCCGCGCGCGCCGGCCGAAGATCTCGAGGATCAATCCTGTACGATCGAGCACCTTCGCGCCCCAGGCGGTTTCGAGATTGCGTTGCTGCACCGGCGTGAGCTTGTGATCGACGATGACGAGCTCGGCCTCCTCGACCCGGATCAGTCCGGCGAGTTCTTCGACCTTGCCGGAGCCGAATAGCGTCGCCGGCTGCGGCCTCTTCACCGGCACGACGCCGCTCGCGCGAACGTCGAGATCGATTGCGGTTGCGAGGCCGACGGCTTCGGCGAGGCGCGCGCTCGGGCTGCGCTCGTCGGCTTTTTGAGCTTGCGATCGTTTGCGGCCGTCGATGTCGATGACCGGCGCGAGAACGACAGCGCGCGCAGGCTCTTTTCGCGCAAGGGGCTCGCGCGCGTCCCTGGCGGGGCGCTTTTGTTGTCTTAACGCTCTCGGTTCGTTCGGTCGCAATTACTCTGTGGCGCCTTCAGCGTCGGTGAAATCGGCGAGATGGATCGGCGAGCCGGGCATGATGGTCGAGATGGCGTGCTTGTAGACGAGCTGCGAATGGCCATCGCGACGCAAGAGAACACAGAAATTATCGAACCAGGTGACGACGCCCTGAAGCTTCACGCCGTTCACCAGAAAGATAGTGAGCGGGGTTTTGGTCTTACGGACGTGGTTGAGAAACGTATCTTGCAGATTAGGCGCGCGTTCTGTTGCCATGGGCTTCCTTGTCCCTTTGGTGGACGCTTACGCGAGGTTATCGAAATACGGCCGACGCCCCTGCATTAGACGCGATTGCATGGCAAGACCGCAAGTGTTCTGATGCGTCCCTCCCCTGCCACGTAGCGCGTCAAATAAACCATGGGCTTTGCTCCTTTTCGCACGGCGCTAGCGAATTGCGGTGCCGCGCTCCGTTGAGTTAACGCCGAGGGCTCTGAGCTTACGGTGCAGGGCGGAGCGTTCCATGCCGACGAACTCGGCGGTGCGAGAAATGTTCCCGCCAAAGCGATTGACCTGGGCGAGCAGATATTCACGCTCGAAAATTTCGCGGGCGTCTCGCAACGGCAGCGACATCAGGTGCTCTCCGCCCGATCCGTTCGGCGATAAAGGAACCGGCGAGACGATCTCTTCGGGCAACATGTCTGCGGTAATGATGGTATCGGCATCGCCGCCGACCAAGATCATCAGCCGCTCGATATTGTTGCGGAGCTGACGCACATTGCCCGGCCAATCGTGCGACTGCAGCACGGCCATGGCGTCCTCGCCGATGCGCCGCGGCGTCAGGCCCGATGCCATCGATACGGCTTGCACGAAATGACGCACGAGTTCGGGGATGTCCTCGCGCCGTTCGGAGAGTGCCGGCACTCTGATCGGCACCACGTTGAGGCGGTGATAGAGATCCTCGCGCAGGCGCCCGGAGGACATCTCCTTCTGCAGGTCGTGGCTGGTGGAGGTGACGATGCGGACATCGACATGCACCTTGGGTCCGCCGCCCAGCCGCTGGAAGCGCTGCTCGACGAGCACGCGCAAGATCTTGCCTTGCGTCTCGAGCGGCATGTCGCCGATCTCGTCGATATAGAGCGTGCCGTTATGGGCTTCCTCGAGCGCGCCGACTTTGCGGGGGCCCGACGAGGTCCCCTCTTCCACACCGAACAATTCGAGTTCGACGCGGTCTGGCACCATGGCGGCCGCATTGAGGACGACGAACGGCCCGTCGGCGCGCGCCGATTTTGCCTGCATCAC
>Ga0214473_10010560_pt1 | contig 10854 bp, 6 predicted proteins | sample RVTome_7_FD_203509 | JGI IMG/M metagenome (GOLD analysis project Ga0214473, IMG submission 203509) | Soil microbial communities from uranium-contaminated site in the Upper Colorado River Basin, Wyoming, United States - RVT98D197 | ecosystem: Environmental > Terrestrial > Soil > Contaminated >... | reverse complement strand
AGGTGAAAGCGGAGCTGATCAGGACGCTGAACGAGGCGATCAGTTTGGAGTACGGGGCGTTGTTTCTGCTGCCCCAGCACATCGCGCAAGTTGCGGACGAGGAGACGAAGCGGCAGTTGCGGCTGATCATGGAGATGGAACTGGAGCATGCGGAGAAGACGGCGCAGATGATCTACGCGCTGGGGGCGGAGCCGAAGGCCGACCTGCCGCAGTTGCAGGTGCGCTCCAGCCTGCGGGAAATCCTGGAGGCGCACATCGCCGGAGAGAGGGCGGCGATTGATGTCTACACGCGCGCCGGGGCGCAGGCGGAGAGCGCGGAGACGCGGCAGGCGCTGGAGGAGCTCCGCAAGGAAGAAGAGGGCCATCTGCGGCTGCTGCAACGGACGCTGGATCGGGTATGAAGGCGCTGGTCCTAAAGGAATACGGCCTGCTCTCCTACCAGGACGCGCCCGAGCCGAAGGTGGGGCTGGAGGAGGTCCTGGTGCGGGTGCGGGCCTGCGGGGTCTGCGGCAGCGATGTCCACGGGATGGACGGGAGCACGGGGCGTCGCATTCCGCCGCTGATCATGGGGCATGAGGCGGCGGGAGAGATCGCGGCGGTGGGGATGGGGGTGACAGAGTGGCGGGTAGGCGAGCGGGTGACGTTCGACTCGACCATCTTCTGTGGCGAGTGCGAGTACTGCCGGCGCGGGCAGGTGAACCTGTGCGACCGCCGGCGGGTGCTGGGGGTGTCGTGTGACGAGTATCGCCAGCACGGCGCGTTCGCGGAGTACGTGGCCGTGCCGGAGCGCATCCTCTACCGGTTGCCCGATGACCTGAGCTTCGCGCGCGCGACGCTGGTCGAGCCGCTCTCGGTGGCCTTGCATGCGGTGTCGCGCGCGCCGATCTCGCGCAACGACCGCGCGCTGGTGCTCGGCGCGGGCGTGATCGGACTGCTCATCGTGCAACTCTTGCGGGCCGCGGGGTGCGGGGAGATCATCGTGGCCGACCTAGACCCGGGGCGATTGGCACTGGCGTTGGGACTGGGGGCGCACCGGGCACTGCCGGCGGATAGGGTGGAGGTGGCGGCGGAGGCGCGGGGCGTGGAGGTCGCGTTCGAGGCGGTGGGGGTACAGGCGACGGTCGAAGCGGCGGTGCAGTCGGTGCGGAAAGGCGGGCACGTGGTGCTGGTCGGCAACCTGTCATCGCGGGTGGAGATTCCGCTGCAGGTGGTCGTGGCGCGGCAGTTGACCTTGGCAGGTTCCTGCGCGTCGGCCGGGGAGTATCCCACCGGTCTCGATCTGATGGCGCGGGGAGTGGTGGAGGTGGACGCGCTGATCAGCGCGGTGGCGCCGCTGTCGGAGGGCGCGGCCTGGTTAACGCGGTTGCGGGAGGGGGAGGGGGGGCTGGTGAAGGTGATTCTGACGCCGTAGCAGGTTGGTGATGGGGAGCAACGCCATGTCCGATAACCCCTTTGATCTCACCGGGAAGGTGGCCGTCGTCACCGGCGCGAGCCGGGGGCTAGGGCAGCAGTTCGCGCGGGCCCTGGCGCGGGCCGGCGCGGATCTCGCCATCACCAGCCGGAGGGTGGAGGCCCTGCGCGCGACGCAGGAGGAGATTGAGGCGCTGGGGCGTCGGGCCGTGCCACTACCCCTGGAACTGCGCGACTACAACAGCATCCAACAGATGGTTGCGGCGGCGATGGAGGCGTGTGGGAGGATAGACATCCTGGTGAACAACGCGGGCTGCAATGTGCGCAGGCCCGCGGTGGAAATCACTTGGGAGGACTGGAACCTAGTGCTCGACACGAACCTACGCGGCACGTTCTTCGTGGCCCAGGCGGTGGCAAAGCACATGGTTCCGCGCAAGTATGGGCGGATCATCAACATCGGGTCGGTGACGTCGGTGTTCGGGTATGCGGGTCTGGCGCCGTACGGCGCGAGCCGGGGCGGAGTGAAGCAGCTCACCATGAGCCTGGCCGACGATTGGGGGCCGCACGGCATCACGGTGAACTGCCTCGCGCCGGGATGGTTCAGGACTGCGCAGAACGCGGCGCTGTACGAAGACCGGGAATGGGTGGAGTACCTGGAGGACCGCATTCCGCTCAAGCGCGTGGGGCAGCCGGGGGATCTGGAGGGCGCGATCGTCTTTCTCGCGTCGGACGCCAGCGCGTATCTCACCGGGCAGACGCTGCTCGTGGATGGGGGCATCTCCACGGGCGCGACGCGCGCGATGCCGAAGAGGGGCGCGTGACCGCGGCGACGCGGTGGGCAGCGGAGCGGGAGCAAACGGGACTCCGCGAAGATGGGGTCGCACACTTCCAGGCAGCAGGAAAATACAGCAATCCCGCTGTCCCGTACCGTGACACCCGGCGGTAGGCGACCTAGGATGGGGGTGCGTGCGGACGATGCCTCACCAATGTTACTGGCGTGGCACTTCGTCCCCTCTCGGAATGGGCGCCGGGCGGCGCCCCTCGCTTGCGCATGGAGGCGTTACACGAGTGTGTGGCGCCTCTTTGCGCGCGTCGCGAGGCCTCCGGCCTCGCGGGCCGTCATCTAGTGCTTACGTCCGGCGGGTCCGGCCTGGGGTGGTGGGCCACTCCCGGCCTGTTCCCGATGGACGCGGTATTGGGTGGGGGTGCAGCCGAAGTATCTCGCGAAGCTGCGGGCCAGGTGACTGACGTCCACAAACCCCGCCTCCTCCGCGATGGCGCTCACTGTGTGGTCGGTGGAGAGCAGGTGGTGGGCGGCGAGCATGAGGCGGACGCGCAGGCAGAACCGGCCGAAGCTGGTCCCGGTAGTGCTGCGAAAGAGGTGACCGAAACGGGAGACGCTCAAGGCGCAGGCCGCCGCGGCGTCGGCCACGCTGACCCTCCGCCCCGGGGTCTCGTGGACCATGCGCAGCGCGGGCAAGAGGCGGGCCAGGCTGCCGTGGTTGGCGTCCGCCGGGGGCTCGCCTGGGAAGCTTGTGGCGACGTCGCAGACGCGGCTGATCTCAGTTAGGAGGCGCAGCAGGTCCAGGCGGACGGCGGTTTTCCAGAAGCTTCTCTGTTCCGCCGACTCCCGGTAGATATCGCGGCCGATGCTCAACACCCGGTCACGCTGCCCGCGGTCAGTGAGTTGCGGTCTCCGACTTGGGGGCAGTGCAAAGGGGGCCAGGTAGGGTGGGCCCTCGGCGATCTCATCGCCCAGCAGCTCCGGCAGAAAAATCAGCGAGATGCTCTGCGTACTCTCCTGGTTGATGCGCCAGGCGTGCGGCTCCCACATCCCGCACAGCCACAGGCCCCCCGGTCCGCAGGTGACCGTGGCGTCGTCGTAGTAGATGTCTATCTCCCCGCTCAGCACCATGCTCAGCTCCAGACCGGTATGGACATGGCCGTTGAGCACGCCGACGTAGGGCTGATGCCAGGTGAAGGAGTAGCAGAGCAGATTCGCGTGGCCCCGCCATCCCTCCGCGGCAATCCCGGCCGCGAGGCTATCCTCAACGTCGCGCTGCACGAAGACGGGGATGAGAGCGCCTACGGGCATGGCAGAATCATACAGCAATTCGACCTGCCCGTACAGTGACGGTAGGCGACCGGTAACGCAGAATTGAGTCCTGCCGAGAGGTGTGTGCGATCAGGCGGGTGCGAGCCGCCCGGGACAGCGCGCGCCGGAAGGAGGTGGGGCCTATCGGTTGTGGAGGACGAGACAAGCATTCGGGGAGAATCCGGAGTTCGGCGACGCTTCCACCGGCAACGGGCCGATGCGGTAGTGGAGGTGTTATCACGCAAGAGATTAGGGGGTCGGCAATGAATCGTGTGATGTCCCTGCGTAGGCTGTCTGTGTCTCTGCTAGTATCGCTGATGTGCTTTGCCTTCACCTCGGTGTCGTTCGCCGCCACCTACTACGTGGATTCAGTTGCGGGCAACGACAACTACAACGGCACCAGCCAATCCACGCCGTGGCAGAGCCTGACGAAGGTGAGCACGGTCACCTTCTCGCCCGGCGATCAGATCTTGCTGAAGTGCGGCTCGGTGTGGAACGGGCAGCAACTGTACCCGAAGGGATCGGGGAGTTCGGGCAGTCCCATCGTGATCAACAGCTATGGCACGGGGAATAAGCCCTTGACAAACTGCAATGGCGCCTTCCTCGATGCGGTGTACCTGTACAACCAGGCGTACTGGGAGATCCAGAACCTGGAGATCACCAACAGCGCCGCCTCGCCGCTGGTGAACGGGCACGGCGTGTATGTGCTGGCGATGGATGCCGGCACGATGAACCACATCCACCTCAAGAACCTCACCATCCATGATGTCACCGGTGACCTGAACAGCGGTGGGGACCATGGGAAGAACAACGGCGGCATCCTCGTCCAGGCGGGCGGGACGGTGCGCACTCACTTCAATGACGTGCTGATCGAGGGGAACAACATCTACCACGTGGACACCAGCGCGATCAAGACTTGGTCCGCGTGGCCGAGTTGCGGGTGTCAGACCTGGGAGCCGTTCACCAACCTGGTGATCCGCAACAATGTGGTGGACGATCTGGGCGGCGACGGCATCGTCGCCTGCTATGCCCAGTCGCCCTTGATGGAGTACAACGTCGCCAGCCATTGCCAGGCGCGCGACTGTCGCCGCCCGAACGTGGCCATCTGGACCTGGGACTGCCGGGACGCGGTGTTCCAGTTCAACGAGGCCTACGCCACCTACAAAGGCGACGGCGATGGCTGCGGCTACGACGTGGACTCCTGGAACCAGCGGGCCACGGTGCAGTACAACTACAGTCACGAGAACGAGGGCGGCTTCATGCTCGCGATGAGTTGCGCGCCCGATCCGAGCCAGTGCCTGGACACGGTGGACACGGTGATCCGGTACAACATCAGCCAGCATGACGGCGTCTCCAACGAGCATATGATCCGGGTGGCCAACTCCATCTACAACACGCAGTTCTACAACAACGTGTTCTACCTGGGGGCGGACCAGTCGCGGGTGGACGTCAACTATCACTCGGGATCGAGCTACACGCACGGGATCTACTACTACAACAACATCTTCTACATCCTGGAATCCGGCGCCACCTACGGGGGCGGCGGCACGTATGACTACAACGTGTTCTACGGTGTCCACCCCTCCGACGAACCCGCCGACCCGCACAAGCTCACCAGCGATCCGAAGCTGGTGAACCCGGGCGGGGCGGAGATCGGCCGGAGCACGTGCACCGCCTACCAACTGCAGGCCGGGTCGCCCTGCATCAACTCCGGGATGAGCGTTCCCAACTGCGGCAGCCAGGATTTCTTCGGCAATCCCATGCCCGTCGGCGCGACCGACCGCGGCGCGCATGAGTACCAGGGCGGAGGGGGTCAACCGCCGGTGGCGAACTTCGTCGGCAATCCGACTTCCGGCACGGCTCCGTTGGTGGTGGCCTTCACCGATCAGTCCACCAACAGTCCCACCTCATGGAGCTGGACGTTCGGTGACGGCGGGACGAGCACGTCCCAGAATCCGAGCCATGTGTACGCCGCGGGTACGTACACCGTGAGCCTCACCGCGACCAACGCCTACGGCTCCGACGGTGAAACCAAGACGAGCTACATCGCCGCCACCGGCGGGACGCCGCAGGATTACACCTGCGCTTCCTTGATCGTGGACAAAGGCACGCTCAAGTCCGGGGATCACACCAGCGTCCACAGCTCGGACAACGTCTATCTGGTGATCGGCTCGGTGAAGGTCTCCAACAAGCAGACGGCGCAGGTCAGTTACACCTTCAACACCGGCCTGGGGTCGCTCTCTTCCCTCACCGTTGCGGTCGAGGGTAAGGTGAGCGCGGGCACGCAGCCGCTGACAGTGTATGCGTACCGGTACAGCACCTCGAGCTGGACCTCTATCGCCACCGGCACGCTGACCACGACGGACAGCACGGTCACCCCGACTGTTTCCAGCCCCGCCAACTACATCTCCGGCGGGACGGTGCAGGTGCGGGTGAAGGTCGGCGGGAGCGGCTCGACCGCCTTCGATAGCTCGACCGATCTGGTGAAGATCACGGCCGCGCCGTAGCGTCCGGCAGGACAGTCGTCTCACCTCTCGTATCTTTGCTTCGGAAATGGGACCCCGCCGAGGCGGGGTCCCACCCTCCGACGACAGTTGCGTCGCCGAGGGCCGGGGAGGAGGCGGGATTGGCAGTGAGAACCGGTGCGGTAGTCGCGATCCTGGCGCTGGTCGCGGTGGGCATGGGCGTTGGCGCGCCTGCTGCCGCGGGCGGCGCGCAGAGGGAGCAGCACCCTGAGCCGCCTCTCCCTCCCGCGAACCCCTTGGCCGACAACGCGCTGCGACCCCGGATCATCCCTCCGACGCCAAGTGCCTATGAGGCCATGCCGAAGGAATCCCTTACCGCCTGGGTGGCGAAGGTGAACGGGGATGCGATCGTGCGTGGGTTCTTCACGCGCCGCGTCGCGGCGAACCGGGCGGCCGCGTACCGGCATTTCGCCGACAAGACAGGGGCGACACCCGGCGCAGAGTTCTGGACGACCGACTACGGCGGCGAGACGCCCGTGAAGTGGTTGACGCAGCGCGCGCTCGATGAGTGTATGCGGATCCAGGTGGAGCTGGGGCTGGCGAAGCGCCATGGTATCGTCCCTGACACCAGCTACGCCGCCTTCTTGAAGGCCCTCGATCGCGAGAACGAGCGCCGGCGGGCGGCCTTGGCGCGAGGCGAACCGATCTACGGACCGCAGCAGTATCGGGAGGACGATTTCCTGGTATACGTGATGAACAACCTGCGGCTGGCGCTGCAGAGGCAGCTCGCAGGGAACGAACTGAAAGCCTCGGAAGCGGCGCTGCGGGAGTACTACCAGTCGGTGAAGGAGCAGCACTTCGATCGCGGCTACCGGGTGAAGGTATGGGCGATCGAAGTGATAGCTGGAGCGCGGGAGGGCTACGCGAAGAGCTACACCCCGGAGGAGGCGCGGGCGAGGATCGAGGAGGCGAAGCGGAAGCTGGAGGCGGGAGAGCGCTTCGAGGCGGTGGCCGCCACCTACAACGAGAACGGAGAACTGCACGAGCGGGTGTTTGACTTCGAGAGTCGGTCTGCGGACAAGATGCAGGCGGCGATGCGAGATGAGGCGATGCGGCTGGAGGAAGGACAGACCAGCGGGATCTTCCAGGAGATGAACGCGCTGTACGTGCTGAAGTGTATCGAAAAGGAACCGCTCGGATACCGGACGTTCGCGGAGGCGCAAGACCTGGTGACGCGCATGCACCTGCGGCAGAGCTACGAGCGCCTGGTGGATCGTCTTGTCAAGTCCGCCACGATCAAGATGAACCGGGCCGAGCTCGATCGGGTCGAGGTGAGATAGCGCGCGCCGCCGTTCTCATCGCGGGCACGCGGTGCGGCGCCTTGCGAGTGGAGCATACGGTGCGCGCACGCGCGCACCCCGGAAAGGAGGTGGTCGGTCGGTCGCAGGCAGGGCGGGACTGCGCCTCGGAGACGATGGTGCAGTGGTTGGGCGGCAGGATGGCGGAAACCGGCTGTTGCAGCCGGCAAACAATCCTCGCAAAGGGGGGAGTCGTGTTCAAGCATGAGAAAGCAGGGAGGCTACTGGCGATACTGCTGGTGGCCTGTTTCTCGCTGATCTGTACCTCCGCGGCGCTGGCCACGACCTACTACGTTGACTCCGTGAGCGGCAATGATAACAACAACGGCACCAGCCAATCCACGCCGTGGCAGAATCTGACGAAGGTGAACACGGTGACGTTCCAGCCGGGCGACCAGATCCTTTTCAAGTGCGGCTCGGTGTGGAACGGGCAGTTGCTCTATCCCAAGGGATCGGGGTCGGCGGGCAGCCCGATCGTCATCAACTCCTATAGCGCGGGCGCGAAGCCCCTGATCAACGCCAACCTGGTGTACAACATCACGGTGGGCGCCATCTCTCAGTCCACCGCGGTCTTTCTGTACAACCAGTCCTACTGGGAGATCAACAACCTGGAGGTTACCAATACCGGCACGCCCGGTGACTACGTACACGGCGTGTATGTGGCGGCCGAGGAGACCGGACAGGTTCACAACCACATCTATATCAAGAACTGCGATATTCACGACGTCAGCGCGAAACTGGGCCGGGGCACAGGCCGAGACAAAGGGAAGAACAACGGCGGAATCTGCTTCGACGTCTACGGCGACACGGCGGCCGGCACCAAGTTCAACGACGTCCGGGCGGAGAACAACGCCATCTACGACTGCGGCGGCTCCGGGATCAAGACGTGGTCCGACCAGTTCAACTACCAGTGCCATACGCCGTGGACGCCGATCACCGGGTTCGTGGCGAAGAACAACGCCTTGGATCACATTGACGGCGACGGCATCGTGGCCTCCATGACCCAGGGCGCGATGATCGAGTACAACACGGTGAGCTGGTCGCACATCAGAGTGTCCGATCCTTACGTGGCGATCTGGAACTACGAGTCGGACGATACCACCATGCAGTTCAATGAGTGCTACCTGACCCAGACCGACACGGACGGCCAGGGGTTCGACATTGACGACTACACCGAGCGCACCAAGGTTCAGTACAACTACAGCCACGACAATGTGGGCGGGTTCATCCTGATCATCGGAATCAAGACGGCCCGCGCCAAGTGCGGCACCTGCGACCAGAACGTGGTGCGCTACAACATCAGCCAGAACGACGGTGCAGAGATCACCAAGTTCGCAGGGCGCTCGGTCCACACGGACTTCTACAACAACGTCTTCTACCACGCCGCCGGCGGCACGGTCGTCGCGGACATCGTCCGGCTTTCCGACTCGGTGGACGCGCACCTCTACAACAACGTCTTCGACACCTGGACCGGCACCAACTTCCTCCAGCCGGACTTCGGGATTGACCAGGGGTTCGACTTCCGCCATAACGTGATCTACGGGAATGAGGACTACAAGACCTATCCCACTGACTACCCTGACAACAAGTGGAATACCGATCCAAAGTTCGTCAACCCGGGCAGCGGCGGCAATGGCCGGGGCACCTGCGGCGGGTACCTGCTGCAGGCCGGGTCGCCCTGCATTGACTACGGCATCTGGAGCGACAGCTCGGAGCTGATGGGACTGCCCAGCCACCCCGGACCGATCGGCGGGGACCACGGGACGCAGGACTACTTCGGGAACGCGCTCGGCTATCCGGGAGGCAGCCCTGACACGGGCGCGCATGAGTCGAACGGCGGCAGCGGCGGTAATCCACCGGTAGCGAACTTCACCGGCAACCCGACCTCCGGGACGGCGCCGCTGACGGTGATGTTCACGGATTCCTCGACGAATAGCCCGACCTCGTGGTCGTGGACCTTCGGGGACAGCGGGACTTCCACCGCGCAGAGCCCGAGCCACATCTATGCCGCAGGCACGTACACGGTGAGCTTGACCGCGACCAACCAGTACGGCTCGGATGGCGAGACGAAGACGAACTACATCACGGCCAGCTCGGGCGGGAACCCGCCGGTAGCGCAGTTCGTGGGGAACCCGACCAGTGGCACCGCGCCGCTGGCGGTGAACTTCACGGATCAGTCCACCAACAGCCCCACCTCCTGGTCATGGACATTCGGGGATAGCAGCACTTCGACCGCGCAGAACCCGAGCCATACCTACGCGGCGGGCACGTACACGGTGAGTCTGACCGCGACGAACCAGTATGGTTCGGACGGCGAGACCAAGACCAACTACATCACGGCCAGCTCGGGCGGGAACCCGCCGGTGGCCCAGTTTGTGGGCAACCCGACCTCCGGGACGGCCCCGCTGTCGGTGAACTTCACCGACCAGTCCACCAACAGCCCGACCTCGTGGTCGTGGGCATTCGGGGATAGCGGCACTTCGACCGCGCAGAACCCGAGCCACAGCTATGCGGCGGGCACGTACACGGTGAGCTTGACCGCGACCAACCAGTACGGTTCGGACGGCGAAACGAAGACGAACTACATCACGGCCAGCTCGGGCGGAGGCGGGGACTTCTCCTGCACCTCGGCCACCATCGAGGCCGGCACCGCCGTCTCCGGCGATCATACCAGCACCCATGCGTCGGACAACGTGTACTGGCGGATCACCGCGGTGAAGGTCGGAGGCAACAAGAACGTCCAGGTGGCCTACACCTTCGAGACAGGATTGGGTTCGCTGTCGAGCCTCACGCTCACCCTCGAATCCCACCCGACGATCGCGCCGCAGCGCCAGCGCATCTATCTGTGGGACTACACTACCAACAACTGGAGCGGCGTGCTGAGTGACATCATGCTCACGAGCACGAGCGATCAGACCTCGGTTGTTCCGATCAGCAGCCCGAGCCCGTACCGGTCCTCCGGCGGGCAGGTGAAGATGCGGGTGCGCACGGGCGATCAGACGGCGAGCGCCTGGGACCACTACATTGATCTGATCAAGATCACGGCCCAGCCGTAGGGGCCAGGGACAGCAAGAAGCGGGCCCCCGCCTAGCGGCGGGGGCCCGCTTTGTGTGTGCCGGCTTGAGGCCGGCTAGACCGCCGCGTGCCGGAGTTTCGCCGACGAAGATGGTGTGTGGGGGCGCTAGACCGACGCGGTTGACGACACACCGCCGCATCGTAGTGCCGGAGCCGGGGGTCGAACCCGGATGGGCTTTCGCCCGCAGGATTTTAAGTCCCGTGCGTCTGCCAATTCCGCCACTCCGGCACGGTGGAAGACTCGCCCTCAAAGTACCACATCCCGCGCCCAGCGAGAAGGTCAGAGCGCCTGGTCACAGGGTGATTGCGTTATCTGTCTGGCCTCCCTCGCAGTGCCCTGCGGCTGCCCGGTATTGGCGGCGCGAGGCCGCTTTCCGCCCCCGAATGCGCTCTGTGACCGCGCAAATCGGTGCCAACTGAGTCTGCCGCACAACTTCATCACGATAATGCA
>Ga0214473_10010558_pt1 | contig 10855 bp, 13 predicted proteins | sample RVTome_7_FD_203509 | JGI IMG/M metagenome (GOLD analysis project Ga0214473, IMG submission 203509) | Soil microbial communities from uranium-contaminated site in the Upper Colorado River Basin, Wyoming, United States - RVT98D197 | ecosystem: Environmental > Terrestrial > Soil > Contaminated >... | reverse complement strand
CTCGATCCTCGCGTCCGAACGATCGCCGCCGCGCGAGACGGTGACCGACGCCGGTTCCAGCGTGATCAGCCAGGTCCCGCCGGCCGTGGCGACCGCGACCCGCTGTCCGGTGGACTCGGCGTGCGGTTCCTCCGACCAGTCGCCCGCGAGCATGAGGTCCAAGATCTCGTCGATACCGTCGACGGCCAGGTCGGGTTCCACCGTCGGGGCCGCCATCCCGGTGGCCAGCTCCGCGTCGACCCGGTGCACCGCCGTCTCGTGCGCCATCCGTCGAGCCCAGAACCCGACCGTCTGGTCCGGCGGCCACCACGTCGCGGAGGGCGTCGAGGGCCGGCTGCGCTCGAACATCTCCTGGAGGCGCCCGTGGGCGTCATCCAACCACTCGATCGGGTCGCGGTCGGACGGCCACGCCGGCGGCCACGGGTCCGGAGCTCGGTTGAGTCTCGTGCACTCGATCTTGTGCTCGTGGACCTCGGCGAGGTGCCGGACCAGGTCGCGGACCGTCCAGCCCGGGCAGCTCGGCACGTCGTTCGACAGGTTGCCTTGCGCCGCAGCGGCGAGCCGGCTCTCGTCCTGCCGGACGTGCTCGATGAGCTCCGCGTACTCCACACTTTGACCCTAACAGTGCCGCGAACGTGGTTGCCGTACGCGCGGTTCTGTCGCACGATGGTCGCACGGGAGAGAGGAGGTGGTCCGACTTTGCATAAACAGCTCGAGACCCCCGAGGTGACTGGCTGCTGAGCCGTCCCTCGCGGGCCGGGGCGGACCGCCCCGCCCGTGCGCCGGGCGACCGGCAGAATCCAACCAGTTCACCGCCCTCACGCGGCTCCGGTTGGTCCACCGGACGAACCTCGCAAGGGGCGAAGCGCCCGTGAGGTAGGAATCCGGAAGGCCGGGCTCGGACGGGCCCGGCCTTCCGCTACCTCGGAGTGCCGGCCCGTCGGCGGGACCGGTCACGCCGACTCGTCGGCGTCCGGCGTAACCGCGGCGTCGTCGAACGTGAGCGCATAGACCTCTTGACCGCGCGGGTACTCCTTCGTCGGACGGAACTCGCGCGCGACCCTCACGCCGAGGGCCTCGTACGCACCGACCTGCTCGTCGCGGATGCGTTCGCCCAAGAAGACGTTCGCAACGACCTCCTTCGGCGCGGAGGCGGTCACCATCCGAACGGCGCCGACCACTGGAGGGCCGACGACGGTCAGCTCGTCCGCGATCGTCACCAGGTAGCCCGGCCCCGCGTCGAGGCCGATCGACAGCCCCACTCCCCCGGACAGGTTGCGCGAGTTGCTGCGGAAGTCCTCGAGGACGCGACGGTGGAACAGGTCGACCAGGCTCTTCGACGTGTGGACGACGTCGCCGGCCGTCTGGACGAACCGCTTCTCGTAGTCCTCGGGCGGGTCCTGCTGCACGATCCAGTACGCCAGGAACCCGTCGCCGGTGAACTTGTCGAACCAGCCTCCGTAGCTGCGGATCCCACGCCGGACGGCGCTGACGAACTTGTCCATCACGACCGCGAACCGTTCGAACCGGATGGCCTCCTTCATCAGGGTTGTCGACTCGCGGATGTCGGCGGCCATCACGAACATCTGCATCGGTTGGTTGTCGACGATCGCGTCCAGGAGCTCGTGCTTGCGGAACCGCTGCTCCCAGTCAGGCGGCGCGTGTGGCTCGAGCAGGCGTTCGAGGCGGGGCCGTTCGGCTTCGGGCGCCTCGCCGTCCGCGCGCCCGTTCCCTGTCACGACCCGAACTGCTTCGACAACCAGTCGCTCCAGTCGGCCACCGCGCGCTCCCCGTCGACGCCGTCACCGAAGAGATGGTGGCCGACCATCACGGTGCCCTCGTAGCCGCGGATGAACCGGTAGAGGGCGTCGTCGGTGCGGACCCCGAGGAAGCTCGCCGACACCTCGTCGACCACGCCGTCGATCGGCGGCAGGCCCTCGGGAGACAGGTGCACGCGATCGCCCTCTGCGACGTCGTCGCCCAGTCCGAGCCCGCGCCGGAACACCGCCATCGCAGCGTCCTTGTCCCCGGGCACGTTCGGCCCGAACGCGTCGACCGGCGTCGCGTAGCGGCCGGGGAAGTACGTGACGTACTCGAGCAGCTTGCGGAAGTACATCGGGTCGCCTTCGCTCATGCCCTCGTACTCGGCCTCCCAGTCGTCGCCGAGCATCCCGCTGTGGAGCCACCGGACCCCCGTGCGGCCGCCCTCGCGACGGTCGACGGTGTAGTCGAAGTGGTGGAAGGCGCCGTCGGGACCCGGCTCGCCGCGCGTCACCAGGCGGTTCGGCGGGTCCCACGTGGTGACCGTCGCGACGTCGGTGAATCCGCCGAACTCGAGCGTCGCCGTCCCGCCCTCGCGAGGCTCGATCTCGTACCGACCGAGGAACCAGGAGCTCAGGCCCGGGCCGGTCGAGATGGCCTCCCACACCTGCTCAGGCGTGGCGTCGACCACTGCTTCCTGCTCGATCTCGAATGGGTGACCCATCGGAACCGCCGATGATAGCTCCGATGACGAGAGCTAGACTTCGCAAACGGAGCTTCGCGGGATCAGGTCGGCGGCACCTCGAGGACGCGCCCGTCCTGTTCGCCGAAGTCCCACACGTCGATGAGCGGGGGTTCGATGCCGAGCGTCGTGAGCGCGGTGCAGATCTGGCTTCGGTGGTCGGTGCCGTGGTGCACCACCTGCGCGAGCCGGATCCCGAGCGGCGCGTGCGTTTCGGAGCCGTCGTCCCGATGGCGGATGAAGACGGTGTCCGGGTCCAGGTCCTCCCGGACGAGCTCCGCCCACGCCGCCCCGTGACGCTCCATCACGACGCGCATCTCGGCTAGATCCATCCGCTGCTCCTGCTCGTCGTCGATCCGTGGCTCGCGGCCGCCCGTGGTGACGTTCAGGTACGAGGCGTCCGCCCCGACCAGGTGGCGCATCGTGTCGATGATCGAGCCGTAGGTGCCGGGAACGACCGTTTCGAGCTGCTCGGGCGTGAGGACGTCGCAGGCGTCGATCAGCCGCAGGGTGGCCCACGCGTGGTGCCCGAACGCGTCCTTCAGCAACGACGTGGTCATGCGCGCACCGTAGCAGACGTCGGTAGACGTCTTACAGGGCGGGAACGGGCAGGTCGACCGGGTCGCGAAGCTCGGACCACGCCGGCTCGGCGTGCCATTCGTCGAACTCCGCGAAGCACACGGCGCACAGACCGAGGATCACCGTCTTTGGGCCGCAACACTCCGGACAGTCCGTCACGACCGGAGGATCCATGCCCCGAACGCTATCGGTGGAAGGTGACCACAGAAGGAGCACAACGTGTCCCAAGCGCGAACGGGCCGCGACATCCGTGCTCGTGAGGCTCCGTGTGGTTGGATTGCTCGGGTCGCGCTCGACATCGTTGCAAGGAGGGAGCGATCCGCTCGGTCTCGGTCCGCGCACGCCGCCTGCTCGCAGGCACGAGCATCGCGCTCGGCGTCGTCACGCTGGTCGGAGTCATCGTCATGTGGCCTCGCGGCGAGGTCGTGAGTCAGAGCCTGCGCGACGCCTTCGGGACGAGCGAGGTCTACGACGCGAAGATACTCACCCTCCACGACCGGCCGTGCGAAGGGACACTCCCCGAGGACGAGGTGACCTGTCGGCAGGTCTCGCTCCTGCTTCTGGGCGGACCCGACGAGGGTGAGACGTTCGCGATCGAGTTCCCCACCAGCTCCGCCGTCGCCAACGTCGGCGAGGGCAGCACGATCGTGGTCACCAGACAGCCGCAGGCACCACCCGATCTACGGTACGGGTTCGTGGACGTGCAGCGGACCTCGGTGCTGGTATGGCTCGCGCTCGTCTTCGCACTCGCCGTCGTCCTGCTCGGCAGGCTCCGAGGCCTCGCTGCGCTGCTCGGACTGCTCGCTTCGCTGTACCTGCTGCTCGCGTTCGTGCTGCCGGCGATCCTGTCGGGACGCAGCCCGATGCTGGTGGCGCTGTTCGGTGCGTCCGCGATCGCGTACGTCGCGCTGTACCTCGCGCACGGCTTCGGGCCGATGACCTCGATCGCGCTGCTCGGGACGCTAGCGAGCCTGATGCTGACCGTGGTCCTCGGGTCGATCTTCACGGACCTTGCGCGGTTCTCAGGGTTCGCGAGCGAGGAGGCGTTCCTCGTCCAGCTCGGCGCGAACGACCTGAACCTGTCCGGCCTGATCCTCGCCGGAGTGATCATCGGTTCGCTCGGTGCGGTCGACGACATGACCGTCACGCAGGCGTCGGCCGTCGCCGAGCTCGCGGACGCGGACCCCAGCGCGTCACGCGGCACGCTGCTCCGGTCCGGCCTCCGGATCGGACGCGACCACGTATCTTCGACGGTGAACACGCTGTTCCTGGCGTATGCGGGCGCGTCTCTGCCACTGCTGCTGCTGTTCGTCTTGACGGATCAGCCCTGGCCGTTGGTCGCGAACCGCGAGATCGTCGCGACCGAGATCGTTCGCGCGCTGGTGGGTAGCATCGGGCTCGTCGCATCGGTGCCGCTCACCACCTGGCTCTCCGCACTCGCCTACTCGTCCGGCCGGCCGCGCCCGGCACGCGAACGACAGCGCGCACCGGGCCGGCGCGACCGGCCAAGGGCCGAACCGGACGACGACGACCGCGGCTGGGTCCCCGAGTCACGGCTCGACCTGCTCAGGCGTCGCAAGCGCTGATGGCGGGACCCGGTTGGGCGTCCCAAGGCCGCCGGGCCGTTCGGCTCTTTGCCCGAACGACCTATGGTCGGAGGGTCGAAACGAGGTGTCGACCACCGACCGCAAGCGTGTGCGGTTCCTCGCCGCGATCCCTCGGGGCGGCATCGTCGAACAACCGGCGGGACGCGGAGAGCGCTTCGCATACCTCGACAACCTGAAGACGATCCTGATCGCCGGCATCATCGCGGCGCACGCGGTCCAGGGGTATGCCGAGTTCGGCAGTTGGACGTATCAGGACGTGCAAGAGGTGACGCTCTCGCCCGTCGTCGAACTCATCACGGCGATCCTCGTCATCAGCCTCGGTGCGTTCTTCATGATGGGACTGTTCTTCCTTGTGTCGGGGCTGCTGACGCAAGGTTCGCTCGAACGCAAGGGTCCGTCGCGGTTCGTGTCCGACCGGCTCCTCCGGCTGGGGGTGCCGTTCGCGGTCTACACGCTCGTCGTGTGGCCGGTCCTGGAGTACCTGCTGCTCGAACCGCACCTGCACCGGGGTTCCTACTGGGTCTCGTTCATGGACGATGATCCGTACCTGGACAACGGGCCGATGTGGTTCGTCGGCGTCCTGCTGATCTATTCGCTCGCGCTCGTCGCGTGGCGGAGATGGTTCCCGCGACCGACCTCCCAGGACGCGGAGCTGCGCGGACGGGGCCTGGTCCTTCTGGCGCTCGCCGTCGGCCTGTCCACGTTCGTCATCCGTTTGGTCTTCCCCGCGGACTCGGGACAACCGCTCAACCTCCATCTGTGGGCCTGGCCCGAATACGTGGCGATGTTCGCGCTCGGGGTCATCGCGGCCCGGCGGGGATGGCTGCGACCGGTGCCGCGCGACCTGGCGCGGCGGTGCGGGTTCGCGACGCTGGTCGGCGTCGTGCTCTCTGCCGCCATGGTTGCCAGCGCCGACCCGTTGGGACTGACCGAGGAGGACATCTACGGCGGGTGGCACTATCCGGCGTTCCTGGGAGCGGTCGTCGCGGGGTTCGTCGCCGTCTCGGCGCCGGTCTGGATCCTGTCGTTCGTCCAGCGTCACCTGAGTGGCACCGGGCCGCTGCGGCGCGCGCTGGCCCGGAGCTCCTATCTGGCGTTCATGCTTCAAGGTCCGGTCCTGGTCGGGCTCGCGCTCGCGCTCCGACCGGTCGACCTCACCGGCGACGTCAAGGCGTTGCTCGTGGCAACGTTCGGGATCGTGCTCTCGTTCGCCCTCGCCTGGCCCGTGGTGACGCGGACGCCGCTCCGCCGGTTCCTGTAGCTCCGCGGCTGGACCGATGCGCAGCCCATCGAGCATGCTGAGCGGATGAACCGGGTGGTCGTGTTCGCGATCGTCGCTGCGGTCATGTTCGTGCTCGGCATGTTGTTCGCGCAGAGCTGCGTCCAGGCGCAAGGCTGATGGCGACCGGAGATCGGGACATGGCGCTCGCGGCGCTCGAGTACGGGCGCCAGATCTTCCTCGACGATGTCGAAGGCCTTACCCTCGGGGAGGCGCTCGACCCGGCAGGCGGGTACCGCTCGATCCTCGGGCTGATCAAGCACACGGCCGGATGGACGGCCGTGTACCACTCGTACGCCTTCGACGACACGCCGGTGCCTTGGGAGTCGGCCCCCTGGCCGCGTGGGCTCCGCGAGACGATCGACCCGTCGGAGGACTATCTGCACGAGGTGCTCGAGTGGTTCGAGCGAGGCTCCCAGAGCTGGCTCGACACCGTGCGCGGCGGTGTCGACCTGGACGAGCCGCGCCCGACGCACTGGGGCGAGAACCAGCCGTTTCGCGAGATCGTGGCGAACGTCGCCACGCACTGGGCCTACCACGCAGGAGAGATCAACCTGATCCTGGCCGTCCGGCGCCGGGAAGCCTGGGAGTACGGCGAGCACGTCGAGGAGAACCACATCGCGACGCTCGGCCACAGCGTGCGCCGCGAGTGGGACACGGACGAGGAAGTGGAGCGGGCCGAGGCGCAGATGCGCCAAGCGGCTCGCGTAGGCCGTTCCGACCGGTAGACGACGAAGGAGGCACGAATGGCGGCAAGGGTGCAGGTCGTGCTCGACTGCGCCGACCCTCGTAGCTTGGCCGAGTTCTGGGCGTTCGCGCTCGGTTACGTGGTGCAGGGTCCGCCCGAGGGGTTCGACACCTGGGAGGCGTGGCTCACCTCCATGGGCATCCCGCAGGAGGACTGGAACGCCGCGTCCGCCGTCGTCGATCCGGAGGGGGCAGGGCCTCGCATCTTCTTCCAGCGTGTCCCGGAGCCGAAGACGGTGAAGAACCGGATGCATCTCGACATGCTCGCCGCCGAGGGGGTCGATCCGGAGGAGCGACGGCGAGCGATCGCGGCGGAGGTCGAGCGTCTGACCGCCGCCGGGGCCACGTACCTCCGCGAGATCGAGGAGTACGGCCATTCCTGGGTGACGATGCAGGACCCGGAGGGGAACGAGTTCGACGTGGCCTAGGAAGCTGCTGAACAAGGGCCATCTAGGCCGCCGGTCCTGCGTCGATGTGCGCGTCGGAGATCTGAAACCGATCGTGTGAGGGCGGTGGGTCAGACCATGCGGAGGGCGCCTCGCACCGTTCTCAGGTGGTGAGGACCCATCCTCCGTAGTGATCGAGCCCGAGGTTGACGAGCCGTCGCAGGTCGAGCGCGGCCACCCGATGGGCCAGTCCCAACTGGTTGCGGGCGACCCCTCGGTAGCGGACCCGTCGGTGGCCACGAGCCACGAGCCAGGAGATTGATCGTTCAACCATCGGTCGGTGCCGGCGGTAGGAGCGCTGGAACCCCTCGGTCTTGGCGTGGCGTCGGGCGGCAAGCAGCAGCTCGTGGTGCGGATGGACCTGGATCGTCCTTCCTCTACGGGAACGGGTGCAGCGATCGCGGATGGGGCATCCCCGGCACCGAGGGCCGAAGAAGGCGCCGCCGGACCGGGCGATCGGGACCGTGTGACCCTGGGGGCAGGTGACGGTCCTCGAGGTGGTGTCGATCGTGAAGTCGTCGATCGAGAAGCCACCCGCGACGGCGGTACGAAGCGGGATCGGCTTGATCGTTGCGCGGTGGCGGGCCTCGGCCAGGCTCGCGCGCACCTCGCCCGATCCGTAGGCCGAGTCGGCCAGCACCTCCAGGCCCGGCGCCTCGCCTTCGAGTAGCGAGAGCCCGGTGGGACCGTCGGGGGCGTTGGCCGGCGTGAGGGAGGCCGCCGTGATGATGCCGGTCTCGGGCTCCACGGCGATGTTGGCCTTGTAGCCGTCGCGGTACTCGGAGTTCGACTTGTGCATGTGGCGGGCCTCGGGGTCCACCGTGGAGATCACCCGGTCGTGGGCCACGCCGCGAGCGATCCGCCAGGATCCTTCCTGCTCGCCGGGCTCCACGTCCTGGCCGGCCACCAGGGCGAGCAGCCCCACGGCGTCGCGCTGGTCCGAGGTGAGCGCTGCCTGCTCGAGCGACTCGATCAGCGCGAGGGCGTCGTCGACCAGGGCGCTCACCAGCTGCTGCTTGGCCACCGGGTCGTCCCAGGCGATGAGGGGCTTGGCTCCCTGGTCGTAGTCGTGAGCGGCAAGCTCCACCGCAGCCGCGGCCGGCACCTGCCGGCGGACACGTCGGATCTGGGAGATCAGCTGGGTCACGGTGTCCTGGGTTGCCACGGCGTCGTCCAGCAGGGTCGAGTCCAGGGCCCGGCGGGTCCTTCCCCGAAGCACGCCGGTGGCCTCGATGACGCCCCTGACCGCATCGAAGATCCGCTCGGGGCGATCGGAGGCCCGGAGTCGGTTGCGCCAGTACGTGAAGACGGTGTGGTGAAAGCCCGGGTCGTCCAGGGCCAGGCCGCAGGCCACCTTCCAGCTGATGCGATCACGAAGGGCCCGGGCGGCGTCGCGATCGGACAGGCCCTCCAGGGACTGGAGCACGATGACCGCTCCGATCACGTCGGCCGGTACCGACGGCCGCCCTCGGCCGGACGGGAACAGGTCGGCGAACATCTCGTCGGGGAACAGCTCCCGGCGATGATCCGCCAGGAAGGCCTCGACCGATCCTTCTGGTACGAGCTGTCGGCACAGAGCCGCTGCGTCGAGCAGCTCACGGTTCGGTTCGCTTCGTCCTTGCATGCCTGCAGTGTGCGAGACGTACCCGCTCATCGCGAGCACCGCTGGCGATTTGTTCAGCAGCTTCCTAGGCTCGTTCGTAGACGGAGACGTGCCAGCCCTCGCCGGTGTACGGCTCGCGCTTCCAGCCGCCCCACCGTACGCGCAGGCGGAGCCCGGCGAGCCGCGCCATCAGGTCCAGCTCCGAGGGCCACACCAGCCGGATCCGGACCGGATACAGCCGGATCGCATCGGTGCGGAGGGAGACGATCTGCGACGCGACCTGCTGCGTGACCGGATCGTACTTCGACGTCTCGAGCGAAACCTCGTCGGTCTCGACGACGCGCGCGCTCACGCGTTGCGCGCGGTCGAAGCGTGCGGGGTCCGGGACGAACGCTTGCACGACGAAGACGCCGCCGGCATCGAGGTGCTCCGCGACGTTGCGGACGCACCGCACCTGGTCCTCCTGCGACAGCAACGCCCAGAACGTGTTGTACACCACGAACACGAGCGAGAAGCGGCCCTCGACCGCGACGTCGGCGAAGTCGCCGATGGTCACGGGGATTTCGGCGCCGCCCGGCTTCTCGCGCAGCTTCGCGACCATCCCCTCCGACGCGTCGATCCCGTGGACGCGGACGCCGCGGACGCCGAGCGGAACGGCGATCCGACCCGTACCGATCCCGAGCTCGAGCACGGCGCCGTCGCCAGCGATATCCGCGAGGAACGGCACCGCGTCGGCAGCGTCGTCCGGGACCCCCGACCACGTGTCGTAGATCTCCGCGATCGCATCACCGTAGGTGGAGGGTCCGTACCGTTCCATGCGCGGACGAGACCGCATCACCGTCGGCGCTGTCAACCCCGGAATCCTCGTACGCGGCCGAGAGCGCGCCGACGTTGCGGATGACCAGCCCGTCGCGGTCCGTTCGGACGAGCCCTCGTCCAGACAGCGAGGCGATCGTCCGGTTGACCGACTCCCGCGAGGTCCCGGCCATCTTGCCGATCTCGTCCTGCGTCACCCGGAGGCCGATCCGTACGCCATCGGCGGCCGCCGCGCCGTGGCGCGACGCGAGGTCGCCGATCGTCCGGGACACCCGTCCGCGGACGTCACGGGCGAGCGCATCCTCGAGCGCGGCGGACGTCCGGTGGAGCCGGGAGGCGAGCATCCGAACGACCTGCGTCGCCGTCGCCGGGCGTCTGGCGAAGACCGCCTCGAGCGCCGGGAGCGGGACGGGCAGGACATCCGTCGTCGCGATCGCCCTCGCGTCCACGGGAGAGGTCGGGTCCTCGAGCAGGGCGGCTTCGCCGAAGATGTCGCCGCCGCCGAGGATCCCGAGGACCACCTCGCGACCACTGAGCAGCACGGCGGAAAGCCGGACCGCGCCACGGATGACCACGTAGACGGCCATCGTCGGCTCGCCCTGTCGGACGAGCGTCGTCCCGTTGGTGACCCGGCGGGGGAGGGCACCGGCGACCGCCGTGAGCCGCTCCACGCGCGCGACCCTAGCGCCCACCGCCGACACGCTTCGGCCCGGTCCGCTTCGACAGGTCCTCGTTCGACCCGGTAGGCTCCGGCCGAGGCTCGCACCAACTCGCACGAAGGAGACGGACGTGGCTCGTGGCACAAGAGATGTGCTCGCCCAGGTCCCGCTGTTCGCGTCGCTTTCGCCACGACACCGACGGCGCCTGGCCGACTCCGTCACGGAGGCTCGGTTCATGGAGGGCGCGAAGGTCGTGCGGGAGGGCGAGCAGGGCGAGTCCTTCTTCGTGATCGTGGAGGGCGAGGCGCGGGTTCAGAACCGCTCGGGGAAGGTCGTCAACCGCCTGTACCCGGGAGAGTTCTTCGGTGAGATCTCCCTGCTCGACGGCGGCGCCCGGACCGCGACGGTCGTCGCCGAGACGCCGCTCGTGACGCTCGAGCTCACCCGTCGCGCCTTCACGAAGGTGCTCGAGCAGGAGCCGGTGGTCGCGGTGAAGCTGCTCGCGTACTCGGCCGGCCTGCTCAGGCGGCTCGAGCGGCCGATCGCCGGCTAACGCCCTTCCCGATGCGAGCCGAGCTCTACCGCCCCGACGACCCCGACGTCGTCGTCGCCACCG
>Ga0214473_10010556_pt1 | contig 10857 bp, 6 predicted proteins | sample RVTome_7_FD_203509 | JGI IMG/M metagenome (GOLD analysis project Ga0214473, IMG submission 203509) | Soil microbial communities from uranium-contaminated site in the Upper Colorado River Basin, Wyoming, United States - RVT98D197 | ecosystem: Environmental > Terrestrial > Soil > Contaminated >... | reverse complement strand
AGCGATGCACTTACTTGTTCGCAGGAGGGACACATGCGAGAGAAGAGCAGTAAAGTGGGTACAGTTGGCAGGATCAAGAAGCTGGTGCTGAGCAAGGAAACGCTGAGGGAACTCACTGCCCCAGAGCTGCGTGGCGTGGCGGGGGGGGTCCCGCGGGATACTGGTCCGACGTGCGGTGCGACGTGCGGTATTTCTGGGAGAAGATGCGGGTGATGTCCCGACCAGAGTAGAGTGCCAGCGGCGGCCCTGGTTGACGTTCTACGCGTCCTCCTCGGCCCTGTCCTCCGACTTCGGACCCACCGTAGCCTCCAACGCGGCGAACGGTTTGGGCGTCTCACGATAGCCGCGGACGCGACGGGAGTTCTTTTCGACCTCCGTCAGGCCTGACGCTCCCCAGCGCAACGTCATCATTCTGCCGCGCCAGTGCTAGGCGTCGTTCCTCGCCACCCGCTTCAACGCGCCTTGCAGGTTCTGGACGGGTTTGTGGAGCGCAGCGTCTGGCGGAGCAGTATCAGCGTTTCCTCCAACCCCTCGGCGAGAGAGCTTACCGCCCGCGGGGTGCGGGGCTGCGAGTTGCCAACTCAGCTCCTTGAGCTCTCGGCGCGCGGCACCCACGCTCCCCATTCCCCATGCCCGCTTCCCCTCCAGCAGATGCTCCAGGCCGCTCTTGAGTTTGTGAACCTGGCAGCGCTGCACCAGCGCTGCCGGAGCCAAATACGGGCGTCGCGGGGAAGCTTGCCGAGGGCTCCTCGTTCCGATAGTCTGGGCACTGTTGCCGCCGAATCCGGCGGGGAACCCGTCTATGGGAAGGCTCAACGTCATCCAGTACCCGCGCCCCCAGAGCTCACAGGCGACGCTGCCTGTCCTATATGCGCGATGGATGGACGAGTTTTTGGGTGGCGGCATTCCCTCCGAGAGCAGGGCGACTTGCGGCGACTGTGCCATGTGCAGCAAGAGCGGAGCGGCTCCCGCTGCCACAGCCTTTCACTTCGACCCGGGTATCAAATGCTGCACGTATGTTCCGCTGCTGCCGAACTTCCTGGTGGGCAACCTTCTCGACGACCCGGATCCCGCGCTCGAGCGGGGCCGGGAGAGCGTGAGGGCCCGGATCCGCTCGAACGTGGCGGTCTCGCCACTCGGGCTCGAGCGCACACCCCTGCAGGAGGCGCTCTACCCCAGAGTGTCCTTCGGCAATAACAGCCTCGTGCGGTGCCCTCACTACATCACAGAGACTGGCGGATGCGGGATGCACTCGCATCGCAACGCGGTCTGTGCCACCTGGTTCTGCAAGTACGACCGGGGCAGGGTCGGCCAGATCTTCTGGGAACGGCTGCTGGGCCTGCTCGACACCGTCGAACGTCATGCGACATTCTGGTGTCTGCTGCAGCTCGGGGTCGAGACCAGGGCGCTCGAAGCGCTGTTGCCGCTCGACGACCCCAGGCCCAAGCCGAAGGAGCGGGCGATGGAAGCCGTGCTGCCCGAGGGGAAGCGGCGTGAGCTGTGGGGGGTATGGCTGGGGCGGGAAGAGGAGCTCTACCAACAGTGCGGCAGACTCGTGAGAGCGCTCAGCTTTGCGGAGACGCTGAACCTGTGCGGCGCCGTCGGCAGGGTGAGGGGAGAAATGGTCCGCGAAAGTTACCACCGTCTGGTTTCGGGAGAGCTGCCGCAGCACCTGCTGGCTGGGGACATGAGGGTTATGTTCGTGAGCGAGCAGGAGTGCGGCGTGGACACTTACAATGGTTTCGACCCGCGCGCTATTCCCAAGGTGGTGCTGGACCTGCTGCGCTATTTCGACGGCCGCCGCACCACGGCGGAAGCCGTGCAGCTGATCGAGCGCGAGCAGAATGTGGTGCTGGAGCGGGACTTCCTGCAGCAGCTCGTCGATCTCCAGGTGCTAGTGCCGGCGGAGTTTTCCGTCGGCGGGAGCGTGACCGAGGAAGGCCGGCATCGAGAATAGAAAGTGGCACGGAGTAGACTTTTCGTAGTCTCGTCAGCGCTTGACCGCGGGAGATGTGCGTGAGTGCGCCCAGGGGCATGGACAATGGTGAGAACGCTCCCGACACGGGAGCGCCGCCGCACTCCTCTGACGTTTTCCGCAGGGAAGCGCTGGAGCACCAGTTGCAAGGCCACCGGCGAGAGGGAGAACCGCTGCGCATCTCACCCGCGTGGACCCGCTGGGTCTATTGGCTGCTGCTCGCGGTCTTCGCGGCCGGGCTGCTGTTCGCGTTGCTAGGGCGGCTGTACGAGTACGCGGAGGGGCCCGCCGTGGTGCGCGTAGAAGGGCGCGCCGAGCTCACGGCACTGGCCGCCGGCACGGTTACTGCAGTGCAGGTGCAGCCAGGACAGGGGGTGGACGCGGGCCAGGTGTTGATGCGCTTTTACGATGCCCAGGAGGGAGCCGAGCTGGAGCGCATCGGCCGGGAATTCGAGCTGCAGCTCGTCAACTACCTGAAGAACCCCACCGACCCCGGGGCCCGCCAGGCGCTCATCACCCTGCGCACCCAGAAAGAGTTCGCTGAGGTCCGTCTGGAGGAGCGCGTTGTGCGCGCCCCGCGCGCTGGCGTGGTGAGCGACATTCATGTGAGAACCGGCCAGCATGTCTCGATCGGCGAGACGCTCCTGTCGCTGGTGGGAGAGCAGTCGCGCATCTCGATCATCGCCATGCTGCCAGGCCACTACCGCCCCCTCCTGCGCCCCGGCATGCCCCTTCGCCTGGAGCTCTCTGGGTACCGCTACGCCTACCAGCGGTTGAGCATCGATTCAATCGGCGACGAGATCATCGGGCCGCAGGCCGCCCGCCGCTACCTTGGCCAGGAGATCGCCGACACGGTGGCGCTGCCGGGTCCGGTGGTGCTGATCCAGGCGCACCTCCCGGCCCGCACCTTCGTGAGCGAGGGGCGCCGCTACGATTTCCACGACGGGATGCACGGCAAAGCCGAGGTGCGGGTACGCTCGGAGAACATCCTGCTGACGCTGGTGCCCGGTCTCAAGGCCATTTTCGGAGTTGAGCACGGGTAAGAAGGACGCCACGTACCCTTGTCAGTGCGATGCCTTCACGGTATATTTCGGACATGCCGAGCCGCGGTCGGCGCCTGCAGCAGGATATTGGGGGTCAGTGGAGCCACTGCGTGCACGTCCGATGCCCGGCGCCCCATGCGGTTCGGCCCCCGCGCGCGGTCGTTTGCGTTTGCGAGGCGGCTGTCTCCAAAGGCGCCACACCGGTGCAACGGTGAGGACCGGCCCCGTGAAGCGGGTGCCTGTGACCGAGATTCGCAGGAACGGGAGAGCCCGCTTCCACCTGGGTGCCTGCGGTGGTTTGGATTTGGGGAGTAGATCTGTTTCGATCCAAAAGGCGAAGGAGGAGACATGGGGAAAAAGAACTTTGGCAAGCTCACGCTGACACGGGAAACGATCCGGGACCTCACGGGAGACCAGCTGCGGTACGCGGTGGGCGGCAAGGAGAAGTTGCCCTCCGGCAATAGCTGCGGTGGCGGCGGTGGTGGCGGTGGTGCCACCGGCGGCTGCGGGACCAACACCTGCATTCGCACCTGCAAGGACACGTGCCCGGTCACCTGCTCAACCTGCGTCTGAGTTCCGGGCAATAGCGCGCACAGGACGGCGGAGGGGGGCACGTCGGGGGTCCGACGGGCCCCCTCCGCGCGTCTTCTTGCAAGCTGATCCGTTGAACCTCAATCTACCCACATGAGTTGGAGACCGCTCCTGGAAGGGGTAGCAGGCGAGCGTGCGCTGCGAATTGCATTAGAAATCGGAGAGGAGTTGTGCGCTCCGCCTCCCCCCTGGACGTTCGAGGACGCTCCGGAACAGCACAAGATTCAACAGCCCGCTTCCCTGTCGGGAGGAAAAACCGGACTGGGGCTAGTTCTGGCCTATCTATCCCATTCGCTGGGCCGCAAGGACTTCGCGGAGGTCGCATTCGGGTTTCTATCCGAGGCTGCCGACACGCTGGCATCCAGTCGCATGTCGGCCTCCCTTTATGGCGGCTTCGCGGGCCTTGGCTGGGTGGTGGCCCACCTTCGGGGAGGGCTGCTCGACTTCGGAGCCGAAGATCCGGACGAGGAGATCGATCGCGCCCTTCTGGATTACCTCGACTCGAACCGACAACAGGTGGACTACGACCTGATCGGTGGGCTCGTCGGCCTCGGGGTCTACGCGCTGGAGCGGCTTCCTCTGGAAGCTGGAGCGCAGCTTCTTCAGCGGGTCATTGACCGGCTGGGAGAGAGCGCTAAGAGTCGGCCCGAAGGCGTCGCCTGGTTTACGCCGCAGGAACTGCTCCCGCCTCACCAGCGACAGGAGTGCCCCGAGGGGCACTTCAATCTGGGCGTAGCGCACGGTACACCGGGGGTTGCTTCCCTGCTGGGCCTGGCCCTGGCGGCTGGTGTAGGGGGAGGAAAGGCGCGGAATCTCCTGCGAGAGGCGGTGCATTGGACGCTCTCCCAAGCGCTGGGGGGGGCGGACGGGCGCGTGAGGTTCCCGTACTACATTGCCACCGGAGTCAAACCGGTCCCCTCCCGCTCTGCCTGGTGCTATGGCGACCCCGGCATCGCGGCGGCTCTCTATTGCGCCGCCAGGGGGGCGGGGGAGCCGGAGTGGGAGCGCCGCGCTCTCGAAATCGCCCTGGGGGTCGCGGGACTGCCGATGAGCGAAGCTGGTGTTCAGGACGCCGGACTCTGCCATGGCGCCGCCGGGCTGGGGCATCTTTACAACCGGATGTTCCAGGCCAGCGGTGAGCCCCGGCTCGCGGAGGCAGCTCGCGCCTGGTACGAGAAGACCATGGACATGAGGCGGCCTGGCGAGGGGGCAGCCGGGTACTTGACCTGGGGGCCCATGCGTCTCGATGGCCCGCCCGTCTGGGTGACCGATCCAGGCCTGCTGAGCGGCGCGGCGGGGATCGCTCTCGCTCTCCTCGCGGCGGCGACGCCTGTCGAGCCTCTCTGGGATCGGATCCTGCTCAGCGCGATTCCGCCCCGTATCGTCACGTGACCGGTCCACCTCCCGATCTGGCGGGCAGCGCTGCGTGCGAGGCGCTTCCTGCCGATTGTTTGACAGAAGGCGAATGAGTTCCTTATCGTGTTATCAGTTGTTGCTTCCTGACACCGGTTGCGCCCCCTCGAGTGCAAGGGTGCGAACAGCTCCCGAGGTATTCTGACCGCGCATGCGTAACGAAGGACCGTCCTCGCTTACGGAGCGATTCCCGGCACTCGAGAGGCTGCAGCCACAGGGACGGGCCCGGAGAATCCCCTTCATCCAGCAGCTCGCCGCCACCGATTGCGGCGCCGCCTCCCTGGCGATGGTGCTTGCCTACTTCGGCAAGGAGGTTCCTCTCGAGCAGGTGCGCCAGGTGACCGGCACCGACCGGGACGGCTCGGACGCACTCTCCATCTTGGAGGCGGCCCGCTGGTACGGTCTGCGCGGTCGCGGTATCCGGCTGGAAGTGGAAGACCTCGAGTACCTCGAGCCGGGCGCCATCCTGCACTGGGACTTCAACCACTTTGTTGTCTTCGAAAAGCTGCACAAAGGCGGAGTCGATCTCGTTGACCCGGCCTACGGCCGCCGCCGTGTATCCATGGAGCAATTCCGCCGCTCCTTCACGGGCGTGGCTCTGACGCTCGAGCCGAGCGAGAGCTTCCAGCCGGCCAAAGGGGAACGGCTCAAGACCTGGCGCTACCTGGGGCGGCTGCTCGAGCACCGGCCGCTGCTGTCGAGAATCCTTACAGTCTCGGTGCTCATCCAGGTTTTCGCCCTGGCGGTGCCGGTGCTCACCGGCGTGCTGGTGGACCGCGTGGTGCCGCGGGCCGACTACCACCTGCTTACGGTCCTCAGCGTCGGCCTTCTGTCGATCGTGATGTTCCGCTTCCTGTCCTCGATTCTGCGCGCTCATCTGCTGCTGAGTCTGCAGACTCATCTCGATACTCAGATGACGCTGGATTTCATCGACCACCTGGTCGACCTGCCGTTCGCCTACTTCCAGCAGCGCTCCGCCGGCGACCTCATGATGCGCCTGAACAGCAACAGCACGGTGCGCGAGATCCTGACCTCGAGCGCTCTGTCTGGCCTGCTGGATGGCTCTCTGGTCAGCCTGTACCTGCTTTTGCTGTTTGCGGCCAGCCCATCCATGGGTCTGCTGGCTCTCGCCCTCGGCGCCCTGCGAGTGCTCGTTTTCCTGCTGGCCCGTCGTCGATATCGAGACCTGACCTCAGCCGGGTTGCAGGCCCAGGCCACTTCACAAAGCTACGAGGTCGAAATGCTGGCCGGAATCGAAACCCTCAAAGCAAGCGGGGTGGAGCACCGTGCGGTGGAGCACTGGACTAACCTGTTCGTGAGCGTGATGAACCTCTCTCTGACCCGCGGACGTCTGTCGGCGCTGGTCGACTCGCTCATGGATGCGCTCGACCTGGCCTCGCCCCTGCTCATCCTGGCGTACGGCGGATACCAGGTGCTGGAAGGACATCTCACGCTGGGGACCATGCTGGCAGTCAGCGCCCTGGCGATGGGCTTCCTGAGGCCATTGGCGACGCTGGTCACCACAGGCTTGCAGTTGCAGCTCATGGGCAGCTACCTGGAGCGCATCAACGAGGTGTTCGACGCTTCCCCGGAGCAGGACAAGTCAAAGGTGACGCGTGCCGGCAAGTTGCGTGGACAGATTTCGCTGCAGGAGGTGTCGTTCCGCTACGGCCCCATCGCACCGCTGGTGGTATGCGACGTGTCGGTCGAAATTAAACCAGGACAGCATGTGGCCATCGTGGGGCGTTCAGGCTCGGGGAAATCCACACTGGCCAAATTGCTGCTCGGGATGTATCCGCCGGCGTCGGGACACCTCTTCTACGACGGTGTTGACCTGTCCCGCCTCGAGGCGCGCTCGGTGCGCCGGCAATTGGGCATCGTACCGCAAAGCCCGTACATGTTCGGCACCACCATCCGGTCAAATATCGCGCTCGCCGAGCCCAGTCTGTCGCTCGAGCAGGTGGCGCAGGCCGCCCGGCTGGCGCACATACACGAAGATATTGCGGCCATGCCGATGGGCTACGACACGGTGGTGATGGATGGAGGGGCATCCCTGTCGGCCGGACAGCGTCAGCGCGTTGCATTGGCCCGGGCCCTTGTGCTGCAACCTTCCATCCTGCTGCTCGACGAAGCCACCAGCGCCCTTGACGCCATCACCGAGGCGCAGGTTCAGAAGAGCCTGGCCTCGCTTCCATGCACGAAAATTGTCATCGCCCACCGCCTGAGCACCATCGTCAACGCCGACCTCATCCTGGTGATGGAGAGCGGTCGGGTGGTCGAGCGCGGCACCCACGAACAGCTCATGAGTATGAACGGCAAGTACGTGGAGCTGGTTGCAGCCCAGCTCCGGAGCTAGTGCCTGGCCGTTTCGCAGCTCCCAGCGAGGGAATGCCGTAGTGAACCAGCCGGAGCCTCCGCAGAAGATCGTGCCCTCGGGCTTTTTCGCATTGCGCACGCCCCTGCTTCCGTTTGACGAGCTGCTTGCCTGGAGCGAGGGCCTGCAGGCGCACGCCGCCCTCACCGACCCCGGCAGTCTCCCCGGGGCCTTCGAGGAGGATCGGCGGCTGCTGCGCTCCCGGCTGTGCTCCTCCCTCGAGCGCCTGGAGGTCCGCGAAGCGATCTTCGTTGCCTCCCCTGACCTGTACGACAGCCTGCAGGCCTGGCAGCAAGATCCAGAGGGGGAGCGCGGGCAGAGGGTGGAACGAGCGCTGGTGCGCTACTTCGCGCGCATGGCCGGCCGCCCGACCCCCTTTGGGCTGTTCGCGGGCTGCTCGGTGGGTCAAGTGGGTGAGGACACTCGCCTTCTCCTTGAGGGGCGGGAGAAGTACGAGCGGCACACTCGCCTCGACATGGATTACCTGAGCACCCTGACCGAGGCACTCGGGAAGGTTCCCGCGCTGCGCGAGCATCTCACCTACCGACCAAACTCGAGCCTGTACACGGCTGCGGGTCGGGTGCGGTACGCGGAAGCGCGACTCAGCAAGAAAGTGCGCTCCTACCACTTGGTGGCCGCCGAGTCCACCGGTTACCTCGAGGCCACGCTGGAGCGGGCGCATCAGGGGGCCCGGCTGGCGGAGTTGGCGGAGGCTCTCGCGCGTGAAGTGGAGGGAGTGTCTATTGAGGAGGCCCGCCAGTATGTGACTGAGCTCGTCGACAGTCAGATCCTTGTGCCCGATCTCGCCCCCGCCGTCACCGGCGCTGAGCCGATTCACGGGCTGGTGGAAGATCTCCGCCAACACCCCGCGGCAGCCGAGGCGGCCGAGTGTCTCGATCTCACTCGACGTGAGCTGGAGATGCTCGACGCCTTCGGGCTGGGGAACGAGCCGTCGCGCTACAGGGAGCTGGCAGTGAAGCTCCATGCTCTGCCCGCCAAGGTGGAGCTGCCGCGACTCTTTCAGGTGGACATGAGAAAACCATCTCCTCAGGCGTCGCTGGGGGGTGAGGTCTTGCAGGAAATCGTGCGCGGCGTGGAGATCCTTCACCGCCTGGTCTGGCGCGGGCGGCTCGATCCATTCTCGCGCTTCCGCGAAGCCTTTCAGGCGCGCTACGAGGGCCGCGAGGTGCCGCTCGTGGAAGCCCTGGACGAGGAGATTGGCATCGGCTTCCAGCGCTCAGGCGAGGCCGGGGCGGAAGCCACGCCTCTGCTGGAGGATCTGGCGCTCACGGCGCCGGAGGAGGAGGAATCCCCGTGGGTGCTGCGACATTCCTTGCTCCTGAAAAGACTGGAAGCGGCGATCCGGGCAGGTGCCAGCGAAATCGTTCTGGAGGAAGAGGACCTGAAGAAACTCGCCTCGGGAGAACCGCCGCCGTTGCCGGACGCGTTCGCGGTCAGCGCCACTCTCGTGGCTTCCTCCGCCGAGGCGGTAGCGAGGGGGGAATTCCGGGTGCTGCTTGAGGGGACCCACGGCCCGTCAGGAGCGCGCCTGCTGGGCCGCTTCTGCCATATCGACCCGTTGCTGGGCGAGCATGTGGTTCGCCATTTGGAAGCCGAGCGGGATTTCACGCCCGGCGCCATCCTCGCCGAAGTGGTGCACCTGCCGGAAGGCCGGCTGGGGAATGTCATCTGCCGGCCGGTTCTGCGTGAGTACGAGATCCCCTTCCTGGGACGCTCCGGGGCGCTACCGGATCGCCAGATCCCGATCACCGACCTGCGGGTCTCAGTCCGGGACGAGCGGGTGGTTCTACGCTCCGCCCGTCTCGGCAAGGAGGTGATCCCGAGGCTAACCAGCGCGCACAACTACTCGTGGCGCAGCCTCGGGGTGTACCGCTTCCTATGCGCTTTGCAGGGTGACGGGGTGGCGCAAGGGATCGGCTGGTCCTGGGGGCCGCTGCAGGCGGCCACCTACCTGCCGCGGGTTTGCAGCGGGCGGCTGGTGCTGGCCAGGGCGCGTTGGCTGGTGGAGAAGGAGGAGCTCAAGGAGCTGGGGAAGGAACACGGTGCGGCTCGCTTCGCGGCCGTGCAGAGATGGCGTGAGCGCCGCAGAATTCCCAGGATGGTCGAACTCGCCGACGGAGACAACCTGCTGCCGCTCGACCTCCACAATGCGTTGAGCGTTGAAAGCTTCGTCGAGCTGGTGAAGGATCGTCCGCAGGTGCAGCTCGAGGAGATGCTGGCCGGACCGGGCGAGCTGATCGTGAGGGGCCCCGAAGGATGTTTCGCACACGAGCTCGTGATCCCGTTCGTGCGGCAGCGCGAGACGAAGGCGCTCACGCTCCCGGATCGGATGCCAGCCGCGGCCATCCCGCGACGCACCTTCCCGCCAGGCTCGGAGTGGTTGTATGTGAAGCTCTACACCGGCACGGCCACCGCCGACATCGTGTTGCGCGAACTGGTCCACCCGCTGGTTCGGCAGGCTCTCTTGTCGGGCGCGGTCGAGCGCTGGTTCTTCATTCGCTACGGGGATCCGGACTGGCACGTGCGGGTCAGAATGAAGGGGAGGCCGCAACGACTGCAGGCCGAAGTACTGCCCGCCATGCACGCCGCCGCGGCCCCGCTGCTGGAGCGCGGGCTGCTCTGGCGGGTACAGATCGACACCTACGAGCGTGAGGTGGAGCGCTACGGCGGGGGGCAGGGCGTTGATCTTGCGGAGCGGATTTTCCAGGCCGACAGCGAGGCGGTGCTGGCGATTGTGGAGCTCCTCTGGGGAGACGAGGGATCGGATGCGCGATGGCGCCTGGCGCTGCGGGGCTTTGACCTGCTACTGTCGGATCTGGACCTCGACCTCTCGCGTAGACGAGCCTTGACGGCGCGGCTGCGGGCGGCGACCGGCAAGCAGTTCCGCGCCGGCAAGCCACTGGCCATCCAGCTGGGTGACAAGTTCCGCAAGGAGCGCCGCGCGCTCCAGAATCTGCTGGACCGGGCGCGCGATGGCGACAGTCCCCTGGCGCCGGGACTGGAGGCGCTGAGCCAGCGCTCGCTGGCGCTGGCGCCGGTCATGCAGGAGCTCAGAGAGGCGGGGAAATCAGGAGAGCTGTCGGTCCCGATTGAAGACCTGGCTTCGAGCTATGTCCACATGCACGCCAACCGGATGCTGCGCTCCGCCCAGAACGCCCAGGAGTTGGTGCTTTACGACTTTCTCGATCGCCTCTACGAATCGCAGCTGGCCCGCGCCGGCCCTTCCGACGAGAATCAACCGGTTGAGCTGCCGTCGCCAGAACCAGGCCCCTGAGCCCGAGCCCGCCTCCCATCGATGGGGTCGGAGCGTTCGGTGCGCGCAGCCCCTTGACGCGGGGGCGCCGCGCGAGTATCCTAAGCGTTACGTTTGCATATGTGCCCTGAAGCGCCACGGACGGGTCGAACGACCGGCACGAGCACGGCTTCCGCCGTGAGCGGGT
>Ga0214473_10010554_pt1 | contig 10860 bp, 8 predicted proteins | sample RVTome_7_FD_203509 | JGI IMG/M metagenome (GOLD analysis project Ga0214473, IMG submission 203509) | Soil microbial communities from uranium-contaminated site in the Upper Colorado River Basin, Wyoming, United States - RVT98D197 | ecosystem: Environmental > Terrestrial > Soil > Contaminated >... | reverse complement strand
GCTGCGCTCGATCAGCTCCGCCATCGCCGGGGAGATGGCGATGGCATAGCGGCTGGCCACCGCCTCGAGTTCGGCCAGCCGCTCAGGTGCGGCGAACCCGGCATTCACGAGCGCTCGCGGGGTCTTGAGCAGGGCATTCATCGCGCGGCCTCCGGCACGGGGGCCCACAGCACCTGCTCGATGCGGCTCACGCCGGTCGCCAACATCACCAGCCGGTCGAAGCCGAGTGCGACCCCGCTCGTCTCGGGCATATAGGGCAGGGCGGTCAGCAGATCCTCGTCGATCGGGTAGCGTTCGCCGTAGAGCCGCTCCTTCTCCTCCATCTCGAGGATGAAGCGGCGGCGCTGTTCGACGGGATCGGTCAGCTCGCCGAAGCCGTTGGCGAGTTCGACGCCGCAGGCATAGAGTTCGAACCGCTCGGAGACCCGGCGGTCATCGGCGGTGCGGCGCGCCAGCGCAGCCTCGGCCGCCGGATAGCGATCGAGGATCGTTACGCGTCCAAGGCCAAGATTTGGCTCGACCTTCTCGACCAGCACGCGGCTGAACAGGTACGACCAGGTGTATTCGGCTGGCACACTGATCCCGGCGCTGCGTAGCTGGTGCGCCATGGCCTGGGCATCGGTTGTCCCGTCCTCGGCCATGGTCGCGAGCAGGTCGACCCCGGCGTAACGCCGGAATGCGTCCACAACGCTCAGGCGCTCCGGCTCGGCAAAGGGATCGGCTTCCCTGTCTCGCCAGCGCAGCTTCTTCTCGCCCACCGTCTCGACGGCCAGCCGCAGCATGGCGAGGCAATCGGCCATGATCGCCTCGTAGGGCTCAGCGGCCCGATACCATTCGAGCATGGTGAATTCGGGGTGGTGCAGCGGCCCGCGCTCGCGGTTGCGCCAGACGTGCCCGAGGCTGGCGATCCGCCGCTCACCGGCCGCCAGCAGCTTTTTCATCGAGAACTCGGGCGACGTATGGAGATAGAGCCTGTGGCCTACCCCGTCATTGCCGATGGCCGTGGTCTGGAAGGCGTGCAGGTGCGTCTCATTGCCCGGCGAACGCTGCAAGCCCGGGGGGTCGACAACGATGAAATCCTCGTCTGCGAGGTAGGTGCGCAGTGCCGCCTCGATCCTGTTGCGCGCCAATAGGATCGGCCGGCGATCGGCGTGGACCGAGGGCGTCCACCAAGGCGAAATCGGTGGCGATGAGGGGGCGGTAGGCAACAGCGTCGTCTTTCGTGCTCGGGACTGGCAGTATTCGCCAAATTGCGGTATCGGGCGGCACCGAAACAAATGATCAGCGCGTCCGGCCGGGCTCTGTTGACGTCCTCTAGGCCGCCGCCAACGCTGGAACAAGGAAGAAGTAATGGTCAAGGTCATCGCCTCGTCGCTGCGCAAGGGCAATGTCGTCGAGCAGGACGGCAAGCTGCATGTCATCCTGACGGCTGAAAACATCCACCCGGGCAAGGGTAACTCGGTGACCAACGTCAACATGCGTCGCATCTCGGACGGGGTGAAGGTGGTGGGGCGCTGGCGCACCGTCGAGATGGTCGAGAAGGCCGACGTCGACGAACGGGAATACCAGTTCCTGTACCACGACGCCGAGGGGCATCATTTCATGAACCCCGAGACCTACGAGCAGATCTCGGTTCCCGAGGACGTCATCGGCGACAGCGCCGCCTTTCTCGCCGACGGCATGATGGTCTACCTCAAGACTTTCAACGGCGTTGCCATCGCCATCGAGCTCCCGGCGCGCGTCACGCTCGAAATCGTCGATACCGAGCCAGTGGTGAAGGGGCAGACCGCGTCGTCCTCGTTCAAGCCCGCAACCCTTTCCAACGGCACCAAGACCATGGTGCCGCCACATATCGGGATCGGCACCCGCGTCGTGGTGATGACCGAAGACGGCTCATACGTCGAACGGGCCAAGGACTGAAGTTAGTCCTGCACCGCAGGCGAAACGCCACGGCCGGACCCTTCGCGCGAGAGGCGGATCGAGGTTGAACCCGCCGCTTAGCTTTGCAGGGCGCCCGGACCGGCAATGGCTCCGGGCGGCACCTTGCCCAGGATGATCATTCCAAGCACCTCGTCCTTGGTGACGTCGGCGGTGCGGGCCGTTCCAACCACCTGGCCGTTCTTCATCACGCAGATTCGATCGGCCAGGTCGAAGACATCGTGGATGTCGTGGCTGATCAGGAAGATGCCGATGCCCTCGGCCTTGAGCTGCTTGATGAGATCGCCGACCTGGGCGGTCTCTTGCGGGCCGAGCGCCGCGGTCGGCTCGTCCATGATCAGGATGCGCGCATTGAAGAGGATGGCGCGAGCGATCGCCACTGACTGGCGCTGGCCGCCGGAAAGCGCCTTCACCGGCTCTTTGAAGCGTCGGAAATGGGGGTTGAGCCGGCCCATCACCTCGCGGGTTCGCGATTCCATGGCAGCGTCGTCGAGCGTCCCGATGGGGGTGACCAATTCACGACCGAGGAACAGGTTGGCTGCGGCGTCGACGTTGTCCGCCACCGCCAGTGTCTGATAGATGGTCTCGATGCCATAGGCCTTGGCGTCGCGCGGGTTGTGGATCGTCGCCTCGTGGCCGTCGATCCGGATGACGCCGCTGTCGCGCTTATAGGCGCCCGAGAGGACCTTGATCAGAGTGGATTTGCCGGCGCCGTTGTGGCCGAGCAATCCCACTACCTCGCCGGGATACAGGTCGATCGAAGCGCTTGCCACAGCGCGCAGGCCGCCAAAGGAGATGGAGATGTCCTCCATCTCGACGAGCGGCGTTTTGTTGTCCAGCATGTTCGACACCCTTAGTTGGCTTTGCGCCGGTACAGCGTGTCGAGCCATACCGCGAAGACCAGAACGAGACCCACGACGATCGATTGCAGCGGGCTGTCTACGCCGATCAGCACCATGCCCGATTGCAGCGATTGCATGACCAGCGCTCCGAGCATGGCGCCGGCTATGGTGCCGACGCCGCCCGAAAGCGATGTGCCGCCGATCACCGCGGCAGCGATGACATAAAGCTCGTCGAGCGTTCCCAACGCATTGGTCGCGGCGTTGAGCCGCGCAACCGAGACGGCCGAGGCGACACCGACCAGTGCGCCCATCAGCATGAAGATCTTGACGGTCACCCAGCGGGTGTTGATGCCGGCGAGGTCGGCGGCCTCGGGATTGCCGCCCATGGCGAAAACGTAGCGCCCGAAGCGGGTGCGGGTGGCCACGAAGGTCATCAGCACGCCCACGCCGACCGCGATCAGCACTGGAATGGCCAACCCGTGCGGGATGAGCAGCCCACCCTCGGGCACCGGGATGTTGTTGAGTTGCGCATAGCGCTCGGCGATCCTGACGGGCCAGGGATAGGAATTGGCGACCCAAACGGCGGCTGTGACGGCGCTGCAGCCGAGCGCGGCGAGCGTTATCTCTGCCCACATCGGACGCAGTGGGAAGCTGAAGCGCCGGCGCTGCCGTCTGCCGATGTAGATGAGCAGCAAGATGCCGAGGCAGGCGATCGCCGCGACGGCCCAGCTGGGCCAGAAGCCGATCGCGCCAGTGGGACCACCGCCCATGAGCTGGAAAGTCGCATCCATGGGCGCCACGGTGCGGCCTTTGGTGACCCACCAGGCGGCGCCCCGCCAGACCAGATAGCCGCCCAGAGTGACGATGAAGGCAGGGACCTTGAGGTAGGCGATGATCAGTCCCTGCATGGCGCCGATGGCGGCGCCGACCAAGATGCCGGCGGCGAGCGCCAGGATCCAGACGGCCGGGTGACCGAAGCCGATGTACTGCGGCAGAATCTCGGCCTGCAGCACGCCCATGATCATGCCGGCGAGGCCGACGATGGACCCTACCGAGAGGTCGATATTGCGGGTGACGATGACCAGCACCATGCCTGTCGCCATCACAGCGACCGAAGACGTCTGGACCGAGAGGTTCCACAGGTTACGCGGCGTGAGGAAGAGCCCGCTCGAAAGGACGTTGAACGCCAGCCAGATCACGACCAGCGCGCCGACCATGCCGAGAAGCCGCGTATCGAGTTCTGTGGCGCGGAGGAAGCGGCGGAGCGGCCGGGCTTCGGGGCTGTGTAACGCTGCGCTCGTGGACATCGCGTTCTGGTCTGCCATTGACAATTTCCCCCTGAAGCACCTTCGGGCTCGGGCATTCGCGCAACTGCGGAAGGCTGTGTTGTGATGAACCTAGCATGCGCATGCGCTGCTACGCACACGTCATCGCCAAGGATGCCGCGGCAGGCGCCGCGGCATCCCGGATCGTTCCAAAAAGGCGATGGCTAGTTGCAGGCAGCAACAGTTCCTGCCGCAACACCCTGGCAGGCAACTTCCTTGCTGACCCAGCCGGCGTCGATCACCACGTTCAGGTTGTCCTTGGTGATCGGAACGGGGGCGAGAAACACCGCGTTCATCTCGACGCCCTTGGGGCCGCCCGAGAACTTGACCGCGCCTTCGACGCCGTCGAGCGTGGTGCCGCCGGCAAGCGCGATGGCGATCTCGGCTGCCTTCTTGCCCAGTTCACGCGCATCCTTCCAGACCGACACGGTCTGGGTGCCCAGCGCGATGCGGTTGAGGGCGGCGTGGTCACCGTCCTGGCCGGAAACCGGCACGGAGCCGGCCAAGCCCTGCGCGGTGAGGGCCGCAATCGCGCCGCCCGCCGTGCCGTCGTTCGAGGCGACGACTGCGTCGACCTCGTTGTTGTTGGCGGTCAGGAACTGTTCCATGTTCGCTTGGGCGACTTCGGGGTTCCAGTTGTCAGTATAGGCCTCGCCGACATTTTTGATGTCGCCGCTGTCGACCGCAGCCTGCAGCACTTCCATCTGGCCGGCAAACAGGAAATCGGCGTTGGGATCGGCGCCGTTGCCCTTGATGAACACGTAGTTGCCCTTGGGCTGCGCCGAAAAGACGCCGCGCGCCTGCATGCGACCGACTTCCTTGTTGTCGAAGGTCAGGTAGAAGGCGTCGGGGTTCTCGATCAGCCGGTCATAGCCGATCACCGGGATGCCCTCAGCCACCGCGGCGGCCACGGCCGGGGCTACCGCCTCGGAATCCTGGGCCAGAACGATGATGGCATTGGCGCCCTGCGAGATCAGGCTCTCGATATCGGTGAGCTGCTTGCTGGCGCTCGACTGGGCGTCGGCGGAAATGTACTTGTCGCCGTTCGCCTCGATGATTGCCTTCATGGCCGCCTCATCGGTCTTCCAGCGCTCCTCCTGGAAATTGTTCCAGGAAACGCCGATCACCAGGTCCTTGGCAAGCGCGGCACTCGCGGTGCCAGCCATCGCGGTCGTGCAGAGCAGGACCGCCACAAGTTTGTTCATAAAATCCTCCCATGGCGGGACATCCGCCAAAACCAATTGGCCGGAGCCTCCAGTTCATGGGGCCACGGCTCACCTCCGGGGCATTTCTTTCAATGCCCGAAAAAATTAGTGGCACGACGCTCCGAGAGGAGTCAACTTCATTTTCGACACTCGAAATAAATCACTGTAGGTGTCAGTAGGCATTTCCACGCAATCACCCGCAACGAGGAACAGCTTGGTCCGCAGCGTCAGCGACAGCGACACGGTCAGACGGCAGAACCGAGGCCTGGTGTTGGACGCCTTGCGGCATCAGGGGCCGCTGGCCCGCACCCAGCTCGCCGGGGCAACCGGGCTCAGCCATGCCAGCATCACCGCGATCACCCATGACATGATCGGCCAAGGGATCCTGGTCGACCTGGCAGCCGGCCAGGCTGGTGCAAAGGCGCGTGGCCGTCCGGCGGTGCGGGTCGGGTTCAATCGCGCCGCCGCCCACGTCTGCGTCATCGAGATCGACGTCAATCGTACGCGGCTCTCGTTGGTCGACTACGGCGCCACTCTGGTCGACCGTCTCGAGGGGCCGCTTACTGCGGGTCAGTTCGGGAGCACCCCGCCGCTCGAATTTCTCGCCGCCGGCATTGCTCGCCTGGCCGACCGCAACCGGGCTGAAATGGCGGGGCTCAAGCGGATCGCCGCTTCTGTGCAGGGCATTCTGGACAAAGCCGGCACGCGGCTCGCCTGGTCGCCGGTGCCGAACCTTGCCGGCCACGATATCACCGAGGGCCTAAGCGCCCGGTTCGGCGTGCCAGTGACGCTCATCAAGCGTGGCAGGCTGCTGGCGGATGGCGCTCGCTATCTTGACCCAGAGCTGGCGGAGGCGAACCTGGCCACTGTCTTCATAGGTTCGACCGTCGCCATGGGACTGAGTGCAGGCGGCAGTCTCCAGGGGCGCGGAGACGAGGGGGCCACCGAGTTCGGCCATATGAACCATGTGCCCAACGGTGCGCTCTGCCGCTGCGGTATGCGCGGCTGCATCGAGGCCTATGCGGCCGACTACGGCATTCTGCGCGCCGCGTTCTCCGTGCCCGAGACGACGTCGCCCGCGACGGCGATCCCGCCCAGCGAGTATGAGCAGCTAATCAATCGGGGCCTCGCGGGCGACCGCAACGCCACATATGCCTTCAACCTCGCCGGTCGTGCGATCGGCTATGGGCTCAGCCGGTTGCTCGCGGTGTTCGAACCTTCCCATGTGGTGATCGTGGGGCCGGGCGCGCGCGCCTTCTCCCTGATGAAAGGGGAGATCGACGCGGCCTTTGCCACGTCGCTGGTGGGCCGGGTCCGCGGCCTGCCCATGGTGCAGACCCTGCGGGACGAAAGCGAGCCGATCTTTCAGGGCTTGGTCATGCGCACCCTGGGCGACCTCGATCAGACCGACATGGCGGCGCTGGCCGGTTCAGGCGAAACAGGCCGCGGGTAGGGGGCGCAGAAGGATCAGAAGGCGGCGAGGGCCGCTTTCCTGCAAGTCCTCGCCAAGCCGCAGGTCCGGATTGACCACACGCGCTGTCGGAGGGCGCTCCAGTGTTCGGCGGGGGTCGAGACCGGATCGGTTTCGCAGCGGCCGTGCTACGAGGCAACGACTTGACAACTTGGTTAACAGAGGTAACGTATTGATATTGCGAGCGTTTGATGGGCTTGTGGCTGGGTGGAGCGCAATCTGCGCCAAGGTAAACAATTGCCTAATAAACTATATTGCAGTTTAGTGGTCTCTGCCGCTCGGTTGTAAGGAGTATTGCGGATGCTTCTTGAGTCTTCTTCCCTGGTTCCGAAGGAACATGAGCCACATGGCTTCGAGCAAGGCGTACTTGCGGGCAGCGCTTCCGTCGGGCGCCTGTGGCCCGAGCTCGGGCAGATCGAATGCGCGCATGACATTTCCCATGCGACCCTTTGGAGTTTCATGGATTTTGAGGGCCGCCCGTCCTACAACCCCTCGCTACTGATCGATTTCCATCGCTGGCAGCACAATATCGCCACCCTCAAGTCGGGGGTCGGCGATGCGCTCAAGTATGTAGTCCTGGGCTCCCGCCATCCGGGTGTCTTCTGTCTGGGCGGCGATCTGGACTATTTCTCCGAATGCATTGCCGCCCGAGACAGCGACGCGCTGGCTGCGTATGGCCGGTCTTGCATCGAAATCCTGCATCGAAACTGGAGATCACTCGACAGCGAAATCACCTCCATAGGGCTGGCGCAGGGCGATGCGCTCGGCGGCGGATTCGAGTCGTTGCTTTCATTCGACATTCTGTGCGCCGAACGCGGGGTCAAGTTCGGGTTTCCCGAGCAGCTTTTCGGGCTCTTCCCCGGCATGGGCGCGCTGTCGTTCCTTGGCCGCAAACTCGGCTTTGCCAAGGCCGAGTGGATGGTGCGCACCGGCAAGATACTCACTGCCGAAGAGCTCTACGAGCTTGGCGTGGTTCATATCCTGGCCGAGCCCGGCCAGGGGATCGAGGCAGTGAAAAGGTTCATTCTGAAGAACGGCGCCCGCCATGCGGCACAATTCCGTATGCATGGGGCATCCAAGCGTGCCAACCCGATCCCGTTCGAAGAGCTCAATGACATCGTCTGGCTCTGGGTGGAGGCCTGCCTGACCTTGGAAGATCACAATCTTCAGGTCATGCGCCGGCTGGTTTCGGCCCAGTCCAAGCTTGCGGCGGCTGCCTGATCCCTGTCAGGCGGCGAGGTAGCGCCTGATGGCGGTAGGCGAATATCTGGCCAGCAGATCGGGGATAACCGAGGGCTGTTCCGGACGTCCCAGTAGATAGCCTTGGATATGGCTGCATCCAGCGGTTGCGAGGAACTGCAACTGCTCGTCGGATTCGACGCATTCGGCGACGACCGACATGCCCAGGATGTTGCCGATGTTGATGACCGCACGGATCACCGCCACCGAACTGGCGTCGCGGCCGAGGTCGCGCACGAACGAACCGTCGATCTTGATCTTGGTGAAGGGAAAGGTTCGCAGCTGGCTTAGCGAGGAATAGCCGGTCCCGAAGTCGTCCAGTGAAACGCCGACACCCAGCGCCCGGAACTGCTCGAGCATTTCGCGGTTCTCGAGACTATCCTCGATCAGGGCCGTCTCGGTGATTTCCAGTTCGAGCCGTCTCGCCGGCAGGCCGGTCTTTTCGAGGGTCCTGGTCAAGAAAAGCGGGAACTGCTTGTCCTGGAACTGCACCGCCGAGAAGTTGACCGCCACGGTCGCGTCAGTATCCCATTGGCTCGCCTCCCGGCAGGCTTCCTCGAGCACCCAGCGCCCGATGTCGATCACCAGACCGGTCTCTTCGGCGATGGGGATGAATTCGGCCGGCGAAACATAACCGCGCGTGGGGTGCTTCCAGCGGATCAGCGTCTCGAACGAGGCAATCTGGCCGTTGGTCAGCTCAATGATGGGTTGGAAGACCAGCGTGAACTGCCCCTCGGCCACCGCGGTGCGGATATCGAGTTCGAGCAGCCGGCGCTGTTGCGCTTGCTCGTCCAGATCGTCCTCGAACACGACCGCCGCATGGCGGCCATGGGCTTTGGCCTTGTACAGCGCCATATCGGCCCGCTTGAGCAGGATATCGCCGTTGCTCCCGTGCTCGGGAGCGAGCGCAATGCCCACGCTGGCCCCGATATTGATGCGATGGCCGTTGACCTCGAAGGTCTCGCTCAGGGCCGCGACGATTGCGCCGGCGAGGGCCTCCGGTCGGGCCGAATGCTCCTGGATGGGTTGGACGATGACGAACTCATCGCCGCCGAGGCGGGCGACATGCCCCTCTTCGCCGCTGATGGTCGTGATGCGCTTGGCCACTTCGATCAACAGGAGGTCGCCCATCGGGTGACCCAGCGTGTCATTGACCGACTTGAAGTGATCGAGGTCGATCAGATGCAGGGCAATCCGGCCATCCGCGCCCAGCACGTCGAGAGATTTCTTGAGCAGCTCCTGGAACGAAGCGCGGTTCATCAGTCCGGTCAGCTCGTCCGTCCAGGCCAGTTGCTGGATGCGGTCATGTGCCTTGGCCTGTTCGGTCACGTCCTCGAAGACGATCACCACATTGCCGTTGTCCATCTTCTGGCGCGACACGGCGACGACCTTGCCGTCGCTGAGCCGCACGAAGCCTTGCCGGGGACGCTTGGACCGTACGCTTTGCTTGATGGCCTCCACCAGCGGCCCTCTGTGCGATCCGGCCTCGCTATCGGCGCCGAGGCGTTCCAGCAGCACGTCGAGGGCTGTGCCCTTCTCGAACATGCTGTCGCTGCAGTTGAGGATGGCGGCAAGCTTGTGGTTCCAGACCAGCAAATGCCCGGCGCCATCGAACATGCAAAGCCCATGCGACATGTTGTTGAGCGCATCATCGAAGAGGTTGGCCTGCTCCTGGAAGGATTCGGCCAGCTCGCGGTTCTGCCGCTTGGTTTCGAGCGCGCCCACCAGAGTCTTGCGCACCGAGAGGGTGATGTCTGTCATGCCGAAGAGGAACAGGAACAGCGCATAGCCCACGATCTGGTAGAACGTGGTGGGGTGGAGGACGAGCCCGAGGCACATTGGCCCGGCCGCCAGATAGAGCTGGGACAGGGCGATCCAGGGCCGGCCGGCATTGCGGCCGGTGATGCTGGCGGCGTAGCCGGCCGTCGTGGTGGTCAGCATCAGGTGCAGCGGCCCGTTGTCGACCCTCAAGATCGCCAATAGGCTGACCATCCCCAGAGACACGGCAAAAAGGGCTGCCCCGGTCGCGTAGGCCAGTTCCCATTGCCGCACATTGGTTCGATCGGCTTGTCTGCCCAGCGTGATGTAGCGCAGCCCCACAAGGATGCGGAGCACGGCCACCGCCACGATGAAATCGGCCACCGCCCGGACCAGCAGGTCCTCGACGAGCAGCGTGACCGTGGTGGCGATCCAGAGGCCGGCGACCGCGCCGACGATCAGCGAGGCGAATGGATAGAATAGCCCATCCACCAGCTGCAGGCGGACTTCGAGCGACATGGTGCGCTCTGAGCGGATCATCTCCAGAAAACGTCTGAACATTGTCGGTCCTCGCGGACCGCCAGTACTAACGCGTAGTAATGAATTTTCCTTTATTCTTAGGGTTCGCGGCAGCGGGGCCACATCGGCATCCTGCGATGAACGGCATGATCGACGCTGTCGACCGCCTGGCATGGAGTCGATCCGATACTCGAATGGGCGAAACGCTACTTGCCTGCGCAGGGCGTAGGGTTCTTCGACCAAGGAGGGGATTCGGGGTGCGCCAATAGCGTTTTGCTAACCATTCGTAGGGACATTTGAGGATAGTGTGGACAAGTGCCCGATGTTGCGGCTTCAAGGGCCCAGGCGCCGGAACGCACCGCGGTTCATTGCTTGCCTATCCATTTCGGAACGCGCCCATGAAATCCTGTCTGATCGTCGATGACTCGAGCGTAGTGCGGAAAGTCGCCCGCCGCATCCTCGAGGATATGGACTTCATCGTCGATGAAGCTGAGGACGGCCAGGAAGCGTTCGACAAATGCCGGCAGGAAATGCCTGACGCCATCCTGCTCGATTGGCAGATG
>Ga0214473_10010553_pt1 | contig 10860 bp, 11 predicted proteins | sample RVTome_7_FD_203509 | JGI IMG/M metagenome (GOLD analysis project Ga0214473, IMG submission 203509) | Soil microbial communities from uranium-contaminated site in the Upper Colorado River Basin, Wyoming, United States - RVT98D197 | ecosystem: Environmental > Terrestrial > Soil > Contaminated >... | reverse complement strand
CAGGCCTATGTTCTCCGTCAGAACTAACGACATGCTGTTGAGCCGGCCGAGGATTCTCTGCCTATCGGGGATCATGCCATTTTGCTTCATGAACTCTATGGCCTTAGGTTTGAATTGAGCGCGCAGTTCCGCGTACATGTCCTTTCCCTTGAGCCAATCGACCAAAGCCACAGTCCCCGACATCTTTGAAATGAATTGCAGCGATTCCAGATCGACTGCGAAATCAAGTTCTTTTGCTGGTGGGAGAATGACCACGATCTGATTATCCCGTAATGTGATCGAGTCCTTGGTCAGTTCTTTCATATCGATCCCGTAGTACAATCTTGCCGTCGCGATGAGATAGCCCTCGCGCTGCCCGAGGAGGATATTGCTTTCAGAAACGGATACTACGATCTGCGAGGCGATTCTATCGGTGACCAGGAAAGCCATGGCTTCGCTTTGCAGGATGGTAAGGGTTTGCTTTTCAACCCGTTCCCATTCAAATAATGCCCTTAGTGACTTGAGGAATGGGAAGGCAATGTAAGTGCCAGCACCGCCGATGCACAGAGCGATGACTACGATCAGAGTGGTCTTCAGAGTTTTCATCTTCAATCCCCATGACTTAACATGAGATGATCCGCAACAAGATGAAAAGCGCGACAATAGCACCTAAGATTAAGAGAAGGATCGGGATGATGCCGGATGAATCCCTGATACTCTTCATAATAAACCCTCCTGACACTTCTCAGTTTTCACTCCAAACCCTGCATGGGAAATGAGCAAAACCGGAAGGCATTCCACAAGGAATTCCCTTTACCCCTCTCAATCCCGGCGATACGGCGTTTGACAGCTTCGAGGCGCCCATGACCGTCGGTGAGGGCATCGCTTTCGGAATGATTCGAGCCACCAAAGCAGGAAAGGGACTTCTCCCTGCCATCGATTAAAACCGTGGTCTCCGCAATACGCCGGAACTTAAATACTCTCATGCTTTTCTCAGACCCAACGCTTGGGTTTAGCGCCGGTGGTGCAAGCAAGGCGCTAGGCGGCAAGTGTCTTGCCGGTTGAATCGCTCTGATCATAGCCTGTCAACATCGAAATTAAGTAACCATAGCATAACCTCTGGCTGGCCACAAGGATGACCTCGCCTCAATAATTAATTGTATTGACCAACTTTTTTCACTTCTCATCCCTTGCTCAGCGATTCTAATTGTGCAATATTCATTTTTAGACCAAATAGATATTCTTGAAGCATCGAAGTTCTGGTCTCATAGCGTTCGCTGAATACAGTTTGTCCCAACGGAAATTTCGGCATCGCAACAGAACAGGAGAGTCTGTTGTTGGAACTACTTGAAAGCGCGATAAAGGCAAAGGTTTTTCCGGGTGCAGTGGCGCTGGTTGCGCAGGAAGGGAAGGTCGTCTTCTTCGAGCATGTCGGACACCGCTCACTGGTCCCTGAGCGCGTTCCGATGGCAAGAGATACGATCTTCGATCTCGCGTCACTCACAAAGGTTTTTGCTACGACACCGGCAATCATGAGGCTGGTTGATGAAGAAAAGCTCAACCTGGATCAATCTTTGGCGGAAGTACTTCCCAAGGAAGCGCTCGGGGACAAAAGAGACCTCACCCTACGGCTGCTTCTGACTCACTCTGCAGGGCTATTGGATTGGAAACCATTTTATGAAAAGCTTCGTGATCATCCACTGCAAGACCGAAAGAGACTCTTAAGAGAGTGGATCATCGAGGAGCCTTTTGCCTATGAACCGGCGAAGGGGAACCTATATAGTGACCTAGGGTTCATGCTGCTGGAATGGGTAATCGAGGAGAAGGCAGAGGAGAACCTGTCGGAGTTTGTCGAGAAACATTTCTATGGGCCGCTAGGGTTGAAGAGGACGTTTTTTAGGGGAACGAGCGAGGAGGGAAATCCCCCCCGACCCCCCTTTACGAAAGGGGGGAAGATATCGGCTGAGGAATTTGCGGCGACTGAGGATTGTCCGTGGCGAATGAGGGTGCTGCAAGGGGAAGTGCACGATGACAATGCATGGACCCTCGGCGGGTACTCAGGGCACGCAGGCCTATTCAGCACTGCTGAAGAGATCTATGTGATGGCCAATATGTTGAGAGAGCACTACTCGGGGAAGAGGAATGACTTCTTCAAGCCCGAAACGGTCAGGGAGTTCTTCAGGAGGCACGAGATCGTCAAGGGAAGCGACTGGGCTCTTGGGTGGGACACACGGGTATTGGAAGGAAGCAGCGCCGGAAAATATTTTTCCCGAGACAGTGTGGGGCATACCGGGTTCACAGGAACGTCCATATGGATGGATCTTAAAAAAGATGTGATTGCGATACTGCTCACGAATCGTGTCCATCCGAAAAGAGACAATGACAAGATCAAACAATTCAGACCGCTGTTTCATGACTCCATAATGGAGGAACTGGGATTGGTTAGTTAGCCACAGACACACACAGACGCAGATTTTTCTCTGCCGACTCGGCAGAGAAAAAATGCTGTCTAAAACAAATCAAAAAGCTTTAATTTCCCTTGGCGGGGCCACTGCCTTTGCCAAAACGTCCATACAGTCTGTGTGAGTCTTCGGCTAATTCGAATGGAGGCTTTGCGAGATGGCTGAGATCAAGAGCACACTCGACATCATCATGGAGAAATCCAAGAAGTTCTCTGTAACTGAAGAAGAGAAGCAGGGCTTCAAACGTCAGGAACTGGAAGGAAAAATCAAAGGCCTTGTTCAAAAGGCTGTAGACGGGATCTTGGATTCCGAGAGATTTGAGGGTGAGATGGTCGCTCTCCAAGCAAAAGAGAAAGATCTGGTCGATCAAATTCTCAAAGAAGAGGTGGTGGGTCGAATTGAACTGGGCGCAAACAGCGAAGCCCTCCTGCAGATGTTGGAATACGTAGCTGGACCTGCATTAGCGGCTGTCAGGAAGGTCTTGGTCGAGTTTGAGAAGAAGGCTGAGAAGCAAAAGGAATCACGTCGAAAGGCGCTGATCGAGAGCTTCAAGAAGAAAGGAATCTCCGGTTCTGCTGTCCTCCCAAATGTGGAGGCTGATCCCGAATGGCTTCGCGCGCGGTCAGAGGTGACGAGACAACTGAAGGACGAGATCAAAGAGCACCTTGGGCTTTCTTTGAAGCTGTGATGAGGAAATCCATCAAGGAGCGGCCTATTGGGGAAGCGGTTCTCCTCTTGTCTCTGATCAGATAAAAGTGGCGGAACATAGAAACCCCTTTAAGCCTCAGGGCTTTCAGAACTCCAGCCTTCAGCTCCGTGTCGAGGGCAACGGCAGAAAGGATGGAAATGCCAAGGCCTGCCTTGACACCCTCCTTGACCGCAGTGGAAGTGCCCAGTCGCGCCACGACTTTGAGAGAGTCAATCCCCTTCAGCCCGGCCGCCTGAAGATACGGTTCCATGCTTTTCAGGGTCCCTGAGCCAAGCTCTCTCGAAATGAAGGGTTCCTGAACCACGTCCTGAATGAGGACTTCTTTTTTCCCGGCCCAGCGGTGCGTGGAAGGAAGCGCCAGGACCAGTTCATCCTCCCAGAGTTCATAGCTTAAGAGATGCTTGTTTGAGCTCTTGCGGCCGATCACTCCAAGCTCAAACTCGCCGTCAAGCACTCGGCTCTCAATTTCTTCGGAGTCGGCGACCGTCAGGGTCACGGTTATCCGGGGGTACTCTTTCGAAAACAAACCAACCACTTTAGGCAGGATATACTCGCCGGGAATGGTGCTGCCCCCGATGCTTATCTCGCCCTGCTTCACACCCAGGAAGTCCTGCATTTCAAGACACGCCGCTTTCTTTACCGCCAACAAGCGCTGAGCGTGCTGATAGAGGAGTTCACCGGCTTTGGTCGGAGCAACCGTTCGCCCCATTCGGTCCAGGAGCTTTGCCCCAACCATGTTTTCAAGAGTCGCGATCCTTTCACTCACAGACGCTTGTGCTAGATGAACCGCCTCTCCTGCCTTGGAGAAGCTTCCCAGCTCGACCACTTTAAGAAAGATCTCGAGCTGACGCAGATCAAAGTCTACGGACATAGCGGTTTGGGAAAGGGGTTTTTTCATAACAACTCGTCACGGAGTTCTTTGTACTTGCTCTTCGCTCTTGGCTCTATGCTTTACGCTTCAGATATATTGAAACCACACCCTTTCTATTTCAGAGAAATTCTTTTTCACGAGTGCTCTCCCTGAGACGGTTTCTCCATGGCCCGGGAGAAGATGCTCCACCTCAAGCCTGGACAAGCTTTTGATGCTTTGTTTCAGGGTCTGCCCGTTTCCGCCGGGAAGATCTGTCCTTCCAAGGCCCTGATAAAAAATCACATCGCCGGTGATGAGGGCTTTCTCCTGAGGCCAGTAGATACATATAGACCCCGGCGAGTGGCCTGGGGCGTGAATGACCAGGAACGTCATGTTGCCTACCCGGAGTTCCCCTTCTTGGAGGAGAATCTGAGGTTCGAGCTCCGTGATGCCCATGGCGGCGCCGTAATGAGGAGCCAGTTTCTTAACAAAATCCAGTTCAGCTTGATGAAGGGCAATGAGCGCGTGGGAATCAGAAAAGGCGCGAAGAGCCTCCACGTGATCCGGATGGGCATGGGTCAAGATAATGAGATCAATATCCTGCGGGGTGATAGAGAGCTTTGAAAGATGATCCTTCACATTCCCGAAAAGGTGGTAGTGCCCGGGGTCAATAAGAATTTTTTTCGATCCGTTGATGAGGTAAGTGTTTGAATTGTTGGCCGTCGGATCCTGCCACACGAAGGCATGAAGATCTTCCGAGATTTTCATGTCTAAGCCTGTTCTCTCATCCGAAACCGCCGTGCGGGAGTCTGGCCGGGCTTTGTCTTGCGTGAATCGGGAAGATTCAGGACATCGAGAAGTGTTGTGCCCTTGAAGATGGTCTTCATCGAGTCAAAGGCCTGTCCCCATACAGGGCGGATCGGACATGTGGCAATGCTAGCACAGCACGTCTCATCGGCGAGGCAATCCACAAAAGTGAATTTTGATTCGAGGCGAAGAAGAATCTCCCAGAGGTTGATTTCCTGGGGGGCCTTGGCAAGCATATGTCCGCCCTTAGGACCTCTGACACTGGAGATCAATTTTGCCCTTTTCAGTGGGATGATCAGTTGCTCGAGGTACTTGATGGGGATCCTCTGATTCTTCGAGATATCCGACATGCTAATAGGGCCTTTTCCATATTGCTTGGCGAGCTCTAGCATCAAACGCGTACCGTAACGTCCTCGGGTAGACAATTTCATGGGGGAATCCTCATTTCTTGATGGAAAAACACAACCATCTGATATTGCGAAGTAAACTATAACCTCTCCCTTCAAAAGTCAAGCATGCCCGGCTGATGCTGCACTTTCATTGACAAAACGCTCCTGTGGGATTACCTATACGCAGGACGTTGCTGTGAAGTTTTATTCACGGAGGTTCCATGCCATGGATAACAACCTGGAAGGGAAGACAGCTTGTGTTCACAGTTGCAAGAAAATTGATGTACCGACAGAGGAAGAAGTGTGCGCCCTCAACGAGCTGAGATGCATTAAAGAGCGAGTGCGGGAACTCAAAAAGAAAATATCCGACTTGAGTGCCGGGCTCGTGGCCGGAACCCGGGACGACCTGCTGGTTCTGGAAAAAGAAATGGCAGACCTCAAAGAAGAATGGCTCTCCTGGGAAGAGAAACGACAGCAGGCTGCCAGAGAAAGGATGATTATTCTCGGCCATGAAGAACCTGCGGCGAAATAAGGATGGATGGCCCGTGAACAATTTCATTCAAGGTGTTCACGTCCGACCTGTCCGGCCCGGATAGGTTCCACCTCCTTCTCCCTTGGTTTGTCTTGTTTCCCGTTGACTTATCGGCCAAATTGCTCTAATAATTAAAGGACTTTTACTGATTGATCCATGGAGGAATGTGGCATGAGACGTAAAGGTTCTATTCAATGGGTTGGAATTTTTCTCTTCCTCAGTCTGATTTCCTTGCCGACCGTCGGAGCGGCTCAGGAAAGCAAGAATTATTTCACCCTTGAGAAAAGCATCTCTCAAGCATTGGAGAACAGCTACAAGATCAAGGCGAGAAGTGAGAGGATCGAGCAGGCGACTGATGTCATGAAACAAGCAAGAGCGGATTTCTTGCCTAAGCTCGGGACGGCTTACAGCTACAACAGACTGAGTGAGCCTCCTATTAGCAGGTCGACAACCCTCTTCGGAACCGCCGTCCCACTGGTGGTGGGCACCGAGGACAACTACCGGTGGACATGGTTTTTGAGACAGCCTCTTTTTACCGGGTTTGCTCTGCTCAGTTCCTACAGGCTCGCGGAGTTGGGTATTGACCAGACCCAGTTGGAAATGGACCTGGAGAAGCTGGATTTGGTTTTGCGGGTGAAAGAAGCCTATTACAATATCCTGGGAGCGGACAAGGCGCTCGAGGTCGCACAGACGACGGTGGAGTCATTAACCCAAACGGTGAAGGTCGCTCGGAGCTTTTTCGAAGTGGGCATGATTCCTATCAATGATGTGCTCAAGGCAGAGGTGGAACTGGCTAATGCCCAACAGTCCCTTGTGAGGGCCAGGAACGCTGCAGAGACGACCCGCTCTTCCTTTAACACAGTTTTGGTCCGGCCGGTCAACGCGCCTGTGGAGGTGGAGGACATTTTGGTTTATAGGCCGGAAGCGGGAGAATATGACGCCTTTGAGAAGAAGGCGCTTGAAAATCGTCCTGAGATCAAGATCCTGGATGTAAACATCCTCCAAACGGATCAGCAGATCCGACTTGCGAAAAGCAAGTACTATCCTGAAATTTCTCTCACCTACCAGTATATCAGCGAAGGGGACGAGCCCTCGGTCAAAGGCAGCCCTTTTGTTGATGCAAACCATTGGGAGGTTCTGGCCGTGGCCAACTGGACGTTCTGGGAATGGGGAAAGACTTACTTTGCAGGCAGGGAAAAGGAAAGTCTGAAGAGACAACTCATGGAGACCAAGGCGGATGTGGAGGACGGCATCCGCCTCCAGGTCAAACAAGCGATGGTGGATCTTGATTCCTCTGCGAAGAACATTCCGACCACCCAGAAAGGGGTTGAAGCCGGTGAAGAGAACTTGAGGGTCAATGCGGAGCGTTATAAAGCCCAGGTGTCCACCATCACCGATTTGCTGGATGCTCAAACCCTTCTTGCTCGTGCGCGGCTCGACTACTACCGGGCCCTTTATGATAACAACCAGGCCAAAGCCAGATTGGAACGGGCATTGGGAAATTACTGATCAGCCTTTCACATATCATCCATTGGCATCGTGATTCAGCTATTTCATGTCTCCAAAACATTTGGGCCCACGGCGGCTCTTAAAGAGATTGACCTCCGAATCCGCACGGGAGAATTTGTCTTTATCACCGGGCCGAGCGGCGCTGGAAAAACCACTCTCCTCAGGCTGATCTTCGGCGCGGAGCCGCCGACCGAAGGCCAGATCGTCATCAACGGCATCAACCTCAGTCGCGTCAGCGGCACCAAGCTCGATCTCCTTCGGAGAAAGATCGGATTCGTATTCCAGGACTTCAAGCTCCTGAGCCGCAGAACCGTGTCCCAAAACGTGGCCCTGGCTCTTGAGGTGACCGGCGAAAAGCGATCGGTGGTGCGGAAGAAGACCCACCAGATGCTCCGAGCGGTGGGGTTGGCTACCAAGGAAGAGGCCTTTCCGATTGAGCTTTCGGGAGGAGAACAACAGAGGGTGGCCATCGCAAGAGCCATGATCAACGATCCCCTGATCCTGCTCGCGGACGAGCCCACGGGCAACCTGGATCCGGACATCACACGGGAGATCATGGTCCTCTTCCGAAGCATCAATCTGAGAGGGACCACGGTGGTCATTGCGACCCACAGCAGGGAATTGCTCCGAAATACGGACCAGCGCATCATCGTACTCCACAGGGGGAAGGTTCTCGAATAAGCGCTATGATTGCAAAGCTCAGGCTCTGGTCAACCTACTTCAAGGTTGCTCTGTCGAGCATCCTCTACAACCGGCTGATCTATGCGATCAGTGTGGGCACGATTGCCATTTCCCTGCTCATCTTTGGAGCCTTCGTTCTTTTGTCGGTGAATGTGAGAACCTGGATTCAGGGGTGGGGGCAGACGCTTTCCATTTCGGTGTATCTCAAGGACGGCATCGATGAAGGAACACGGGAAAAGATCCGAATGGCCATCGGCACGTTGCAAGGTGCCGACATCAAAGGCTTCATCTCCAAAGAAAAGGCGCTGCAGGACATGAAGGGGATGCTCGGGTCGCAAGCGGGTTTGCTGGACGGGCTGACCAGGAACCCTCTTCCCGCGTCCTTTGAAGTCGCCTTCAGGAATGTGGACAGGAAGACGTTCGAACCGAAAAGAATTAAGGAAGCCCTGGAAAAAGTGGCGGGCGTGGATGAAGTGCAGTACAGTGAGCAGTGGCTGGACCAGTTTGAAGGTCTGCTCTATGTGCTCAAGGTCGGTGGGCTCGCCATTGGAGGGCTCCTCTGTGTGGCCGTCTTGTTCATTATAACGAATACGATCAAGCTTGCGATCTACTCGCGGCGCAATGAAATAGAGATCTACAAGCTGGTCGGCGCTACGGACTGGTATGTGAAGGCGCCTTTGCTCATTGAAGGGGCGCTTCAGGGTGTGCTGGGAGCTCTGATTGCCCTCGGAATTCTCTCGGCCATCCACTTCATTCTCTCTTTTAAAGCAATTCAGGTGTTCGGATTGCCGTTCATGGATTTTGTGTTCCTGACGCAGAGTTACGCCCTGGGGATCCTGTCTTTAGGTCTGGTTCTGGGGCTGTTGGGGAGCTTTATCGCTATCGGGCGGTTCTTCAAGTTTTGAGATCAAGGGTGGCTGAAAAGAAAGTAACCTGTTACCCCGGGTGCCCGGGCATCCTCCTCTTTTTGTTGCCCGCTGCATGCCTCTTCCTGTTTCCCCCTTTGTTTGCTTCCTCCTCCAGTCACGCACGCGTGGCGACCGATCCGGGGGAGAAAAAACAACAGATCGAGAAGCTAGAAAAAGATCTCAACCGCGAACGGGAGCAGCTCCTCAAGTTCGATGAAAAAGAAGAACGGTTGTTGGAAGAGCTCTCGCAGCTGGAAAAGGAGATAGAGGAAAAAAGGAAGAGCCTCAAAGACCTGGAGGAAAAAGTCTTCCTCATCAAGAAAGATCTGCGGGAAAACCAGGCCAAGGTGAGCCAGCTTGAGAAATCGCTGAAGGAGCTTGAGGACCGTCTGGGCAAAAGGCTGGATGCATTTTATCGTTACGCGAAGAGAGGGTATATCCGGCTTCTCGCCACTGCAGACGGTCTTGATACGCTGAGAAAAAGATTCAAATACCTCCGGGGCCTCCTGGCCGTGGACCTCACTCTGTTGCAGGAGACGGCCAATCTCCAGAGACAGTACCGGGAAGAGATTTCTTCAGTCAAGGAAAAGCTTTTTGCTCTGGACGGACTTGAAAAAGAAGAAAGCAGCCGGGTCTCTGCGGTCAAAGAAGATATTGACAAGAAAGTCGTTCTCTTGATGAAAATCCACAAAGAGAAGGAGTTCCATGAGACCGGAGTCAAGGAACTGGAGCTTGCTGCGCAAAAGCTAAAAGAGACGATTATTCAAATTGAGAAAAGAGACGAAAAGCGGACTGAAATTCCCTCTGATTTTGCGAACTCCAGAGGGAAACTTCCCATGCCGCTGGAAGGCAGAATATTGAGAGAAGGGGCTTCGCCTCAAGGCGGTCTCAAAGGAATCACCATTGAAGGTCGCCCTGGCACGGAGGTCAAAGCGGTATATGCAGGCCGGATCGATTTCTCCGGGAGTCTTAAGGGCTATGGGGAGATCGTCGTGATCAATCATGGGTCTCGATACTTCACGGTTTCCGCCCAGCTTGCTCAGAGAAAAAAGGAGGAAGGGGATATGGTCAAGGCCGGCGAAGCGATCGGTTCGCTTGGAAGAGCCCCTTCAGCAAGGGATGCAAGGCTCTATTTTGAGATCAGAAAGGGGGGAGGGACCCTGGATCCCCTCAGGTGGCTAAAAGTTCATTGACCAGGGCTGGCCCTGTGGAGTATCATATTGGGTACTTTTCACTGCAAATCAGGAGCGATGCTATGCCTCGAAACAACAATAGACTTTTTCTACAAACCATCGTGTTCTGTCTTCTCATTGGGAGCATTCTCTTTTTCAATGGAAATACGGTTGCGGTCAAAGCCGGAACCGGAGAGGCTTACAAGAACCTTGAACTTCTCACGGAAGTGCTTCGACAGATTGAAAAAAACTATGTCGAGCCCCAGGATAACCAGAAACTGGTCCAGGGCGCGATCAAGGGAATGGTCCAGAGCCTTGATCCCCATTCGTCATTCCTTTCCAAAGACGAACACCAAGAGCTTCTGAGCGAAACAAAGGGTAGTTTTTCAGGGATCGGAGTCGAGATTACCGTGCGGGACAACGTGCTCACGGTCGTTTCACCCATTGAGGGAAGCCCGGCTTACAAAGTCGGAATCCAGGCCGGAGACAGGATTATCAAGATTGACGGGAAAGTTGCGGCGGACATGACTCTGCCTGAAGCGGTCAAGGGCATTCGTGGGGAAAAAGGAACGAAAGTGATCTTGACGATCATGAGAGAAGGCGTTGAAAAACCTCTGGAGTTCACGGTGACCCGGGACGTCATTCCGATCCGGAGCGTCAGGAGCACCCTCCTGACTCCAAAAATCGCCTACATTCGGATCTCCAATTTTCAGAGCAAAACCACGAACGACCTGTCCGTTGAGCTGGACAAACTCGAAAACGGAAACAAGCTGGAGGGCGTGATTCTGGATCTTCGAAACAATCCAGGGGGCCTGCTTTCTCAGGCCATTGACGTTTCGGATCTCTTCCTGGAGTCAGGGGT
>Ga0214473_10010552_pt1 | contig 10861 bp, 10 predicted proteins | sample RVTome_7_FD_203509 | JGI IMG/M metagenome (GOLD analysis project Ga0214473, IMG submission 203509) | Soil microbial communities from uranium-contaminated site in the Upper Colorado River Basin, Wyoming, United States - RVT98D197 | ecosystem: Environmental > Terrestrial > Soil > Contaminated >... | reverse complement strand
GATTGCAGAGAGAGACTTGACAACGTATTCCCTCCGCCGGTCAAACTCAGCCACCATCGCATCGAGGTCATTAGTTGAGCCGCTTAATGCGGCCACGGTCGCTTTTTGTGCAATCGAGTTGGCGTTAGAAGTGAGCTGACTTTGAAACTTTGCCGCAGCTTCCAGGACTGCGGGTGGTCCCCCCATGTACCCGATGCGCCAGCCGGTCATCGAGAATGCCTTGGAGACGCCGTTAACTGTGATGACATGGTCTTTCACTTTCTTCACCGCACCTATACTGAAGTGCCGGTGGCCATCATAGATCACTTTCTCGTAGATCTCGTCAGTGATGACGAAGATGCCAGTCTCATGCACGATCGATGCAATATCCTCGAGCAGACTGCGGCTGTAGACGGCGCCCGTGGGGTTGTTGGGAGAATTGAGAATCAGTGCTTTGGTTTTCGGGGAGATGGCCCGCCGGATGCTGCGTGGGTCCGGTTGGAACCGGTGTTCGAGTGTGGTCTTCACAACGACAGGGACGGCGTCCACCAGCTTCACCATCTCGGGGTAACTCACCCAGTACGGACTGACCATGACAACTTCATCGCCTTTGTTGCATACTGCCTGGAGGGCGCTGTAGATGGATTGTTTTGCCCCGTTGGAGACGAGGATCTGGTCGGGTTCGAAGTGGAGATCGTTGTCGAGAGCGAACTTCCTGATGATGGCTTGAATGAGATCCGGCGAGCCCTGGTTGGCAGTGTACTTTGTGAAATTTGCTTCGATGGCCTTGATGGCCGCTTCTTTCACATGACGCGGGGTGGGAAAATCCGGCTCGCCGGCTGTCAGGCTCACCACATCGATGCCGGAGTCCTTCATGCGCTTTGCCTTTGCGGCAATTGCGAGCGTCTGGGATTCTTCTCCCCGTCGAATCTTACGTGATAATGTCAGCATGAAAGAACAGTTACCGCCTTGAAAGAGACTTTACCTTTGCAATGAGACGTCGCCGCACACTTGCGGGAACGAAATCCGACACATCACCTCCGAGTCGGGCAATCTCTCGCACAATCGACGAGTTGAGATATGTGAAGCGTTCGTCAGGAACCAGGAACACCGTATCGATGGTACTGTTCATTTTACGATTGGTCAGGGCCATCTGGAACTCAAACTCAAAATCGGAAACAGCGCGCAGGCCGCGAATGATCGCAGTTGCCTTTTTCCGGACAACATACTCTACGAGGAGTCCGTCGAAGATATCCACTGTGACGCGTATGTTCTTTCTGAACACCTCTCTGATCATTGTCACCCGTTCTTCCCCGGAAAAGAGAGGGGCCTTTGACGAGTTACGCGCAACCAGCACAATGATTTTGTCAAACAGCTTCGTTCCCCGGTGGATCACGTCCAGGTGTCCAAAGGTGATAGGATCGAAGGTGCCCGGGTACACGGCAATGCGCTTCGTCATGAGACTGGTTCCTCGGGTCGGGGGTGCCGGAAAAAAGTCACCATTGTCTGGCCAAACTTTTTCTCCGGTCCCGCGTGATACTGAGCCGAGCTGATGAAGTGCAGGTCCGATGCATGTTCGATTAAGAGGTACCCGTGTTTTTGCAACAAGGCCTTTCCGAATACAAGTCCCGGTATCTCCACCGTTTCCTCATATGCATACGGTGGATCGGCGAAAATCAGATCGAACGGTCCGCCTTCGTTCCCGATGTACCGTATCGCGTCCATTTCCAGGATCGTTGCTGCTTCTTCGCATCCCAGGGTATCGATGTTTCGCTCGATGCACTCAGCTGCTTCCTCATTGCTCTCCACAAAAGTGACGTGGGCAGCCCCCCGGCTCAATGCTTCGATGCCGAGGTTGCCGCTTCCGGCGAACAGATCCAGAACGTGAGCACCTTCGAGATCGAGGCGGTTCATAAGCATGTTGAAAATCGACTGTTTGACACGGTCAGTGGCAGGTCGGATCGACCGATCGTCCAGCGTTTTAATGGTCCTTCCCTTGTACAGGCCGGTAATTACCCGCATGGGCTAGTCCCGCCGCAAGGCGACACCAACGGCTGATGCGAACCGGTAGGAAGGTACAGAGAGGTGGTCAGCGAGACGCAGGGAATCGGACACTTTTACGTGACGAAGAGGGTTCAGCGCCTCGACCAGAAGCGAGGATCCCCGGCGGATTTGGACGAGGAGGTCTTTGTCGAGAAAAGGACCGTACACCGTGATCGAGTAGATACCTTTGGTCTCACGTGACAGCAGGCCGATCTGCTCAACAATCTCCTTGTTCGATTGTACCACGGAATAACTGTACGATTCCATGTTACCGTTCTTAATCAAACTGACATCGAGACGATTCTCTTTCACACCGACGAGGGCGAGGTACTTTCTGTTCGTGTCAGGATAATTGACCCGAAGCGCAGTGTCAGCACTGAAGTGGTCCACATCGAGGACGTGCAGCGTCAGCCCCATTTGTTGGACCGCCTGTTGAACGAGATATACATCGTGGCGCTGGACGGAAACGCTCAGGACCTCATTCCATCCATCCGCAGGACGCTGCGTCAGAACATGTACATCCGTGACGAACTCCTTGGATGAGAGTTCCGGGAAAAATTGGCTAAGTTCCCAGTTGATATGCTCATTGATCTGAATGCGCGAGAGCCCGTCATCCATGGGGATCGAATTGAGGAACATATCCGCTGTGTCGAGAGAGACAGAGACTTTGCGAGACCGTGAGCGGTTGACTTTCATGAACGCCGTCAGGTACTCGATAAACCTGGTTGTGCCCTGTCCGTTATGTCCCGCGCTCGTTGGAAGCGTGTTCTCCCATTCATCGATTGCAAGCAGTGTATTGGAAGGTCCGTCCTGCTCGATCTCGACGGCCTGCACACTTTTATCGCTGAGACTGAGACCGAGAACTGTTTCCTTTGCGGCCATCTGAAGGCACCTCGTGAAAGAGTTCAGAAGATATGGGTGAGAAAGAGGAGTGCTGTCTTTGAATCGTCGGTAATATGCACAAAAGGGAAGAGTTAGTCAAGAAAGTAACGCGACTACTTGACTGTAAGAAATGGCTTGATCCGTTCGAGCGTCTTCTTACCGATGCCCTTCACGTTCGTAAGGTCGTCAACGGAGGTATATGATCCATAATCTTCCCGGTAGAGAATGATCCTCTCGGCATAACTCTCGCCGATCCCTGGGAGCTGCATGAGCTGGTCCTTTGTTGCTGTGTTGATGTTGATGCTTGACGGAGGCAAGGTGCTGGAGGTCTTACGTAGTCCTTTATCGTTGCGCTCGGCGCGTGGAACGGGCTTTGGTGTCGGGCTGGACAATGCGGCAAGCTTTTTTGACCGTTCGAGGAAGATGCTATCGGATCGGGAATAGTCGAACTGACCGGCGGGTGCGCCGGCGCGGGAAGTGGACTGATTGTACCACCGGATGCCGAGGCCAATCAGGAAGGTCACCGAGAGAAAGAGAATTACACGAATCTCACTACGCGTAAAACCGAATGTCTGTTGCAGTGACGTGAAGAAACGCATCGACGCCCCCGGGAATTTTCCAACAATTATTTGCTCAAGGAACAACTGCGTTCAGTTACCGCGAACGATCAAGAGAACGCACTCTTCATCCGCTCGAAGAAACTCTTGTCCGAATTTGCGGACTTGTCCCCGTCTTTTGGATTGATGTTTGCTGAGTTTGCGAGGTTCTTTAGTGCCGCCCGCTCCTGGGAATTCAAAGACGTGGGTACCCACACGTTGACCCGAACGAGCTGGTCCCCGCGGCCGTAGCTGTTCAAGTGGGGGATTCCCTTCTCCCGCATTCGAAGGATGCGTCCTGATTGTGTCCCCGGCTCGATCTTCAACTTGGCCCGACCGGTGAGCGTCGGGACTTCCACGTCGGCCCCGAGTGCCGCTTCGGGAAAACTGATGAGCAGGTCCAAAATGACATCGTCACTGTTGCGCGTCAGGATAGGGTGCGGTTCCTCCTCGATAACAACGATGATGTCCCCCGGAGGACCGCCGCGCTGTCCGGCATTGCCTTGACCACGCAACGGAATGTAATTCCCTTCACTGACACCCGCCGGGACGGTGACCGAGATGACCTGTTCCCCTTGAATGCGGCCTTCGCCGTGACAGGTGGCGCACTTGTCCTGTATGATTTTTCCTTCACCACCGCAGGTGTTGCAACTCGTGATGTTGACGAACTGCCCAAAGACCGAGCGCGATACCTGGCGGAGCTCACCGCTCCCGTTACACGTCGGGCAGGTAACGCGACCTTTGGCCGATTTCGCACCGCTGCCATTGCATGTCCCGCAGGTGTGCCACTTTTTGATTTTGAGTTTCTTCTCGACACCGGCAGCGATTTCTTCAAGCGTCAGCTTGAGCCGTATTTTCAGATCGGATCCTGGCGCACCGCTGCTCGTCCGTTGCCGCTGCCTTCCTCCGCCAAACATATCATCAAAAATCGATCCGCCAAAGCCGCCGCCGAATATATCGCTAAAGGTGTTGAAGATGTCGTTCGGATCGGTGTACTGCCGGAAGTCGGTGCCGCGCAAACCTTCATGACCGAATTGGTCATAGCGCGTCCGCTTGTCAGCGTCACCCAGCACCTCGTATGCTTCGGCTGCCTGCTTGAATTTTTCTTCCGCTTCCTTGTTGCCTGGATTTCGGTCGGGGTGGTACTGCAGCGCGAGCTTTCTGTAAGCCTTTTTGATTTCGTCCTGTGTTGCCTTCCGGTCAACTCCTAGAACGTGATAGTATTCCTGTTTGCTCATGCGCGAGTTTCAGCTCCCTCTGTATTCCCATCCGCGGGAACATTCTCCTGTTCCGGCGGTGTATCCTCCGGACTGGAGACGATCACCTTTGCATGACGAAGGATCTTCTCGTTCAGTTTGTAGCCTCGTTCGACCTCCTCGATCACCGTGTGGGGAGGGACGTCGCTTCTCGGAACTTGCAGCAAGGCGTCGTGGTACTCGACATCGAACGGCTTCCCGACCGACTCGAAAGGAACAAGTCCCCTGGCTTCAAGTCCCTTCATCAACTTCTGAAGAATCAACTCCACTCCCCTGTAGAATCCTTCGGGGTCCTTCTGATCTTTTCCTGATTTCAAGGAACGAACAAGATCTTCAATGATCGGGATGAGAGAGATCAAAAGGCTCTCATTGGCATTGCGGACAATGTTAATGTACTCCGACTCTGTTCGGCGCTTGTAATTGTCAAACTCGGCCGCTTTTCGGAGGAACTGGTCTTTGTGCGTGTCAGCAAGCTTTTGGAGTTCTTCGATTTTCTGGCGGAGCCGGTCGATCCCGGATTCATCCTCGTTTGCTTTCGCCTCCCCCCCCTGTCCTGTGTCGGTTTGCGCGGTCGGTTGAAGTTCCTCGGGTAGGTTCTTATCTTCAGTCATCAGGTTCTGGTTGAATTGGTGAACATCTCTGAAATCGTTCTTGCCACATAATCGATGAGAGGAATCATCCGGGAATAGTGCATCCTCGTGGGGCCGATGACGCCGATTGTTCCGACGACGTCGCCCACATTGTACGTAGACGTTATAACGCTGTATGGTTTCATTTTTTCGTCCTCGTTTTCCTCTCCGATCGTCACACGAATTTCATTCGGTCGGGCCTCGTTCTTCTCCAGGACATGAATGATAATCTCTTCGTTGTTGATTAACTCAATAACACTCCGGAACTCTTTCGGGTTCAGAAACTCGGGCTGGTCCAGAATCCCCTCGGTTCCGGCGATGTGGAGTTTCTCCGACCGATTGGCGACGAACAACTTGTCCACGGAATCAATGAATAATCTAATGAGACCGGTTTCCTCGTTCCGGGCATCCTTTACGCGTTCGACAAAGCTCTCCCGAATCTGCTCAAGCGTCAATCCGCTAAGCCGGTCATTCAAAAATCGACCGAGGTCCTCAAGCCTCTCACGGGGGATTTCACTTGCTACTTCCATCATGATGGTCCGAACCAATCCAGACTTTATGGAGATGATCACCATGATCCGGTTCCCGGTAAGAGGGACCAACTCCATTTTCTCAAACGTTCCGCTGTTCAAATGCGGCGGGGTGACAATACAGAGTTGGTGCGAAATTCTCCCGAGGATTCTGGACGATTCCCTTAAGAGTGCGTCGGTTTCCTCAGCAGAATCAAGGTTTTTGCGTATTGCCTGTTGGTCCTTTTCAGAAAGTTGCTCAATCCGCATCAAGCTGTCGAGATAGAACCTGTACCCCAAATCTGTGGGAACGCGGCCCGCCGAAGTGTGTGGATGATTAATATACCCCATATACTCCAAATCCGACATAACATTACGAATGCTGGCTGAGCTTAGGCCAAGGGCAGCATCATGTCTCTTGGAGATGTATCGTGACCCTATTGGTGTTGCGGTCTCGATAAAGTCGTGGATAACGTACCGGAGAACGGTCCTCTCCCGGTCTGTTAATTCACCCGGCATTCTTGATAATCTCTCGACGGATTCATGATAATTTGTGTTAAATAATAACGATTCCGGCTGCTTTTGTCAAGGTAGTGTGGAGAGTGCTAATTCACTGTCACTCATTCACTCGACAAGACATTAGGTAAGTCAACAGTGACCGCGGCACAGGTTTGAACGATCAATTGATTGTCTATCGAGAATGTTTTATATTTGTGCCCGAAAGATTCCGGATTGAAGTAAGCAATGAGCTGGGGCTGTAGCTCAGCTGGGAGAGCGCCTCGTTCGCAACGAGGAGGTCGTCGGTTCGATCCCGATCAGCTCCACAAATCGTGTTATCCGTTAGATGAGTCATACATACCATTGAAGTGGGGTCAAGTCCTGCGCAACCGTAAGTAGCTTAACTCCGCCAGGTCCGGAAGGAAGCAACGGTCGGTTACCCAAAGTGTGACGTGGGGGAGCTTGACCTCATTTTTTTCGCCCGTCAAGGAACCCTGCAGCTAGTTGTGAGAATGTCCCTCCCAGCTGCCATCCAGTTGCAAACCGCACGGATATTTCTTAACTTAGCGATAGGTATTTCAGGGGTTGAATGAGGGAAAGATTTATTACCTCATATATCGTGTCTTGCAAGCAAATCAATGCCATAGGTCCGGTTAACGATGGAGGTGCAATTAACTTCCAGAATGTATCTCCCGGTGTGGCCCGGGAGCCTGCCTGCTTCGTTCCCAACCGATGGCTCTTCAGTAGTAATCCACTTCCTAGTAGAAAGGTTGGAACGATCAGTTCAGTATGAGAAAAGAAATTATCATTAACGCGGCCGCGAACGAAACCCGGATTGCCATTACCGAGGACGGCCGGTTGGCGGAACTCTTTGTCGAGACTGCCAACAAAGAAAAAATGGTCGGTGACATCTATCTGGGCAAGGTGGCCAAGGTGATGCCCGGAATCAAGGCTGCATTCATTGACATCGGTCTGAACCAGGACGGCTTCCTCCATTTCTCCGATATTGGCAATCGGCTGGAGGAGTACTCGGCAATGATAGGTGACGATGACGATGGGGAGGAAGAAGAAGAGACTGAGAAAGCGGCCATTGCTGAACCGGCTGATATAAGCGAGCAAGGTTCAGCTACCACCGAGGTTTCCCGCCCACAGCGACCGCCACCTTCCCATCGTCCCCGCGAACAGCAACGCCCACCGCGAAGAGAAATACAGCTTCAAAAGGGACAGGATATTATTGTCCAGATCACCAAGGAGCCAGTGGGAAAAAAGGGCGTTCGCGTCACCTCGGAGGTCTCACTTGCCGGCCGCTACATTGTCCTCCTTCCCTTTGATGGCAAGATCGGCATCTCCAAGAAGATCAGCAGTTTCAAAGAGAAGCGCCGTCTGCGCAAGATTGTCCAGAGCATACTCCCCGAAGGGTTTGGTGTCATCATCCGGACCGTTGCCGAAGGGAAGGACGATGTCTCATTCCGGAATGATCTTGAAGACCTGATTAAAACTTGGCGTGAGGTCGAGAAAACCGTCAAAACGGAGAAGGCTCCGTGTCTGCTGTATAAGGACATGGCGACGACTTCCAGTGTGATCCGTGATCTTTTCTCCAACGAGGTATCCCGGGTTGTCATCGACAGCAGAAAGCTGCACAAAGAGATCAGCGCGTACATCCGGTATACCTCGGCCCATTTGCTGGACAAGATCGAATTGCATAAGGACAAGCAGCCGGTCTTCGACAAATATGGTATTGAAAAGGAAATCGAAACAACCCTCAGTCGCAAGGTCTGGTTGAAGAGTGGAGGATACCTGATCATTGAGCCGACCGAAGCGATGCTGGTGATCGATGTGAACAGCGGGAGGTACGCGGCCAAGAAGGAGCAGGAACAAAATTCTCTCCGCACGGACCTCGAAGCCGCGCGAGAGATCTGTCGTCAACTACGCCTCCGGGATATTGGCGGCATCATCGTTTGCGATTTCATCGATCTTGATGACGAGAGGAACAAGCGAAAGGTGTATGAAGAGCTCAAGAAGGAGTTCCGTAAGGATCGGGCCAAGGTCACGGTGTTACCCATGACGGAGTTTGGGCTTGTGCAGATTACGCGACAACGTATCCGTCAGTCGATCGTCCATAGCTTTACGGAGGCATGTCCGGCGTGCGGAGGGACAGGTCTTGTGCAGTCGCGCACGACGACACTGAATCAACTGGAGCGTTGGATCCGCAGATTCAAGACAGAAACCCACGAGTCGCGCTTACGACTTCTGGTTAATCCGGAAGTGGCTGCGACGTTGACCGACGGCGTAATGAACCGGCTCCGGAAAATCATGTGGAAGTACTTTGTCCTTATCACGCTCGAAGAAGATACTGCAATACCTGTTGGCGAGTTCCGAGTCATTTCCATCAAACAGGGGAAAGACATCACGGACCAGTTCAAGTAGTCATGTTGAATCACAAGCGAACAGCGTTTCATTCCATTCATCAGCGGCTCGGCGCGAAGATCGTCGAGTTTGCCGGCTATGAGATGCCGGTCCAGTATAATGGCATCATCGACGAACACAGACTTGTGCGCGAACGGGTGGGATTATTCGATGTTTCTCACATGGGCGAAGTGGAAATCTGGGGAAGGGATGCGCTTGAGTTTGTCCAGTGCATCACCGTCAACGATGCTTCCAAACTGACCGAAGGGAAGGTCCAGTACTCTGCAATGTGCTACGACGACGGTGGCATCGTGGATGACCTTCTCGTGTACCACATGGGCGACCACTTCATGCTGGTTCTTAACGCCGCCAACATTGTTAAGGACGTTGAATGGATGCAACGGCATACCTCAGGCGACGTGAAGTTGAAGAACAGGAGTGAGGATATATCCTTGCTCGCCATTCAGGGGCCCAATTCGCTGGCAACGTTGCAGAAGCTCACCTCGGCCGACCTGTCAACGATTGCGTACTACAATTTCATCCGGCACAAGCTGGCAGGCGTGGACATGGTAATCTCGCGAACAGGGTACACGGGCGAGCTTGGATTCGAGATCTACTTCCCGTCCGATGTCGCCACGGGCGAGAGAGTATGGAACGCTGTCATGGAGGCGGGAAAAGAATTCGCCATCGGTCCGGTCGGGCTCGGCGCACGGGATACGCTCCGACTCGAGATGGGTTTCTGCCTCTATGGTCACGACATTGATCAAACGACCCACCCTCTTGAAGCTGGTCTCGGTTGGATCACAAAACTCGACAAGGGCGAGTTCATTGGGCGAGAAAGAATCCTAAAAGCGAAGCAGGATGGGCTGGCAAGAATGCTCGTTGGGTTTGCTCTCGACGAGAAGGCGTTCCCCCGGCAGGGGTACAATATTACCTCCAACGGTTCCTCGATCGGGACGGTGACATCAGGAATGTTCTCTCCCATGCTAGACAAGGGGATCGGCATGGGGTATGTGAAGAAGCAATACGCTGCGGCCGGCACGCCGATCCACCTTATGATTCGAAACAAAGAAATCGCCGCGACTGTTGTCCCGGTACCGTTCATCAAGAAATAGCTCTGGCGGAAAAGATTCTATGCGTGTTGACCTCCATTTTACTCCTCATCAGGCAGACGATCTTTCGTTGCGCGACAAGACCGTTGTGGTAGTGGACGTCCTTCGCGCGAGCACATCCATCATTACCGCCCTTCACAACGGCGCCAAGGAGATTATCCCCGTCACCACGGTGGAACGGGCGGTGAAGATCTCAGGCAACCTCTTTGGTGATTATGTCCTGCGCGGTGGCGAACGGAACGGCAGGATCATCGAGGGATTCAACCTCGGGAACTCTCCGGCGGACTACTCGGAAGATAAGGTGAAAGGCAAGGCGATTATCTTCAGCTCGACCAACGGTTCATTCGCCATCGACAAGGCTCGCTACGCGCTGCATATGGTCGTTTGCGGGTTTGTGAACATCTCGTCTGTTCTTGAATTCCTCGTGCAGAAGAACCGGGATTTCACCGTCGTCTGTGCAGGAAACAACGGGATGTTTTCGCTTGAGGACTCGGTCTGCGCGGGGATGCTCCTCCATAAATTGGATGAGCGCGATGACGTGGAACTGGTCATGGCCGATGCGGCGATTGCTGCCACACTCCTGTACAAGGGGTACAGCAAGAACATTCTGAAAATGATCAAGAACTGCGAGCATGGAAAGTACCTGGCAGAGATCGGCTTTGCTGATGACCTCCCAATCTGCGCAGCGACTGACACCGTGCCGGCGCTGCCACAGTTTGTTGGTAACGTAATCAAGTTGAAATCGGACGCAGAGAAAAAGGAAATCGCCAAAGTTCCACTTGTTTCGTAACAACAGATACTCCTCCTATGGCACGCGACATTCATACTCGGAATGAATTTGGCCCTCCGAAACGGGGCGCGGCACGAACCATGAAGGTTTCCGAACGGAAGAAATCGGTGCTGGCCATTCTTTTGATGGCTGTGGCGGTGTTGATGTTCCTCGCCCTCGTG
>Ga0214473_10010551_pt1 | contig 10862 bp, 9 predicted proteins | sample RVTome_7_FD_203509 | JGI IMG/M metagenome (GOLD analysis project Ga0214473, IMG submission 203509) | Soil microbial communities from uranium-contaminated site in the Upper Colorado River Basin, Wyoming, United States - RVT98D197 | ecosystem: Environmental > Terrestrial > Soil > Contaminated >... | reverse complement strand
GGCGCTCGCGGGCTTCGACCCGTTGGTAGCCATGAGCATGGAGTACACACATCGCGCCCTCGATCAGCAGCTCGGAAATCTGGGCGTACGGCAGGTAGAGCTTGACGTGTTCGCGGACCCGAACGGAGGGCTCTTCGCGATGCCGCTCGGGCCAATGCTCGTCCCGCCGTTCCTCCCTGACCCGATCAAGCCACCGCTCCTGGCTCCCGGCCTGAAGGTCCTGCACGTGCAGGATGTCGATTTCGAGACCACGTGTCTGACATTTGTTTCCTGCTTGCAGGTCCTCAAGACGTGGTCCGATGCCAACCCTGGCCACCTCCCGCTCATGGTTCAGGTTGAGGCCAAGGACGACATCATCAACATCGGACCTCCCCTGCCTTGGACTGTTCCTGTGCCATTCACAGCTCAGAGGCTCGATGGAATCGATGCGGAGATCCGTTCAGTCCTCCCGGCCGACAAGCTCATCACGCCGGACGACGTCCGCGGGGACCGGGCGACTCTCGAAGAGGCGATCCTAAAGGATGGCTGGCCGACGCTTAACGAGACCCGCGGGCGCTTTCTGTTTACGCTCGACAACGAGGACGCCAAGCGCGCCCTTTATCTGGCCGGCCACCCCTCGCTCCAGGGGCGCGTGCTGTTCACAAGTTCGTCTCCGGGCTCTCCGGAGGCGGCCTTCGTGAAGATCAACGACCCGCTTTTCAATCAGGCTGCGATTAGCCAGCTTGTGTCGGCCGGATACATTGTCCGCACTCGGGCCGACGCCGACACCGTCGAGGCCCGTTTCGGCCTGACCGCCCGGCGTGCCGCTGCTCTGGCAAGCGGCGCTCAGTTTGTGAGCACCGACTATCCAGAGCCGGACCCGGACTTCGGCACAGAGTACTTCGTGGACATTCCTGGTGGCAACGTAGCCCGCTGCAACCCCATCCTGTCACCACCGGGCTGTGACGCCGCGGAACTGGAGAACTGAGTTCTCATGACCAGCCTGCCCGTGGGACGTCGATCGGCGGAGGGTTAGCGCCCCACGGGCAGGGGCTGGCAAGGAGACTGGAGGTCACTGATGACGGTCCTCGGGGAGGAATCGGAGCAGCCCCTGGCTCGGCGCGACTTGAACCTTCGCCGAGCGCAGACGCGTCCAGTCCCGCCCGGTCTGACCTTCTGGCGGCTGTACCTCGTAGAGATGCGGCCGTACCTGATGTTCCTCTCGGTGGTGACAGGCGTGGCCGGGATGGCGTTCGCGCCCGATGTCTCCATCCCGGACTTGCTGATCCTGACCACTCTCTTCTTCCTCGCCTACGGGTTCGGCCAGGCGCTTACGGACTGCTTCCAAACGGACACCGACGCCCTTTCCGCACCTTACCGCCCGTTGGCGCAGGGTCGCCTTCGTCAGCGCGATGTTCTCATCGTCAGCCTGGCGGGACTAATCACTGGCGGCGCCATCCTCACCATCTACAACCCCCTGAACCTGGCTCTTGTTGGTGCCGGGGTCGCCGGGCTGGCGACTTACACATGGTTCAAACGGCACTGGTGGGGCGGGCCCTTCTACAACGCCTGGATCGTCGCGGACCTCTGCCTCATCGGCTACACCTCCGGCCTGGGCTCCTCCGGTGCCTCCCCGCAGTGGTCTGCCGAGCTGCTCACAGGGCTAGTCACCGTGCTGTTCGCCTACGCCAACTTCGTCCTCGCCGGGTACTTCAAAGATGTGTCAGCGGACCGGGCCACAGGTTACCGCACTTTGCCCGTAGTCTTCGGCTTGCCGCTGGCCTCCTTCGCCAGCGACGCGCTCGCGGTCTTGGCGCTTCTCTCTTGTGGCACAACCCTCAATCTCGTCCTACCCTCCGGGTTCGGCGCCGCCCAGCTACTGGCCTTGTTGTGCATCGCTGGAGCAGCCGCCTGGACGGCCCTGGGGCAGACCCGGCTGCACAAGGTCACCTCTGAATCGGAGGCTCACCGCGCCATCGCGCCGACCGTTCACGCATACGTCCTTATCCTGTGCGCCATCACGGTCGCCCTCCAACCCGGGTGGGCGCTGCTCCTCGGCGCGCTCTACGGCGGATTCTTCGTCGCGCTGTCGCGCCGGCCCATGCAGGAGCAGATCTGATGACCGCGGTCCTTGTGAATGGTGCCGCTGCGGGTGGCAGAGCGCAGCGGAAGTGGAGAGAGATTCAGGAGTCCGTTCGTCAGTACCTTCCCGACAAGTGGGAGGTGGCGATGCTCGATGACTCCCATCAGGCGCGTGAATGGATCGAGGAAATGCTCGGCCGCGGCGAACTCCGATTCGTGGCCGCCGGGGGTGACGGGACCGTGAACCTGCTTGTGGATACCATCATGCGACACGCGCCGCCGGACGTGCTCTCACGCATCTGCGTCGGCGCAGTTGGCCTCGGCTCGAGCAACGATCTTCACAAGCCCACCCGCAAGGATCGTGAGGTGCGCGGCGTCCCGTTCCGGCTCGACTTCACGTCTCCGATTGCCCACGACGTTTGTCTTCTGGATTCCGACGACGGCCAGTCGCGCCACTGGATCGTCAACGCCAGCATCGGCCTCACGGCTGATGCCAACCGCTTCTTCAATCAGCCGGACCGCGCCCTGCGGTTCCTGAAGAATGTGTCCGCAGGCGCCGCCATCGCCTACGCCGCGACCCACACCCTCGCCTTGCAGCGGAACCGATCAATGACCCTGCAGGTAGACTGTGAGCCGCCCCTTGCTGCCGACGTGACGAACATCGGCATCGTCAAGAACCCCAACTTCTCAGGGTCACTCACCTACCGCTCGCCCTACGAGCCCGCTAGCGGCTTCTTCCACGTCCACCTCTGTGAAGGAATGTCGCGCCCGCGCGTACTGGTCACGCTCTGGCGGTCCTCCCGCCGGGGATTCAGCGGACTTCCGTTGACGCGCTCGTGGCGTGCTCAACGTCTCGTCGTGAAGGCGGATGAGGATTTCTCGGTGGAGTTCGACGGTGAGACGCTCGAGACCCGCCACGCGTCGTTCTCGATCCTCAAAGGAGCTGTTCGAATATGCAGTTGATGGACGAAATCCTTGAGAACTCGCTCATAGCCCGCCTGGCGTGCGGCTTCCCCCGATCGCCGCTACAGCGCAATCGCCTTCAGGAGACCGACGCCGAACTGCTCGCCCTGCCGGGGAGCGAAAGCATCCTGGCGCTGACGACGGACTGGGTGGTAGAAGAGATCGAGTCGGGTCTATACGACGATCCCTATCTCATCGGTTGGATGACGGTGATCGTCAACGCAAGCGATCTGGCAGCCGTTGGCGCCGCACCGCTTGGGATACTGCTCAACGAGAACCTGCCGCAGGACGCCGCACCAGACTTCGTGGCCCAACTCCAGGATGGGATCCGTGATGCATGCGCCGCCGCAGGCCTCTATGTCCTTGGAGGCGACACGAACGTTTCACCGCGCCTTGAGATGGGCGGGACGGCCGTAGGCCTCGTGGAAGGCGCTCCGCCACTGACGAGGATTGGCTGCAGGCCCGGCGACTATGTGCTGGGGTCCGGTCCGTTCGGCGGCGGGAGCGGATTCGCGTTCGTCCAGTTCGTCCTCCGTCCTCGCGGCGCCCAGGTCGATTTCTCGTTCCAGCCAAAGCCACGCCTGCAGGAGGGACAACTGCTCCGCCGCTTCGCCTCCTGCTGCATGGACACCAGCGATGGGCTGCTGGCAACGCTGGACCAGCTGATGCGCCTCAATTCCGTTGGCTTTGACATTGACTGCACGGCCGAGACGCTGGTAGATCCGGCCACGCTCGCCCTGAGCGGGAGCGCCCACATCCCAACCTGGCTGGCTCTCGCCGCGCATCACGGAGAGTTCGAACTCGTATTCACTGTTCCTCCGGAGCGGCTTGATTCACTCCGCCGAGAAGCCGCAGCGATTGGCTGGGAGCCACCTTTGCTTGGGCGAGTGGTCCAGAAGCCACGGATTTCACTGTCGCTGGATCATCAGACTTTCACCCTGGACATGGGGCTCGTCCGCAACCTCTTCGTCGAGTGCGAGGGCGACATCGAAACGTATTTCAAGGGGCTTCTCCAGATGGACTCTGCCCTGAAAGAAGGAGTCAACCGCCATGACGAGTGATGTCAGATACGAAGGCGGCGAGAGCTTCGATGCTCCCACAATCCTCCAGCATTCAAAGGAGCTGGGCTTTGCGTCCAGGATGAACTACTTCACCACCCTGCTGGACAGCACGTTCGCCAACTACCAGAGCATGTACATGCGCCTCATCGACTCCCCGGCAGACCGTGAAGTCGACATCGTCGAGGCTACAACAGGCCAACGCAAGAAGATGCTGATGTTCGGCTCCAACAACTATCTCGGACTGGCAAACCATCCCCACGTCAGGAAGGCCGTCCAGGACGCGATCAACGAGTACGGCGTCGGGCTGGCGGGACCGCCGCTCTTCAACGGCTATACAAGGCTGCACAGGCAACTGGAAGAACGGCTCTCCGCCCTCAAGCACGCGGAAGACACGCTGATCTTCCCCACCGGCTACAGCGCCAACGTTGGCCTCATGACCTGCCTCACCGGCCGCCATGACCGGGTCCTCTTCGATGGATACCACCACGCTTCCCTCCGTGACGGCCTGCGGATGTCGAAGGTGGAGAGTCAGAGCTTCCGGCACAACGACGTCGGAGAACTCCGGACCGTGCTCGCGACTCCGCGGCCCGAACCTCTGGGAGATACGTTCGTCTGCGTCGAGGGTGTCTATTCGATGGACGGCGACCTCGCTCCCCTTCCGGAGATCGTGCCCCTCTGCAAGGAGCGGAACGCAGTGCTGATCCTGGACGACGCGCACGGGACCGGCGTGATGGGTGAATCCGGCAGCGGCACAGCCGAGCACTTCGGCCTGGAGAAGGCGATCGACATCACCATGGGCACTTTCAGCAAGGCCTTCGGGGTCGTCGGGGGATTCGTCTCCTCGTCCCGCCCCATCGTCAGCTACATGCGCGTGTTCGCACGATCCTATATGTTCTCGGCCTCGCTGCCTCCCGTCGTCATCGCGGCCGTCCTCGCCGGGCTCGACGTCATCGAGCGTGAACCCTGGCTTCGTGCGCACCTACGCGACAACGTTGGGTACGCCGCGGAAGGCTTCTGCCGACTCGGGTTCGACGTTCATCCCGAGTCCGCCATCATCGCCCTGCGCGTGCCCGCGACGATGAACATCCGCGCGGCCGCGCTCGGCTTCCACGAAGCGGGAGTCTTCGTCAACTGCGTGGAGTACCCGGCCGTCCCGCTTGACCAGCAGCGGTTTCGGGTGAGCCTTATGGCCACGCACACCAGGGAGGACATCGATCGGCTCCTGGGGTGCACGGCAGATGTGTGGTCAAGATGCGCAAGCGCCGGCGCGGAGAGTTGGGGCTGAGATGTCGCGCCGAATCCGCGCACCTTCCTGGACCTGGAAGGTCGCTGTGGCGCTCGTGCTCCTGGCGATTGCGTTCGTGTTGTGGCCTCTCCTCGTCCTGCTCCTCCCAGCCGTCGCAATCCTGAGCGCCGTCTGGGTCTACCGCCTCGCCTATCAATCCGACGAGACGGGCCGGTCGCTCCGTCCCTGGGCTTTGCCCTTCCTCTGGGTCATGCTGTCGCCGCTCGTCACCGTGCCGGCCAGCGGCCTGGCCTTCGCCCTGCTGGTCGGGACCCACTCGGCGCAGGAGGTGCACCTGCCCGATGTCGATACCGGCTGGTTTTCCGGGCCGACCAGGTACTTCGAAGTCGAGCCCGCGCTCCTCGCCTTTACGATACCAGGAGTCCTCAACCTAGGCGCGTTCGTCTGGGTCTTCTCCCGGGCTGGCAGAGTGCGTGCCGCCGCCGTCGTGGCCGGGACGCTGGGTCTCATACGCACCGCCATCCCGGCGGCCGTCCTGCTGCTGGGGTTCCACCAATTGACGAACCCCACCGGCATGACCTACTCCCAATACGATTCCGCGTTCCATCCCGCCCCATACCTGGACGTTTGGCTCGCCGGCGCCGGCGCCTGGCTGCTCTCCCTCCTCGTCTGGGAGGTTTTCCGCAGATTAACCAAGGAGCCAGCCAAGATCGCGCCTGAGAAGCTGGCCTGGGCCGTGGGCGTGCTGGCGGTGGTTGTTGTTGCCGCCGGGCTGGGCTTCGGTGCCCTCCGCTGGCAAAGCCGCGACCGAGTGTTGCACCTGGGGGGTTACGACATTCGCGAGTCGGACTGGCGGGTTGCTGCCCACCTCTGGGCGTCCAGTCGCCTATGGCGGTTTCGGTGCGACGACGTAGGTCCTCTGTCCAGCGAGCTGGCGAGCGCAGCCCAATCTCCGGGCTATCCGGCGGGCTCCACGGGGTCGCTGACAGGGGAAGATTGGGACACCTTCCTCCGCAGACCGGCGCTGACAGCGATCGAGGGCCAGACAGCCTCTGAGGGCGACTTTCGTGAGGCCGCTGATATTTTGAGAGGCGAATGCGATAGAAGCGGAATTGACCAGTTCTTCTGAGGCCAGGAAAGGGAGGCCCGATGAACGAGATACCGATGCTCGGTAGGCGTGAGCCGGGCTCCAGGTGCGCCAGGCGGGCTCAGCGGCGAAGGTGAACCGCCTGCGTGACGCGCTGGCGGAAGCACGGCCCGATCTTGTTACGTACTACCGTACCGCTGGCGCCGGTCATGTCCGGTCCTGGAACGCGGACCCAGCAGTGTACGAGGCGGCGGTGCGGGAGTTTATCGCGCGCCTAGAGGCGAGCCCAGAGAACGAAGAAGGCCAGTGATTACGGTTCGCCCCAGGGAAGCGGCGATACTCCAATTTGTTGAGACGAGCTCTGTCCTGCTCTTCTGGTGGGGCTGCTGAGCACGTTCGCTTTCACGTACGCCTATACAGTGCCGTTGATGCGGAAGTCGCCCGCTATATCTTGGGACTGAATCTCGCGTAAGCGTTCTGCCGTTAGACTTTAGCGCCCCAAGTCCTGGACCCGCTTGGACCGCCCACCGCCATAGTTCGTCTCGAACCGCTCGAAGTGGGAGACGGATCTTGCCAACGTTTTGCTGTCAGTTTTGCTGTCAAACCGGTTTCGCGCAACAAGAAAACGGCCCGAACGGGCCGTTTTCGTATCTGTAAAGTTGGAGGCGACGGCGGGATTCGAACCCGCGATCAGGGTTTTGCAGACCCCTGCCTTAACCACTTGGCTACGTCGCCCTGTCCTTGGTGCCGAGGAGGGGATTTGAACCCCTACGCCCTTACGGGCACCGCCCCCTCAAGACGGCGTGTCTACCTATTCCACCACCTCGGCAACAGCCCCTATGTTACTGATTCTGGCCTTGGGGCGGCAAGAAGAGACGCCCCACACGGAGGCCCGACAGCGCTTGCCAGCTGCCGGGCCTTGCATCCAATTATACCATCCGGTGGCTATCGCGTGCCCATGCTGCGCCTTCACGACGCCTGGTTGCCGGAACGCAGCAGCAGCTCCGGGTTCGATACGCGCAGCTTGTCGGCGACCGTACGTCTCACGTGTTCGAAGACCCGTTGCCCGAAGTCTCCCTCGTCCGCCTCTCCCTTCCGGATGCGGTCGCACAGCTCGGAGTTGCGCGAGCGCATCCCTTCCCGCAGCGCGGCGCGCGTGGCCGGGCGCTCCGCCGGGCCCAGCAGCGCCTCGAGGCCGGACCATTCCGCGGCCAGATGCTGCTCTTCCAGCTCCAGCTCGCGCCGGATGATTCGTATGGCGTTGGCGGCCACGCGCGCGTGGAAGCCGCGGGCGCCGGGCACGTTGGGCACGATCTCGCTGTCCAGGAAGCCTTCGATGGCGGCCAGCAGCTCGTCGTAGGTCGGCCGGTCCTGCATCACGCTTCCTCCATCAGGTTCAGCAGCTCCCACTCCGTCTCCGCTGTGCGCCGGCCGATGCTGGCCAGCTCCACGCTGCGGCTGAGCTTGTCCAGATAGGCCCGCGCCTGTCCGATGCAGATGATCCCCCAGCGCAGGTTGCCGAACACTTCCCAGAAGTGCGCCGCCGCGGCGTCCACGTGACCGCCGCCCGCGGCTTCGTAGGCCTCCCACAGCTCCTCGCGGCGGCCGATCCCGCCGACGGGGAGGGTGTCGTTGCCGAACCGCCAGGACCGGACGCAGATCCAGCCCAGGTCCTCCATCGGGTCGCCGATGTGCGCCAACTCCCAGTCCAGCACGCTGCGCACGCCCTCTGGCCCGAAGATGAAGTTGCCGATGCGGTAGTCGCCGTGCACCAGCGCCGGTGCGCAGGGCGGCGGCAGGTGGCGTCCCAGGTAGCGGAACGCCAGCTCGAAGGCGGGGTGCGGCTCCGGGGCGATCACGCGGTACATCTGCTCGTAGCGCTGCAGCTCGCTCTCCGCCGGCGGCTGGCCGGGCAGCGGCGAGGCCAGCACCTCGAGGCCATGCTTCTCGATGGGGATGCGGTGGATGCCGGCCAGGATGGCGCCCAGCTGGCCGGTCATCACCCGGCGCGCCCGGGCGTATTCGTCATCTCGGAGCAGCTTGCGGGCGATCGTCTCGCCCTCGATCCGCCGCATCAGGAAGCAGGGCGCGTCCAGGGAATCGTCGCCCATGGCGTGCACGGGCGGCGCCGGCACCCCCTCCTCGCCCGCCGCCTTCAGCACCCGGTACTCCACTTCGCGGGACATCACGCCCGGCCCCTTCCGGGGATCGCTGCGGCTGACCAGCGGGACAGTCTCCACGCGCCCGTCCGCGTGCTCGATGACGGCATCGAAAGACCAGGTCTGGCGGGAGGCGCCGCCGGTCAGCAGGCGCAGGTCCTCGATGCGAACGGAGCGGGCGCCATGATGTCGCTGGAGGAAGGAGGCGAGTTTGCCGGCAAGCTCCGGCGTCTGGTCCGGTGGGGGAGCGGTCTGCGTCAGTTTGTCTTTGGCAGTGCCCGTCTTACGTGCCACGAAGCGCTACTGTGGCGGCGGCGGAGCCGCCTATTCGATCTGGTCCAGATACTCGGAGATGCCGAGGCCGGTGTGGCCCAGGCAGCGGTACTCTGTCATCCCCTCGCCGATGTGCGTCACCAGGCCCGCCCGCCGGTTGCGCAGCGGGATGAACCCCTTCACGGTGCCCTCCAGGACCACGCTCTCGCCGCTCTCCAACCCCAGGCTGGCGGTCATGCCCGTGTGGTACGGCGTCCCCGCCTCCAGCTGCGTATCGATGTCCACCTTGACGACCCGTTCGACCTGGCCGTTACGGATGACGACGCCGTTTTGCAGGCGCGATTCCGGGTTGGGCCGGATCTCCGAGACCATGACGTTGAGTTCGGGCCCGAACGAGCAGGTGAGCCAGCGGTAGGAGTAGATGTTCTGCCAGTAGCGGGGGCCCCAGGAGTGGTCGCGCAGCCCGAAGCCGTCGATCGGCACGGCCTCGCCGTCGATGGCGACGGTGCCGGTGACGCGCATGTGCTGCTCGTAGTGGGCCCGGGCGAACTCCTTCTCCGGGTCTACGATCTGGCGCTCGCCGCCAGTGCTGCCGTAGACGGGGCCCACGCCCTCGTGCGCCAGGTCGATGGCCACGCGCTTGTGCGGGTTCTCGCGGAAGGCCTGGCCCGGGTCGGCCATCTGCCGGGGGTCCGCCAGGTAGACGGCGCTGCCCTCGTAGGTCGTGCGATGCCGGCGCAGGGGCTCGATCGTCTGGAAGCGCATGCCGCCCGCGTCATAAGCGTCGTTGCTGGATATCTCGGGCCGCTTCCAGTTGAAGAGGACTGTGCCGTCCGGCTGGTAGAGGACGAGCGTGACCTCAGCGTATCGCTCGTTGGCCCGGTTGCCGATGCGAAGGAAGCCGCCCCGGGCGCGGGCGACATCCCTTCGACCCGGCTCAGGACAGGCAAAAAAGTTGAAGTACATGCTCTCGTTGAAGTTCTTCTCCGGGCCGAGCGCATGGGTGTAGTCGTCGCTGGCCTGGATGTCGCCGTAGACGTTCGTCGTGACCATCCAGCGCACCTCCTGCTATGCGGCGCCAGTATAGCACGGGCACGCGGGCGTGCCCCCCGGCCTGTCAACGGAGGCGCAACAGGTCAACAGGGTCGTAGAGACGCCCGCCGGGGCGTCTCTACGCGCATCACGATCGCCGAACGCAGGCCGAGGTGACCTTCGCCACAGGCGGGACGAAGCACTTCGACAGGCTCAGTGCGAACGGGGTGGCCAAGCTCAGTGCGAACGGAGCGACTTCTCGAGGCCGAATCAGGCGTGCGGCCGCACCAGGACCTTCTGGTCGCGGCCGCGGTCCGCCGTCAGCTCGGCGAAGGCGGCGGGCAGCTCTTCCAGCGAGACACTGCGGGAGATCAGCGGCCTGACGTCCACGGCCCCGGAAGTGATCAGATCAACTGCCTCCTGGAATTCGTTGCGTGTGTACCCGAAGGTGCCAATGATCGATAGCTCCTGCGCGAGCAGCGTCAGCAGGTTCACCAGATACGGCTGCTCGAACACGCCGGCGACGACGATGCGGCCGCCCCGGCGGGTGGCGGCCAGACAGTCGTCCATGGTCTGCGAAACGCCGACGGCTTCGATCGCCACGTCGCAGCCCAGGCCCTGCGTGATGTCCCGCACCTGGACCGAGGCGGACTGCGCGGGATCTACGGCGTGGTCCGCGCCCAGGCGCAGCGCCAGCTCCCGGCGGATGGCCGCCGGCTCGGAGACGATGACGAGCCTGGCCCCGTGCCGCCGCGCGGCCAGCAGAGACAACAGCCCGATGGGCCCGCCGCCGGCCACAAACACGGTGTCACCCTCGGTGACGACGCCCCGGTTGACGGCCCGGAGCGCCACGCCGAGCGGTTCCGTGAGGGCGGCCCGCTCCAGCCACGACGCGTCCGGCAGGCGATACGCCTGGCTCGCGCGCACAACGGCGTACTCGGCGAAGCCGCCCGGCAGGCGGTAGCCGGTTGCCAGCTGGT
>Ga0214473_10010550_pt1 | contig 10862 bp, 8 predicted proteins | sample RVTome_7_FD_203509 | JGI IMG/M metagenome (GOLD analysis project Ga0214473, IMG submission 203509) | Soil microbial communities from uranium-contaminated site in the Upper Colorado River Basin, Wyoming, United States - RVT98D197 | ecosystem: Environmental > Terrestrial > Soil > Contaminated >... | reverse complement strand
GATTGCCTGAGACTGGGCTTTGGAGTGAAGGCAATCAGTGTGGTCGAAGGGATCGGCCTGAGGTAATGGGGCCAGATCAATTGCATCAGCTCATTGATGATCTCCGGAAACTCATCATCCAGTTTCTGTCTGAGAAGGGCAGTGAGAAAGGCCACGCCTTCAAGCAAGCGCTCCACATCCGGATCCGGAGTGGCGCCGGCCAACATTGGAGCAAGGGCAGGGTGGGCTCTGGAAAACTCCTTGCCAAGGTCTCTCAGATGAGACAATTCTTCCTGAAAATAACGATTGAACATGGATTAGTTTGTGGTGAATGGCCTAATCAAATGAGATGGTGGGAGGCTCCTCCGGGGACTAATAAACGGGCGACCACAGAGGGTCGCCCCCACCATTATTCTATTCGATCAATGACAACCAGTGAGCCTCGTTAAACGTTCAGCCTACAATACTAATTTTTCCTTCGTTGTCAACCGTGGTCTCTAAGAAGACCTGGGTCTTCGATTCCGAAACAAGCCTTCCAGTGATTTGAAACCGGATTGTCAGAGGATCGGCAAAGAGGTTCGCCTCTCCTTCCTCTTGATCGACCAGGTTGACCCTTACTCCCTTAAGGCGTGGTTCATATTTCTGGATGGCTAGCCGGATGGCCTTCTCAATCTCCTTCTTCGGGTTTGTCTCTGTTTTAGGAAGGGTGAGGAAGAAATCGGTAAAGTCAGGCGTTCCATAATCCTCCGCAATGGGGACGTTTCCCTGTTTGGTGTTGAGGATTCTCTGCAAATGCCTGATGACCGAATCCACGATCCTTCGAGGGTCTTCCTTGCCCCGTCTCGCCGGCTCTTTCTCCCAGGCTTGGAGTCTCTCTAAAAGTCTTTCCTCCCTCATGAGAATTTCCTTCTTACGCTACTCTCCATTCGTCCATAAACTCTATACCACCACTCTCATAGATCCAGGTGATCTCCCCGAATACGAAGGAAACCTCTTCCATCGCTGGAACGTTTGCTGTACTTTCATCAAAGGTGCTTGGAGAGATCGTCTTGATCGAGGAGATGCGGCCATACCTCAACCGGATCGTGTAAAAATGCTCTGTGGTGCCATCTCCAATTGGGTTAGGCCTGTAAAATTTAATGGTGACCTCCAATTCTTCATTATTGCAGAGAGCCTGATGCAGGATGGGAGAAGATCGGTCAATTCTCTTAGTAATGGTGACAGGGCCGTGGGACCGTTCCCCGGTTGCTATACCAGAAGCTTCACGGTGGGTTTGAACCATGTATTCCAATTTGAAGGCTTCGATCGATCCCTCTCGGCCCATGCTGGTGACCGTGCTGTCTCCACGGACCTCCCCAACATTTTGTCCCTTTACCCATACATGAATGTTCTGTGCCATTGTTCGGTCCTCCTTCCCTTTCTTCAAGCCAGCCGAACAACATTCTCTTACGATATCAGGAAATCACAATTCTCTTCTCAAGTGGAGTTTCCTCAGATTACCTCACAGTTGCGTAAAAATTACATAAAAAGGGAGGCGGGTGCGCTGGAAAACCTTTACAGCGGCACCTTTAAACGTTTGGCTACGCTGTTTTCAAGCAAAACCCAAAGGCCCCCTCAGGTGACATCGTATGTTCCCCATAAAATATAAAATAATCCGCAATTGTAAAGGTTTGTAAGCACACTTGCCTCACTTTTTATGCAACATTAAGGATTATTTAGGGACTTTCCATTCATCCTGGGCTTCAACCCCATCGACCTCCCAGGTCCAGATAATTTTCGAATAGGTGAAGGAGACATCCTCCATGTGAGTAAAACTTTCCCTGGCTGGATCTAGGGTATTCGGTATCCATGGTTTTACAGAGACGACGATGGCGTCTTCCAATTTGATCGTAAAATAATGCTCCTCATTGCCGGAGGGGTTGATCCGGTAATACTTCATCGTCACATCATTCATTCTTTCCCCGGTCGCAAGGGCCTGATAGAACTTCGGGGATGATTTGTCAAACACCTTCGTCACGGTGAAAGGGTTATGGACCCGCTTGCCGGTGGGAAGGCCGGTCTGGGGATCACGGGGGATATAGACTTCGTGATTGAGGGCCTGGCAGAGGATGGTATCCTTACGACCCTCCATGTCACAGCATCCCGAAGAAATGTTCCCTTGATTTTTTCCTGTTAACGACATGTGAAATGGCATTGGCATAGTCTTGTCCTCCTTTTTGGGTTTTTTATAATCGAATTACAAGAATGATCACGAATTACGCGAATGAGGTCGAATTACACGAATGACAACGAATCGAAATGTTTTTATTCGTGAAATTCGTAATCATTCGAACGATTCGTGATCTATTTCTTATCCAGTTTACCAACTAACGAGAGAGTAAAGAAGGAGCCCATATATTTAAAATGGGGTCTCACTTCCAATCTCACCCTGTACCAGCCGGGATCCCCTTCCACATCCTCCACCATAACCCGAGCCTGGCGCAGCGGCCTTCGGCTTCTCACGGCAGGCGATGGACTTTCCTGGTCCGCAATATACTGGCGAATCCAGTCATTAAGTTCTCTTTCGAGATCCACCCGTTCCTTCCATGAGCCGATGTTCTCCCGCTGGATCACCTTTAAATAGTGAGCCATCCGGTTGATGACAAACATATAGGGCAGTTGCAAACCCAGTTTGTAATTGGTCTCCGCCTCCCGGCCTTCTTTCGTTTTAGGGAAGACCTTCGGCTTCTGGGCGGAGTTGGCTGAGAAGAAAGCGGCATTGTCGCTCCCCTTTCGCATGGTCAGGGCGATAAATCCCTCTTCAGCCAGTTCGAACTCCCTTCTCTCCGAGATCAATACCTCCGTCGGGATCTTCGTCTGAATCTCTCCCATGGCTTCAAATTGGTGAAGGGGCAGATCCTCGACCGCTCCTCCTGAGCTGGGCCCAATGATATTGGCGCACCACCGATATTTTGCAAAACTGTCTGTGAGCCTGGAGGTAAAGGCAAAGGCGGAGTTTCCCCACAGATAGGAGTCATGGCTGGCTGAGACCTCCTCCTGATAGTTGAAGCTTTTCACCGGCTGGGTGTCCGGACCATAGGGCAGGCGGAGTAAAAATCTCGGAAGGGTGAGACCCACATATCTGGCATCTTCGCTTTCTCTGAAGGATTGCCATTTGATATACTGGGGCGCTTCAAGGATCGACTTGATATCCTTCAGATGGGGGAGCGTGGTGAAATCGACAATGCCGAAGAAATTGGGACTGGCCGCTGTTATAAAAGGGGCGTGGGCCATTGTGGCGACACTGGCCATATATTGAAGAAGCCTCATATCCTGAGGACCTGCTCCGAACTCGTAGTTGCCGACCAGGGCGCCGTAGGGTTTGCCCCCGAACTGCCCATACTCCGCCGTATAAACGGTTTTGTAAAGGCCTGATTTGACCATCTCCGGAGCGTCGCCAAAATCGTCGAGAAGGTCCTCTTTGCTCACATTGAGGATTTCCACCTTGACGTTCTCCCTGAAGTCGGTTTTATCGATCAGGAATCTCATCGAACGCCAGGCCGATTCAAGCTTCTGAAATTCCTGATGGTGAAGAATCGCATCAAGCTGCTGGCTCATCTTCTTGTCGATCTCGGCAATCATGTCATCGACAACGGCTTTGGAGACCTTGACGGCTTCCCTGCCGGGTTCGAGAAGCCCGGCGAGAAAGGCCTCCAGGCCTCTCTTCATCACCGAATAGTTTTCATCTGTGGGTTTGAGATTCGTGGCCTGAATGATCTCTTCCAACAGAGAGGGTTGTTCCAAGACCTGCGCTTCGGCAGACACGGCTGCCTTTTTTCTTTCTTCAGCCATACATCTCCCTCCTTATTCTCCGATCCCCATCTCCTTGAGGAGCTGTTTTCGAGTGGTTTCATCCTTGACCAGTTCCTGGACCTTCTTCCGGAACTCGGGCACATTGGCCAGAGGGCCCCTCAAAGACCGCATGGCCTCCCTCAATTCGAGAAGACTTTTCAATTCAGGAACCTGGTTCACAATCGACTCGGGGTCAAAGTCTTTGATCGATTTCACCTGGAGCTTCACCGTGGTCTCCTCATCCGGCTTTCCGGAGAGCCGGTTCGGCACCGTGAGATTTAAGCCGAGACCATGGGCTTTCAGGACTTCATTAAAATTGTCTTTGTCAATATTGACGGGGTCTCTTTTCTCCAGCGGCCGATCATCCGGTTTTCCGGTAAAGTCGCCCATAACCAGTATCTTGAGAGGAAGCTCCACATCCTCTTTGACATCCCCTGTGGCCGGGCGATAGACAATGTTGATTCTTTCCTTTGGAGCAACGGATGCTTCTTTTGCCATAAATTCCTCCTTTCTTTTTGACTAGGCCTTTCCGATGCGGATCGCCTCTGTCAGATCGAGTTTTGCAATCCGCTGTAACACCTCCGAGGCCTTTTCCTTTGACGGCTGATCCGATTGGGAGGAGAGTCCGGTCCAGACCGTCTTAAGGCTTTTTAAGGCTAATTCAGGATCATATTCCTCCAACCTGTAAAAGTCAATATCTTTTAATATCTGGTCGAGATGGGGAATGGCCACCTTGACCTGTTTATTCTTAACCAGGAGCTGGGACATTGCGAGACGCCAGAGCAGTTTTTCCCTCTGGGATGGACTATGATGAAATTTGTTCTGAAGCCTCTCGATGGCCTCAAGAAGTTTTCCTTTCTTGATGAGCGCCTGAGCCTCTTCCACTTCCTTTTCTATGGGATGTTTATCCTGTGGGGTCGCGATCGAGGTAGGCGTCGAAGAAGGCTCTTCGGCTCCTCCCCCTTTTAAGGCGATCTCTTTTAACCATTGTTTGGTTTCAGAATCTGCAAAGGGAGTTCCGTCAGAGAAAGAGAGATGTTCGAGGCCCGGAAGTCGGTGAAGAAGGAAGGCTGTCTCCTGGATGACCGATTCTTTTGCTTTCTGGTAATTCTCTCCTAAATTGGCCAGGCCTTCTGAAACGAGACGATTCAGATCGATCCAGAAGATAAACTGGGGAAGTCTTGCTTCCGCTGACCTGATGAAACCTTCATGGTCCCCTTTCTCACTTAACTCGACGAGAATGGTTCTGACCTGAGCAGGAGGAGGAGGAATTCGAGTCCGGCCATCGGTTGCAGGCGGAGGTGCTTCGACCGTCGACCAGGCAATGATCCTCGACCATCGATAGGTGATGGGATTGGAGAGGTCTTCCTGCCGGAGGAAAGAGGCGGCATTGCCGATCTTCTGAAGTCCGAAGCTTAAAACCCTCTGGACATCCTTTGCAGAGGCAATCGTATCTGAGACCTCCGGTTCGGTCGTGACTGCTTTTTCGACCGTAGCCGGCGCCCCCTCTTTTGGTTTCTCAAGTGGGGGAGGAGGCGGAGAGAAATTTTTTAGTTGGTCCAGAATCGCACTGAAGGAAGGGGGCTCTTCGAGATTCTGGCCCAGGAGCTGATCGATCTTTTCGAGATGCTCTTCGAGGGATTTCATCCTCTCCGGGGAAACGGGTCCGGACTTCACCTGTTTCAGGGCTCCCTCGGTCTTCTCGATCCACCATTCGATGGCGCCCGCACGGCCCTTCATCTTTGCGGGATAGAGGCGATCCCAAAATGTTTCGAGGAGCTCCTGATAGACTTTCAGGCCGATGACAAATCCTTCGACCTGGCGGTTGTAGATCAGGGCCACGGCGAGGTAGCTGGCGACCAGGAGATCCTTCGATTTTTCGGCCAGGATTTCAGAGGAGAGCTTAATGACTTTTCCCCAATCCACACTCGCAGGTCCTGAAATGGAGGAGAGCTTGCCGACCTCGGACTGGAGCTCTTCGAAGAGTGGCTCAAACCGGATATCAGCGCCAGCGGGCTGATCCTGACTGATGGGTTTCTTGCCTAAGGATTCGAGATTCATTTCCCGCACCATTTTATCTCTTTGAAACAACGCTCATATGCCTCAGATCAGGCGTGTCTGCGTATCGAAGGCACGATCAGAGGCTCACTTCATTTCTCTATTCTGCGGCAGAGACAGACCACAGTTGAACGAAATCGGATGTCTGGAGAGGACGCCTGAAAAAGGCCAGGCAGGTCCTGTCCAGTGTTCCTCCCATAAAAATCACATTGGGAGCCGCTTTCATCTGGTTCCTGATTAGGGTGTGATAGAGGTTCACCTGCGTCAGTTGGTCGTGATTGGAGTTCATCTCCAGATCGAGGATGAGCTCTGCCTGATCCGAACCAAAGGAAACCTGTTTTTCCATTTCCTTGAGGTCCTTCCTCCTCATTTCAAAATCGGGCCATCCGGGATAGGGAGGCCTGATGTGATGAACCTCCTGTTCCAATTTTTTAAGATCATTGGCAACGAATGCTGAAAGATATTCGATCTGATCCCAGGTCCTTTCGCAGGCAAAGGGCATGAGGTCCCAGTGATCCTCCCAGCCATTGAGCAAACCTGTTCCCATGATCAGAAGGGGATAGGGCCGGCCCACGCGATCACTGCTGTCCCTCACCACTCCGCAGGCGATATTCTCTTTCTGCGAACCCCTTGCCCAGAATCGCCAGGCATGAAGGCCCTGGGAGGGTGTTCTTCTGGAGACCAGCGCCTGATATCCCTTCTCCACCCAGTCGGCAAAACCTTTGAGCAGAGGGGCGTCCTCACCCAGCCTGAAGAAGTCCGTAGCCACCGGGTGTTTTCCGAATGCAGACCACTGCCAGGAGGAGTTCACTCTCATTCTTCCCAGGCCTTCACAATATTTCCGGGCGCCTGTCCTGGAATGGGTTTGATCTGCCCCACAAGCACCTGAAAATCTCCGCCGAATTGGTAATTGACCTTAATCTGTTTTATTCCCATGCCTTCAAGTGCGGCTTTCTCATTGGGAAATTCACTAGGCGAGAAGGTCCTCTGACCCTCTTTGAATTCCTGGAGGAAGTCGGGAAAGGCCTGGTTGCCCGTAAATTTCTTTGTCAGGACGAGGTTTCCCGCCTCGATCTGGAAGAGGACATCCCCGCAGGTATCCATCGACCATTGAAAGGTCTTGCTGACCGGGTAATTACAATTGACGAGGCTCTGGGTCTGGCCCGCACACTGGAGTTCAATTTTCGTGCAGTGAGGTTTGAGCTTTGCCTCGGGATTGGCCGCAGTGGGAAGTCCTCTCACCACCACTGTATAATTTTGCTTGGCAAGGGCCGGAGCAGGCGCTCCCTTGGTCAGGAAGGTGAGAAAAGAAGCCTCGAAGGGAATGGCTCCTCCGAGGAGCTCTTTTGCGGCATAGCCCTTCGGGGTCTTCGATACGAAAGGAGCGGCAGGCCCCTTCATAAATTTCCAGACATGACCATCCGGCCCCAGAAGGAGCTGGATCGCCTGCTGACCTGTCATTCCCTGGACTTCGGCGAGGACTTTCTCTTCCCACTGGGCCTGAAGATAACCGGCGGTCTCTCTTCGGATAAAAAACCAGAGGAAATCGAGGGGCCCGCTAACTAATTTCCAGGAGATCTCCTCCGTGGGCCTCCCCTTCATCATCAACCCTTTCAATCGATTGAGCGAAGTGGCGCAGGCCATCAGAGGCGATTTGCTGGTGGCCGGGTCCTCGCCATAGACCTGGGTGGCCATCTGAAATGCCTGTGGCCTGGAGGATGTAGTCTGGGCAATGGCGGTCAGGCCATTGATATATTCGAGATAGGCTTTTGCAGCCTGGGATTGAACTTCTGCCTGTCCCACTTCCTTTCCAAGGGTCTTCTCGAGTTGAGCGATCCATTTTCTTGCCTCCTCTGCCGCCTTATCGAGCAGGCCCCCTTCTTTCTGAGTCTTACTGAGAACTTTCACCACTTGAAAATGATAGACCTGCTGGAGCCAGAAGGGAAGCTTTTCCGCCTGGAGGAGGGGTTCAAGTTCTGTGGCGATCCTGTTTAAGAAGGCGAAATAGGGGCCCTGGTCCGTTGCCATTTTTGAAGCCACGGGCTGCCATTCTTTGATTCCCTTTAACCGCTCCGCTCCTCTTGGAAAGAAGGCCACAAAATTCTGCCAGCCATCGAAACAGACATTGGGATACCATTTTTCAAAGTCGGTCTTCTGATTGGCCAGGAAAAGTGGATCAGGAAGAGCTGACTCGATCTCCTTGACGAAGGAGTCGATCGCCTCTTTTCCCTTCTGGGTAAAAGAGGCCGCAACAGATTTCTCATCGGCAAGAGAGAGGCTCCCTCCCCAGAAATCCCTGAGCCCGATGGATGGAATCGTTCCCTGTCTGTCCAGCCAGAGGGTAAGCCAGCGGAGGTTCGTTCTCTTCGTTGATAGGAGATCCTTTAGCCAGGCCTGAAGGATGGCGATCTCCTTATTGATCTCACCGGAATCCGTCCGCCAGACCAGGTAGTAGAGGTAGAGCTGGCCGAACTTCATCTTCATCTCGGAGATTGTCTTCAGATCCGCCGTGATCGGCATGGGTTCATAGGAAGGCTGGGGCTTTGCTCGAAGGATCGGAAAGGGTTGTTCTTCGAGTCGGGCCTTGAGGAGATTGATCCGCCTGACCAGATGGGTCACATATTGGGAGATCGTCTCATCCGGCGTGGTGATCGTCAGTGTGGCCAGCGTCCCTGCCATCTGTTTATCAAAGGAGGCCAGAAAGACAGTCTGGAACTGCTTGCAATACTTGCCCTTGAGCCCCATCTCCACCTTCTTGCTTTCTGTCAATCCGAATCTTGGAATCCACCAGCCTCGGTTCTTGTCCTCCACTTTGAGGATCGACTGACAGAACCGGTCCATGGTGACGAGATCCGCAAGGATCTCGCCCTTTAATACCGGAGGCTTGGCGAATTCATCTTGGGCATCCTTGATCACCTTCAAATTCTTGACGAAGGAGAAACTGAGCAGTCCGCAGAGGGCAATGACCAGAACGATCCAGGCGGTCAGCCCCAGATTTCTTGTCAGTAGTCGCCACTGGAGAGCCCGCTTGGTGGGAGCGAAGAGGCCCCTGTCTTTGGGGAAGATCCTGGCAAAGAGATCGTGGAGAAAGAGACCTTTATTCGTGCCGGGCAAAACCTCCTTCTCTCCGATCAAACCCAAGGCATTTAAGAAATGGGAATAGGGACTTCCCTCCTGACGGCCGCTGCTGAAGAAGAGTCCTCTCAGGATGGGTGTCTCCTGATAGGGGTTCTCTTTAAACGCTCCGTTCATAAAGGACTGGAGACCTTTCCTCAGATTTTCAAACTCTTCGGGAAAGAGGAGAAGTCCGGGATCCACCTCTTTTGCCCCGGGTTGATGGATCAGGAGGATCCGGAGATTTCTCAACCGTTCACCAATGGCCTGAAAGGCCTGTTCTTGAAAGGCGGTCACATCGGTTTTTAGGTCCTGGTTGATAAATCCCATGGGTTGATCAAGGCTCTTCTCCGGAAGATGGTCGCAGAACTGGGTCATCCCTTGGATGAGATCACATTTGGTCACCAGGACATAGACGGGAAATTTGGTTCCGAGGACCCGCATCAATTCATCGATTCTGCGACGAATATTTTTACCATCCTCTTCGAGGACTTCGGATTGACCTTCGAGTAATTTATCGGCGGCGATGGAGATGATGAGGCCGTGAATAGGCTCTCTCCTCCGGTATCGGATGAGTAAGGCCAGAAACTTTTGCCATTCCTCCTTGTCCCGGCCTTCATCGATAGGAATGGCATACCTTCCGGCCGTGTCGAGAATGATGGCCTGCTCGAAGAACCACCAATCGCAATTCTTTGTTCCTGAGAGGCCTGAGATCCGGCTCATCTCCGCAAAGGGAGAGGAGAGACGAGCGCTCGTGATCGCCGTGGTCTTGCCTGACCCGCTCTCCCCGATGACCATATACCAGGGAAGCACATAGAGGGGATTTCCGTATTTTCTCAGGTGGGAACCCCTCAGGGCATCGACCGCCTCCTTCCAGCGATTCTGAAGCTCTTTGAGGTCATCCTTCTCTTTTCCCGAGACGGCCTTGAGATTGGACTCGTCCTGTTCAATCACCTGTTGAACGAATCTTTCTTCTTTGCGCCTGAGCCAGATCTTCCTCAAAAAAAGGACGCCGATTCCCAATCCGATGAGGACCAGAAGAAGGAAGAATCCCATCCACCAGGGCCAGTCGAGGAGGAGCACCAGACCGAAGACCAGGATAATGGCCAGAAAGAGGGCAACCGCGATGAGTCCATATTTCAGATATTTAAAGAAGAAAGTCTTCATTTAGGGCACCGCCTTTAAAAAATTTTCGCCCACTCCGCTGAGAGCAAATTGGTAAATAAGGAAGAGGAGGCCGAAGAGGATGACGGGTCCGGCAAGGCAGGCGATTGTGAAGGGTGAGAGGCGAAACTTCTGTTTCTGGACACCGAGCTCCACGGCTTCGACCGGATAGGCCTCCGGAAAGAGCTCTGCTCTCTCGAGGGAGGGAAGCCCGACCGAACTTCCCAGGAGAAGTTTAAGGTTGGATGTCTTCACCTGTTCGAGGAGATACTCATCTCCCTGATGATGGAAGCGACCTTTAAACCCCAGGGACAGGCAGAGATAGTAGACCTCGCGGACCTCTCTCTGGTGGAGGCCCAGTCCATTTAACCGCTCAAAAGCCTCTTCACCCGCATCGAGGGTATGGTAATAGAGACGTTGAAGCTGTTCCCTCTGCCATGGAGCTTTCTGATTCCACGCAGAGTTGAGGATGGTCTCATCGACCCAGGCACAGATCATAAACCGGCCCAGGTCATAATCCTCCTGTGAAAAGAGGCCCCTCTTGACCACATTTTCGCTCTGAGTGAGGAGGCGCAGGATATCGGCCTTCGCCTGCTCATAGGGAGGCTGTTTGACTCCAACCGTTTTGACGAAATAGACCACATAGGCCACCAGTTCCATGAAAGCGTCGGTCAGATGCATGGTATACTCCAGTTTAGAATTTAGAGTTAAGAGTT
>Ga0214473_10010549_pt1 | contig 10864 bp, 7 predicted proteins | sample RVTome_7_FD_203509 | JGI IMG/M metagenome (GOLD analysis project Ga0214473, IMG submission 203509) | Soil microbial communities from uranium-contaminated site in the Upper Colorado River Basin, Wyoming, United States - RVT98D197 | ecosystem: Environmental > Terrestrial > Soil > Contaminated >... | reverse complement strand
CTGGGGCCCGGAGAGTTCTCCCTGGTGATCATGATGGACGGGACCATGCTGCGCGAGCGGGGACCGGAATGGGGGCTCTCACCCGCGGAAATGGCGGCGAATCGCGTGGAATGGCACGAGTGCAAAGTGGGGATCATCTACCGTCCGCGGGCCCGGGTAGAAACGCAGTCGGGGCGGGGAATGATCCTCGAGAAATTCTTCGTGACCCATCTTGGGCGATCCCTTCGAATTCGGCCGACGCCTCTATGCCGAAGCCGTGCGACGAGGATTGTATCAGGCCAAAAAGATTTACGTGGTGGCCGACGGAGGCGTGTGGATCTGGAAGATCAAAGAAGATCGGTTTTCGGACGCGGTGGGCGGACTGGATTTCTATCATGCCTCCGAGCACCTTTGGGCGGTGGCTCACGACTATTTCGGCCAGGGAAGCGACAAGGCCCACCAATGGGTTGAGCCTCTGCTGCACCAACTCAAACACGGGGGCGAAGCGGGGGTCCTGCAAAGTCTGGACGATCTGCTGGGACTGTGTGAGGAAACCCAGAACGCCGCCGCGCGAACCCTCCAGCGCGAGGTCAACCACTTCCACGACCACCAGGACGACATCCACTACCAGCAACTGGCCGCCGAAGGCTGCCCCCTTGGATCGGGATCCGTCGAATCCGCTTGCAGCCAAGTGCAAGACCGATTCAAGCGCACCGGCCAATTCTGGACACTTCCCGGAGAACAACGCCGCATGGCTCTCGATGTCGCCCGACGCAACGTCGATTGGGACGAAATCTGGGAACTAATCCAAGGACAGTGTTAAGATGCGCGCCGGCTGACCGCTCCCCACGGTTGTTGCGGCTTGGCTGCTTCGGGCCTTTATAGTAGACCTCACGCTCCGCGTGAGGCGCCTCACGCGGAGCGTGAGGTCTACTATCTGCATTTTTGCGACAAAGAATTCTTGGATTTTGATCTTCTTTGTGGCAGGAATCTTCGAGCCGCTGTTTCAAAGGAATCTCCAATGCCGGACTGGGCCCTCGAGGTCACCTTTCCCAACCACGACGACCTTCCCGTCGCCGCCGAGATGCTGGGGGCGCTGTTTCATGACCTCGGCTCGTCGGGCTGGCAGGAACAACCCGACCTGCAATCCGGCCCGCCGCGCCTCCTGATCTTCTTTCCCCCGGGCGTCGCGGCGCCCTGGGCCGCGCAGCAGATCCTGCTGGCGGCCGACGCCCTGCGCGCCGAAGGCGTCCTGCGCTCGACCCCGCACGTCGCGGCCGCCGACGTGCCGCCGACCGACTGGGTGGCCGAGTTCCGGCGCGGCTTCCACCGGGCGCGCCTGGTTCCGGGCCTGTGGGTCGTGCCGCCGTGGGAGGCGGGCGAACCCAATCCCGAAATGGCCCCCGGCGAGATCGAACTGCTCATCAATCCCGGCCAGGCGTTCGGGACGGGCCTGCACGAAACGACGCGGCTTTGCCTGACCTTCCTCCAGCGCGCCATCCGCGGCGGCGAGCGCGTCCTGGACATCGGCGCCGGCTCGGGCATCCTCTCGATCGCCGCCATCCGCCTGGGCGCCCGCGCGGCCGTGGCCGTCGAGGTCGATCCGCAAGCCGAAGAGAACCTGCGCGAGAACCTCCGGCTGAACCGCGTCGAGGCGGTCGTCCAGCCCTTCATCGGCGACGCCGCCCTCTTCGCGCTCGACCCCCGGCGGCGCCCGGAGGGCTTCGACCTGCTGATCTGTAACGTGCTCGCCGAGCGGATGCATCCGCTGCTGAGCTTTTTTCCCCGCCTCCGCCGCGGCGATGCCGCCCGCGTCATCCTGTCGGGCTACCTCTGGAATGAGCGCGGGGAATTCGCCGCGCGCATCCGCCCGATCGGCGTCGCCATCGAGGAGGAGCGCCAGGAGGGCGAATGGGGCGCGCTCCTGGGCCGGCTGCGCTAGGGCGGGTATAGGAATGTATGTAGTTCCCACTTTAGTGGGCGCTTCTAGCCAATAGCCCCCCTAAGGTGGGAACTCCCTACGATCCAGATCGGCGCTCGAAGTGATTATCAGACACGCTATGGAAATTCTAGTCCTATCCAAACCGGCGAGAGGCCCCATGCGCCGGGCGTTCACGCTCGTCGAGCTGCTCATCGTCGTGGCCATCATCGCGATCCTGGCAATGATCGCCGTGCCGAACTTCCTCGAGGCGCAGGCGCGCTCGAAAACCGCCCGCGCCCGGGCCGACCAGCGGACGCTCGTCACCGCCCTCGAGGCGTACCGCACGGACTGGAACGCCTATCCGCCGGCGATGGGCAACGCGATGTACTTCAAGCTCAAGGTCCTTTCGTCGCCCGTGGCCTACGTGGCCGACGGCTACGTGCCCGATCCGTTTCCGGCGGGCGATCCGGCCTCGCGCCTGAATTACCGCCGTTGCCTGAGCTATCTCGGCCGGACCGAAAACGACACGTGCCTCCTCGACGAGGACCCGGTCGAGTGGTGGAACCTCAGCAGCAACGGCCCGGACGGTCGCTACACGAACGAGGCGGGCGACGGCCCTTCGCCCGCCCTCAATGCCGCCGACCCGCGGGGCATCCTCGCGTTCGTTTACGACCCGACGAACGGCGCCGTGAGCGCGGGGAACCTCAACCGGCCGGGCGGCTGCCCGATCGGCTCGGGCCGGATCGGCTTCGATCTCCTGGGGAAATAGCCGGAACTCGCTCCTGGAGCGAGGATTGGTGTTATTGCAGTTATCGTAGACCTCACGCTCCGCGTGAGGCGTCCTCACGCGGAGCGTGAGGTCTACGATAGAGACGAGGATTTCCTGGGGGAAATAGAGGCATGACAGGAACGCAAGAACGCACAGGCCGGCCCCAAAGGCCGCGCCCCGAACGGGTGGCATGATCACACTGCTGTCGCTGGCGCTGCTGGCCGTGACGTTTTTTGGCTTGGGGCGGCTCTGCCTCATGCGCGTGCGGTTCGCGCGGCCGAGCGAGACGTTCGTCTTTGCGTCGGCGCTGGGCATGGCGGTCCTGGCGTACCTCGCGATGGCGCTCGGCGCGGTCGGCTGGATGACGCCCCTGGGCGTGGCCGTGATGTTCGGCGCCGCCTGCGGCGTTTCGTTCCCCGTGACGGCGCTCTTCCTCGCGCGGCTGCGCTGGCGGCGGCCGCGCCTCGAGCCCGTCGGCGCAGTCTGCCTCGTCCTGATCGTCGGCGCGACGCTCCTCAATCTCGCCGTCACGCTCAATCCCATCCTCGAGGTCGATTCCTGGGAATACCACCTGCCCGTGCCCAAGGCGTGGCTGCTCGAGGGCCGCCTCTTTGCGATCCCGTACTTCTTCCAGTCGAACTATCACTTCCTGACCGAAATGCTGAACGTCGTCGTCTTCGCCATCAGCCCCAACGACGTGATCCTGGCGAAGCTGATCCAATGGTACTCGGGCGTGTTGCTGGCGATCGGCGTCTGGTGTTTCGGGCGCAGTTTCTTTTCGGCGCGCGTGGCGTGGGTGGCAGCGGCGATCACTTACATGAACAAAGAGATCGTCTGGATTTCGGCCACGGCGTACATCGACGTGACGGCGGGGCTGTACGTCTGGCTGGGCATTTTCGCGATGGCGCGCGCGCTGGCGTTGCGGCGGCTGGCCTGGCACATCATGGCGGGGCTTTTCCTCGGCTGCGGCTACGCGGCCAAGCAACCCGGCGCGATGTACGCGGCCCTGGCCTACGGCGCGGCCGGCGCCGTGTTGCTGCTCGATGCGCAACGCCGTCGCGACCTGGGTCGCTGGCTCCAGGGCGCCCTGGCGGCGGGCCTCGTCGCGGTGGCCGTCGCCAGCCCCTGGCTGGTGAAGAACCGGCTCTTCACGGGCGACCCCTTTTACCCATTCCTCGTGCGCTGGTTCGATGTCCCGCCCGAGCACGCCGCGACGGCGGCCGGCTTCACGGACTACTACGGCGGCCTGACGCGCTACGCATTCTGGGACCGCGAGACGCTCGCGCAGCTCGGGCGCGCCTTCGAGAACTTCCGCACGAACGTCATGTACTCGGGCGCCAACATTCTCGTCGTATACCTGCTTGTTTCCGCGCTGGTGTTGATTTTGCTCGGCCGCCGCCTCTCGCTCGCCCTGCGGTTGCTCATCGCGATCGGTCTGCTGGCCGCGCCGTGGTTCGCCTGGGTGACGAGCCGCTTCCTCTTCGGCTTTTTCCCCGTCTACGCGCTCGTGCTCCTGCAAACGCTGCGCTTGGCGACGGGACGGCGGCGCTGGCTATATATGCTTCTGGCGTGCGTGCTGCTTTACTTCTACGGGCGCACGTTCGTGGATTATAATAGCTACAATCGCTATGCCAAGAGCCTCGAAACGACCGGGGGCGTGATCCTCTCGCGCCAAGCGCAGGACAGCTGGCGGCGCGCCAAGGACCCTACACACGCCGTCGTGCGGCGCGTGAATGAGCTCCTGACGCGCAACGACCGGCTGCTGGCCTGCGGATCGTTCCCCTCGCTGCCGCGGATCGACGCGCCGTTTCTGCCCAATCCGCATTCGTTCACCAAGCCCCTCCCGCTGCTCTTGTGGGAGCGGTTCGGCGAACCCGAGGCAATGCGCCGCTGGCTGGGCGCCCACAGAATCACGCACATTTTGCTGCAGGAGAGCGCGGCGGCCGAGCTCGAAAACGCGTCGGCGTTCGTCAGCCGACACCTCGAGCTCGTGTTTGCCGAGGGGGGCCATATTCTCTTCCGCCTGAAGGCGAACCCCGATTGACAGCCCTCGCGCGCCGAGAAATGTAGGCCACCGTCGTAAGACGGTGGACGCTTTTGTAGCCACCGACGTAAGGAGGTGGAGCTTTTGTAGCCACCGACGTGAGGAGGTGGAAAAGGTTTCAAGACCATAATCCATGCGCACTCTTCTTTTCTTCCCCCTCCTGGCCGCGACGTTCTTCGGCCTGGGGCGGCTGTGCCTTGCGCGCGTGCGGTTCGCGCGCGCGGCCGAAACGCTCGTCTTCTCCTCGGCGCTGGGCATGGCCGTCCTGGGCTATTTGGTTTTCCTTCTCGGCGCGCTCGGCCGAATGACGCCGCCGGCCGTCGCGCTTGTATTCGGCCTGTGCGTGGCGATCTCGCTGCCGGTCCTCGCGCAGTGGCTGCGGCGCCTTTCCTGGAAGCCGCCGCGGCTCACTCCGGTCGAATCGCTCTGCCTGGCGCTCCTGATCGGCGCGGCGCTCGTCAATCTCCTCGTCACGCTCAACCCGGTCCTCGAATCCGATTCCTACGAGTACCACGTGCCCATCCCCAAGGCGTGGCTCGTGGCGGGGCGCTTCTTCGCCATGCCCTATTACCTGCAATCGAACTATCATTTGCTCGGCGAGCTCCTGAACGCCGTCGCGCTTTCGATCAGCCCCAACGACATGGCGCTCTGCAAGCTGATCGCCTGGCACGCGGGGCTGCTGCTGGCCGCGGCGACGTGGTGCTTCGGTCGCAGCTTCTTCTCGGCGCGCACGGCCTGGGTCGCGGCCGCGGTCGTTTATCTCATCAAAGACATCTCGTGGCTTTCCGGCACGGCCTATGTCGATCTGACGCACGGGCTGTTCGTCTGGCTGGGGATCTTCGCGATGATCCGGGCGGCCCAGTTGCGCGCGCCGGCCTGGCACGTCCTGGCGGGCGTCTTCTTCGGCGGCGCGTTCGCGTCGAAGCAGTCCGGCGCGCTGTTTTTCGCGATGGCCTGGTTGGCCTGCGGCGTCGTGCTGGTGCTTGAGCCGCCCAGGCGCCGGCAACTCGGGCAATGGCTGGCCGGCGGGGTCGTGGCAGGCGCGCTCATGGTCCTCATCGCGAGTCCCTGGATGGCGAAGAACTGCCTCTATGCGAACAATCCCGTGTTTCCCTTTGCGGCCCGCGCCTTTCCGATGACGCCCGAATACGCCCGGGCGGCGAGCGTCCTGACCGACTACTACGGCGATCCGGAGGGCTTCTCGCTCTGGAGCCTCCGCTCGCTGGACCGGATCAGCACGGCCTGGGGCTTCAGCCGCCGGATGCTCGAGGGCGGCGGCGCGCTGCTTGTCTTCTGGATGATCGCGGGCGGATTGGTCGCGGCGCTCGTCCGGCTGCACCTGCCGCTGGCGCTGCAGATCCTCCTTGCGCTCGGCCTGATCGCCGCGCCGTGGTTCGCCTGGGTGCCCAACCGCTTCCTCGTCGGCTTCTTTCCGGCGTTCGTTCTCTTTTTCATCGAGACGCTGCGCCGGGCCTCGGGACGCCGCCGGGCGCTGTTCGCACTCGCGGCGGTCGCGCTGCTTTCGCTCCACGGCGGGATCTTCGCGCTCTACAACAGCCGGACGCGCCTGACGAGCCTTTCGGCGCTCGGCGGGCCGATGCTCTCGATGCGCGCCCGCGAGCAATGGCTGGCGCGAAACGATCCCTCGTATCCGGTCGTTCAGCGGGTCAACGCGTCGCTCGCCCGCGGCGACCGGCTGCTGGCGGCGAGCAGCTTCCCGGCCCTCGCCTGGATCGACGCGCCGTTCCTGCCCAACCCGCACACGCTCGCGCCGCCCCTGCCGTTGCTGCTGTGGGAGCGCTTCCACGACGCCGACGCCATGCGGCGCTGGCTGGCGGCGCAGGCGATCACGCACGTTCTGATCCGGCGCGACGAAGCCGAGGCGGTCGAGAAGGAATCGGGCTTCGTGAGCGGCTGGATGGAGTTCGTCTTTGAGATGAACGGTTTTGTTCTGTATCGGCTCGCGGATCGAATGGAAGGGGACGCAAGGGACGCAAGAGACACAAGCGACGCAAGCGAGAGGGGCGCGCGCCGAGGGCTTCGCGCGCGTCCGGAAGTGTATGTAGTTCCCACTTTACTGGGGCTTTTCCTTCTTCAGCGGCAACTGAAGTGGGAACTACACACATCTTCAAACACACTCTCAGGGGCACTTGACAGCGCCCTTTCGCCTTCGGAAGGTGGTGGCGTTTTGGCGCGCGGCGGGTCCGCGCGCGCGCGTGAATCGAAAAAAGAGCGGAACGGTCTTGCAGCCAGCGAACTCCGACAGAATAAAAACGCTCGAGGAACTCCGGCCGATCGTCGAGCAGGCCCGCGCGGCGGGCCGGCGCATCGTTTTTGCCAACGGCTGCTTCGACGTCCTGCACGGCGGCCACATCTCCTATCTCGAGGATGCCGCCGCGCAAGGCGACCTCCTCCTCGTCGCGCTCAACAGCGACCGCTCGACGCGCGCCCTCAAAGGCCCCGACCGGCCCTGCTATCCGCAGGCGGATCGGGCCGAGATCCTCGCGGCGATGGAAATGGTCGATTACATCGTCATTTTCGAGGAGCCGACCGTCGAGCACCTGCTGGCGGCGCTCCGGCCCGACGTGCACGCCAAGGGCACCGATTACACGCGCGAGACGGTGCCCGAACGCGACACGGCGCTGGCGCTGGGGATCGAGATCTACATCGCGGGCGAGCCCAAGGAGAACGCCTCGCGCAAGATCATCGGCCGCATCCGCGAAGGGGAGCAGGAGGCGTGACTCGCCGGCGCGTGCTGATCGTGCGGCTGAGCGCCATCGGCGACGTCGTGCACGTCCTGCCGGCGCTGGCGGCGTTGCGGCGCGCGTGGCCCGACGCGCACCTCGCCTGGCTGGTCGAGTCGCTCTCCGCGCCGCTCCTCGAAGGGCATCCGCTGCTCGACGAGATCCTCGTCTATCCGCGCAAACAATGGCGCAAGCGCGGCTACGTGCGGTCGTTCCTCGCCGGCGACGTGCGGCGCTTCTTCGGCGGCCTGCGCGCGCGGCGCTTCGACCTCGCCATCGATTTCCAAGGCCTGACCAAGAGCGCCGCGCTGCCGTGGCTGGCCGGCGTGCCCGAGCGGATCGGCTACGGCGACGCCGACGCGCGCGAGGCCAGCCGCTGGTTCTACACGACGCGCTGCCGGCCGGCCGGCGACTGCGTCCACGTCGTGCGCCGCAACCTCGCGCTGCTTGCGCCGCTCGCCGTGCCCACCGAGCCGGTCGAGTTCCCTTTTCCCGATTACGCGGCCGACCGCGAGCGGCTCGACCGCAAGCTCGAGGCCGAGGGGATCGGCCGCGCCGAACCGCTCGTCGCGATCAATCCCGGCGCGGGCTGGGAGACCAAGCGCTGGCCGCCGGCGCACTGCGGCGCGCTGGCCGGCATGATCGCGCGCGAGTTCGGCTGCCCCGTCCTCGTCACGTGGGGGCCGGGCGAGGAGGCGCTCGTCGCGCGGACGCTGGAGGCCGTCGAGCCGGGCCTGCGCGGGCGCGTCCGGGCCGCGCCCCCGACGACGCTGCGCGAACTGGCGACGCTCCTCGACCGCGCGCGCGTGGCGATCGGCGGCGACACCGGCCCGATCCATCTGGCCGCGGCGCGCGGCGTTCCAGTCGTCGCGATTTATGGCGGCTCGGACCCCAAGCGAAACGGGCCGGTCGGTCCCCGTCCGGCCCGGGTGCTCGACAATCCCGCGATCCCCTGCTATCCCTGCTGGAAGGTGCGCTGCGACTGTGCCACGCCGCTGGCCTGCATGACGACGGTCGCGCCCGAGCGCGTCCTGGCCGCCGTCCGCGAGGCAATGGAGCGGTTGTAGCCGCCGACGTGAGCAGGTGGCTACAAAAACGGACAGGCTAACAGCCTATCCTACTTCGGGGACTGCAAAAGATCCGCGGCGGTATAGTAGACCTCACGCTCCGCGTGAGGACGCATCACGCGGAGCGTGATGACTACGATGCCCTTGGCGGCCAAATCTATGGCGCCGTCGCGGTCGGCGTCGTTATCGCCGGCGGTGCGGACGCCGGCGCCGCAACCTCGCCCCGCACGTACATCGACTCGATCACGATCGGCGTCAGCGGCACCGTGTCCGGCTCATTCGTTGCCGCCTGATTGATCCGGTCGGCCACGTCCATGCCCGAGATCACCTGACCAAACACGGTGTAGCCCGCGCGGCCCGGCTTGGGGTCGAGCGCGAAGTTGTCCTTGATGTTGATGTAGAACTGCGACGTGGCGCTGTTGGGATCCTGCTGGCGCGCCATCGCGATCGTCCCGCGGAGATTGCCCAAGCCGTTCTTCGACTCGTTGGCGATCGGTTCGCGCGTTTCCTTGGGCTCCATACCGGGCAAATAGCCGCCGCCCTGGATCACGAAGCCCTTGTCCGCGCGATGGAAGATCGTGCCGTTGTAAAAGCCGCCGCGGACGTACTCGAGGAAGTTGCGCACCGTTACGGGCGCGTTTTCGGGATCGAGCCCGACCTCGATCGTGCCCGTGGTCGTGACGATGACGACGACCGGTTTGGGCGCGGGCGTGGGAGCCGGCGTGGCGACGGGCGCCAGGGCGGGCGTCGCGACGGGGCCGGCCGGCGGTTCGTTCGGCACCACGACGGGCGTGGGGGCCGTCTCGGCCGGCGTAGGCTCTTCGCCCTCGCGTTCGCAGGCAAAGGTGGCCAGCGAGGCCAGGAGCAGTGTCGCCGGGATGCGCAGGAGCACGTTCATTCGCCGCCTCCGGATGCGGGAGTATGCACTACAGCGTCTCATCATGCGCGCGGCGCAGCGGGCTGTCAAGGCCGCGGCGAAAATCGTAGTCATCACGCTCCGCGTGATGAGCATCACGCGGAGCGTGATGACTACGATGCCAACAGGAATCATCACGCGGAGCGTGATGACTACGATGATGACGGATGCGACTTGTAGGAGCCCAGCGCGCGGATCGCCTCGAGCTCCTCGAGGCTGTTGAAGGCCAGCGCGTCCGTGCGTTGCGCGACGCCGTGGGCGACGAGGCGGAAGCGCGCACGCCCGTCGGGCGGGCGGGCGCCGGCCAGGATCGCCACGGCGTCGGTCAGGTACTCCTCGCCCTGCGCGTTGGCGGCCGTCAGGTGCGCCAGCGCGTAGCGCAGCGCGGGCATGCGAAAGCAATAGACCGACAAATTGACGCGTCGCGCGCGCGCCTCGATCTCCCCGCCCGAAAGCTGCACGGGGCGGCCGTCGGGATCGAGAAACGTGAAGACGGCGTCCTCGGGCGCCAAGCAGGCGCGCAGGTCTTCCGCCGCGAGCGTCGGGCGGTCGGCGAGGCGCTCCCAGAGCGCCGGCAGCGCGCGGCGGGCCTTGCGCTCGGTCGCGAAGGCCGCCAACAGCTCGGCGCGCACGCGGTCGGCCGCCAGCGGCCCCGCGGCCACGGCCGCCAACCAGCGCCCGATCAGCTGCGCCCGCGCGGCGTCGCTCCGCTCGACGATGCCCAGGATGCGCCCGGCCTCGTCCTCGATGATGCGGCCGGCCGTCGGCGCATCCTCCTTCGCGCCAACTAGCAGGCACAGGTCGGCCGCCGTCGCGCGGAACGTCTCGAGCAGCCGCGCGACGGCCGCTTCGGCCAGCACCTTGTCGCCGGCCGTCACGAGCACGTCGCCCTGGTACTCGAACGCCTCGAGCATCGCGGCCCCGCAGCGCGTGGCGTGGCCCGTCCCCTTCTGCTCGGCCTGGTAGGCGAAGATCGCGCCCGGGCAGCGCGCGGCGACCGTCGCCATGACCTGCTCGGCGCGGTCGCCGACAACCAGGACGTGATGCCGCACGCCGCAGCGCGCGTACGTCTCGATCGCCCGCACGATGACCGGCGCGCCGTCGAGCTCGAAGCAGACCTTGGGCCGGTCGGTCGCCCCCATGCGCGTGCCCTTGCCCGCGGCGAGAATGATCGAAAACACCGCGCCCCCTCCGCCCCAAGCCTCGGTAGTCCAGGCCCTTGTGGCCGTCGTGCTTTGTGCCATTGCGCCTTCTTACGGCCAGTTCCACGACGCCCACAAGGGGCTAGACTACAAACCCGGATTCATTTATCGGGCGCTCTTATGCTATTCTGAAAGCGCCCTCCACAGCCCCCGATAATACTGCATCACGCGCTTGGGATCGCTGCTGCCGGCGATCTCCGCGAGCGTGAAGCGGTCATAGCC
>Ga0214473_10010548_pt1 | contig 10864 bp, 10 predicted proteins | sample RVTome_7_FD_203509 | JGI IMG/M metagenome (GOLD analysis project Ga0214473, IMG submission 203509) | Soil microbial communities from uranium-contaminated site in the Upper Colorado River Basin, Wyoming, United States - RVT98D197 | ecosystem: Environmental > Terrestrial > Soil > Contaminated >... | reverse complement strand
GCGGGGGCCCGCCTTCGCTCGCCTGCGGCTCGCTGCGCGGTCGCTCCGCGACCTTGCCCTCTCGCGGGGGCCCGCCTTCGCTCGCCTGCGGCTCGCTGCGCGGTCGCTCCGCGACCTTGCCCTCTCGCGGGGGCCCGCCTTCGCTCGCCTGCGGCTCGCTGCGCGGTCGCTCCGCGACCTTGCCCTCCGGCAGCATGAAGTCGAGCACGATCCGCGGCGGGCCGCCGAGGATCAGCTCCTTCACGGGCGGCGAGGCGCCGCGCAACCGGATGCGCGCCACCGATTCCGTGCCGCTCTGCTCGAGATCGACGCCCGCGACCATCGGGCTGCCCGACTTCACCTGGCGCGGCGCGGATGCGGCGCTGAGCTTGACGACGAGCTCCTGCCCGCCGTCCACCTCGCGTCGCTCGATGCGATATCCCGCCGGCGCGTCGAGCTCGAACACGACGCGCGTGAACTTCGGATGGCTCCCGACCCGCACCTCGACGACGCGTGCGGACCAGACCGGGCCGGCGAAGATCGCGAGCGCGGCGAGCGCGGTTGCGATGCTTGCGAGGCGTCGGAGCGTCATCGGGTCCTCGTCGGGCGCGGACCCTGTCGTGGACCGCGCTCCGTACACTTCGGGCGATTCCGCGTGGGTCTTGAACCGGAAGTGCGCGTCGGGGAACCGGTGGTGGTAAAAAGACCCATGTCGTCCAACCGACCTCTAGGGCCGCTCGTCTGGGGAGAGGAGCGACCGCAGCAGCGTTATCGCGCCGCGGATGCGTGGACCGTACCAGGTGAGCAGGGTACCGTCGACGCAGTGGATCCGGCCGCAGGCCGCGGCCGGCACGGGAAGCTCGCGCAGCGCCACGGCGTGCTCGGCGCCGAACGCGTAGGGCTCGTCGGGTAGCAGGATCACCTCGGGCGCCGCCGCGACTATCTCCGCCTCCCGCACGATGGGATAGCGGCGCGTCGCGACCGCTCCGAAGACGTTGCGCCCGCCGCAGAGCTCGATCAGGTCGTGCGCGTAGGTGTCGGCCCCGACCGCCATCCAGGGGTCCTTCCAGATCGGGCAGAAGACCCGGACGGGTTCGCAGGGGCGTGCCCCGAGCGCCTGTTCCACCGCCTCCTCCACCGGCCTCACCACGCTGCCGAGCTCGGCGCTGCGCCCCCCGAGCAGGGCGAGCTCGCGCAGCAGCCGCGCTCCCTCGGCCACGGTGCGCGGGTAGGTGACCCACACGGGGATCCGAGCGGCCTCAAGCTGCGTCACCGTGCGGCGCGTATTCTCCTCGCGGTTCGCGATCACGAGTTCGGGCCGGAGCCTCGCGATCGCGGCGACGTCGGGATCCTTGGTACCGCCGACCCTCGGGACGGCGGCCAGCGCTTCGGCCGGATGCACGCACCAGTCCGTCGCGCCGACGACGCGATTGCCGAGGCCGAGCGCGAAGAGCGCTTCGGTGAGGCTCGGAACCAGCGAGACGATGCGGTCGGGAAGCCGCTCGGGCTTCATCGGAGCCTCCGCCGGGCCTCCTGGCCCCATGAACTTCGCTCGCAGGCCCGGCCGGGGCCTGCCTTCGCTCGCCTGCGGCTCGCTGCGCGGAGGCCGACTCTCGAGTCGGCCTCCTGGCTCACCGCCCGAAGTCGATGGCGAGGACGCCGCCCGCGAGCCGCACCGCGTCGATCGCGCGCCCCGCGACCGAAGCCGGGAGGGCGATGCGCCGCTGTGCGTCGCGCACGCGCACCAGGATCTCGTCGCCGCGTCCGACGACCTCGACATCGGCGGCCTCCGCGCCGGGCAGATCGATGCACAGCCGCGTCCGCGCGCCGTCCTTCTCCAGCCGGATCGGTCGCGCGCGTGTGAGCAGGCGCGCTGGATCGAGCTCCCCGAAGACCGACTGCGCGAGCGCGCGCAGCGCTTCGACGCCGATCGGCTCGTGCGCGAGCAACGGCGCGCGGAGCAGCGGCAGGGGAAAGGACGCCGCGATCTCGGCGAGCTCGCGGTCCTCGCGCTCGGCCCAGCGGGCGAAATAGCCGCCCGCAGCCTCGGCCGGGAGCAGCCGGTTCACGAGCACGGCGTCCGTCGCAACCCCGTAGAGGCACAGGTACGCATAGGAGCGCCGCGTCTCGTCGATCACGACGCGCGCCGGGTTCACGACGAGCCGCGCGCTGGTGCGGCTCTCGTCGAGGAGGATCTGGCTCACCGACTCGACGTCGCGGTAAAGGCGCTCGGCCGCGTCGAAGACCGCCTCGGGAGCGACGAGACGTCCCGCACCGACGCGGTTCGCGAGCGGTCGCAGCAGGCGGGCGGCGCGACGCTCGACGTCGAAGAAGCTCTCCATGAAGAATCGCAGCACGTCCGGGAGTCGGAGCATCCGGAGCGTCGATCCCGTGGGCGCGCAGTCGACGACGCAGACGTCGAAGTCGCCCGTGGCCTCGACGTCGCGCACGGCGCGCAGCGCCACGAGCTCCTCGAGCCCCGGGAAGACGAGGAGCTCCTCGGCGACCACCGCGTCCCCCTCGCCCCCGAGGAGGGTTGCGAGCCAGGCCTGGATCTCGGTCCAGGCGCGATCGAGCTCCGCGAGGGCGGCCACCTCCCGGGCCACGACGCGGGGCGCAATCTCGACGCTCTGGGGACCGACCCTGCGGCCGAGCGCGTCGCCCAGGCTGTGGGCGGAGTCGGTCGAGAGCACGCAGACGCGATGCCCGTGCTCCGCCGCGTGGAGCGCCGAGGCCAGGGCCAGGCTCGTCTTGCCGACCCCCCCCTTGCCCGTGTAGAGGAGGACCCTCACGTCGGGTCCGATGGCCTTCGCTCGCCTGCGGCTCGCTGCGCGCGCTTCGCCAGCCTTACCCGGGCCTCGCGCTCGCTCATCGCTCGAGCTCGGGCTCCGGGCTTCGCTCGCCTGCGGCTCGCTGCGCGCGCTTCGCCAGCCTTACCCGGGCCTCGCGCTCGCTCATCGCTCGAGCTCGGGCTCCGGGCTTCGCTCGCCTGCGGCTCGCTGCGCGCGCTTCGTGCTTGCCGGCGCCCGGAAGGCCACGCGCAGGTTCGGACCCTCGAGCCGCGCGCTCTCGAGATCGAGGCGGGCCAGGCGTCGCGGGAGCTTGAGCGAGCGCCGCCGCAGGCCGGTGGTGATCGTGAGCTCGTCGTCGACCTTCGCCACGTCGAGCCGTCGCGGATCGGCGCCGGGCAGGGGGACCCGCGCCACGTACTCGCCCGCGTCGCGCTCGAAGCGCACCCTCTCGCTCTCGCACAGCAGCGCGTCGGGCTCGACCCCCGCGAAGATGCGCCGCCCGTGGGCCGCGAGACGCTCGAGGCCGGTGGCTTCGTCGTCCTGGAGGGGCGCCGTGAGGACGGGGAGCGGTGCGAACAGCTCCTCCACCTCGCGCCGGCGGTCGACCTCCCGCTGCGCCCGCTCGCGGAAGAACGCCTCGCACCCGGCTGCCTCGGGGAGCAGCTGGTTCAGCACGACCGCGTCGCAGCCGAGCTCGAAGAGCGCGAGCTCCGTCCAGGCCCGCCGCGCCTCTTCGATCACGAGGCGCTCCGGCGTCACCACGATGCGCACGCTCGTCTCGCGCCGCGTGACGCGCTGCTGGAGCGTGCGGAGCCTGCGGTTCACGAGCTCGTCGGCATCGGCGAAGACGCGGGAGTCGGGGAGCGGCATGCGCACCAGGTGACGCGCCACCGGAACGGCCAGCCCCGAGAGGACCTGGAGCAGGGGCAGCAGGATACGCAGCGATCGCTGCGCGACGTCCGGCAGGGTGAGCAGGCGCAGCGTCGAGTCCGTCGGGGCGCAGTCCACGACCACGAAGTCCCAGGCCGCGGCCGCCGCGAAGTCCTCGACGGCGAGGAGCGTCGCGAGCTCTTCCGCCCCCGGCAGCAGCGCCAGCTCCTCGGCCACCACCGCCTCGATCCCCTGGTGGCGGAAGGTCTGCACCAGGAAGTCCCGGATGCGTCCCCAGTGGCGGCCGGTCTCGACGCGCGCGTCGATCTCGACGGCATCGAGCCCGGGCGCCACGCGCCGGGGCTCGGGGCCGAGCCGGCTCTCGAAGACGTCGCCGAGACTGTGCGCCGCGTCCGCCGAGGCGACGAGCGTGCGGCGTCCCCGCTCGGCCGCACACACGGCCGTGGCTGCGGCGGTCGTCGTCTTTCCGACGCCGCCCTTGCCCGTATAGAGGACGAGCCTCACGGCCCAACGGTATCACGCCGCCGGAGCGACCTCCCGGACGACTCTCGACGCGACGCGCCGGGGCCGTCCCCCCGGTGGCGCGTCGGTCCAACGATGCTCGCAGCGCCGGCATTCGGCCAGCAGCACGAGCCCCCGATCGACCACCTCGTCGGTCCGGACCTCCGCGGAGCCGCAGACGCGGCAGCGATAGACCGTTCGCATCACGACCTGCATGCGTGTCCTCCCATCCCGAGACCCAGGTGAGACCCAGGTCGAGACCCGGGCCGAGACCCAGGTGAGACCCCGCGAGGCCCCCGTTACGCCCACGGGCCCTGCGGCCTCGGGCCTCGGGACCTTGGAGGGCAGTCTCCCGGAACCGCGTGACAGGACCGGTCACATCAAATAGGGTGTGGTCCGTGCGCAACCCGAACGCGGTGGACGAGCGATGAAGATCGGTCTCGTGCTGACCGGTGGCTCCGCGCGCGGCGACGTCGAGCTCGCGCTGCGCGCCGAGGCCGCGGGTCTCGACGGCGTCTATTCGATCGAGTTCTTCAACCGCCACGGCTACGTCGTGCTCGGCGCGATCGCGGAGGCGACCCGCCGCGTGCGGATCGGCACCGCCATCGCCAACGCCTTCACGCGCTCGCCGCTGCTGCACGCGAGCGCGGCGATGGACCTCGACGAGCTCTCCGGCGGGCGCATGGTGCTGGGACTCGGCTCCGCCACCCGGCGCATGAACGAAGACTGGTACGACGTGCGCTTCTCGGCGCCGGCGCCCCGCATGCGCGAGCTCGTCCAGCTGCTGCGGGCCGCGTTCGAGGCGCAGCGCGGCGGCGGCTTCCGTTGGGAGGGCCGCTTCTGGAAGATCCACGTCCCGATCTACGCGCGCCCCGGCGCCGCCCGCGAAGACATCCCGATCTGGGTCGCGGCCGTGAACCGCGGCATGATCGCCGCCGCCGGCGCCGTGGCCGACGCCCTCGTCGGCCACCCGGTCGCCACGCGACGCTGGCACGCGGACGTGACGCTGCCGGGACTGCGCGAGGCCGAGCGTGCAACCGGGCGGCCGGAGGGTGCCTGCGCGCTCGCGCCCTACGTGATGACCTCGCTCCAGCCGACGCGCGAGCTGGCCGTGCGCGACGCGAAGAACCAGATCGGCTTCTACTACACGACGGAGCTCTACCACCCGATCCTCGAGCACCACGGCCTGCGCGAGGTGGGAGCGAAGTGTCGGGCCGCCCTCAAGCGCTTCGACGTGAAGGCGATGTCCGAGGCGATCCCCGATTCCCTCGTGGACGAGATCGCGATCGCCTGCACTCCCGACGAGGCCCGGGATCGGCTCGCGCAGTGGAAAGGCCTCTCGAACGAGCCGCTGCTCTACGCCCCGACGGTGGGCGTCCCGCCCGATCGCGTGCGGGCGAACCTCGACTCGATCTTCGCGGTCTTCGGGTCCTGAATGGCGGGCGCCGGGCCGCAGGCCGGGGCCGGGCTCGTCGCCGAAGAGCTCCGGGACGCCTGGGCCTCGCTCGACGCCGAGGAGCGGCTCGAGGGCTTCCGGCTGCTCGAGGCCGCCGAAGCCGAGGAACTCTTCGACTCGCTCGAGGCGCGGGACCAGAGCGCGCTGATCCTGCTGATGCGCGAGCCGGAGCGCCAGCTGTGGATGCGCCAGCTCGCGCCCGACGACGCCGCGGACCTGCTCCAGGCGGCGCCGGCGGAGGAGCGCGAGGCGCTGCTGCGGGTGCTCGACGCGCCGACCCGCAGCGAGGTGAGCGCGCTGCTCGCCTACGCCGAGGACGAGGCCGGCGGTCTGATGAGCCCGCGCTACGTGCGCCTGCGCCCGGAGATGGGCGTGGACGAGGCGATCGCCTACCTGCGCCGGGCGGCGCGCGAGCGCGTCGAGACGATCTACTACATCTACGTGGTCGACGCCGGCCACCGCCTGGTCGGCGTGGTCTCCTTCCGCGACCTCTTCGCGGCCCGCCCCGACAGCAGGGTGCGCGACGTGATGAGCAGCGAGATCGTGACCGTCCGCGCGGACCTCGACCAGGAGGCGGTCGCCAACGTGATCGCCCAGAGCAACCTGATGGCGGTTCCAGTGGTCGACGCCGAGGGCCACATCCAGGGCATCGTCACCGTCGACGACATCGTCGACGTCGTGCGCGAGGAGGCCACGGAGGACATCCAGAAGATCGGTGGCACCCAGGCCCTCGACGCGCCCTATCTCGAGGTCGGCCTGCTCGAGATGGTGCGCAAGCGCGCGATCTGGCTCACGGTCCTCTTCATCGGACAGCTGCTGACGGCGACGGCGATGGGCTACTACGAGAGCGCGATCGCACGCGCCCTCGTGCTGACGCTCTTCATCCCGCTCGTGATCTCGAGCGGCGGGAACTCGGGCTCGCAGGCCAGCACGCTCGTGATCCGCGCGATGGCGATGGAGGAGGTGCGCCTCCGCGACTGGTGGCGCGTGCTCCAGCGCGAGCTCGCGGCCGGTCTCCTGCTCGGCCTGATCCTCGGCGCAATCGGGCTCCTGCGCGTGCTCCTGTGGCCCGGGCGCGAGAAGATCTTCGGCGTGCACTTCGCGCTCGTGGGTCTCACGGTCGCGGTGAGCCTCGTGTGGATCGTGATGTGGGGCGCCGTGGCGGGATCGATGCTGCCCTTCGTCCTGCGTCGGCTGGGCTTCGACCCGGCCAGCGCCTCGGCCCCCTTCGTCGCGACGCTGGTGGACGTGACGGGCCTCGTCATCTACTTCAGCGTCGCCACCGTGCTCCTCACGGGGACGCTGCTGTAGCGGGGGCCCGCACTTCGCTCGGCTGCGCCTCGCTGCGCGGCCGCTGCGCGTCCTTGCTCTAGGTTCCCCGGCTCCTTTGCGGCGGCGGAGCCCTGCGGCGTGGCCTATCCTGCGCGGCTCCGGAGGAACGAGTGGCCGACGAACCGGACCGCAGGCAGCGCTTCATCCGCGGCCAGTGGGACCCGAGCACGACCGAGGTGAGCGCGGCCTGGGAGCAGAAGCGCCGGCTCGCGAACGCCATGCGCCTCGTGATCGAGCGCCTCGTGGCGAGCAACGCGCCCGAGGACGAGCTGCGGCGGGCTGCCGACCAGCTCGAGCGCTACGCCGAGCACCTCCAGACCCACCCCCGCCTGCGGCACTTCCAGGGGTACGCCGAGTCCGCGAACGCGGGCGACATCGGCGCCTTCTTCGACCAGAGCCCGATGATCGGGCTCGCGAACCCCCTCGCGCCCCCGATCCGGCTCGCGAAGACGGGCGACCGCACCGCCGAGGGTCGCGTGAGCTTCGGCTCCGCCTACGAGGGCCCCCCCGGCTGCGTGCACGGCGGCTTCGTCGCCGCCGCCTTCGACGAAGTGCTCGGCTTCACGCAGTCGCTCGGCGGGAGCCCCGGCTTCACGGGAACCCTCGTCGTGCGCTATCGCGTGCCGACGCCGCTGCACACGGAGCTGCGCTTCGAGGGGCGCATCGATCGCGTCGAAGGGCGCAAGACCTTCGCCTGCGGGCAGGTCTTCGCCGGCCCTGTGCTCTGCGCCGAGTCCGAGGCGATCTTCGTCTCGGCGCGCCCCGAGCGCTTCCAGCAGCTCCTCGAGGAACGCGCGCGCTGGGAGTCACGGCGCGCGAACTTCGACCGCTAGGAGGCCGACTCAGGAGTCGGCCTCCTTGCGGAGCTCGCGCTTCAGGATCTTGCCGGTCGGGCCCTTCGGGAGCGCGTCGCGGAACTCGACGATCCGGGGGTACTTGTAGGCGGCGAGGCGCTCGCGGCAGAACCCGATCACCTCCTCGGCGCCGAGCCGGGATCCGGGCCTGCGCACGACGACCGCCTTCACCTCCTCGCCGTGGCTCGCGTGGGGGATGCCAAACACAGCCGCCTCGAGGATCTCGGGGTGCGCGTAGAGCACCTCCTCGACCTCGCGCGGGTACACGTTGAAGCCGCCGCGGATCAACATGTCCTTCTTGCGGTCCACGATGCGGAAGGAGCCGCCGGCGTCGCGCACGCCGATGTCGCCGGAGTGGAACCAGCCGCCGCGCAGGGCCTCCTTCGTGGCGTCGGGGCGGCCGAGGTAGCCCTTCATCACGTTGTGGCCGCGGATGCAGATCTCGCCCCGCTCGCCGTCGGGAACCGGGCGGTCCTCGTCGCCCTGGACGCACATCTCGACGCCCCAGACCGGATAGCCGATCGAGCCGGGATGGCGCGGGCGGCCGGGCATGTTGAAGCTCGCGATCGGAGAGGTCTCCGAGAGACCGTAGCCCTCCAGGATCTCGACGCGGTACTTCTCCTCGAAGGCGCGCATCACCTCGACCGGCATCGCCGCTCCCCCGGCCATGCACCAGCGCAGCGACGAGAGGTCGTAGGCTCGCTCCGGCGGGTGGTGGAGCAGTGCAAAGTACATCGTCGGGACGCCGGCGAAGAGCGTCACGCGGTCGCGCTCCATCACCTCGAAGGCCTGCTTCGGGCCGAAGCGCGGAAGCAGCGTCACGGTCCCTCCCGCCGCGAGCAGGGCGTTCTGGATGCAGGTCTGGCCGAAGGAGTGGAAGAGCGGAAGCGTCGCGAGCGCCACGTCGTCGGCCGTGGCCGCGACGAGCCTCGGAACCACGACGGCGCAGTTGAGCAGGAGGTTCGAGTGCGTGAGCTCGGCGCCCTTGGGCTTGCCCGTCGTGCCCGACGTGTACAGGATCACGGCGGTGTCGGTGGGGTGCGTCGGGTGCAGCGCCGGGGCAGGCTTCGCGGCCGCGAGCTCCGCGAGCGTGCCGGCGCCCGAGCCCTCGGCCCGCAGCACCGGAACTCCGGACTGCCGCGCCCCCTCGCGCGCCGGCGCCTCGAAGAGCGGATACGCGACGAGCAGCTTCGCCCCCGAGTCCTCGAGGAAATACTGGACCTCGGGCGCCGACGAGAGCACGTTCAGCGGCACGACCGTACAGCCCGCGTAGAGCGTCCCGAAGTACGCGATCGTGAACTCGGGGACGTTCGGGATCATCAGCGCGACGCGATCGCCCGGCGCGAGACCGCGCTCGCGCAGGCTCGTCGCGACGCCTCGCGCCGCACGGTCGAGCTCGCGGTAGCGGAGCGTCCGGTCGTGCAGGCGCACCGCCACGTGCTCGGGGCGAGCCTCGCAGCTCGTCTGCAGGATCGTTCCGAGGTTCAAGAACATCCGCGTCCCAAGGCCTCGACGGGTGTCCCGGCGAGGAGCGTCGCCAGCACCAGCTCGCCCGCGAGACGGACCCCGCGCGGGCGCATCAGCGTCTGGCGCAGGTCGAGGTAGAAGTCGCTCTCGCGGCCGCTCGCGAGCACCATGCGCTCGCGCCGGAACGAGACGTCGAGGATCAGCTCGAGGAGCTCGCGGCGGCGCTCGCTCGTCCCCGCGCCCCGGCCGCCCGGTCCGCCCGGTCCGCCCGAGTGCGCCACGCCGTCCTGCTTCACTGCTTGCGGATCCCGAGGGCGAACTCGGCGAGCAGTTTGCGGTGCAGCTCGCTCGTGCCCTCGCCGAACTCGAGCGCCTTGGCCTCGAGCAAGAGCCGCCCCACCTCGTACTCGCTGGAGAGTCCGTAGCCTCCGTGCACCTGGATCGCCTCGAGCGCATTTTGCGTCGCCGCCTCGCTCGCCACGAGCTTCGCGAGCGAGGACTCCATGCTCGCGCGCTCGACGCCCGCGTCCTTCATGCGCCCGAGCCGGTAGACGAGCGCACGCGCGGCCTCCGTGCGGCAGACCATGTCGGCGATCTTCTGCTGGATCATCTGGAACTCGCCGATCTTCTGGCCGAAGGCCTCGCGCTCGGTCGCATGGGCGACCGCGAGCTCGAGGCAGCGCTGCGCCTGGCCCACGCAGCGCGCGGCCACCGAGTAGCGCCCCATGTCGAGGGCGCTCCCGAGCACCGGGAAGCCCCCGCCGACGGGTCCCACGAGGTTCTCCTCGGGGACGAAGACGCCCTCGAAGTGCACCTCGGCCAGCTTGTCGCGCTTGAGCGTGCGCATCGGGAACTCGCCGATCCGGATTCCCTCGCTCCGAGGGTCGACGAGCAGCGCCGTCACGCCCCGATGCTGGCGCGCGCGGTCGACCGTCGCCACCACGAAGAAGAGGCCCGCGTGGGCCGCGTGCGAGATGAAGACCTTGGTTCCGGTGAGCCGGAAGCCGCCGGGCGCCTCCTCGATCCGGGTGTGCATGTTCGCGAGATCCGTCCCGCCGCCCGGCTCGGTGAGGCAGGCGGAGCACAGGACGTCGCCGCGCGCGATCGCCGGGAGCCAGCGCTCCCGCTGCGCCTGCGTCCCGTGACGCAGCAGCGTGCCCGCGACGAGCGAGTTCGCGACCGAGACGACGGAGGCCACGACCCAGTCGACGCGTGCGAGCTCCTCGCAGATCACGCCGTAGGTCAGGACGTCGGTGAACGAGCCCCCGTACTCCTCGGGGATCATCGGCGCGATGTAGCCGAGGGGCACGAGCTTCGCGATCAGCTCCAGCGGGTAGCGCTCCTCCCGCTCGTAGCGCTCGACGAAGGGCAGGATCTCCTTCTCGGCGAAGTCGCGCAGCGTGCGGCGCACGAGGCGCTGCTCGGGGCTGAGATCGAAGTCCGCCATGCGTTCCCAGGCCGCTCCACCGCTCATTGGTAGATCCTACTGTTCCCCGCCGAAGCGGGTAGGAGCAAGACCCCCTTTCAAACCGTGCGTGCGGGTTTCCCGCACACGGCTTACCGACGGTCTCAGAGGGGCGGCTTGCGCGGGG
>Ga0214473_10010547_pt1 | contig 10865 bp, 9 predicted proteins | sample RVTome_7_FD_203509 | JGI IMG/M metagenome (GOLD analysis project Ga0214473, IMG submission 203509) | Soil microbial communities from uranium-contaminated site in the Upper Colorado River Basin, Wyoming, United States - RVT98D197 | ecosystem: Environmental > Terrestrial > Soil > Contaminated >... | reverse complement strand
GCATACGGATTTCATTTTTCCGGTATTTGCAGAAGAATGGGGCTTTGCAGGCAGCATTGTTTTGTTCATTATGTATCTCTTCATTATTCTGAGAGGGTTTGATACTGCAAGAAGGGCGCGGGACCTGACAGGGAGTTTTCTTGCCATGGGCGTAACATTTATGTTCTCTTTTTACTTTATTATTAATATCGGGATGACGCTCGGCATGGTGCCTGTTGTAGGCGTTCCCTTGCCTTTTATCAGTTACGGCGGCACGGCGCTTCTTTCAAATTTCATTGCATTGGGCATTTTAACGAATGTGAGGATGCGAAGATTTTCATTGTTTTATTAGTTCCGAAGGTATGCCTGAAAATAAAGTTTTGTGCAAATATTTTCTTACAAAATCTCTAACAATATCGTATAATTGTTTACTAAGAATCTAAAGGATGGAATAAAAATGTTAGTTAAGCTTATTGAGTACATAGGGACAGTTGCAAGAAAACCTATTGAGGAAATAGGACGCATTATAATGCTTTTTTATTCCATCTTAAAATTGTTTGTAAGGCCGCCGTTTGAAATAAAACATACCCTCAAGCAAATGCTGGAGATAGGCGTTAAATCACTGCCGGTTGTTTTGATAACAGCGGTGTTTACCGGCATGGTTCTTGCGCTTCAGAGTTACACCGGGTTCAAGCGGTTTGGCGCAGAGGGGCTTGTGGGCTCTGTTGTGGCGCTTTCAATGACAAGAGAACTGGGCCCGGTGCTTACAGCGCTTATAGTTGCCGGCCGTGCCGGAGCTGCTATGGCTGCTGAACTGGGTACAATGAGGGTTACAGAGCAGATTGACGCATTAGAGACTCTTGCTACAAATCCAATAAAATATCTTATTATTCCGAGAGTTCTCTCGGGTTTGATTATGCTTCCCGCTCTTGTAATAGTATCCGATATAGTTGGGATATTGGGCGGGTATTTTGTTACTGTAATAATTCTTAAAGCAAATGTCACAACATATATGAGGATGACATGGGATTATCTGGAAACGCAGGATATATATAACGGACTTATAAAGGCATGCTTCTTTGGCGCTGCCCTTTCACTCGTAAGCTGTTATAGGGGTTTCTATACCGAAGGCGGCGCTGAAGGTGTTGGAAAGGCAACAACCGGCGCTGTGGTTCTTTCGTTCATGACGATTCTTATCTCAGACTATTTTTTATCAGCATGGTTATTTGAATAAGAATAACTCAAAACTCAAATGTCAAAAGTCAAAACCACAGCTCAAAGCTAAAAAGTTTTAAGGTTGTAGTTTTGAGCTTTGAACTTTGAGCTATTAAAATTATGATAGATATTATAGATATTCATAAATCTTTTGGTAAAAATTATGTGTTAAGGGGTGTAAACCTGAAGATAAATAAGGGAGAAAGCATTGTTGTCATAGGAGGCAGCGGTTCGGGCAAGAGCGTTATACTGAAACACATAATAGGGCTTCTAAAGCCGGATAAAGGCACAGTGATGGTAGATAATAGTGATATATCAAAACTTGGAGAGGAAGAATTAAATGAGGTTAGAAAGAGATTCGGCATGCTTTTCCAGTCAGCAGCGCTGTTTGATTCTATGAGTGTGTGGGAAAACGTTGGGTTTGGATTAAGGCAGCATACCCATTTACATGATGAAGAGATAAAAGAGATTGCAATTAAAAAACTCAAGATGGTAGGACTTGTTAATGTGGAGAATCTTATGCCGTCAGAACTATCGGGCGGCATGCGTAAAAGGGTTGGGCTTGCAAGGGCTATAGCTATGGAGCCCGAAATACTTCTTTATGATGAACCCACTACAGGACTTGACCCGATAATGGCTGATGCCATTAATGACCTCATAATAAATATGAGGGTAACATTGAATATTACGTCAGTCGCTATTACACATGACATGAAGAGCGCATATAAAATTGCAGATAGAATAGCGATGCTTTATAATGGTGTTATTGTTGGCGTAGGAACTCCTGATGAGGTTAGGAATACATCAGATCCGGTTATAAGACAGTTTATTACAGGGAGTGCATTGGGTCCTATAAAAGTCGAGGTGAGATAAGATATGAAAACTGAACTTAAGGTAGGGCTTTTCGCCATAATTGTAATACTCATTTTATCTTATATGACTTTTAAGGTGGGCGGTCTGGGTATTACCTTGAAGAAAGGATACAGGCTTTATGTTGTTTTTGATGACATAAGCGGGCTTGATATAAAATCAAGAGTTAAGATAGCAGGTGTTGATGCCGGAATAGTTGAAAAGATTGCGCTTAAAAATGGCAAGGCAGAACTTACACTCTTAATGGAGCCGGATGTAAAAATATACGAAGATGCAGAGGCGTCACTAAAAGTGGCAGGTTTTTTAGGGGATAAAAATCTTGTACTCTGGTCAGGAACCTCTGCACACGCGCTTCTTCAGGAGGGAGACAGCATAAAAAAAACAAAACCTGCTCTTGATATTGATCAACTTGCAAACGAGCTTACATCAGCAGCTACTTATATAAGCGATTTAGCGGAGACTATTGAGAGCATATTTGGAGAGTCTGAAAAGAAATCGCTAAAAGAAGCCATTCATAATCTCAAGGAAATAACAGAGAATCTTAATGAGATAGTAAAAGAAGATAGAGAACCTCTGCGCAATATTCTTGCCCGGCTTGAAAAGCTCTCGAACTCACTTGGCGACAAGGGACCAAAGCTTGTAGACGACTTGAGCAGAGTGGCAAATGATCTGAAGGAAGTAATAGAAGAGAACAGGTATGCATTTAAAGATAGTATGGAGAATATTAAGGAAGTCTCAAAATCAGCCAGCAATATTGCTCAAAAAATAGATAAAGGCGAGGGGACAATAGGTAAGCTTTTGAAAGAGGATAACCTTTATAATTCCTTTAATAAAGTGGCAGAGGGGGCGGGTAAAACATTTGACACCGTTGAAAGAATGAAAACATTTATGGAGTTCCGCTCGGAATATCTGACTAAGGAAGGTAACTGGAAGGGATATTTTAATCTGACCCTTCAGCCCCGTAGTGATAAATATTATATACTCGGACTCGTGACCGACCCTATGGGCTCAGTTGAAATTACAGATACCGTGACCGATGGCGTAAAAACCACAAAAGAAGAGACGAAAAGAAAAATTAAATTTACAGCCCAGTTTGCAAAACGCTTTGAAGATTATGTCCTCAGGATAGGAATGATAGAAAACACCTTTGGTCTCGGGGCAGATTATTTCTTGGCTAATGATAAAGCTAAAGTTAGCTTTAACGCATGGGATTTCAGTGCAGAGGAGGCAAAGGCTGAAAAAGCCCATGTGAAAGTAGGTTTCGACTATAGAATTTTTAAGCACATTTTTATCAGCGGCGGTATTGATAATCTCCTGAATGGCAGCCGCAGGGGAATATATGTCGGCGGCGGGTTAGAATTTGAGGATGAAGATTTCAAATATATTTTCGGGGTGGCGCCAAAACTTACAAAATAATAATTTGATATTCAACCGTTAAATTTTTATCGTTATATTCAAGATTAGCTTCTTACTACAAGAAATTCATCGTTTTACCCGTTTTTAATTGTATTAATTTATAAGTTTTCTACATCTGTTTTAGATTTTGAAGGTAAATTTAAAAAATAAATAAAAAATAAGTTATACTATTTAACTCATTTTAATTAAAGAACTATCTTAAAAAATGATGAATATTAATAAATTTTATAAGATATGGTTTTTGGCGGCGGCTATAATTATATGCGCTGTATTGAAAGCAGGAGAAACTTCCGGACAGGAGCCGACAAGCGGCATGGTTGTCAGCGCAAAAGAGGACTCCAACCCGGTACTTGCAGCAAGAGACTTTGTATTATCTTATTTTTATCCTGTAAGCGGATTAATTTCTGGGGTTAAAGAGAATCGGATAATTGTTAATCTTGGCAGTGATAAGAAATTTAAAAAGGGTGCACGGTTTTCTGTATTCAGGGAAGGCAAACCATTTTATCATCCTGTAACAAAGGAACCCATCGGTAAATCAGAGGAATTTGTCGGAAAGATTGAGGTTGATGAAGTTGTGCATGAAGCATATTTATGCAGGGTTATCAGCGGGAGCCCGGCGGTTAACGATATAGTAAGAATTACATCTTCGCCTGTAAAAATTGCCTTTTTTCAGGATAAAAAAGCTGAATGGACGCTCTCAGATGTATTCTATAATTATTTGAAAAATTCAGGCCGGTTTGATTTTATAGAGTCCTATACAAAAACATATGACCCGGGAGAATTATCTAAGCTGGCAAAGGATGCCGGCGCTGAAGCAGCGCTTCTTCTTTCAACGCCTGTAAAAGATAAAAAAATGTTTTTGAATGTAAAACTTTTCTGGTCGGAAGATGCAGAGCAATTTGCTGAAATAGAAAAGATAGCAGAGTCAGACGTAATCAAAGAACTTACATCCGAAGATAAATATATTCCCATAATTTCTACCGAGGGACTTCCGTGGGGAAGTTATAGTATTGCAAAAGGAAGATTTATTGCAATGGGCGATGTTGATGGTAACGGTGAAAAAGAGCTGATTGTGAGCAACGGCAACACCATACGGATTTATAGTTATAAAAATGAACCTCAGGAAATATGGTCGTTGAAAGGCAGTCCCAATGAGATGCACCTTTCCATTGATGTGTTAGATGTTAACAATAACGGCAGGGCAGAAATATTTGTTACATCGCTGAAAAACAATAATATAATGAGTTCATTTGTTCTGGAATACGATCCTTCAGAGGGATATAAGAAAATACTGGATAAATCACCTTATGCCATGAGGGTTGCCGGTAACGTTTTACTCATGCAGGCATTTACGGCATATAAAACCTTTACAGGACCTGTATATAAGGGAATATGGAAAGACGGACGTTATCAACAAGACATGCCCTTTAAACTTCCCGACGGAATAGATATCTATGGGTTTACTTACGTTGACTGGCAAAACAGCGGACGTCCGTACCTGCTTGCCTTTGACGATAATGGTTATTTAAACCTTTATAGCGATAGTAAACTGGCGTGGAGGAGTAAAAACTCCTACGGCAGGGCCGACATTGCATTGGAAAAAAAGACTTATTCTTTGGTTAATCCTGAAGAGAAAAGGTTTATTAAGGGGCGTCTTATAACAGTTAAAACAGAACGGGGACAGGAAGTTATAGTAATAAAAAAGATTCCTTATTTGTCCAATGTGCCCGGCATGGGGTATGAGAAAGCCGAGGCTTACTCTCTCTGGTGGGATGGTGCAATGATGGATGAAACATTTATTCTGGGCGGGATCAGGGGTACGGTAACAGATTATCTGGTAGAGGGAGATAATTTGTTAATCATTGCCATACCAAATTTGTTTATGTCTTTGACAAAGACACTTTCGGGAGATTTCGCAAAAGAGAGCATACTATATTATTATAATCTTAGTCAATGACTCGTAGAGAGGGAAATGAAGCTGTAACTTTTAAGAATTGTTTAAGAGTTATAGCATTGTTAGTTATAAATTAAAAAGGCTCTTGCAAAAGTCTCAAAAATTGTCACCCTGAACGGAGTGAAGGGTCTCGTATTTCATTAATAACATGAGATTCTTCGTTTCACTCAGAATGACAGAGTTGGTTGTTTTCATACTTTTGGAAGAGCCTCTAAAGATTGGAGATTTTTAAAAAAACAAATGACTTTCAATTTTAAAATTTTAAATCGACAATTTACAATTTCAAATTGGAACGGAGTTCCATATGAATATTAAACACGTGGCAATAATCATGGATGGAAACGGCCGGTGGGCTGAACTCAGGGGTCTTTCGAGGATTGAAGGGCATAGGGAAGGCGTCAAAAGAGTAGGAGATATTATTAACGCCTCTATTGGCTTAGACCTTAAAGCCCTTACCCTTTATGTCTTTTCAATGGAGAACTGGCAGAGACCAAAAAACGAGGTAAATGCCCTTATGAGCCTTCTGATTTTATATCTTAAAAATGAAATGAAAAAACTTGCGAAGGACAATATAGTATTCAGAGTCATTGGGAATATAGAGAAACTCCCGCAGAACATTCAAACATTGCTAAAGGACTTTGAATTGTTAACCAGAGGGAATACAGGGCTTTCACTTACAGCGGCAATTAGCTATGGCGGCAGGGAGGAAATACTAAGAGCGGTTAAGCGTATGATGAAAGACGGCTTAACGCCTGAAGAAATTAACGAAAATACTTTTGAAAATTATCTATATACAAAAGGACTCCCGGCCCCTGATTTAATAATACGCACAAGCGGAGAAATGAGACTCAGCAACTTTTTGCTCTGGCAGTCTGCATACTCCGAATTGTATTTTACAGAAACAATGTGGCCCGATTTCACAAAAGATGAGTTTATAGCCGCTATCGGAGAATATGAGAGAAGAGAGAGAAGGTTTGGCGCCTTGCCGAAAATCTGCAGCTCTAAGTAATTAAGTGAAAGATTTAATGGGAGAGAGAGTCTTGGGTTTAAAAAGGCTTATTGTAGCAGCAATAATTCTGCCTGGTTTAATTGCTTATATTTATTTTTTGCCGCCGCCTTACTTCTTAGCGTTGCTTGTTGGTATTAGTGTGCTTGCGATGAGCGAGTTCTATATTATGTATAAGGTGCCTCTGAAGCTTTATTTGCCGGGTATCTTAGTCGGCGGCATATTGTTTTATATGTCCTGTGTTCACCGGGCATATTTTCTTGACGGTATTTTTATCGGCTTATTTCTTTTATTATTGATAAGGCTCTTAACCATCAGAACCCCGTCAGGAAGCATGTCAGAGATTGGTCCTCTGGGCGTTGGATTTTTTTATATATCCGGTTTTTTGAGCTTTCAATGGTTTCTGAGGGATGATGTTCTTGGCGCAAGGCATATATTTTTTCTTTATGGTTCAGTCTGGATTGCAGACAGCGCAGCTTACTATATCGGCACATTTTTGGGAAAGAATAAATTATATCCTGCAATAAGCCCTAATAAGACCGTTGAAGGCGCTTTTGGGAGCGTCCTCGGGGGTACAGCAGGGGCTGTAATTATGAAAATCATCTTTAATGTAAATGATATTGCAATTATGAAGGCAATTTTAATGGGCGCTGTTCTGGGGATAGCAGCATTAACAGGTGATTTAATTGAATCTATGTTTAAACGCGATGCTGGTGTGAAAGATTCAAGCAATCTTATTCCAGGGCATGGCGGTTTACTTGATAAAATTGACAGTGTTCTTATTGCAGGGCCAATTCTGTATCTTTTTTTGAGGTATTCGTGAAGAAGATTTCCATATTAGGCTCTACCGGTTCTATAGGCAGGACGACCCTTGAAGTCGTAAGGCGTTTTCCCGGCAGATTTAAGGTTATCGGTATTGCTGCAAAAAATAACATCCATTTACTGGAATCCCAGATAAATACCTTTAATCCTGAAGTCGTTGCTGTCTCTGATGAGTCTGCTGCCGGAGAACTAAAGAAGAAAAATCTTCCCGTAGAGATTCTGACAGGTGAAAAAGGGCTTATAGAAGTAGCGACCCTCGGGCATGCGGATATGGTAGTTTCTGCAATAGTCGGCTCTGCCGGCCTCATGCCTACGTTTGCTGCTGTAAGCGCCGGGAAAAACATAGCGCTTGCTTCTAAGGAATCCCTTGTAATGGCAGGCTCGGTTATCATGTCCGAGGCTTCAAAAAAAGGGGTATCAATAATACCGGTTGATAGTGAACACAGTGCAATCTTTCAGTGTCTTGCTGGCAGGGGGAAAGATGAGGTTAGAAGGATTATTCTAACAGCCTCTGGAGGCCCGTTTCTTAAGAAATCAATATCAGAGCTTGAAACAGTAACCCCTGAGGCAGCTTTAAAACACCCCAACTGGCAAATGGGGAAAAAGATTACAATAGACTCGGCAACCCTTATGAATAAGGGACTGGAGGTAATTGAGGCATACTGGCTTTTTGGGGTGCCGGTTGAAAAAATTAAGGTTCTTCTTCACCCGCAGAGCATAGTGCACTCTATGGTTGAATTTATTGACGGAAGCATTATGGCGCAAATGTCGGTGCCTGATATGAAAGGCCCCATAAGTTATGCGCTTTCTTATCCTGATAGATTTGAAGATGTGCTTCCCTCTCTTGATTTTTCCAGGGTGAAAGAACTTACCTTTGAAGAGCCTGATTTTGTTAAATACCGCTGCCTCTCTTTAACGTATGCTGCGCTGAAAACAGGCGGAACAATGCCTTCAGTGCTGAATGCAGCAAATGAAGTTGCGGTGGATGCATTCTTAAACAGAAGAATTCTTTTTACAGAAATTCCGGATATAGTTTTTAATACAATGGCTCAGCATGAGGTCTCAGAGTGTAATACCATTGAAAGTATTATTGATGCGTCAAACTGGGCAAGAGGAGAGGCAGAACATCTTGTTGAGTCAGTGGGTAAACAAGAAAAGGGGACAAGGGGTCAAGGGGCTAAATTAAAGATTAAAAATCAAAATGCAAAATGACAAACCAAAATTCAAAGATAAAGGTAAAAGGTCATTTTTACATTTTAATCTGTCATTTTAACTTTTTATCTTTTATTTTTGATTTTAATTTTCACTCGAACCCTTTTTAATAACTTTTTGGAAGAAGAACCCAAAATAAGAGAAGAAAAAATAATAGGAAAGAGGGGATTAGATTAGTATATGACAACTTTTTTGGCAGCTGTATTTCTTTTCGGGCTATTGATTTTTTTTCACGAGCTTGGACATTTTCTTTTAGCTAAACTCGTAGGCGTAAAAGTATTAAAGTTCTCATTTGGACTCGGTCCCAGACTTATAGGTAAAAAAATCGGAGAAACCGACTACATGATTTCGGCAATCCCGATTGGAGGCTATGTAAAACCGCTTGGCGAGGAGATAGGAGAAGAGATTAAAGAAGAGGACAAGCCAAGGGCATTTAACTACCAGCCTGTATGGAAAAGGGCAGCGATTGTCCTTGCAGGGCCGGTTTTCAATTTCATATTAGCTTATCTTATTTTTGTTATCTTTCTCGGGGTAAAGCTTCCTGTGGCGATACCCAATTTAAACAGCATGACAACCACCATTGAAGGTGTTGCAGAGGGCTCTCCGGCTGCGAAAGCAGGACTGAAGGAAGGTGATACCATTGTCTCAATTGATGGTACGTTTGTGCATGATTGGAATGAGATGGCTGAGATTTTTTCAAAAAATCCTGAAAAAGAACTCAGCCTTAAGATAAAAAGAAATAATGAACTGATTGATATCAAAGTAACTCCTGAACCAACAAAGATTAAGGATGAAAAAGGTGAAGAAATTGTAGTCGGAAGAATAGGGATTTCCAAGAAATTAGATTTTAAAATAGTGCAAAGCAAGGGGATTATGTATGCGCCTTTAAAGGGGATGGAGGCAGTTTATGATTGGAGTGTCCTCACTCTGAAAGTTGTGGGAAAGCTGTTAACCGGCGGTGTTGCAGCAAAGCAGATAGGCGGACCTATATTGATTATAGATTCTGCTGCAAAGGCTGCTTCCGCTGGAGTTTTTACCTACTTTAATTTTATTGCTATAATAAGTATTAACCTTGCGATTTTCAACCTTTTCCCCGTCCCTGTCCTTGACGGAGGTCATTTGATGTTTTTATCCATTGAGGCGGTAAGGGGCAGGGCTTTGAGTGATAAAATGATGAATGCCGTGACCAAAGCTGGTATGGCGTTATTGATATTATTAATAGCGTTTGTTTTTTATAATGATATTGTAAGAGTCATTGTTCCATTAATACATGGAAAATAATTAAAATCCGTGGCAACTACAAGACCAGCAGCCATAAAAAAGCAGACATCATCAGGGGGGGTTATATTCCGCAATTCAAGAAAAAGCATTGAGGTTGCGCTCATAGCTGTAAAAAATAAGACAGTATGGTGTCTGCCAAAAGGCGCTATTGACAAAAACGAGGATTTTCAGACAGCTGCTGTAAGAGAGGTGAGGGAGGAAACAGGGCTGTCAGGAGAGGTTATTGGTGAAATAGGAAAGATTTCTTATTGGTATTTTAGTAAGGATGAAAATGTGAAATTCAATAAGACTGTTTATTTTTATCTTATGGAATATAAGAGCGGAAGCACTGACACTCATGACCAGGAAGTAGATGACGCCCAATGGTTTCCAATTGAAGAGGCAATAGGTAAGCTGGCTTATAAAGGGGAGAAGGAAATTTTGCAAAAGGCAAGGCAAATGATAGAAACAAAATTCAAAATGTAAAAATGAAAATGCAAAATTAAAAACTTTTAATTTTAAAAAATTTTCCATAATTTTGATTTTGGATATTTGATATTTGATTTTCATCGTGAGGTTATTTTTTAATGAACATTGCACAAAAACTAATCTCTTCTCATCTCGTTTCGGGCAGTATGGTTGCCGGTAAAGAGATTTCTATATCCATAGACCAGACGCTTACTCAGGATGCAACCGGCACTATGGCATATCTTGAGTTTGAAGCAATCGGCATACCAAAAGTAAAAACAAAGCTGTCAGTAAGTTATGTTGACCATAATACTTTACAGACAGGCTTTGAAAGTGCCGATGACCACAGATTCCTTCAAACAATTGCGAGTAAATACGGAATTTATTTTTCAAAACCCGGCAATGGCATCTGCCACCAGGTACATCTTGAGAGGTTTGCAAAACCAGGTCAGACACTTCTTGGCTCTGACAGCCATACCCCCAATGCAGGCGCTGTGGGTATGCTTGCCATAGGCGCAGGCGGACTCAGCGTTGCAATGGCAATGGCAGGAGAGCCGTTCTGGATGGAGATGCCAAAAATTCTTCGTGTAAATCTTACGGGAAATTGTCAGAAGGGCGTAGGCGCAAAAGATATAATACTTGAGATCTTGCGACGTCTAACTG
>Ga0214473_10010546_pt1 | contig 10866 bp, 5 predicted proteins | sample RVTome_7_FD_203509 | JGI IMG/M metagenome (GOLD analysis project Ga0214473, IMG submission 203509) | Soil microbial communities from uranium-contaminated site in the Upper Colorado River Basin, Wyoming, United States - RVT98D197 | ecosystem: Environmental > Terrestrial > Soil > Contaminated >... | reverse complement strand
AGGCCATCGAACAGATCGACATCGGCGGCCCGAGCATGCTGCGGTCGGCGGCCAAGAACCACGCCGCCGTGCTGCCGCTCGTGGACCCCGCCGACTACGACCGCGTGCTGGCGGCTCTCGATGCGGGGGCGGTTTCGGAGGCCCTGCGGCGCGAGCTGGCCGCGAAGGTCTTCGCGCACACCGGCGCGTACGACGGCGCGATCGCGGCGTACCTGGGTCGCGAGGACGGGGACGGACTGCCGGCCCACCTGCCCCTCGGACTGACGCGGCACATGACGCTCCGGTACGGAGAGAACCCGTATCAGCGCGCGGCGTTGTACGTCGCCGACGAGCCCGGGATGCGGGATCTGCGGCAGCTCCACGGGAAGGAGCTGTCGTTCAACAACCTGCTCGACATCGAGGGCGCGCTCCTGGCCGTCGAGGCGTGGACGACGCGACCGGCCTGCGCCATCATCAAGCACACGACACCGTGCGGCATCGCACTTGGCGCGACACTCACCGAAGCATATCGCCGCGCGCTCGCCACGGACCCCACCTCGGCCTTCGGCTCGGTGGTGGCGTACAACGGAGCGGTGGACGCCGCGACGGCGGAGGCCATGCACGACCTCTTCGTCGAGGTGATCGTGGCGCCCGAGGTCGCCCCGGACGCGCTCGCGGTGTTCCAGCGGAAGAAGAACCTCCGCGTGGTCACGCTGCCGCCTGCGGCGGCAGGACCCGCGCTCGACCTCAAGCGGGTGCGCGGCGGTCTGCTGGCCCAGGACCGGTTCCGGCACTGCGCGGACGACGCCGGCTGGACCGTGCCGACTGCCCGGAGCCCGACGGACGACGAGTGGCGCGACCTCCGGTTCGCGTGGGCCGCCGTAGCGAGCGTGAAATCGAACGCGATCCTGCTCGCGCGGGACGAGGCCGCGATCGGCATCGGCGCGGGGCAGATGAGCCGGGTGGACGCCTCGTTCCTGGCCGTCCACAAGGCGCGGGCCGCCGGCCATGCCACGACCGGCGCGGTCCTGGCGTCGGACGCCTTCTTCCCGTTCCCCGACGGCGTCGAGGAAGCCGCCGCGGCGGGGGTCCGCGCCATCATCCAGCCCGGCGGGTCCGTGCGCGACCAGGACGTGATCGCGGCCGCGAACACCCACGAGATCGCCATGGTGCTGACCGGGCGCCGCCAGTTCCGGCACTGAGCCCAGACGGAGAGTCATGAACGACACGATGACGGAGCGGCCGCCGTACGGCCTCGCCACTCTCGCCACCGCCGCGGTGCTGGCGATCTACGCGCTGACGGTCGCGCCCACGACGCAGTTCTGGGACACGTCCGAGTACATCGCGGCCGCCAAGACCCTGGGCATCCCGCATCCGCCCGGCAACCCGCTGTTCGTGGTGCTGGCGAACGTGTGGGGGCAGCTGCTGCCGCTCCAGCACTATGCGCTGCGGATCAACCTGTTCGCCGCGGTGACCAGCGCGCTGGCGTCCGGGTTCCTGTTCCTCGTCGCCGAGCGGTGGCTCCAGCCGGTGATTCCGCACGCCCGCGCCCGCGCCGCGGCCGCCTTTGCCGGCATCCTGGTGGGCGCCACGGCGTTCACCGTCTGGAACCAGTCGGTGGTGAACGAGAAGGTCTACACGGTGAGCCTGTTGTCCATCGCGCTCATCCTCTGGCTCGGCGTCCACTGGGCGGACGCCGAGCGAGGCTGGCCGCGCGACCGGCTGCTCCTGCTGATCGGCTACGTTCTGGTGCTCACGTCCACCAATCACATGATGGGCGTCCTCGGCGCGGCCGCCGTGGCCGTGTATGTCGTGGTGACGGACTGGCGTGAGGCCGTCCGTCCCTGGGTCGTGCTGTTCGGGCTGCTCATCGCGATGGCCGTGTTCGGCGCGTGGGGCCCGATTGTGAACGGCCCGATGACGGCGCGCGTCCTCGTGCTCATGGTGCTCGCCACGGCCGTGGGCTACGTGGCGTGGCGGGAGCCCGACGCGTTCCGGTCGCCCACGCTCTATCTGGCGATCGGCGCCGTGCTCGTCGGCATCTCACTCAACTACGTGTTCCTGCCGATGCGGGCGGCGCAGTTCCCGCCCATCAACGAAGGCGAGCCGACGACCTGGAAGGCGCTCTGGGCCGTGCTGTCGCGCGAGCAATACCAGAAACCGCCGGTCAGCCAGCGCATGGCCGACTTCCCGTCGCAGATCGCCAACTATCTCCAGTACTTCGGCTGGCAGTTCGGCCGGGACCTCTCCGCGGACGTGCGGCGGGTGCTGACGGCCCTGTTCGCGTTGATCGGGCTCTCGGGCGCCGTCGTGCAGTGGCGCCGCGACCGCCGCGCCGCGGGCGCCATGACGGCCATGATGGTTACGCTCACGGTCGTGCTCATCTTCTATCTCAACTTCCGCTACGGGTTCTCGATCCGCCCGCAGGAGACGCTCGACCGCGAGGTCCGCGAGCGGGATTACTTCTTCGTGGTGTCATTCCAGCTGTGGGGCGTGTGGGTGGCCCTCGGCCTGGGCGGACTGTGGGCCTGGCTGGAGGGGAAAGTCCGCGCGCGGGGTGGCCTGGGGAGCGCGTGGCTGGCCACGGCGCCGGTGCTGCTGGTGGCACTGGTGCCGCTCGCCACCAACCGGCTCTCCGCGTCCCGCGCCGGCGAGACGCTGGCCCGCGACTTCGCCGTGGACATGCTGCAGTCGGTCGAGCCGTACGCGATCCTCATCACCGCGGGCGACAACGATCTGTTCCCGCTCTGGTACGCGCAGGAGGTCGAGGGCGTCCGGCAGGACGTCACGGTCCTCAACCAGTCGCTGATGAACACCGACTGGCACATCCGGCAGATCCTGCGACGGCCGCACGTGCCGTTCGACATCGAGAACGCGGCGGCGCCGTACAAGGACATGGACCCGCCGATGCCGGATACCCCGGTGCTGAACCTGTCGCTCGCGGGCGTCGATTCCCTGCCCCTCGTGTTCCCGATCGAGCAGCGCAGCGCGCTGCGTGTGGGCGAGGTGAGCGCCACGCTCGAGCCCGGCATGTACGACCGCGCCACGCTCGTGACGCTGCAGGCCATCCGCGACAATCTCGGCATCCGGCCGATCTACTACGCGCGGACCACCGGTGGTTCCCCCGAGCAGATCGGCCTCACGGATTTCATGCTGACGCAGGGATTCGTCCGACGGCTCATGCCGAGTCGCATCGAGCCCAGCGACACCGTGCAGTTCATTCGCGGCCTCGGCTGGCTGGACCTGCGGCGCACGGAGGCGCTGCTGTTCGACGTGTACCATCCCGAGAGCGCCGCCCGCCACCGGCCGCGCGGCTGGGTGGATCAGCCCTCGGCCAACATCCTGTCGCTGTACTACATCACATACGGCGTGCACGGAGAAGTGGTGCGCGCCATGGCGGACAGCATCCGCACCCCGGAGAGCACGCGCCTGGGCGTCCTGGCGGACACCCTGGCGGCGCGGATGCTGGCCAGCCTGAACCCGTCGGGGTCGTAAGGGGTCACCACCGGTCCCCCCGGCGCACCGATCCGTAGGGGCGACCCGCTGGGTCGCCCCGGTCCGGCAACCCGACGCCATCCCCCGGTTCGCCGTGGTCCGGATTCGTCACCACACCCCGCACATCCGCCCCACGGCATAGACGTGTCTGTAGGGGCGACCCGCTGGGTCGCCCCGGGGACCAGCGGATCGACACCATCCCCCGGCATGAGCCGGATGTGTCGCGATTCAGGCACATTGGCCGCGCCCGGGGGCGACCCAGCGGGTCGCCCCGACGGGTTCGATTGCGGGCCGGTGCCTTCGGGAACGGATTCGGATTCGCCGCAATGCCGGCGGATCGACCCCTGCCCGGGGGCGACCCAGCGGGTCGCCCCTACGGGTTCGATTGCGGGCGGTGCCTTCGGGAACGGATTCGGATTCGCCGCAATGCCGGCGGATCGACCCCTGCCCGGGGGCGACCCAGCGGGTCGCCCCTACGGGTTCGATTGGGGCGGGTGCCATCGGGACGGATTCGTCGCGATGTACTGGCGAATGCGGTCCAGGGAGGCGAGGTCACGGATAACGTGCTCGTAGTACCCGCGCTGCCACACCTCCCCATGCGGCGTTCGCCGGACCGCGTTGATCCGCTTGGTGACCGCCGCCTTGAACTGACCGACGATCGCGCCGAGGGATCCCGGGGCGCTGCCTGACGTTCCGCCGAGAGCGGCCCGACGGGTGAGACCCACGCGATCGTTGGTAGTCACCAGGATCCCATGGAGATGGTCTGGCATGACTACGAACGCATCCAGCCTGACCTGCGGGCGGAGCAGTGGCGTGCTCGCCCATTCCTCCACCACGATCCGCCCCAAGGGACTCAATTGCACCACGCCCCGTGCGATGTCGCCGAACAGCGGTGCCCGATCACGCGTGCAGGTCGTGACGAAATACGTGCCTGGTCGCGCATAGTCGAAGCCCCGCAGGCGCACCGAGCGCCGATGATGCACCCGCGGGTCGAACCGCACGGCATGGCTCCTCCGGTGAGATCCCACATTAAGGGGACGTCGGCGGCTAGCGTGAACCTGATTGTCGCCGGAATACGCAAAACGACGCCTGGAACAGGGGCGCACCGGTAGGGGCGACCCGCTGGGTCGCCCCCCCCGGACCGGGCGTCAATGGCCCCAATCCGCACCCAATTGGGCGACCCAGCGGGTCGCCCCTACGAATCCCGTTGATGGCGTGGTTCCGGGACGCGGATAACAACGGGTCGACGGGATCACCCAACACGTGGGGGCGCCGGTTGGGGAAACCTGACGACCCACCGTGGGCACACGCGCCGGTCAGCGGACAGTCCCACCCCCGACGGACATCCCGACGTAGAACGACCGCTCGGCGGCAGGCTCGTAGTACCGGCCGGCCGCGGCGTTGACGGACACGGCGGCGACGTACCGCCGGTCGAAGAGGTTCTCGACACCCGCCACGGCGCTGAACGTCCACGCCCCCGGCGTGAAATCGGCGGCGGCCTCGAGGTCGGCGGCCCACCACGCATCCGCGGCCGCGGTGTTGCCGTCGTCGGCGAACATGCTGGAGGCACCGCGCACCTCGGCCTCCAGCCGCGCGAACCCGAGCCGAACCCCCGACGCCAGGCGTCCGAGATGCACCGGCACCCCGGGGATCCGGTTGCCGTCGTACCGCGCGGCGTCGGTCACGTAGTCCACGAACCGGTGATCGCTCAACGTGTACGCGCCGGCAATCCACGGGCCGGAGCGGCCCTGGTAGCGCGCGTCCAGCTCGACCCCGCGATGCCGCGCCTCGCCCGCATTCCGGAAGTACGCCCGCCCCGGATCGGACGGGATCTCGAACGCCACCAACTCGTCGCGGACGTCCGCATGGAAGACAGCGGCGCCGGCCTGAAACGCCGCGGCGGTCAGTCGCAGCCCCAGCTCCAGCTCGACCGCGTGCTGCGGCTCGAGGTCCGGGTTGAATCCACCACCACCTTCCGGCTGGTTGGCCAGCTCCGTGGTCGTGGGCGTCTCGAACGCCGTGCCGACCCGAGCCCAAGCCACGAGGGGCGGCGTCACCAGGAACGACACGCCGAGGGTGCCCGACGGCGCGCTGAGCGTGCGCGACCCCGACGCGTCGCCGTCGGCGAGCAGACGGTCCGTGACGCCGAACGTGACGGCGTCGTACCGGGCACCGGCGAGCAGCGCCACCCGATCCACCGGCGCGTACCGCAGCTGCACGAACGGCCCGATCTCGCGCACCGTCTCGAGCTGATCGCGGGTCACGGTGACCGCGTCCGGCGTGCGGTTCACGCGGTCGTCCCGCATCCGCTGGAGGTCGCCGCCCGTCACGAGCGTCGCCCGCGCGCCGTCGTCGAGGGGGATGAACGCCTCGAGACGCCCGCCGTAGGCCCAGCGGTCGAGATCGATGTACGCGAAGGGGAGCCGGTTGATGAGATCGCGCCGCGTGACGAACGCCGCCGCCTCGATCCGGCCGCCGGCGCCGATGGCGCGGTCGAACGTGAGGCCGGTCTGCGCCTGCCACACGTCCTTCCCGGCGTCCAGCTCGACGTACCGCGGGTTGGCCTGCCGCGGGTCTGCCGCCACCTCCTCGGCCGTGAGCGCGCCGGGATCCTGCGCCACAGGGTACGACGCGACATCCGCCACCCAGCCCAGGGAGCCGACCGAGCCGATGGCGCTCCGCACTCCCGCGTGCGCGCGCCAGACCTCGTACTCGCTCTGCGCGCGGTACCCCGTGGCGCGGTCATGCTGGATAGCAACGTCCACCGCTCCGGCACCCAGCGGCGCACGCACGGCGGATTCCCCGGACAGCAGGCCGTACCCACCCGCGGCAAACCGCGCGTCCGCTTCGAGCCCGGAGGGGCTGCGCCGATCGGAGCGGAGGCTCACCACCCCACCGGTGGCGTTCCCGTAGAGCGCCGACCCCGTGCCTCTCATGACCTCGATGCTGCCAACCCTGCGGAGGTTCACGAGTGTGAGCTGGCTCTGGCCGTCCGGCATCGTCTGCGGGATGCCGTCGAGCAGGATGCGGACGCCTCGAACGCCGAACGCGGCGCGCGCGCCGAACCCGCGGATGGAGAGGCTCTCGTCCCGGGACGCGTTGCCACGAGCCTGGATGACCACGCCGGGCACCGCAGTGAGCGCTGCCGACAGCGACAGGCCGAGGTCCGCCGTCGCGAGTCCGTCACCGACGGTCGCCACGGCAAACGGGACACGGGCCAAATCGGTCGACCCGCGTGTGACCGTGACCTCGATGGGCGGCAGCACGACCACTGAATCCGGCCGCGGGCGTTCCTGGGCCACCAGCGCAGGCGTGGCCCCGACCACGGCCGGCACCCACCACCAGGCGCGGATTCGCATGGTCCTAGTCGGCGTCGTGCGGCTCCCCGGCGAGCGAGACGAGGGCGGGCCGCAAGCTCGCCAGGTCGGAGACGAAGACCGCCCGGATGTCCCGCAACGCCCGGGAGTAGCCCGCGGCCCCGGCGCCGCCCACGAGCAGGACGACCTCCGGCGACAGCGCCGCCCGGACGGCCCGGAGCTCCACCGAGATCTGCGGATCGTCGGCCGGGTGGATGATCGAGAGCCCCACCACCGACGCCCGCGCCTGGCCCGCGGCCTCGGCAATGGCCGCCGCGGGCAGGTCGGCGCCGACGTAGGTGACGCGCCATCCCGCTGCGGCAGCGGTCGCGGCGGCCAGCATGGCACCGAACTCGTGGCGCTGGCCCTGCGGAGTGGCACTCAGGAACCGGGGCGCGTCGGATCGGGGCACGAACGTGGCCATGTACTCGTTGAGCGCCTCGCGGATCACGCGGCTCGCCAGGTGCTCGTGCGCCGGGGTCACCCGCCCCTGCCGCCACTCGCTGCCAACGCGGGTGAGCAGCGGGACGACGACCGCATCGAGGAACCGCGCGGCGTCGTGCTCGATCATCGCGCGCCGCAGCACGATCTCGAGCTGGCGCGCGTCCAGCGCCGCGATGGCCGCCATACCCCGGTCCACGACGTCATCCGCGGTGGCGGGCGGCGGGAACTCCGATGGCACGGTCGCCGCGGCGGCATCGTCCTCACGCACCACGGCCTCGAGCGCGTCCCGGGTCAACTCCACCAGCTGGCCCACATTGCGCCCTGCCCCGGTCGCGCGCCGCAGCAACCGCAGGTACTCGATGTCGTCGTCGGAGTAGAGGCGGCGCCCGCCGTCCGACCGGGCCGGCTTCAGGATCCCGTAGCGCTTCTCCCACGCCCGCAGCACGTCCGCGGACAGACCCGTCCGCCGGGCGACGACCTGGATGGGATGCCGCTTGTCCTTCGAGGTGTCCGCCAATGCCGACTCCAGGAGGGGGCCGCGCTGGTAGCGGCCGTCCAGGACGAAGATACAACGGGATGACGGATCGACGGGATCGACGGGATCGACGGGATCGACGGGATCGACGGGATCGACGGGATCGACGGGATCCGGAGGCGATACGGACCTTGGACCATCTCGTCCATCCCGTACGTCCCGCTTATCTCATCCGTTCATCCTGTAATCAAGCTCCTCGTCGCCCCCTCCGGCCGCTCCAGATCGAACCGCACCACCGCCAGCTCCGGTCCGTCGTGCGCCGCGCTGAGGAGCACCGTCCGTCCGATGTGGTCCATCCAGGCCCCGGTGATCCGGGCGGACTCGTGCACGTGGCCGTGAAGCCCCAGCCACGGGGTCCGCGCCTCCATGAAGCGCCGGACGGCGATGCTGCCGATGTGCACGTCGAGCGGCGCGTGGTCCACGGTGCGGCCATCCAGGGCCGCGCGGTCGAGGGCCGTGTCGTACGGGGGCACATGGAACAGGCACACCGCGCGGGTGAGGTCCTCCTGCGCGGCCAGTCCTGCCAACTCATCGGCGATGGTGAAACGCAGCTCCGCGTCCTCCCCGACTCCGGTCCGCACGCCTTCCTCGGGCGCCAGGCAGCCGGGATCCACGAAGCGGGAAACGTCGTACCGCTCCCAGTCCTTGAGGCGGAACGGGGACGGCGGGATGCAGTTGTAGCCGAGCACCGTAAACCGGTCCAGGGCCGCCTGGCGCCCGTGCAGGTAGTGCCACAGTCCCCGGGCCGCGCCCTCCAGCATGACGGGCTCGGCAACCTCGCGGGGGTCGTCGTTGCCGAGGATTGCGAAGACCTCTGGGTACGCGCTCCCTATGGAGTTCCGCGCCTGCTCGAACCCCGCCAGCAGGGCGTCCCGCAGGAAGCCGTCGCCCCGGCCGTGCGCTAGCAGATCACCGCCCAGGAACACGGCGCGCGGCTGCTCCGCGGCGATGACGCGGAACAGCGCGGCGGCACGGGCGGCGCTGCCGTGCAGGTCCGACACGAACACGCAGGGAATCACGGCCGCGTCGACGGAGGACGCCCGCGCAGCGGCAGCTCCCGGGCGGCATCCGTCACGGCGCCGATCTTGGCGGCGAAGCTCGACTGGGCCACGAGGTCCCCGTCCCCGACGAAGTGCACGTCCAGCAGCCCGCGGCTCTGGTAGCCCGTACGCAGGTAGTTCATCTCGGAGAGACAGAGGCTCCAGCCTTCGAGCCACAGCGCCAGGGCCTGCCGCTTGGCCGGGTCGTCCTCGGCGTGCACGATCAGGTCGAGATCGCTGCCGGGCCCGGCGGTGGCGTTCTTGGTGCTGCCGATCACGTAGACCGCCTTCACACCGAACCGGTCCGCATCGAGCGCGGCGGCGATCTGCTCCGCCATGCGTAACCGCCACCGCCAGTGGTCGGCGCTCGCCGGCTCTTCCGGCTGCGGCCGCCGGGCGCGCGCCACCTCCGGCCGACCGGATGGCGTCGAGATCACGCCGACCGCTTCGTCGAGCTCGGCGTTGAGCAGCACCCGCAGGACCTTGCCCGGCACCTCGCGCCCCACGTCGATCACGCGCACGGCCTCGGCGAGATGCGCCGCGTCGGGGAGCAGCTCGGCCAGGACGTTGTGGGCGCGCCGGAAGAACGCCGTGTTGAACAGGATATCCGGATCATCCGGGTAGAGCGGGAGGTAGCGGATGCCGGCCTCGACCAGGTCCTGGAAGAAGTGCGTCCCGAACGAGAGGTCCGGCACGTAGCTGCCGCGCTTGCGGGCGACCTCGACCAGCACCGCCGCGTTGTTGATCTGCGAGTACGTGACGGGGACCCCGAGGGTGATGTCGCCGCGGCTGCCCCATCGCCCGGGGCCCATCAGCACGAACTGGCGCTTGGGCAGCAGTCGATTGAGCCGCCCCACGGTCTCCCCCACTTCGCGCATCAGGACCGGGGTCGGGAGCGCGGCGTAGGCGGCGTCGTCCACGTACACGATGTGCGTGATGTCCGGCACGCGTCCGTTCGACACGTAGCGGTTGGCCGTGAAGAGGATCCGGTCCCGCGGCAGGTCACGGGGGATGGGCGCGGGCGCGGATTCGAGGCCGTACCCCTGCGGTCGGCATTGCAGCAGGAACAACAACTCGCCATCGGACGCGAACTCGACGTCCACCGCCACGCCGAGTCGTTCCTGGAACAGCGTCAGGAGCGTACGGATCTGGGCGATGAACGGCGTATCCGTGATCAGGCCCTCGAACGTGAAGGCCATGTCCGCATGCTCGAAGTCCAGCGACAGCCCCGTCGGCCGCCGGATCTGCTGGTCGCGCACCTGCACCACGAGGTGACGGATGGCGGGATAGGCGTTGCCGTGCGCTTCGAGGAGGGCCTTCACGTCGACCGTCTCGAACCGGTTGGTCGCCAGGTTGATGACGTCCACCTTGTGCGGGGAATAGCGGACGATCTCGTCGGCGGACTGGTTCACGCGCAGGCCCGGCTGTCCGGGCGCGATGAGCATGGGGTAGTCGTCGCTCAGCCGGTCCACCGCCCGCGTGCCGAGGCCCGGGACCAGGCGCATGAGCCCGTCCTCCCGCCGAATCCGGCTCGACCAGCGGTACTCGGCGTTGCTGTAGGCCACCCCGGACCAGGCCGGCAGGAAGTACGGCCCGAGCCGTTTCCCGACGACTTCCTGGATCATGATCCCCATCTCCTCGTGCACGTCGAGCAGGCCGCGCTCCGCGCGGTACTCGATGGGATCCGGCCCGAACACCGAGGCATAGACTTCGGCGATGGCGTCCTGGAGCGCCGCGATGCGCTCGCGCTTGCTGCCCTGGTTCCCGAGGAACAGGCTCTTGTACTTGCCCGAGAAGGCGGACCCCACGCGGTCCTCGAGCAGGCTCGAGCTGCGCACGATGAGCGGGCGCTCCTCGAAGTCGTCGAGGGCCGCCGCCAGGCCTTTCGTGGTCTCGGGCGGGAACTGCGCGGCCTTGAACGCCTGGATGAGATAGGGATAGTCCTGGCGGATCAGGTCGATCTCGCGGTACTTGCGGTCGTAGACATCCTGCAGGTTGTTGTGGCGCAGGAACTCGA
>Ga0214473_10010545_pt1 | contig 10867 bp, 13 predicted proteins | sample RVTome_7_FD_203509 | JGI IMG/M metagenome (GOLD analysis project Ga0214473, IMG submission 203509) | Soil microbial communities from uranium-contaminated site in the Upper Colorado River Basin, Wyoming, United States - RVT98D197 | ecosystem: Environmental > Terrestrial > Soil > Contaminated >... | reverse complement strand
GGCCTTTTCAGTCGGCGCGCTCTATCTGCCGGTTGCCGTGCTGCTGGCCGTTGCAGGCATCTCCTCGGACCTGCAGGCGGGGCAGCGCATCACGCCTCATATCGGAATCTGCCTGGGCGTGGCGGTCGCGCAAGGGGCTTTGATGCTCCTGGCCGTCCGCTTGCTCTATCCGACGGCCATCTTCTAGCCATGGCAGCATATGTCCGCGGGATTAAGTGCGATAATAAGTGAGTACGTGGGATCGCCAGGCGACAGAAAAATGGGAGAGCACGATGAATGAAGAGACCCTAAATCTCAGCATACGCAAGTTCCTCAAGGTCGTGGGCATCAGTTCGCAGCGCGAGATCGAGAAGGCCGTGGCGAAGGCGATGGACGATGGTCTCATCAAGGGCGGCGAGACTTTTCGCGCCAATATGACATTGCAGGTGGCGGGACTGAAATTGGAGGCGAAGTTCGAGGGCGAGATTAACCTCGAATAGAACCTTGCTGGCGGCACCGGGCGCTTAAACAGGCCAGGCCTTCGATCATCGCCCGCGCGGTGCCCGTCGACGTTGGATGACGGGGTCTGCCTTATAATTGCACATCGAGATCGCAGCGAGGTCGGCAGAGTCACCACATGGCTTTTTCCATAGTCCGGTATTCTCAGCAGGATCCCCACTGGAAAGAGGATGCCCTCGGCGGCGGTCCCGAGACCATCGGTCGTCTCGGCAGCGGACTCACCTGCATGGCGATGTACGCCAGTGGCTGGGGGTTGATAGAAACGCCCGCCACCCTTAATCAGAAGCTCCAGACTGCCGGCGGATTTGTCAAGCAGGCCATCGTCTGGGCCGCGATCAGCAAGCTGTATCCCCAAATCAAATCCACGGGTCTGACCGTGTGCCGCGATTCTGCCGCTCCCCTGGGAGACATCAGCAGCTCCATCGCTGCGGGTCAGCCCGTCATCGTCGAGGTCGATTTCTCGCCCGCCGAAGGCCTGCAGACGCATTGGATTCTCCTGCATGGCAATGTGGGAAACGACTATCTTATGCTCGATCCGTGGCCGTACCCGATCGAGACCGGGCAGGCGACACTGATGTCGCGCTATGGCCAGGGCGTCGCCCTGGAACGCGCCATCAAGTCCATCGCGTGGTACAGGTGCAACCTCGCAGATCCACCCAAAGGCGTGGGCCCGGTGGAGACAGACTTGTATGTCTGGCCTCTGGCCACGAACCCGGCCGGCGTGCGGCTGCATCCGCAGCCTTCGGAGGCTTCGACTGCAACGTATGCCGAGATGCCCGGTGTCCGCCTTAATGTGATCGAGAACAAGACAGCCGCGCAGGCCAAGATCGGCCGGAAGGATCAGTGGATCTTTATTCGCGATCCCAATGGGCATCAAGGATACGTGGGCGCCTGGTATGTGGAGGAAGTCCCCGCCGGCGCGCCGGCTCCCACGCCGATTGCGCCCCCCGCTTCGGAGCCCAGGCGCTTCCAGGTTGTGGTGCTTCAAAGCGTCGGCCCGCTCGGGATTGCGGTGCGCGCCGCGCCTTCGCGCGAATCAGCCAAGATCAACGTGGAGATGGCGGGAGCGCTGCTGGTTGTGACTGAACCTGCCAGCACCGGCCTTCCGAAGATCGGGGTCGAGGGGGAATGGCTGGCCATCAAGGCCACCAATAACCAGAGCGCCTATGTCGCTTCCCAGTACGTCCAGTTGAAACCATGATGCGTTCCGCGCGCGTTGCTTTATATGGCTGGGCGGCGCTCAGTCTGTTCGTCGCGGCCAGCCTGTGGCTGATCTACCTTAGGTTCGGGATGGAAGGCTTTGGCATCTTCATCCAGCAGCCCCCGCTCATCAACCTGCCGGTCACGCTCGCATCCACTGCCTTGCTGTGGTTGTCCGCTGGCATCTTGCTGTACCTGCTGCAAGCGGGCCGCATCGGCTCGTCCAATCTCCTGACAGTTTCTGGGCTTTTCGTTGTCTGCTGGGTCTACCTCAATTTCCTGAGCGAACGTTGGCGCTATGGGGATTACAGCTACTACCTGGACGCCGCCCGGAACCTGTACTTGCACCAGCCGCTGCCCGCGACGTACTTTTACCCGCCACTTTGGGCCACGCTACTGCAATACCTCGTCCCGGCGGGAGAAGACACGTTCTTCCTCGTCCTGTGGCTGCTGGATTTCGCCTCATTTGTTGCATTCTACATTCTACTGAGCAGGGTCCTGCAACGCTACGGATTCACAGCCCGCCTGGCCGCTGTTGTGACCACCGTCTTCATGCTGGCCAATGCCCCCTTGCTCCGAACGCTGGTCTACGTCCAGGTCAATTTGCACATGCTTGACCTGATCCTGCTGGCGGTGCTGTGGTATCCGAAGCGCCTCTTTTTGTCCGCTCTGATGCTGGCGCTCGCCGTGCACCTCAAAGGATCGCCAGCTATCGTGGTCCTGGCCTTCCTGCTGGAAAAGGACTGGCGCTGGCTGGGTTGGTTTGTCTTCAGTCTGATGCTTGTGACCGGCATCACCGTCCTCACCAACGGCCTGTCGCCTTTTCTCGAAGTCCTGCAGCATTGGCAAGCCCTGCAGCTCTCCAACAACACGATCTTTCATGACACATCCTTCGATTCGTTCCTGCGTTTTGCCGCCCCGCGGCTGCAGATCGACTTGTTCGGGACGCGGGTCATGATCTATGCGGCCAAGGTGTTGCTCATAGGCGCGACAGTCTTCGTGATGATCGGCGCGGCGGCGCGCCGTGCATTCGTCAGCGGCACCGGCGCGGGTGATCGTTTGTTGAATGCCATACCCCCCGTTCTGGTTGCCATGACCCTGGCAGCGCCCCTGGTTTGGGAGCATCATGGCGTCTTCGTGGCGCTTTCTTTTTTGGTCATGCTTAAGCGGCTCGAGACGCCGCACGAGTGGCTGTGGTTCGGTTTCGCCTACCTACTCGAGTTCCTGCTGCCCACTTTTGACTTCTTTCCGTGGTCGTTCGGACGGCTCGCGGCCCCGCTCATCATTTTGTGGCAGATGTGGCGAACCCTGGCGCGCGATGGGGATTCCGCTCTCTTTAGCCACCTCAATCTCTGGTTCGAACGACTGCCGATTCTTCCACGCGCGGCATAGCCGGACAAGCCGCCGCCGCAAAATTCCCTCTGCCCGCGCGGTCCTGGACGGACCGCGGGGGCGCGGTCTCCCGTGCTTGCGTATCTCGTTAGAGGCCGGTCGCTGCTGCCAATCCTAATGCTGGCCAGATGACGTGCCACACGACATCTGCCCAGAAGTGCACACCCATGGCCGCCACCAGGCCGTTCCGCATATAACGCTCCCCGGCCACCAGCCCTAGAGAGCCATTTAGCAGGAATAATTCCATCATGGCGGGGGCCGGTATCGCAGCCGGGCTGGCGACCTTCAGCAGCAACATCGCGGCCGGTATGTGGCTTGCGGAAACCGCCAGCGCCGCCAGCACGTTGCCAATCCACAACGCGGCCTTCTTTCCTCTCCAACGCCGTAGAATCAGGTCGAAGAGAAACGCCCATAACCCCATGACGAAACCCCGAAACAGGATTTCTTCTCCGATTCCGGCCGCGCCCGAGGCGATCACGGATAGGGGGAAGGCCGGGTGCGGAAATCCACTCGTGGCGTTGGCTCGGGCAAGGGCCTGATCCATGATCACCAAGATGACGCCGAAAAGCAAACCGATCACCATTGGCCACAGCAGCCAGGCTCGCCAGCCGGCCCCCGGCCGGTACATCATCGGGAGCTCCAGCCTGCGCGCGAACCAAGATCCCGCCACGGCGAGCAATCCATACACGACAAGCACTAATCCGGCGCCCATCGCCGCCAGCTGCCAGCGAGGCATGGAGCTTGTCGCCGCGGGCACTGTCTGCCCCGGGGCTGCAAGTTGCTCCAGCGGAGTCAACAGGTAAGCCACAAACGCGAGCAGCGCGTAGAAAGCCACGAAGAGACCCACTGCGATCAATTGCTTCCGGCCATCTGGGGTCATCTAGGTCTCCGGTTTCCTGATAAGCGCGGCCAGGGTGCGTTGAAAGCGCGCTTCGGTCAGGCGCCACTATTCAACGCCGCCACAAAACTCTGCACCATCTGCTCTAGGTTGATTTCCTCGGAGACGATCCGGTAGGATTCTTGTCCCATGCTTCGCAGTCGGGCCACGTCCGAAAGCGCCGTCCGCAGTGCCTGTGCCAATGCATCATGATTGTCCGGCGGAATCTGCCAGCCGTTTTGCTCTCGCACCAGATCGTCCTGCGTGCCATCCCCCTGGCCGACAATCACAGGCAGACCATGTGCCATGGCCTCCTGCACCGCCAGCCCTCCGGTTCCAGGCAAGACAAAGAGGTCGGCCTCCCGAAAATGCGAAACCAAGTCCTGGCCGTATTTGGCCCCGGCGAATTCCGCAGACGGATAGACGTGCCCTGCCAGCGCGACCAGGGCATCTCGCTCCGGGCCCTCGCCCACGATCACCAGCCGCGGCCGGGGATCGCGCAGCTCGGCGCAGGCGCGCAGCAGGGAATCCACATGCTTGCGCTTCTGCAATCTGCCCACAAAAAGAATGCTGGGGGGGGTGGTTATTGGTCGTTGTTTCAGGGACGCCGAGGCGGGAGGCGCGCTGACGGCGTTGGTCGCCACGAAGATGCTGGCACCTGGAAAGCCAAGCCCGGCATATTCGCGTGCGCCGCGCTGGCTGTACGCGATCAGCGCATCAAACTGTCGCAGAAAGCGCCGCCTGTTGGCCTGCAGCAGACCTCTCAGCGGGCCCCTTACAGGCGGCGATCCCAAGCCCCAGCCGATGACTTTGCGCCCGCGTTCATGCATCCAGCGCACCGCAGATGCCGTTGCCAGGTAGCGCGGATTGGCCTCCACGATCAGCGCCCGGGGGTCCCAGGACGCCAGCCACTTGAGCAGGCCGCGCTGCTGGCACAGGTATAGGGAGCCCCCCAGAAAGTGGATATTTTCCGCTGCCGCGTGCCGCGCGATCTTAAGCCGGCCCTCGGTGATGCCTTCGTTCGCGCGGGGCCGGCCCGCAAACACACTGAGTCCGTCGTCGCAGGCCGCGGCCAGCATATCGAAGAAGGGGGCGCGGTAGCCAGGAAGGACTCGCTGCTGCAGTCCAAGCCGCCCCCGATAGTGCATGCTCATTTTGTCGGCATGTGCGGCGCAGCCCAGGAAGGCGACTTATGAACATGCACCACCTTCCATTGCGCTCCCTGCTTGACCATCACCCGGCTTTCATTGTGGGAGACGACCTGCACGCCTTCCGGAAGCGCTGAGCTGACGAGCATGGTGTAGCTGGCAATGGCGGTGTCGCCATAGCGTTGGATCGAGAGGTTGGAAAGGTCGAAGCGCAATTGTGCCTTCTGTTTTGCGTCCGAACCAAATATCGTGCCCCGGCTGGCGTTGGACTCCATCATGAAGTCGTGGAAGGAAAGCCCGTCAATCCGGTGCGGCGTGACCCACCACTCATAGAGCGTGAGCTCCCGGGCGCTTGTTTCATGATACGCCGCAAGGTCGTTGTCCTGTATGGCCTTCAAGTGGGTGAATAGAAAATCGTGCACTTCCTGGTCCATTTCATGCCTCCAGCAGTGCGTGCAAATAGCCTTCCATCATCTTGTCGAGCCCCAGGGCCTCTTCGGCATGTACGCGCGCCGCGCGGCTGAAGCGGAGCCGGTTCCGAAGGACCTCTCCACAGGCGCCGGCAAGGCCGCCGAGATCCGGCGTCTCAAGCTTCCAAGGATCTCCGCCGTACGGCACGATCCGGCCGCACGTCTCGGGGACCAGTTCTCTCAACGCGCCGGTATCAAAGCCGACCACCGGTGTGCCGCATGCCAATGCCTCGATCACAGAGTTGGGACATGCCGGATTGAGATCAGCCGAGAAAGCCAGGTGGGCCGAGCGATTGATTTCTGGAATGCGCTCCCGCGCCACGGCGCCCGCAAAAACGATGGGAACGCGGGCGCGAGATTTCACGGCTGCCTCGTGCCGCGCGGTGATCTTGCCAACCACCATTACTTGCATGTCAAGGCTGTGTTGTTCGCTCAAGATCTCGCCCAGGCGCACGGCGTTTTCCAACCCCATGTCGTAACCGCCGCCGAGACTGCCCTCCACCACCAGAAGTCGACACCCATTCTCTGGAATCTCCCCCGCTCCGTGCGCCTGATAAACCGCCAGATCCACGCCGTTGTGCACCACACACCAGGGTAGTCCCTGTTTGCCGTACCAGTCATTCCACCAGCGGCGCGTGAACTCACTTTGATACAGGACGCCCGTGGCGATTCGCGAGCGAATCAACGCCAGTATCAGGTTTCCGTATTCGGCACGCAGATAGTGTCGCGGACCGGTGTTCCGACGGCGCTGTATCCAGTTAATTCCGTCCAGGCGCTGCACGACGCGCACGCCTCGCCGCCGCGCCCTCCATAATGGAACCAGGCTTCGTGTGCCGCCGATCACCAGAATGGCGTCGCAGCGATCGTCGGCATTGTGCGTCACCGCGATACCCCGTCGCGAGAGCCCGGCTTCGAATTTCTCCCGAAACGAAGCCATGCCTCCTATTCCTTCCACGGCCGGAACAATGCAGATGCGCGGCACAAGAAGATTATAGCTTAGCGACAAAGAACGCCTTCTGTTTTATGGTATCCTAGCTGCATCCCAACGGGAGTTATGAATGTACATCGCCATCGAAGGGGTGATCGGCGTGGGCAAGACCACCCTGGCGCGGCTGCTGCAGCCGATGCTGGACGCCGAGATACTGCTTGAAATCTTCGAGGAGAATCCGTTCCTCTCGGACTTCTACGCCGACCGGGCGCGGTACGCATTCCAAACGCAAATCTTTTTCCTGCTCAGCCGCTATCACCAGCAGCGCCGCACCGTCCCCGACCTCCTGGCGGTGGGCACATCACTGATCACGGACTACACCTTCGCAAAGGATGCCCTCTTTGCGCGTATTAATCTCAAGGGAGACGAGCTCGAGATGTACTACAAGGTGCACGAAGCCCTTGGCGAAAAGATTCCCAAGCCCGACCTCATCGTCTACCTGCGGGCGGACACGGAAGCACTGATGCAGCGTATTGCGTCGCGCGACCGTCCGTACGAGCGCAACATGGAACGGGACTACATCGATGTCTTGAACCGGGCCTACGAGGAGTTCTTCTCAAAGCCGTACGAGGGCCCGCCGGTCCTGCCCATCGACACCAACCCTCTGAACATCGTCCAGAATCCGGCGCATCTCAAGCTGATCGAGAACCGCATCCGGCAGGAGCTGCAGTTGAGCCCCTTTCAGCCGAGTCTCCCGCTCAGCAAATAGGATCCATGCGCGTCACACGGCAGTCTCTTATCCGCATTGCCAAGGAAACCACACAGGAGCGCGTCTATAACGACCGCACCATCGTGGCTGTGTACCTGACCGGTTCGCTGGTCGGGGAGGCGGATCCAATGCTCGGCGGTACGGCAGACATCGACCTGGTGCTCGTCCACGACAGCCAGCCGGGCCTCACGCGGCAGATCGTCCGACTGACGCCGGACTTCCACTTGGATATCCGTCATCGCCACGCCTCCGAGTTCAAGTCCTCGCGCGAACTGCGCACGGACCCTGTGCTCGGCTGGGAGCTGTACGATCCCATGTTGCTGTACGAGCGGGAGAATTTCTTCCAGTTCCTGCAGGCCGGCTTGCGCGCCGGATCTGAGTTTCACGCTCCGGAATCCATGCTGGCCCGCTGCCGTAGCCTGGAGTCCAATGCCCGGCGAGGCTGGATCGAGCTGGCCGACCTGGGCGGCCAAGAACCCGGCGCGCGTGAGGTCATGCGCTTTCTGGAGGCAGTGGGCGAGGCGGCAAATTCCATCGCCGAGTTGAGCGGCGGACCCCTGGCAGAACGGCGCCTGCTGAGCGACTTTCCGGCGCGGGCGTTGGTCACAGAGCATCCTGAGTTCATCGCAAATCTGTTCAATCTGCTGGGTGCTAACCAAGTCGAGTCGTCGGCGCTGGCGAGCTGGCTCGAGCCGTGGAAGGCCGCGTTCCTCGCGGCGTCTGAGCGCTCCAATGTGGACGTCCGTATCCATGCCGCCCGGATGAACTACTATGAAAAGGCGATCCGCGCCCTTCTTGAGGGTGAGACCCCGCTTGGGGGTCTGTGGCCGCTTATTCTCACGTGGACTCTCGCGGTCATTGTGCTGGACGAGCCCTTCCGCGGGCCTTGGGACGAGGCTTGCCATCAACTGGGGCTTCTCGGCCCAGCTTTCTCCGAGCATATAGCGGACCTCGACAAATACCTGGATGAAATTGAGGTCCACTTGGACGAGATCGCGGCAACCAACGGCTTGGAGACTTCGACCAGCCTCTAGGGCCCATTCCTCATTCGGATAGACAACTGGGCCACATAGGCTGCCACCTGTGGATAAGGGCGTCCAAGCTGTGGATAAGGTGCCTCCCCTGTGGACAGCCTCTTCAAAAATTCGGAAAAGGGGCTGAAACACGCATATTCGGACCCCCATATATGGGGGCCTAAATACCGTGGGGCCTACATATATATGGTACTCCCGCCCACCGGTCCATGCCAGCGGCCGGGATCCCGCCAATCCACATGCCTATGCCCCTGGGCCGATTTACCAGAGCACAACCTGCAGGTCACACTGCTGCCCAATCGCCCAGCAGTGCTGCCTGCCTGGACTATCCCCAATATCCACAGGCACTACTACTACTACTATATCCATTCCAAATGGAATGCATGAGTGAGTATGATTCCAGAGATAGAGCGCACCTATTGACAAATAGAAAATGTGTGCTAAAGTATGCCATACACACAACCGGCTCTCTTGGAGAATTGCAGACGAACTGGAACGAGAAGCGTCCCGCGGCCTCCAAGAGTCATGAGGATGCAGAGTCTGGGCGACTTCGCATCCTGGGGAACACCCCAAGGAGGAACACATGCCTGCTCTAAATCGCGTGGAACTGATAGGTTATTTGGGAAGAGATCCTGAGTCGAGGACCATCCCGACCGGGCAGAAAGTGTCACGGTTCAGCCTGGGCGTGACACGGCGCTGGAAGAGCGCTGGGGAGAGCAAGGAAGCCACGGACTGGTTCAACGTGGTGGTCTGGGGACGGCTCGGCGAGATTGGCCAGCACTACCTGAAGAAAGGCAGCCTGGTCTACATCGAGGGGCGTCTGAGGACGGACAAGTACGAAGACAAAGGGGAGACCAAGTACTTCACCAAGGTAGTGGCCTCTTCGCTGCAGTTCCTCGATCGCAAGCCGGCGGACGAACCGGTCGAGGAGATGGGCGTGGCAGAAGAAGCCGCCGAATACGATTCCTGACGAAGCCTAGTCCGTCTGGGAAGGCAGTCCAGAAGGTGCAGACGCCACCGACAACGTCTGCGCCTTTTTTCTTCCCGCTTCACCCGATATAATTCTGCCGGTGCTGGGGGTGGGAGCGAGCCGCGGAGTGGGATTGATGGTCACCATCTTCGGGCTCCTGTCGGTTGCCGTGTCGGCGGCCGCCTTTGGCAGCCGCCGCATTACGCACGTCGAGCAGGATCTGCCGGATCATGCCGCGGCTCCCGATGAGGCGCACCCGGCGACTCGCCTGGAACCCGCCGATTAGGCTTGCGCTTCGATTTGTATCACCAGGCGCCGCCGATCGGGCGCCTGTCGCACGCTGAACCGTCTCAATTGATCGATGACCACATCTGCTCCGCTCTTCACCAGCTCTTCGCGGGAGTATGTCGCAGCGACCCCAATGACTCGCATTCCGGCTGTCTTTCCCGCTTGTATGCCGGCCGGTGCGTCTTCCACTACGACACAGCCCTCTGCAGCGACGCCAAGGCCATCGGCCGCGAGCAGGTATGGCTGGGGATGGGGTTTGCCGTGTTGGACATCATTACCGGTGATCAGTAGTGGCGGGACCGGCAATTGGGCCGCCTTAAGGCGGGCATGGGCCAGGGCCGTGCTGCATGAGGTCACAACCGCCCAATTGGCCCCCTCTAAAATCTCAATGATTACGGAAGCCCCTTCGACCGCGACTACCCCGTCGGTATCTGCGACTTCGCCGGCAGCGAATAGGGCCGCTTCTTGTTCCACGTCCAAATGAGGCGCCAACAGCCGCATGGTGTCGACGTTTCGGACGCCGTGCGCGATGCGTAAGATTCTGACGGCGTCCAAGCCGTGCTGCTGAGCCCAGTTTCTCCAATGGCGCTCCACACAGGTCGTGGAATCGATGAGGACGCCGTCCAGATCAAACAGGATGGCATCACAATCCATATGGATAGGTTGAGCGGTCAACATCCCTCTTTGTTTGGGGCTGCTTGTCTGGTAACGTATCTGGATGGCCGGCGCCGGCGGCAGCTACTGTGCCTTCTCCGGGACGGACTCGATTTCGATGCTGGGAGGGCGCGGATCAGACTCTGATTGTCCGGCCCGCTTGCACCGCCTACGTACGCTCTCTCTCAAGGAGCAGTCTTCTGGTGTAGGGGATCAGCCCGCCCGCGTCGATGATCGCCTGGCGCGCCTCGGGCATGGGCGTCACGTCGAACGACTTGCCGCTCGTCTTGTTGATCACCACCTGGCGCGTGATTTCCAGATCATCCCCTTCCTTAGCCTCGATGTGTAGGCAGATGACCGTCCGCAGCCCCACGCTGATCGAATTCTGCAGGAAGATGCGGGCGAAGTGGTGCGCCACCACCACGAGCTCATGACCTTTCAGGCAGGATACCGCCTGCTCGCGCGAGGAACCGCACCCGAAGTTCTTGCCGGCGACGATGATACTGCCCGCGGGGACCTCGCCATCCTGCAGCCGCGCGTGGAACTCCACCTCGTCGGCGAAGGCGTATTGCGGGGTCTCGCTTGGCAGGACCGTTGCCATGTAGCGACCCGGGTAGATGATATCGGTGGAAACGTCGT
>Ga0214473_10010544_pt1 | contig 10867 bp, 5 predicted proteins | sample RVTome_7_FD_203509 | JGI IMG/M metagenome (GOLD analysis project Ga0214473, IMG submission 203509) | Soil microbial communities from uranium-contaminated site in the Upper Colorado River Basin, Wyoming, United States - RVT98D197 | ecosystem: Environmental > Terrestrial > Soil > Contaminated >... | reverse complement strand
ACCTCGCCTTCTCGGCGGGATTGTAGGGCCAGTAGAAGTTGAAGCGGTCCAGGATCCCTTCGTAGCGCTGCTTGATCTTGTCCACGATCTCGTCGCGCCGCCCGATCACCGCGTACACGTCGAGCATTTCGTCGGTGATGAGCTTCGCCATCCCGCCCCAGTCGCCCGCGGCGGACTTGCGGTTCAACTGGTCGGACACGTCGCCCCAGCCGTGGGCCTCGAGCACCCCCCGGTAGGTGCGCGTGCTCGCGTAGAAGCTGATCTGCTGTCGCACCAGATCCTTCGCCGCCTCGATCTCGTCGGGCGTGTCGCCCGTGATCACAAAGAGCGAGGTCGAGAGCTGGATGTCCTTGCGCGTGCGCCCGCTCTTCTTGAGTCCCACCTCGATGTTCGGGAGCGTCGTCTCGCGCAGGTACTTGAGCGAATGGAACGGGTGGACGTGAAAACCGTCGCACAGCTCCCCCGCAAGTCGGCACATGTACTCGTTCACGCCGGCGATGTAGACGGGAATCCGCCAGTGCGGCATCGGGGCGGGCTGGAAGAAGGGTGTCATCAGCGTGAACTGGTAGTGCTTGCCGGCGTAGTTGAGCGGCGTGCCGTTCTGCCAGCAGTCCCAGATCGCGCGCAGCGACTCGACGTACTCTCGCATGCGGGGCCCCGGCGCGTCCCACTTCACGCTGAAACGCCGCTCGTTGTGCCCCTTCACCTGCGTGCCGAGGCCCAGGATGAACCGCCCGCCCGAGAGCTCCGCGAGGTCCCAGGCGATCATCGCGGTCACCATGGGGCTTCGCGGGAAGGCGACGGCGATCGAGGTCCCGAGCTTGATCCGCTTCGTGTGCTCCGCCGCGAGCACGAGCGGGAAGAACGGGTCGTGGGCCGTCTCCGCCGTCCAGAGGCAGTCGAAGCCCGCCTCTTCCGCCGCCGTCGCCGCGGCGACGACGGTGGAGAGCGATCCGGGAAGATGTGCGGTGTCGAGCTTGATGGGCATGCCGTCCTCGAGAAGCCTGAATGCCGCGGAAAGGGGTGCCCGGCGGAACGTCCGCGCAGTATAGGGGGCGGCGCCGGACGCCGCAAACGCGCGGGGTGGACGCGCTTGAAGTCGTCGTGATCCCCCTTTAGAGTGACGACTTGCGTCGATTCAACCGGGGCAATCCCGCCCCCTGGGGAAGCGGTACCTTGGTCATCCTGGGCCTCATCGGCGACGGCAAGAACCCCGGTGCGTGCCTTCTGCGCGACGGCGAGCTCGTCGCCTTCATCGAGGAAGAGCGGCTCACGCGCTTCAAGTCCTCCCACGGGTTCTTCCCCGCCCGTTCCGCCCGGCGCTGCCTCGATATGGCCGGAATCTCTACCCTCGACGCGGTGGACGCGATCGCCTGGGGCTGGGACTCGACGAAGTATCCGGGAGCGATGCTCCGCTTCTTCGCCCGCTCCCATTTCGCCAACCGGGCACGCACCCGCAACCCGGTCCGCGCCGGGGAGGCGCCGGGCGCCGGGGCGATCGCCGGGGTGCTCCGGCTCGTGTTCGAGGAACGCCCGGCCCGCCGGCTCGAGCGCGTCCGGGAGCAGCTTCGCCAGACGGGGCTCCCCGGCCGCATTCCACCGGTCCACTTCGTGAGCCACCACCTCGCCCACGCGGCGAGTGTCTACTACCTGAGCGGGCTCGATCACGCCGCCATCCTCGTGATGGACGGAAGTGGCGAGGAGGCCTGCACCACCATCGCGGAGGGGCGCGGCGACACGATCCGGATCCTCGAGTCGATCCCCATCCCCGATTCGCTCGGCTGGTACTACGCCGCGTTCACGGAGCTGCTCGGCTTCGAGCCCTACCGGGACGAGGGGAAGCTGATGGGCCTGGCGGCCTACGGGCGTCCCGACGCCCGGTGGGAGGAGGCGGTGGCGCGCGTGCTCGCGTCCCGGCCGGACGGCGCCTACACGGTGAACCCACGCTACACGCTCCTCGGTCACCACTTCCTCGGCAACCACTTCTCCGACGACCTCGCCGCGCTCTGCGGGATGGCGAGACGAAAGGAAGAGCCCCTCACGGACGATCACCGAAACCTGGCCTTCGCCGTACAGACCGGGCTCGAGCGTGCCGCACTGGGACTGGCCCGGCGCGCCATGGAACGCGTGGGAAGCCGCAACCTGTGCCTCGCGGGCGGCGTCTCCCTCAACTGCAAGATGAACGGCGTGCTCCGGCGGGAATCCGGCTGCGAGTCGCTCTTCGTGCAGCCGGCCGCCAACGACTCGGGCACCGCGCTGGGGGCGGCCCTCCTGCTCTCCCGCCGCATCGACCGCCTCGTTCGCTTCCGGCTGGACCACACGCACTATGGGCCCGGCTTCACGAGCGACGAGATCCGCGAGACGCTGGATCTCTGCCGGCTCGACTACGAGGAGCCGCCGGACGTGGCGGAGGCCGCCGCGCGACTCATCGCGGAGGATCGCGTGGTGGGATGGTTTCAGGGCCGGATGGAGTTCGGGCCGCGGGCCCTCGGCGGCCGGAGCATCCTGGCGAACGCCGTGTCGCCGGGGACCGCCGGCCTCGTGAACCGGCGGGTGAAGTTCCGCGAGCCCTGGCGTCCTTTCTGCCCCTCGATGAGCGCCGGGTTCGAGAAGGCCTGGCTCGAGAGCGGCGAGACGGCCCCGTTCATGATCGTCGCCTACCAGGCGGCCGAAGGGTGGGCGGAGAAGCTCCCCTCCGTCGTGCACGTGGACGGCAGCGTGCGCCCCCAGACGGTGAGTGGTGCCCTGGCGCCCGCGGGCCGGCCGGAGAACCGGTTCCACGCCCTGCTCCGGGCGCTGGGCGGGCAGGTGGGGTACGAGGTGGTGCTCAACACGAGCTTCAACGTGCGCGGCGAGCCGATGGTGTGCTCTCCGCTGGATGCGGTTCGCTGTTACACGGGGACGGGGATGGACGCGGTAGTGATCGGCGACTTCCTGCTCCGCAAGCGCCGCGATCGCTGAGGAGCCGGTGGAAGCCAGGGTGCAAAGCGACGCCTCGGCGGAGCGAGGGACGATCGTCCTCACCGTGGACGTGGAGGCCGACGGCGGCGGCTTCCCCGAGTCCGGCCGCACGTTTGAAAGCTTCCGGATGCTCCCCCGGCTGCTCGACGCGCTGGGCACGCGCGGCGTTCCGCTCACGGCCTTCGTGGAAGGGGAGATCCTCGAACACCGGCCGGCGCTGGTCGAACCGCTCGCCGCCGCCGGGGCGGTGATCGAGTCCCACGCCTACGATCACAGCGCCGTCGCCGCGGACCTTCCCGCGCGGATCGACAACCTGGAGCGCGGGCTGGCGGCCTACCGCGCCTGTTTCGGCGCCCAGGCCGCCGGGTTCCGCGCGCCCTACGGGATCATCGGACCCGAGGAGATCGCGCGATTGTCCCGCTCCGGCATGCGCTACGACGCGAGCGTCTTTCCCTGCTTCTTCCCGGGGCGCTTCAACAACTTCAGCGCGCCGCGCACCCCCTACCGTCACGCGGGGACCCAACTCCCCGAGCTTCCCTTCGGCGCGCTCGGCGTCTCCCGCTTCCCCCTTGGCTTGAGCTTCGTCCAGCTCGTCGGCTGGCACGCCTTCCGGGCGCTCTTCACGATCTCGCCGAAGCCCCCCTGCTTCATCTTCAACTTCCATCTGCACGATCTCTGGCGGGGAGACTGGCGCCTTCGGCCCGACGTGCCGGCGTCTCTGCGCCTCGGCTACCGGGCGACGCTCCGCGGCGACCCCTTCGCCGTGCTTCTGCGATTCCTCGACTTCGCGATCGGACTCGGCTTCGGCTTCGCCACGACGCGTGACTGGCTCGCGCGCGTGGACGTTCCCTCGCTCCCCGAGTACCCCGCCCCGGCCGCCTGAGCCGGGCCGACCCGAGCCGCTTCCCGGCGGGCGCGACGATCATCCACGATCCACTCTCTCCCAGAGGATCACGCGCTCCAGGCAAGCCGGCCCCGCCGGAAGATTGCGAAGACCGACGCGGCGGCGAGGAATGCGACCAGCGGGAACAGGGGCGCCGTATAGCGCAGCATCGAGAGCAATAACACCTGCGAGGGGATCGCCAGCCACGCGAAGAAGAGGATCACGAGCAGCGCGCCCGGCATCCATCCCCGCGTCTCCCACGGCCGGGCCGCGTCCCGGAGGATCGCGACCGTTCCCACGAAGAGCGCCGGCCCGAGCACCGCACCGAAGGCCCAGAGCTCAACCGCGTTGTTCCGGACCCCGAGCACGATCGGGACCACGCCCGCGCCGAGCAGGGAGACCACGGCCAGCGCGAAACGCCGACGCCCCGCCGCCGCCGCCGCACCGCCAAGCAGGAGGAGCGGCACCGGTGCCCCGTATATGTTCAGCTCCAGCAGGTAGTGCCGGAACATGGCGAGAGACACGTAGCGACTGCGCGGCGGCCTCGGCGCGCCGGGGTTCTCCGCGCGATCCCAGACGTGCGCCCAGATCGCGAAGGGGAGGACGAGCGCCAGCGTGACCACGGCCGATCCGAAGAGCCGCCGGAAGACGCGCGCCGGGGGGCGGAGGAGGAGGAGGACGTGGGCCGCGAGGGCGACTCCGATCGTGACGAACCACACCGTGTGCGTATAGAAGAGAAGGACCGACGCGAGCGTGAGGGCGGGCATGGCGTGGCGGCCTCGGCGACGCCGCGCCGGGAGGACATCGCGCGGAACAGCGGGAAGGCGGCCCAGGGGACGAGCGCCGCCGCGAGTGCATGAAAGATGCGCGCCCCCAGCGCGGTCTGCCCGAAGATCGCCTCGCCCGCGGCGGAGAGGTAGCTCTGCAGCCACCCGTCCCAGATCCAAAGGCCGTCCTTCGAGTCGCCCGCCAGCGAGAACACGAGGCGCTGGCCGTCGAGCACTCTCGGCAGCCCATACTTCTGGATGTGCGCGCCGAGCAGCCCCGTGATGCTCTCGTCGAGTCACAAACTGGTGTCGCCCAGATGGATCAGCACGAGCGTCAGGGCCGAAGCCGCCGGACCCCACCAGGCCGGACCCTCTCGCGGCGAATCATTCGACATCCGATCACCTCCATGCCCAGGCGAGCAGAAGGACGAGCGTGAGGAAGGAGACGGCGATCCCCGCGCGCAGGCTCGCGGGTTCGAAGTCGATGCGCACCTCGTGCTCCCCCGCCGGCACGTGGACCGCCTGAAACAGGTAATCGGCCCGCAGCAGATCCGCCCGCCTCCCGTCCACCGTCGCCTTCCAGCCCGGGTAATAAACGTCGCCCACGACGAGAAACCCCTCGTGTTCCATCCGCACGCGGAAGGACTTCCAGTTCGCGTCGAAGATCTGCGCCTCCACGGACGATCCGTCTTCGAGCGGAAGGCCCGGCGCGAGACCCGCCCGCGGCGAGCCCTCCAGGATCACCCCGTGCCGCGCGTCGTATCCGCCCTTGAGCGCCCGCAGGGCGCTCTCCCCGTCGGAAACGACATCGGCGCGGTGCACGATCAGGACACGCGGAAGTGCCCTCGTGCGCTCGAAGATCTTCACTTCGCCGTCATAAACGGGCCGGAGCGAGAGCGCCGCCTGCCGCTCCGGGGGGATCGGCGCGCCCGCGGGGACGATGAAGTACTTCAGGTTGAGGAGATCCAGGAAGCGGCTCCCGGGATCCACGGCCTCCGCGCGGAACGCGTGGAAGGACTCCTCGCCGAAGAAGCGCGGATCGACGAGCGCATGGACGTACCTCGCGAACCGCTTCACGAAGAGGCCTTCGTACAGGCCGATGTCGTCCAGGCCGAAGGCGGTCGCGGTGTTGGGGAAAAGGCATCCGTCGATACCATACACGCGGAACACCGACGGGTCACGCCGGAGGAATCGCACGTAGGGGGGGACCTGGTAGGTTTCGGCCCGCGGCGTTCGCTCTCTCGGCACGAGCGCGAAAAGCTCGACGAAGAGGAGCGCGGAGAGGAGGCCCGCGAACGTGCCCGGCCGGATCACCGAGCGCGCGCGAAGGATCGCCCCCGCGATCGCCACGCCGACGAGGAGCGCGGGAAGCGTCAGGAAGTCGCGCGGCGCGCTCACCGGCCGCTGGAACCGCCAGAGCCCCGCGATCGCGGGGACCATCAGCGCGAGCGGGAGGAAGAACCGCGCAAGGCCCGCGCGTTCCCGCGCGATGGTCGCGATCCCGATCCCCGCGAGGACCGCCGCGCCGAAAGCGACGTTCTGCGGGGCGTGGAGCTGGAACTTCAACTGGTCGAACACGGGGAGGAGCCCGATCCAGTTCACGAGGGGGAATCCGAACACCTTGAGCGCATAGAAGAGGCAGATGAAGAGGAAGGGATAACTGGCCCGGCTCTTTTCCCGTGCGAAGACCGCACAGAACGCCAGCCAGACGGTCATCAGGCCGAGCCAGCCACCCGGCCATGTGTTATAGGTCCAGCCACGATAGCTCACGAGCTCGCGGGAGTAGTACCAGGGGAAAACGAGCGTCACGACATGCGAGAGAAGCTCCGACTGGGAGCCTACTCCACTCGCATGCACGTGCCATGCCTCGCGGAACAGGTACTCCATGAACGGAAGGAGAAGGACCGCTGCGAGCCCGATCCCGGCCGCATAGGCGGCTACCGCCCTCGCCAGCACACGCTTGCGGCTCAGGACGTGCCCCGGCGATGGTATCCGGAAGGCCAGGAAAATCACGCCCGAGAGCAAGGCAAAGAACGCGTGCTCCGGGTGACCGCCCGCGATGATCTGGAACACGGTGAGTGCCGCGAGGACGACGTAACGCTTGTGTTGGGAAGAGAGAACCCGCTCGAGAAGCAAGAGAAGCAGCGGTAAGAGCACGTCTGCGTTCACGGTGACATTGGTAACCAAGGACAGGATCGGCCCCGAGAACATGTATGCGAAGGCCGCGGTGAAGGAAGGGAGCCTCCCGAAGGCGAGCGCGCGCATGAGCCAGAAGGTGAAGATCCCCGCCAGGTAGATTCGGAAGAGAATGTACGCGTCCCATCCCCATGGATTCGGCACGGCGTACAGGACCGCCTCGGGAAGGAAGAGGAGAGACGACTCCATCGTGGCGAGGAACGGGTACCCGCCTGCCTGGTGGGGGTTCCAGAGTGGAAAGGTTCCGCGGCGGAGCGAGCGCGCCTTGAATACCTGGTAGGGCTCCTCGAGTACTGCAGGTGTGTTGTCGAACACGGGCATGTACCTTGGAAAGCCGCCCGGGTAGTCGTAGTGCCCCGTGGGAAGCACCGTGGCGATCGTATTTGACGCGCGCAACGTCTTGCCGAGGAAAATGACGTCGTAGAAGAAGACCGCGACAAGCGCCAGGAGCGCGGCGCCGGCGACAAGCGATTCGCGACTCCCGACGCCGGCCCAGGGGCTCACGAGTCCCCCGCGCGTGACGCGTGTCGCTGTCTCTACTCTTTGCGTCCTTGCTTTGCGTTTCACCCGAGATCTCCGGAAACCGGGCTCGTCGATCGCTCGCCGGCAAACAGCCTGACGCGCCATCCGACCATCAGGATAAGCGTGAATTTGCCAGAGAACAGTCAGCCGTCCATTCTCTCGCGGTGACCGGTCCGTACCCACGCGATCAGAAGGACGAGCGTGAGGATCGATAGGCCGAGCCCGATCCGCAGGCTCTGGGGAGCGAAGTCGATGCGCACGTCGTGCACCCCCGCCGGGATCTGAACGGCCTGGAAGAGATAGTTTGCTCTCAGCAAGTGCGCCCTCCGACCATCCACCGTTGCATTCCAACCCGGGTAATATGCGTCGCTCACGACGAGGTACCCGTCGTGGACCATCCGTACGCGGATGAACTTGTGGTTCACGCCGAACACCTGCGCCTCGACCGACGACCCGTCTTCCGAGGCGGTGACCGGCGCGAGCTTCGCCCCCGGCTCCCCCTCGACGATGACCCCGCGCCGCGCGTCGTATCCGCTCTTGAGCGCCCGCAGGGCGCTCTCCCCGTCGGAAACGACACCGGCGCGGTGCACGATCCGGACCCGCGGGAGCGCCCTCGTGCGCTCGTAGATCTTCACCTCTCCTTCGTACACGGGCCTGAGCGAGAGCGCCGCCTGCCGCTCCGGCGGGATCGACGCGCCCACGGGGACGATGAGGTATTTCAGGTTCAGGAGATCGAGGAACGGGCTTCCAGGGTCCCGAACGTCCTCCCGGAAGGCATGGAAGGATCCCGGCGAGAAGAACCGATCGTCCACGAGCTCCCGGATGTAGGTGGTGAACCGATCGACGAACAGGCCCTCGTAGATCCCGATGTCGTCGAGCCCGAACGCCGTGGCGCTGTCGGGGTAGAGGCACCCGCGCAGTCCGAACACGCGGAAGGGCAGCGGGTCCTGCCGCAGTCTCTGGACGTACGGCGGGACCTGCCAGGCCTCGGCCCGCACGCTGCGCGTCCGGGGAATCAGCAGGAACAGCTCGATCACGAGGAGGAGCGCCACCGCCGCGGAGAGCGTGCCGCGGCCGATTCTCCCGCGGGCCCGGAGCCCCGCCGCCACCGATGCGGCGCAGAACAGCGCCGCCGGCATCCCCATCGCGACGGGCCAGGCGTTCGTGGGAGGCCGGACCACGAAGACGGCGAGGGACGCCCCGAGGATCAGCACGCCCGCAAGGGCGAACCGCCGGAGCTGGCGGTCGTCGTCCCGCAGCGCGGAGACGGCGGCGCCGCACAGCACGGCCGCCGAGAGCGCGATCGCCTGGGTCAGGTGCAACGGGTATTTCACCAGCCGGAAGATCGGCAGCGCGCCGATCAGGCTCACGAGGGGGAAGCCGTACACCTTGAGCAGATAGACCGTGAAGAGGAGCGCGAAGGCGATGCGCGCGCGCGGCGTTCCGCGGGCGAAGAAAGCCGAGAGCGCGAGCCAGAACGGCAGGAGACCGATCCAGCCGCCCGGCCAGGTGTTCCAGTGAAAGGACCCGGGCTCCTGCGCGAAGTAGCCGGGAAAGATCATCGTGATCGCGAAGCGCGCCGGGATCGCTCCGAGGCCCGGCCGGTCGCCGTGCACGTGCCAGGCGTGGCCGAAGAGGTACTCGCCGAAAGGGAGAAGGAGCACGGCGGAAAGCCCGAGCCCTGCGACGAGGGCGATCGCCAGCCGTGAGGCCCCTCGCCACGGGCCCCGCGCGGCGGCTCCCTGCCCCAACCGGAACAGCGCGTACACGAAGGCGGTGAGAAGCGTGAAGAAGGTGTGCTCCGGATGCCCGGCGGCCACGGCCTGGAAGACGACGAGCGCCGCGAATACCGCGTCGCGCTTCCGGTGGCGCGTCACGATCCACTCGACGAGGAGGAGCAGGAGCGGGGTCAGGAGATCGGCGTTGGTGGTGACGTTCGTCACATAGGCGACGAGGGGCCCGGACAACATGTACGCGATCCCCGCGACCGCCGCCGGAAACCTCGACAAGCCGATCGAACGGACGAAGGCATAGGTGAACAACCCCGCGAGCCACAGGCGCAGCAGCAGGTAGACGTCCCAGCTCCAGGGGGATGGCGTCGCGTACAGAACGATCTCGGGGATGAAGAGGAGCGAGGATTCTAGCGTGGCCAGGAACGGGTATCCCGCCGCCTGGTGCGGGTTCCAGAGCGGGAAGATCCCGTTCTCTAGCGATCGCTCCTTGAACTCCTGGTAGGGCTCCTCGAGGATCCCGGGCGTGCTGTCATAGACCGGCGCGCCCGGCGGAAAACCCTCCGGGTAGTTGTACTGGCCGGTGGGAAGCGTGCTGGAGATGGCGTTTGAGACGCGAAGCGTCCTGCCGAGGAAGACGATGTCGTAGAAGAAGACGCCGAGCAGACCTGCTAGGAAGAGTGCGGCCCAGGCCACCTCCCTCGCCATGAGTGGCGGTTCCTGCGGTCGCGTGGCCCCGGGCGCGACGGCGGCCTCCTTGTGCTCAAGGTCGCCGGCCCCCGGCGCCGCATCGGGGCGCCGGGCCTTCCCCTTGCCGTTCATGTCAAGGCTTCCGCTCGCCAATCACGATGCTTTTCCCCTCGGTCGCCGACCGGAAAAGATGCAAGTCGGGCTCCTCCCGGTTCTGGTATGGAGTATCGATCCACTCGAAGGGAGTGGGGCGATAATGTGCGCGGTTGAGCCATTCCGTGAGGTTCTTGTCGTTTACCGGCCAACTGGGCCTGAGGATCAGCCACCGCGGAGGCTTCTCCAGCGGATTGAAGCGCTGCGGCGCCAGACCGGTGTGGAAGGCGACGGGGTATTCCTCATATATCATGAAGAACCGATCACCGGGGCTCTTGTGCGCGTTCAGGTACGTCGAGATCGCTTCTATCGGTCCGCGGAACCGGTGGCTGAGCTCCTGCAAGTAGTTCGCAAGCGGGGAGAGGATCTCGAACGAGGGTTCGGCTTCCGGGGCCCAGCCTATCATGTAGAAGGCGTGATAGTAGTCGAAGCCCCGCAGCCACCAAGGAAAGCGCTTATTTCGCAATTCCTCCTGCCCGCGCCCGGCGGCCGCCACCTCCCCGAGTTCGACGTGATCGTAAGCGAGCCGGACCGGCCATGCGGAGAGCGTGTTGGTGAGGACCATCACCCCGATCAGGGACCACGCGATCCACGGGCGGCGGCCGATGACGAACGCGGACTGTGCCGTCAGCAGCAAAAGGAAGGGCCAGAGGGGAAAGAGATACCGGAGGAACGGGTAGGTCGACATCTTCGAAAAGAAGCCGAGGAAGACGACGCAAAGAAGTCCCACCAGGGTCCAGGGCATCCATCCCCGCTCGGCCGCTGGCCGGCGCGCCTCCGCGATCAGGAGCCTGACGCCGTAGGCCAGTACCGGCGCCAAACAAAGCATGAACACCCAGATCACCAGGGGCGTGTGGAACCCGGTGAGAGCGACGGGAAACGTGAGCGCAGCGATCAGAAAGACGCATGCGCCCACCGGGCGCGCCCGGCCACAGGTGACGGCGCCCACGAGCAAGAGCAATAAA
>Ga0214473_10010542_pt1 | contig 10870 bp, 6 predicted proteins | sample RVTome_7_FD_203509 | JGI IMG/M metagenome (GOLD analysis project Ga0214473, IMG submission 203509) | Soil microbial communities from uranium-contaminated site in the Upper Colorado River Basin, Wyoming, United States - RVT98D197 | ecosystem: Environmental > Terrestrial > Soil > Contaminated >... | reverse complement strand
TCGGCGTCTGCGGCCTCAGAACAATCGAAAAATATAAGCCCACTCCGGGCGGGGAATGCCAGGATCTTCCAAGGCGACCTCGACCCCTGGTTTGCCTGTCGGCTATGACTAAAGTACCCTGACCCCCTCCCGTTTCGGCCAGTCTTTTTGCCAATACGTTGGTCGAACCGAGCGTTTTGAAGCTGTGTATTGGACCGCGTAATACCCTGGTTTGCAGCCCGCAGAGTATAACCGCCGGCAATATCGAATCCGGCAGATCATTCAGCCGGCATGATTCATCACCACCCTGCAGATCGATTCCAGATTCGACAAAGTATTTGACAGCCTCCGATACCTCTCGACCTCTTAGCTCGAGCCTATTTGCCAGACTATCTATGCTTGCCGGTTTGCCGGGAGAGTCAAGCAATAGTTTGAGAATTCGGGCGTAATTGATATGGCTTTGTGCGGATATCAATTACTCTCCAGAAATTTCATCGATAGATCGAGCGCCGGAGCGGAATGAGTAATTCTGCCTACTGAAATCCTGTGCACCCCCGTGGAGGCGATTCGCTTGATATTTTTCATAGATATATTTCCGGACGCCTCCAATATAACAGACGGCTTTATTTTCGACGATATATCCACTGCTCTTTTCAGCATTTTCAATGTAAAATTATCCAGCAATATATAATCGACATTATAGGATAGAGCCAGTTTAAGCTCACTCAAGTTTTTTACCTCCACTTCAATCTTCTTCCCTGTCCTCATCTTGTGGCGAACGACCTTATCCAGAGCTCTACCCATGCCTCCGGCGGCCGCAATGTGGTTGTCTTTGATCATGTACATGTCGTATAGCCCAAATCTGTGGTTCGACGCGCCGCCGTGCCTGACGGCCCTTTTTTCCCAAAATCTCATGCCAAGCATTGTCTTGCGGGTATCGAGTATTTTCACCGTTCGATCCCTTACCTGGCCGACCAGGGTTCTCGTCATGGTTGCGACTCCGGACAAATGACCTAATATATTCATGGCAGTCCGCTCCCCCGTGAGCATTGCCGCCAGCGGCCCTTTCAATCGCAACACAATATCTCCGGCAACAACTTCCGCCCCGTCTCCCTTGAGGCTTCTGATCGAAATAGACCTCGATAGAGATCTGTAGAGGCGCTTAAATGGCTCAATTCCCGATATTACGCCTGCGGCCTTGGCCACCACAATAGCCTCACCCATTTTTCGCGTGAGCGACAGCGCCGCCGTGGTAATATCGCCGGGGCCAATATCCTCGCGCAATGCCAGGCGTATCAATTGCCTTTCAATATCCATCTTATCCACAAATCAAATTTATATTCGCAGGACCTTAAGTCAACTGGAAATATCTTAACTTGAATTCGAACTCCAATAAACTTATTCTTATTATCGTGAACGTTCCCCATGCAGTTCCATGCGTCCGCAAAGGATTTTCGTCCAAAGTCTGCTGGCTGACGACGCTAACCGACAATGAGGTCAATGGCGCCGTCATGCAGGACGATATTGTTATTTGCAACGAATGCGCCTCATTCAAAGAGGTCATAAATCGCGGCTTCGGCAGGCGCACCGCGGATGTAGCTCTCGGCTCTACCATTGCGAAGCTTCTAAAGCAGGTTGCGGACCGTAATGCCCGGCTTGACGAGGCTAGGCAGAAGCTCGAAATCAAGGTCAGCGAACTGGCCCTGATGAAAATCATCACGGACGCCGTGGTCAAGACCAGAGAATTGAAAAGAGCCCTCAAAATCATTCTCACGGGCGTGACATCGGGACGCGCTTTCGGATTCAACCGCGCCGGCATCTTCCTCGTAGATCAGCGAAATGAAAACCTGGTTGGCATGGATGCCGTCGGACCGGAAAACTGGCAGGCCGCCATAAGAATCTGGAACGAGCTGCATTCCATCAGTTTCGAGCAACAGATAAATGATATCCTCCGGGCACCCGATCTGGAACGGGATTATTTGAACCGCATGATCGAAGCCATCAAGCTGCCCTTATCCGACAACGCCAATCCTCTTGTTAAGGCGCTCTGGTCCGAAAAACCGACTTTTTTTCGCAAGAGCGAGATGAACCCGATTGTCGTTACTGGAATTCTGAGGCATCTCGACTTTAACGAATTCGTGGCGGTGCCCCTCAAAGCCGAGGGGGTCCCGTTAGGTTTAATGATTGCCGATAATTTTTATACTAATAAGCCTATAACCGAGGCTTCGATAGATGCCCTCGAAACTCTGGCTCATACCTGCACAAACGTTCTCGAAATTACCGTCCTTCACGAACAGCTATCGCAGCGACTGTCGGAATTGGAACGGGTCAATCAGCTTCTCAGGGAGAATCAGGCTTATCTCCTGCAAGCCGAGCGTCTGGCGGATATCGGAAAATTGGCGGCCACGGTGGCGCACGATTTCAAGACGCCCCTGGTAACCATTGGAGGGCACGCCAGAAGGGCTCTAAGAGACGTCAATACCGACAAATTCAGGCGGAAGGACCTGCAGATAATAATCGCCGAAATAGAACGACTTGAGAAAATTACTTCTCAAATCCTGGAATACTCCAGGCCGTCGAAATTCGATATCAAGTCGCACAGGATCAATAGACTGGTCGGTGATTCGCTTGAATTCCTGGAGCACAAGTTATCGTCGATAGGTATAAGGCTCGATGTACTATATGACAAAAATGACCCGACGGTGGCGGTCGACGAAAAGAGGTTTAAGCAGGTAATGTTCAATATCATAGATAACGCACTGGACGCCATGAAGGAGGGCATGACACTGGTCGTCAGGACGCGTTTGACCGGTGAGCGGGCCGTCCTGGATATTATCGATTCAGGGTGTGGCATACCCGAAGACCTCCGGGATAAGATCTTCACCTTCTTCTTCACCACCAAGTCCAAGGGCTCGGGGCTGGGACTGCCAATCTCGAGGAGGATCGTCGAAGATCATGGCGGTTCCATAGAGTTCGAGTCTGAAGTCGATCGCGGCACGACCTTCTCCGTCTATTTTCCGATTAAGAAATGAAATTGGCAAGAAATGGCTTTGACAATTCGAATTTTATGATAAATTTAAGCGAGTATCAATGTCGAAATCGTTAATTGGGTTTTGGAAACCAAGTAGAGGGGGTTATCATGATTCCAATAATGGTTGTTGAGGATGAGCAACACCTCCTTGACCTGTACGCCGACGAGCTTAGCGACGCCGGTTTCGAGGTTCGCCCGCTTTCCTCCGGAAAGGAAGCCATAGCCTGGATAAAAAAGGAACGGCCTCGGGCCGTCGTTCTTGATATTAAGCTGGGCGACATGGAGGGACTGCGCGTCCTCGAGGAGATCAAGGAATTCGACAGGACAATTCCTGTCATACTTAATTCTGCTTATGCCGTCTATAAAGCAGATTTTGCAAGCTGGATGGCTGACGATTACGTGGTGAAATCATCGAATATCTCCGAATTGATTTCGAAGGTCAAGCAGTACGCCAATCCTCCGGGATCTGCGGCTATCGGCGCCTGATTCGGTTGCCAAATTGCGCTGCCAGTCTGTCGGGCCATCCTGCGGCAAGCCCATAACCTATTTGAGGAGAGTCATTTTCCTTAACGCGACTTCGTCCCCAACTATCAATCTGCCGTAGTATATCCCGGAGCTAACGCTCGCATCGTCATCACTGGTATTCCAAATTATCTTATGCTCCCCGTACTCCCGATAGCCGTCGATGAGGGTTGCAACTCTCTGCCCGAGCAGATTGAATACCTCGAGCCTGACATGCGACGCTCTGGGGAGACTATATGATATCGCGGTCCGGCCATTGAATGGATTGGGATAGTTTGTCAACAAAAGATAATTCTCCGGCACGATAATCTCTTCATCTTCGATTCCCACCGGCTCGACGGTGCCTCCCGAGATAACAAAGAATCTGCCCCCGGAATTCTGAAGCATTTGCTGGCCGGCTATTATGTCTTTTTTGCCATCGCCATTGACATCATCAATCGGCCTTACCGTAAAGATCTTGGCCTCGGTGGGACAGGTCCATAACGCTTGTCCGCTTGCTCCGTCGATTAAGATAACGTCGCCCGTGAATGAACCGGCCACCACCTCGCAGACGCTGTCCCCGGTCACATCGTAAGCCCAGTGTATGGCCCAAACGTCATCACCGCCCGGGCATCTCCAGATTTCATGGCCGTCTACCCCCGATAATGCAAGAGCATAGCTGGCCCATGATGCCACCAGGACGTCCTCGAAGCCATCCCCATCGAGATCGGGGCTGACCACGACTTTCACTATCGGCTGCCCCACCACGACGTTCCAGACGACGTCGCCGAAGCCATCGGCGGAATAGCCCGAAAGCGCAATTACCCTGTGACCGTTATACCATGTGCCCGCAATGATATCGTCATATCCGTCGATACTTATATCTTTAATCTTGGCGATCGATAGAACTGAACCGCCGTTGGTATCGTATGTCCAGAGGGTTTGTGTGGTATCTATGCCAGCTCCGGATACGCAATAGATCATGTCGTCATAGTCGCCGGCGCCCAATACCGCCTCGGGTATTGCATCTCCATTCACGTCGTCGATCCTGCAAACGGAGTATATCACGTCGCTGGCCACCCTCTTCCACCTGAGCGAGCCGTCGGCCCCGTTTAAGCAATACGCGGCGTTAGCGTCCGAACCGGCGCCGGCTAACACTTCGGGAATGCCGTCGCCATCTATGTCGCCCATCGAGGCCACGCTGTAAATCCAGCCGCTCGGGGGATTTTGATAAGTGTCGTACGACCAAATGGAGTCCCCGGTCGTTCCCTCGATTGCGAATATCGACCTCGATCCCCAGGCAGTGCCCAGGATCAGATCCTGAGTGCCATTGCCATTCATGTCATCGATTGTGATGAGGCACTGGTCTCCATATCCTCCCGAATTCGAAGGCCCGCCAAGAGGCCTCGCCGACCAGATCAATTCGCCTGGCCCCGAGCCTGACCCGGAAAGACAGAGGAGATTATCGCCCTGCGCTCCGGCGTCGAACGATTCCACGATGACTTCCTGAATGCCGTCGCCATCGATATCGTCCGCCGCAACGCTGGAGACGACGTTTTCGATGCCTTGATAGCTCCAGATTATTTCCCCGGGCATGAATACCTGTGCGCCGGTGGCAATCACCGGCAAATGCGCATCCGGGTTCCCGGGGTCGTTGGAATGGAAATAAAGATCGCGATCATAAGATATCTCATCCAGCGGGAGAAAACTAATTTCGAAAACCCCCTGCATCCCGACCGCAATCGTATCGGGCAGGACCGGGGAGATCAGGGCGAATGTCGAGTCGTGAAAAGTGACATAATTGATCGACAACGGTTCGTCTCCCGCGTTCCCGATGACGAGCTGTCGAATCTGATTGCCGCCCGCGGAAATATGACCGAATTTCAACGTATCTATGCCTAAATCGATAATGGGAGAAGCCAGTGTCGATGATGCACAGATCAAGAGACATAATACTGTTTTCATAACCACACCTCGTACTAAACCCAACTTAACTCCACGTTACACAAATGCCACTATTGATACAATACCCAAATTCTGGAATCCGGGCTCATTTCAGCAAGGTCATCTTGTTTGTAATCGTGCTATCTCCAACCTTTAGTCTATAAAAATATACACCGCTGCCTACGGGTTGTCCATTGGAATCTCTGGCGTCCCAATATACCCGCTGGAATCCGGGCTCCCCATCTCCCAGCAGCGCGAACTCCTTTACGAGCCTGCCGCCAATATCGAATATCGTCAGCCTGCCCGATGCCCCGCCGGGAATTGCCACGGAAATTGCGGTGCCGGCATTAAACGGATTGGGATAATTGGATGCCAGCGCCACTTTATCCGGCGTCACCCCTTCGCCGACTCCGGTCATAAAATGAAACGCAAAAGACCAAACCTGCGAATATGGTCCCCAGCCGAAAGAATTGCTGCCCTTGACTCTCCAATAGTACATGGAGTCGGGATTCTGCAGAATGGGGTTCGATAAAGTGTCGACAATCAACGAGTCGCTATAAAGGGGAATCGTTAACGCGGAATCGCCGTAAATTTCCAAAAGATATCTTTCGGCCGCCGGAGAATCACGCCAGATGAAGGTCAACATGGTATCATATAACACAGAGTTCTGCGGCGGAAATACCATAATAGGAGCCGCAGGGCTGGAAAAGAAGTAGAATGACCACATGAATGAAAAAGGACCCCAGCCATACTGATTACCACCCCTCACTTGCCAGTATATAGTCGTATCGCCCGATTGTATATCTATGGTCAGAGACGTGTCGCTCACCAGGGAATCGATGAAAACGGGAATCGTGAGGGACGAATCGGAGTAGACTTCGAGTCGGTACATTTGGGCGAATGGCGTCTGATGCCAGACGAAGGTGAGCGCGGCATCGTAAATCGCCGAATCCTGGGGCGGATAAATCAAGATCGGAGCCGGAGGCCGCGGGTTAATGGGAGGCAGCAGAACGTCCACCCTTCTCGGTCCGTCGCTCGGGACTACCACGCCCGTGATGGTCTTGGTCCGATATCCGGTCTTGAGAACTCGCAGCGTGTATGTTCCGGGGGCCATGATTCTGCGATGCCACCCGTTGTCGGGACGGGAAAGGCGCGGCCTTATATCGGGGTTTATAAGCTCAGTAACCTGGACCTCCGCCTCCAACGGTTCCAGGGTTACGGAATCCCTGATGACACCGATAATCGCAGGGCCGAGCGTGCGATGCAGCAGGAAGTATTGCGAGGGCAAATGCCGTTCGCAAATGTCGTCTATCATTGTCGAATCCTGAATGGTCGTGTCGGAAACCTCCACCGAAAACGCCGCGGTGCCGAAATTCCCGTAGAAATAAGTCTTGTAATCCCCCTTGTCGACCAGGGCCCGCCTGGCCTCGTAAGTCGAATCTCCCCTGTCGTCCACGATCAGGCCGCAATATTGCCGGCAGAGCGCGTACATCAATGCTTCGTCCGGGCTGGCCCCCTGTCCGCCATCCGACGGCCACCACCACCACGGATAATATGCGACTTCCGAACGCCCGTAGGTCGGCGAATGATAATCCAGCGCCACCATGGGCCGATATTTCCAGGCGAATTGGGCCATGGCGACATTTTCAATTTGGGTGAACGGCGCCGTGCCTTTATATTGAAGCGACTCCGGGGTCAGGGCATCGAGGCCGTTGTCGATACTCCAGCCAAAATCGTAATTGCGATTGTTATCCACGCCGTCGTGAATATCGAAAATGCCGTTGGAATCGTTATCGCATTTATTCTTGCGCCAGATGAGATCCCCCTCTTCGACGACAATATGCCCTTCCGGATTAATAAATGGCACGCAAAATATCTCGATCTCGTTGATATACCGCAGCGCCGCCGAATCCTGCAGCGCGTAACGATCGAGGATGTCCTGGATAAACCAGGCCACCACCTCGACACTCAAGACCTCATCCGCGTGCACACCGCCACAGTAGAAAACGGCGGGCTCTTCCTCATCCTGCAAAACATTGTCCGATATCTTAAAGCGCAGCATGGGAATCGAATCGCGCGTCGAGTATCCCATCGTATCGAGATTGCAGATTTCCGGGTAAGCGGCTTCCAGGTTCACCAACGTCTGCAGCTCCTGCTCATACCGGGTATATCTTCCCGGAAGCTGAGCGCCGAGATTGGTTGAAATAAAAATCAAGATAATGCAAACTAAGATAATTCTGCGCGCCGTAATCAATGTATCTCCTCGATCCCCGAGTTAAAGTTGTCGGCGAATTCAAGCCTGCATGGCCAGAGAGCTTCCCGATGCGTCGCCGCTTTCAATTCGCGGTTTGTTGAATAAATTCTATTGTTCATTTCAGTAATGTCATCCTTTTGTTTATCACATTGTCGGATGTCTCGAGCCTATAAAAGTAGATGCCGGAGCTTGCCTCGGCGGCCTTCCATGAAACAGAGTGATTTCCGGCCTCGAATTCCCCGTCTGCCAATACGGCGACCCGCTGCCCCAGAATATTGAGCACCTCGAGTTTCACATGTCCGCCTGCAGGCAGGCTGAATCCGATTTGCGTGGTGGCGTTGAAGGGATTGGGATAATTTTGTGCCAGGGCCAAACTCGCCGGGAGCGTCTCCTTATCGTCGACGTTGACATTGTAAAGCGACCCGGTGGTGAATTTGAAAACGCGGCCATTGGTAATTAATGGGATTGCGGGTGGCCGCGTACCGTTGAAATTCAAGCCCAGGCCGTCGCGCCTGTCCGGGGAGCAAATTCCCGCCGACATCAGATTCGTCCCCTGGGCGATCTGATACATGAAAAGTATCTCATTGTCATTGGTCAGAGTTGGCCAGGCTGAAACATCGAGAATGACTATTTCGAATGTCTGGCTGCGTCCGTTATCCCCGTCAAATGCGCTGCGCCAGCCGATAATAAACCAACCGCTCACTTCATCGTGATGATAGTATACTCTTCCGGGACTCATGACGAAATCGTCCCAGAAAGGCGCTACCATGGCGGGCGCATTCTGCGGCCCTGGAATGGGGCTGTTATAAAAGTTGGGCCACCAGGTTCTTCCCAGAGCTATGAACCCGTTGTCGCAAATGGTAACTTCGTCGAAAATTTCCCCATAGTATTGCACCGGGAATGGCAAATCTATGGTCTCCACGTCGTCGTCACCCAACGATACATAAGGCCAGGCGATGTCGATATCGATAAACGTCATCCGGGGATAATAGAGATAAGTTGTGTCGGTCTGGTCGAAACAGTAATACCCGTAATTGTCGGGCCCCAGGGGATCTGTCGATGTTACGACTCCCACTTCTACGGCGAATGACGAGGTTGCAACATGCGGACCGTTGCCTGTCCATTCGACGATGAAGTTGATCACATGTCCGTTATAAATGTCGGAGTCGACGCTAAATGCGAAATGGTCGCCACTGTTGTTGACCACTTCATCGGGCATGCTGTTTCCGAACACGGCTGTAGAATCGCTAATGAGAACCTGATCATCCGCGGTCTTCAATATGGCGCTGGAACTGTAAAGGGGCTCTCCCCCAAGATTCCTGGCCGCAACGACAAGCTCCACGGTTTCCCCGGGATTGACTATACCATTTGCGCCGTCTATTATGGTGTCGCTTTCGATAACCATTCTCGATGCCGCCAATGGCAAATTAAATATATTCTGCCATGAGTTGCCACCGCCTTCGGATATATCGAGAATCATCTGGGCCTCGACGCCATCGGCAATCTCGGGCCCGATTCGTATGAAAAACGGCATGTCGGGCGACGCCGCCTGGCCGGGAGCAATATCGAGATAACTTGCGGAAAACCTTGAAACCGTAACCCCGGGCGTCAAACACGATAGATTCGCAAAAACACCAAATGCCGTATCGCTAACTCCGTAATTGGTCAAGATAACGGGCAGTTCGATTCTCTCCGATGGATCCAATATTCCATCGGCGTCGCCCAGCGATTCCCCGTCCGAGTCGTCATCGACGATATGCGAGGTGTAGCCAATGGCCGCGGCGCTTGAATAATAATAGGCGCTATCCTGATAAGGTATGTAATTCCTGGCTGTCGCCGTCACCTGCATACCCCCCCCGGAGGCGGGTGACGATAAAAATCTGAAGTCCCCATTGTTATCGGTAAATCCCGTGGAAAATACCTCCCCGCCTTTCCAGATGCAAACTGCGGCCCCTTCGACCGGATTCCCCAGCGTATCCTGAATATGAACCTCGAACCTGTTCTGCCCAAATTGAATCGAGTCGGGATGATTCACCTGCATCGGGCGCGGGATATCTGTCCAGCAATTAATCTCCGGGTCGCCCAGGTTGTTATAGCTGTTGAAATAAAGCTCCACCTGGCCGTTGGCGCCGCGATCGAGCGGGAAGGCATTGTACAGGGTCATCTTGCCCATCAGCAAAGCCTGCGCCATTGTAGTGACGTCTTCATCGAACCAACCCCAGTAGATCCCCACGTCGAGCGCGTTGGTCCAGCGCGTATGGGCATCGTGGTTGCTGTTTCCAATGAAACCCGCGCCGCCTTTGTTGTTGGCTCTTATCCAGGTCTCACCCATGCAAACATCGATACCGTCCTCGTAGTCCCCGGTGCCGCAAACTATAGATGTCATAATTGGGAATCGGTTTGAGTTTGCCAGCCCTAATATTTCCGAGCTTCCAAAATATGGCGGCATCCAGCTATCCGCGGTGCCATACCCTCTGTAGTTTACGTATGCGACGCCATTGTCGATCGCATTCGCAATTTGTGCCGGCAGTTCCCAGCCGCCATGCTCCGCGAAGAATGTATCGACCTGGGTAAAACCGCGTTCCATCATCGCCTCGCGGCACCAGAGCTTGGTCAATCTGGGACTTGTGAATGAATAACCATCGCTGCCGGCCACGACGACCCCGCGATGGTACCAGCCGGTATCGCTCATATATGGATTTTTTTCATACATGAAAAATTTATTGAAATAATTATTGAGTTCGCTCTGGGTGTCGAAGGAAATGCGACCTATCAATACCTCCGGGAAATAATCCCCTCCCTCGATAAACGTATAAGCGTTATCCGACTCAATATCTCCAAAGCCCCAGGGATTAGAATAAGTCCGGGTTTCAACACCATCGCTGTTGGGCATGGTGACGTCGCCCATAATCACGATATAATCCGGTTTGGTCATGCAGGAATCGAATCTGGCAATAATATAATTCTTGATATTGTTATAAGTGTTTGAGCCGATGGCGGTTTTGGGTATGGCGACGACGTCGAAACCCTTGGCCTTCTTCCAATCCAATAACGGCTGAATATTGGAAGCAAAAGCGTCAGGATAGATGACCCAGTAGGCGCCCCTGGTAATCTCTATGGGGTCAAATACCGTTGGGTTATCCACCAAGGAACGGTAGATG
>Ga0214473_10010541_pt1 | contig 10870 bp, 6 predicted proteins | sample RVTome_7_FD_203509 | JGI IMG/M metagenome (GOLD analysis project Ga0214473, IMG submission 203509) | Soil microbial communities from uranium-contaminated site in the Upper Colorado River Basin, Wyoming, United States - RVT98D197 | ecosystem: Environmental > Terrestrial > Soil > Contaminated >... | reverse complement strand
ACGAAACCCCCCCACCGGCGGGTCCTTATGCTGATGGGCTGACTGTTCGCACAGGGGACTTTGAGGCCGAGATGAAGTACCTCGTCGATAACGGGTATCACACGGTCAGCCTGGCCGACGTTTACCTGGCGATGGCTGGACGCAAACAGCTGCCACCGAAGCCAGTCGCGCTGACCTTCGATGACGGCGGCCTCGACAACTACCAGGTGGCCTTCCCCGTGCTGGAGCAGAATGGCTTGAGTGCCACCTTCTTCGTCATTACCGGGACGGTGGGCAAAGCGGGTCAGATGGATTGGGATCAGCTGCGTGAGATGGCTGCGCGCGGGATGTCGATACAGTCACACTCGGTCTCCCACCCTGACTTGAGAGGGGTGTCGGAGACGCGCCTCCAGGCCGAGTTGGTCGACTCACGCGATGCGATCAATCGGGAGGTTGGCGACCCTGGGTATGTCTTCTGCTACCCCAGCGGTGCCTACGACGCCAGGGTCGTCCAGGCGGTCAAGGCCGCCGGGTATGCAATGGCCGTTGCGACCGGCAGCGGCAAGGACCTCGATCCCCGCGCCGTTTTCGAGATCAAGCGCCGAAGGGTACAGGCTTTTCTCCCGCTTGGCAGTTTCGCGCGCCTCGTGCGCTGAGCCCTCGCTGGGCGATTGGTGGGGCCTCGAACCGGTTCCCCTCCCTTCCCTGTGGTAACCTACATCACCGTCTCGGGCGCAGTCCGCCCGGGAGGGTGGTGCCCTGGGGGCCAAGCGGAAGGTACGCGTCGGCGACCTGGGTGACACAGCATTGAAACCTGCATCGCGGCTTGGACCGTAGTGTCCGGGCTGGGAGCAAGGAGCCTCAGGAGGCCATGCATGCTCAGCAAAGATCGCAAGACCGAGATTATCGACCGGTTCAAGAAGCACGACGTGGACACGGGGTCCCCGGAGGTGCAGATAGGCATCCTCACCGAGCGGATCAACGTGCTCACCGAGCACCTCAAGACTCATTCCAAAGATCACCACTCCCGGCGGGGCCTGCTCAAGATGGTGGGTCACCGGCGCCGCCTCCTGAACTACCTTCAGAAGCAGGATGTGGAACGGTACCGGACGGTGGTCAAAGATCTGGGTCTCCGCAGGTAGGCAATCCTGGTACAGCAAGGAAGATCGTGGGAAAAGAAGTGGCAGCGGAGTAGTTCGATGTCGGAATCGGAGGACTCAGGAGAGGTCCTCAGACGGGAGAGAAAACAGTGGCCAGTGGAGTAAGCACGGCAGAAGTAACAGTAGGCGACAAGAAGATCACTTTCGAGACGGGACGGTTGGCCAAACAGGCGAGCGGGGCGGTGCTGGTCCGCTCTGGCGACACCATGGTCCTGGTCACGGCGGTCGTGGCGAGTACCGAGCGGAATGTGGATTTCTTCCCCCTCACGGTAGACGTGGAAGCTAGAATGTACGCCGCGGGCAAGATCCCGGGCGGCTTCATCAAGAAGGAAGGCCGCCCCAGCGATCAGGCCATCTTGAACGCGCGGCTCATCGATAGGCCCATCCGGCCGTTGTGGCCCAAGGGCTTCAACAAAGAGACGCACATCGTGGCCACGGTGCTCTCCGTGGACAAGAAGAATCCGTACGACGTGCTCGCACTGGCGGGCGCCTCGGCTGCTCTTAGCTTGTCCGAAGCCCCGTTCAGGGGCCCGGTGGGCGCGGTACGGGTAGCCAAGGTCGACGGCTCCTGGGTGGTCAACCCCACCTTCGAGGAAATCGACCAGAGCCCTGTTAATCTAGTGGTAGCCGGCACGGCCGACGCCATCGGCATGGTGGAGGCAGGCTGCGACGAGGTGGACGAGGCCGACGTTATCGCCGGACTGGAAGTGGCCCACGAAGCCATCAAGAAACAGGTGGAGGTCATCCGCAGTTGGGCTGCCGAGGTGGGCGTCCCCAAGATGGAATTTGCCGAGAAGGTGCCCGACCGGTTGCTCATGGACAAGATCAAGGCCCGTTTCGGCGGCGAGATCGAGGGGGCCGGCAACGTGCTCGACAAGCATGAGCGCGCGAGCGCCGTAGCCGCGCTCAAGCAAGACGTGCTGACGGCTTGGCCGCCGACAGAAGGATCGGAAGACCCGGCGGGCGAAACCGCCCAGATGGTCAAGGCCTTCGACGCCGTAGAGAAAGAGACGGTGCGCCGCGCTATCGCTGTCGGCAAGAAGCGCCCCGATGGCCGCGGTGTGGACGAGATCCGGGATATCAGTTGCGACGTGAGAGTGGCGCCGCGTACCCACGGCTCAGGCCTGTTCACGCGGGGCCAGACCCAAGTGCTCACCCTGCTCACCCTGGGCGCCGCCCGGGACGAGCAGCGCGTCGACGGCATCGATGTCGACGAATCCAAGCGGTTCATGCACCACTACATGTTCCCGCCCTTCAGCGTGGGTGAGACCGGCTTCATGCGCGGCCCTGGACGACGCGAGATCGGTCACGGGGCCCTCGCCGAGCGGGCGCTCTTCCCGGTGATCCCGAGTGAAGAGGCCTTTCCTTACACCATTCGTCTGGTATCCGAGACCCTTGAATCCAACGGTTCCAGCTCCATGGCCAGCGTGTGCGGCTCCACCTTGGCCCTGATGGATGCCGGCGTGCCCATCACTCGTCCGGTAGCGGGTATCGCCATGGGTCTCATCAAGGAGAAAGACGACTACGTGGTGCTGACCGACATCGCCGGAGTGGAGGATCACTTGGGCGACATGGACTTTAAGGTGGCCGGCACCGACAAAGGCATCACCGCCCTGCAGATGGATATCAAGATCCAGGGCGTGACTTTCGCCATTATGAAGGACGCCCTCGAGAGCGCCCGCAAAGCCCGGATGTTCATCTTGGGCAAGATTTCCGAGAGTATCCCCGGTCCTCGCCCGGAGCTTTCTGAGTTCGCGCCACGCATTGCCACTATCCGCATCGATCCCGAGAAGATCGGGGCGGTCATCGGTAAGGGCGGCGAGACCATCCGCGGCATGGAAGCCGAGTTCGAGTGCACCATCGATGTGGCCGAGGACGGTCTCATCAAGGTCTTCGCCACCGACGGCAAGCTTGGCGACGGCTGCATCGAGCGCATCGGCCTGCTGACGAGGGAGACCGAAGTGGGCGACATCGTGGAGGGACGGGTGGCTTCAACCACCTCGTTCGGCGCCTTCGTCACCCTGAAGCCGGGCACCGACGGTCTCGTCCACATTTCTCGCCTTGCCGACCGCAGGGTGGGAACGGTGGAAGAAGTTGTCAACCGGGGTGACCTGGTGCGGGTGGAAGTGCTCGACGTGCAGTCGCAGGGTGGCAAGGAGAAGATCAGCCTGCGCCTGCTCGAGAACCTGTCTGCAAAGGAAGGCAGTGTCGACTGACGGATATTGTCTGCAGGAGCTTTCCAATGGGCAGAGGCTGATCACCGAAAAGCTCGATCACCTACGCTCGGTGTGCCTGGGCTTCTGGATCCCGGCGGGCTCCCGCGACGAGCCGGCTCCGCTGGTGGGCGCCACTCATTTTATAGAGCACCTCCTTTTCAAAGGGTCGTCGAAGTTCACGGCTGAAGAGATCGCCCAAGTCTTCGACACCCTTGGGGGGGAGTTGAATGCCAGCACCTCTCGAGAGTACGTGGTGGTCTATGGGCGTTTCCTGGACGACCAGTTGCCGGTGGCGCTCGACGTGATGACCGACATGCTTCTGACCCCCACCTTCGCCGACCTCGATCGTGAACGGGAGGTTGTGCTGGAGGAGATCGCCATGGTGGAGGATTCGCCCCAGGACCTGATTCACGACGTCCTCGCTGAAGTGGTCCTCGACGGCCATCCTTTGGCCCATCCTATCCTGGGCACTCGAGAAAGCATCGCCGGTGCGTCTGAGGAAGACATCCGCGCGTATCATCAACATCTCTTCCGCTTCAGCGACATGGTGGTGGCGGCGGCGGGTAACATCGACCACGATCATCTGAGCGGGCTGCTGTTGGAGCGTCATCAAACGTCCGATAGCAACGATCCCCAGCGAACGCCTGCCGGGCTGGAGATGACGCCGCGGCGCCACTTCGTGACCAAGGAGACCGAGCAGATGCACGTCTGCTTGGGCGGCATCGGGTTGGCGCGCGACGACGATCGCCGCTTTCAATTATCTGTGCTCGACAGCCTGTTCGGAGGGTCGCTCAGTTCCCGGTTGTTCCAAGAGGTCAGAGAAAAGCGCGGCCTGGTGTACAGCGTCTATTCGTTCTCCACCATGTACAAGGAGACCGGGCTGAGCGGGCTCTACTTCGGTTGCCGGCCCGAGCGCCTGGAAGCGGTGATGGATACGGTGTCCAGGGAGCTGTTGCGCCTCGTCAAGGAGCCGGTACCGGCGGACGAGCTGCAGCGGGCTAAGGAGCATCTGACGGGGCGCTTGATCCTAGGCTTGGAGAGCACGTCCAGCCGCATGACCCGTCTGGGCAAGGGGGTCATCACTCAGACGGAGATCCTGTCTCTGGACGAGTTGACGGAGCGCATCGAGGCGGTCACCAGCGAGCAGGTGCTGGAGCTGGCGGCCGAGGTCTACCGGCCGGCGGCCCTCTCGGTGGTGGGCATCGGCGCGGACGAGAGCCAGTTTGCGAGTGCAGTTCCCGAGGACTGCCTAGCTGGTCTGGCTTGAGGCGCGCGGCAAGGTGGATAGCGAGGTGAAGACGAGAGTGGCTGTGTCAGGCGCTCTCGGGCGCATGGGACGCACGACCTGCCAGGCGATCGCCGGAGATGACGAGTTGTCACTGGTCGCCTTTGTTGACCCTGGCTCTTCGTCAGGCGACGCGACGGAGGCGCAGAACGAGCGGTGGTTCGGAAGCCTGGCAGAGGCTCTTCAGAGCGGCGATGTCGACGTGGTGGTCGATTTCACGACCCCGGCGGCCGTGCGGGAGAATGTTTTTACCTGCATTCGGTATAGAGTGCCGGTAGTGGTGGGAACGACCGGCTTGACGGCCGGCGACCTAGCCCAGATCGAACAAGAAGCTGTGAGACACAATGTCCCTGTATTGGTGGCGCCCAACTTCGCCATGGGGGCAGTGCTGATGATGCAGTTCTCCCGCCAAGCGGCCGAGCACTTCCGTGCCTGCGAGATCGTGGAGTTGCACCACGATCGCAAACTGGATGCGCCTTCGGGGACCTCTCGACTGACGCGCCTGCGCATCGACGAAGCCTGGGGCGAATCCGGTTACGAGAAGGCGATCCCCATCCACAGCGTACGGCTCCCGGGGCTGGTAGCCCATCAGGAGGTCATCTTCGGCGGCCCCGGGGAGACTCTCACCATCAGACACGACTCACTCTCTCGAGAATCGTTCATGCCCGGAGTCCTCTTGGCCGTGAAGCGGATCCGCGGCCTGCAAGGACTCATCGTTGGTCTGGAGAACATTCTATAGAGCCCGCGATGGCGCTTTTTTCCGCTTGGGCAGAGAGCGCGATCACTACATCTAAGCGCCAACATTTGGAGGTTCGGACTTCCGCTCGTGACAAAACAAGCCCTTAGAGTTATACCCCTGGGCGGCCTGGGGGCGATCGGCAAGAACATGATGGTGCTGGAGTATGGCGACGCCCTGTTGGTGGTCGACGCCGGTCTGATGTTCCCCGACGACGAGATGCTGGGCATCGACTTGGTGCTACCCGATTTTACTTACGTGGTCGAGAACCGCGAGCGGGTGCTGGGCATACTTCTCACCCACGGTCACGAAGACCATGTGGGAGCCCTGCCTTACCTACTCAAGGACGTGGACGCTCCCGTATATGGCACGAGGCTGACCCTGGGGCTGGTGAATGCCAAGCTCGGTGAGCACGGATTGCAGGGGAAGGCTTCGCTCAACGAGGTTTCCCCCGGCAAGGACCTCAAACTTGGCCCGTTCACCGTCGAATTCCTGGAGGTCTGCCACAGTATCCCCGACGGTGTGGGTCTCGGCATACACACCCCGGTGGGCATCGTCGTCCACACTGGGGACTTCAAGCTTGACCAGACGCCCATCGACTGTCGGGTGACCGCCATGCAGCGGTTCGCCGAGCTGGGGAGAAAGGGAGTGCTCCTTCTCCTCTCCGACAGCACGAATGCCGACTATCCCGGATTCATCGCGCCCGAGAGCAGCGTAGGGCGGAGCCTGGACGGCATCTTTGCCCTGGCGCCCGGGCGCATCATTGTAGCCTCGTTCGCCAGTCACATCCACCGCATCCAGCAGGTAATGGATACCGCAGCCAGCCACGGCCGTTCGGTGGCCGTCGTGGGGCGCAGTATGGTGAAGAATGTCAATATCGCGTCCAATCTGGGTTACCTCACCGTGCCCGAGGGGCTCCTGATCCGACCTCACGACATCGCCCAACTCCCCCCCGACCGGGTGACGGTACTGTCTACGGGCAGCCAAGGAGAACCGCTATCCGCGCTTGCGCGGATGGCCTCGCACGATCATCCGCAGGTGGAGATCATGAAGGGCGACACGGTGGTCATCTCCGCCCGACCCGTGCCGGGCAATGAAACCAGTGTCTATCGGACCATCGACCGCCTGTTCGCGGCCGGAGCCCGGGTGATCTACGAGTCGTCCGCCGGGGTCCATGTCTCCGGCCACGCGGGGGCTGAAGAGCTGAAGGTGATGCTGAACCTGGTACGCCCGACGTACTTCATGCCCATCCACGGGGAACACCGCCACCTGTACTTCCATGCCGAGCTAGCCCGCGCCGTCGGCATGACCGACGACCACATCTTCCTGATGGAGAACGGCGACGTGCTCGAGCTGCGGGCCGATAGTGCAAAGATCAACGGGCGGGTGCAGGCCGGCATGATCTTTGTTGACGGTTTTGCCATGGGTGACTTCCGAGACCTGGTGATACGCGACCGTCAGCATCTCGCCACGGACGGACTGGTGATGGTGGTAGTCGCGCGCAGCATGCAGGATGGCAAGATGGTGGGCGAGCCCGAGGTTGTGTTCCGAGGCTTCGCTCATTCTGGTGACCTGGACGAGCTGACCGAAGAGGCGAAGAAGCGAGTAACCGAGTCTCTAAGCACCGCGGAGATGCGGCAGGTGACGGACGTGAATCTGCTGAAGAGCCGGGTGCACGACGTGCTGCAGAAGTTCTTGCACAAAGAAGCCGGCAGGCGGCCGATGGTCTTGCCGGTGATCGTCGAGGTCTAGGTCTTCGGGGAATGGGTGGCGATGGCGGGCCGGACGCGGAAAGAGAGTGATAGGGGGGGACGCACGGCGGTCAAGCCCAGAGGGCGACCTGGGACCGCGGGCGGGCTCGCATCCGCGGGCACCGGCGCGGGTCGCGGCCGTGCCGGTCGCCGAGGCTCTGACTCTCGTAGATCGGTTCCCGGTCGGAAACAAGAGATCGTTGCCCTCGTGCTGTTGGGGGTGGCGATATTTCTTGTCTTCGTGCTGATCGCCGGAGAGAGGGGCGGCTTCGTGGGGCGCGGAGTTCATGCCGGCCTAGTGTTCGCCTTCGGTAGGCTGGCTTTTCTCGTCCCTCTGGCGCTTCTTATCTTGGTGGTCACGACGGTGTTCGAGACCAAGTTACGCCACTCATATTGGTTCGCGGGAGCAATGGTTTTCCTCTTCGGCGTGTTCCTCCTCGTGGCGGCGGGTTTTCCGCCTTTCAGCGGTCACTCGGAGGCGAATTTCGTGCGTGCCGATTTTGAGATTCGAGCGGGGGGGTTGGGTGAGGCTGTGTTCGCGCTGTTCCACCGCTTGGTGGGCAGTGTCGGGGTGGGAATCGTCGGCTGGGTCACTTTCTTAGCCGGTCTCAGCCTTGCTACTGGGGTGACCGCACGGCGGCTCGGTAGAGGCACCAAGCGAGCCGCTCGAGCGGTCAGGTCCAGCGCGGAGCGCAGTACGCTGGTGGCGAGACGGCGGGAGGATCTCTCTGGCGGGCCCGTGCCCGGCGCGGGCTTCGGGGAAGGATCGGCCGCGTCGACAGCTGCTCGCGGAGCCCTAGCCGGGGGCGGGCCCCTTGACGATCCATACTTGACCGGCTTCGGCCCGCGATTGGGCCCGGTAGACCTGGTGGGCGGGGTAGGTACAGGCGGCGAGCCGATTGACAGGGCGCCCCGCATGGCCGGTCCCTTCGGCGGCGAGTTCGAGGAATGGGCGGACGGGCGGCAGGCATCTCGTAGTCCGCTTGCCCCGTTTGGGCCGAACGAGACAGGCGCCGGCCGCGGAGTCCTGGACGGAGCCCATGTGTACAGCGATATCTATGACTCGAGCGCTGGGGTCGCGGAATCGTCAGAGGGTGCTCCGGGTGCGAGGCGCACGGTGCCGCCGGCGGGCGGGGGCGCCGGGGATCCGGGCGCAGCGGCCGGGGTCACGGGAATCCTCTCGGCGGTCGTTCACGCAGCCACGACGGATGAGGAGAGCGCTTCCGGCAACCTAGGCGATTCTCGTCAGGAGACTCTGCCCGGACTCGCTCGGCAGCCGCGACAGACGGTGCTACCTGTCACGCAGCCGAGCTATCTGCTGCCGGAGCCGGAATTGCTCCGTAAGAGCACTCCTGCAGCAGTTGCGCGAGGCGAGGGCGAGCGAGATACCGCCGGCGTGCTTCTCGAGGCTTTGTCACAGTTCGGCGTCGAGGCTCGAGTCATCGGGATGGTGGTCGGCCCCCGGGTGACGCGGTACGAGTTGCAGTTGGCTCCCGGCACCAAGGTGGCGAAGGTCTCCGCCCTTAAGGACGATTTGGCGTACGCCCTAGCCAGCACGGAGATCCGCATCCTAGCTCCCATTCCCGGCAAGTCAGCCGTGGGCGTTGAAGTGCCGAACCAGAGACCCGACTTCGTGACCCTGGGCGACATCTATCGGGAATTCCCCAAGTCTGCGGGCCCGCTCATGGTGTGGCTGGGCAAGGACATCTCAGGCAAAGCCGTGTACACGGACCTCACCCGCCTACCGCACCTGCTTATCGCCGGCACCACCGGCTCGGGCAAGAGCGGGTGCGTCAACTGCCTGGTCTCGTCCGTCCTGCTGCGTAGTACGCCAGAGCAGGTACGCATGATCATGATCGACCCCAAGAAGGTGGAACTCTCGCATTATGACCGCATCCCGCACCTACTTGTCCCCGTGGTCACTAACATGAAGGAGGCGGCCGGTGTTCTTCACAACGTAGCCAAGGAGATGGAAGATCGCTACGAGCTCATGGAGCTTGAGCACGCGCGCAGCTTGGCCGAGATGAACAAAGCCCGTGCTCGTCGCGGAGAACGGCCGGTGCCCTACATACTGATTGTCATCGACGAGCTGGCCGACCTGATGATGGTCTCGCCGCAAGAGGTCGAGGATCACGTCATCCGGCTTGCGCAGAAGTCACGGGCGGTGGGCATTCATCTGGTGGTCGCTACTCAGCGCCCGTCGGCCGACGTCATCACCGGCATGATAAAGGCCAACATCCCCTCTCGGATAGCGTTCGCCGTCTCCAGCCAGACGGATTCTCGCGTCATTCTCGATGTGAACGGAGCCGAGACGCTGCTCGGCATGGGCGATATGCTCTTCAAGCCTTTGGGCTCCAGCTATATGCAACGTGTGCAAGGTGCGTACATCACCGAGGAAGAGATCGCCATTCTGGTCAATCATTGGCGTCACCAGGCCGAGCCGGAGTTCCGGGAGGAGTTGCTGCGCCGTCCCGTTGAGGCCAAGAAGGGTGACGACGATCTCTTCGACCCTGACTCCGACGAATTCCTCGCCGATGCAGCGCAGCTGGTCATCGAGACCGGCAGCGCGTCGGTGTCCATGCTGCAACGCCGCCTGCGCGTGGGCTACACCCGGGCGGGGCGGCTGATCGACATGCTCGAACGCAGGGGCATCGTGGGGCCGTGGGAGGGGAGCAAACCGCGCCAGATCCTGGTCGATCCCGACGAGTTCGACCATGTATTGTCGGTTTTGAGAGCCGAGGAGCGCATGGGGGATGCGATCGCCCGTGACTGACCTCCAGGTACCGTCCATCTCGGCGGCTGAGGTCATGGAGGGTGGGTTTCAGGTGGTCGACGTCCGCTCTCCCAGCGAGTTCGCCGATGGTCGCATGCCCGGCGCCGAGAACCGGCCGCTTCTAGATGATGCACAGCGGGCCGCGGTCGGCACTGCCTATAAGAAAGAAGGGTCCGCGCGTGCTCGCCTGGTGGCTATGGAGCACGTGAGTCCCGGTCTTTCGCAGTATCTGGGTACCCTGGCCGATCTGGCCCGGTCTCAGCCGCGTGGCGGCCGACTGGCGATCATGTGTTGGCGGGGCGGGGAACGGAGCCGGAACGTGGTCTTGCTCCTTGCCCTGATCGGGATACATGCCGTTAGGGTCACCGGGGGCTATCGGGCCTACCGGAAAGAGGTGGTAAGCGGACTGCAGCAGTGGCGCCCGGCGGTCCCGGTCGTGACGCTATACGGGCATACTGGTGCGGGTAAGAGCGCTCTCTTGCGCGGTCTGGCTGAAATAGCTCCCGATCTGCGGGGCCTGCGACCATGGTCCGTCGATCTGGAGCAGTTGGCTCTCCACAGGGGGTCACTCCTTGGGGGGTTGAACCAACCCGGCGAAAGGCGCCAGAAGGATTTTGACGCTCTTCTCTGGGAAGAACTTCGTCACCAGCGTGGTGACTATCTTGTGCTGGAGGGGGAGGGGGGCAAGATCGGAAGAATCTTCCTCCCGGCCAGCGTGGCGGAAGCGATCCGCACCGGACTGCCCGTGCACGTTTCGGCCTCCGTTCGGACGCGAGTCGAACGTATCATGAGGGAATACGCCCCGGAGGGGTGGGACCAGGTGGACACGGAGCGTTTCCGCCGCAGCTTGGAGCTGATCTCTGTCCGACTGCCGCGTCAAACCCTACTTTCCTTGGAAACAGCCTTTGATGATGGTAGATTTACCGACGTTGTCCAGGGGCTCTTGGTCGAGTACTACGACCCTCTGTAC
>Ga0214473_10010540_pt1 | contig 10870 bp, 10 predicted proteins | sample RVTome_7_FD_203509 | JGI IMG/M metagenome (GOLD analysis project Ga0214473, IMG submission 203509) | Soil microbial communities from uranium-contaminated site in the Upper Colorado River Basin, Wyoming, United States - RVT98D197 | ecosystem: Environmental > Terrestrial > Soil > Contaminated >... | reverse complement strand
CGCTTCCAGGCCGCGGTCTGCACGAACGTCACCCACGAGCACCTGGAGTTCCACGGCACCTTCGAGCAATACCGCTCCGACAAGGCCAACCTGTTCCGGGCCCTGGACCGGGAGGAGGTGGAGCCCCGCGCGAGCCGCCGCTTCGGGGTGGCCAACGCGGAAGATCCCAGCCACTCCTACCTGGCCGCCCAGACCCGCCGGACGGTGCATCTGTACGGCAAGGGGGCTGAGCTTTCCGCGCACGACTTCCAGGGGGATCTGGAAGGCAGCCGCTTCACCCTGCGCTGGCCCGGGGGGCAGGCCGCGGCCGGCCTGGCGCTGCCCGGACTGCACAACGTGGAGAACCTGCTGGCCGCCTGCCTGACGGTGCATCGCCTGCTGGGCGTGCCCTACGACGAGCTGCTGCCCCTGCTGCCGGGCCTGCGGGGAGTGCCCGGGCGCCTCCAGGCGGTGCGCGCCGGCCAGCCTTTCCGGGTGATCGTGGACTACGCTCACACCCCCGAGGCCTTCTCCCGGGTGCTGCCCTTGGCCCGCGCCATGACCCCCGGAAAGCTGATCGCCGTTTTCGGCTCCGCCGGGGAGCGGGACACGGCCAAGCGCCCCCTGCAGGGGGAGATAGCCTGCCGGCACTGCGACCTGCTGGTGCTGGCCGACGAGGATCCGCGTGGGGAAGACCCGCAGGCCATCCTGCGCGAGATCGCCGCCGGCTGCCGGCTTCACCCGGGGCAGGAGCTGCTCCTGGAGCCGGACCGGCGCAGGGCGATCCACGAAGCCATGCGGCGGGCCGGCCCGGGAGACACCGTGCTGCTTCTGGGCAAGGGCCATGAAGGAAGCATCCTCTACTCGCGGGGCACGCTGTCTTGGAACGAGGCAGAGGTGGCCCGGGAAGCGCTGCGAGCCCTGGGGTACGGATCGTGAGCACAGGCGCCGGACGCCGCCGACTGCTCGCGGTCTGCCTGGCCGCGGCCGGCCTGTTCTCGGCTGCATCGGCCCCGGCGCAGCCTATTGCCATCACCACCCTGCGGGTCACCGGTTGGGAGAACCTGGCGCCCGGCGCGCCGCCCGCCGACCCCTGGATGGGCCGGCTCCTGGACACCTGGAACCAGGGCTACAGCGGCCTGGCCGGCCTGAGCGACGCCCGGAGCGGGAGCCCGGCCGGGGCCCTGGCGGCGGAAATCGAGGTGGGCATCACCGCCGCCGGCTTCCGCACCCGGGTCGCCCTGGCCACCTCCAACCGGAAGCTGGAAGCGCGGGCTTCCATCCACGGCCATCAGACCTCCGCCCTGCTCACCGCCCTGGCCGGCGACCTGTTCTTCCTCCGGGCCCAGGCCAGCGGCTTCGAGCTGGAGCCCGCCCGGCCCGCGCCGCCGCTGGGGGCCTGGCTGGCCCTGGACAGCCTGATGCTCCTTCCGGGCTGGCGGACCGGGGCCAGCGAGCCGTTGGATTGCGCGGCCTCGGCCGAAGGGCCCGTCCTGTTGTTCTCCGACCGCCTGCTGGGGCTGGGCCAGAACCTGGACATCGCCGCGGTCACCGCAGGGGACCTGCTACTGCGCCCGCCCTACCCGCAGGCATTCCGTCCGGACCGCCTGTGGCTGGATCCCCTGGGCCGGCCCGTGCTGTTCAGCGCCGCCACGGGCGAGACCCTGAGCTACATAGAGGGGCTGCCGCCCGAGCGCCGCCAGACCGGCCTGCGCCAGCCGGTGCACGCGGCCCTCCTGCCCAGGGGCGGCCTGGCGGCGGTGGCCTCCGGCCGCGTCACCCGGGCGCTGCGGCGCGACGGGGTCATCCGCCGCGAGCAGCTCTCCCTGCCCGGCGGCTTCTACGGCGCCGTGGAAGGGGATGCGGAAGGGCACCTCTGGGTGCTGGACCTCGTGGAACGCAGGATCCGCATCCTCAACGGCAGCGGCGAGGAAGTGCGCTCCCTCAAGCCGGCGCTGGACCCTTCCCGCCAGCCCTTCCCCCAGGTATTCCTGCCGCTTTCCGACGGCGGCCTGCTGCTGGGCGGCGCAGGCGAGCTGTGGCGTTTCGACCGGTGGGGAGTTCCGCAGTGGCGGATGCAGAGCGTGTTCACGGGCGTGCGGGAGGCGCTGCCTGCCTACTATCGCGTGGCCGTGGCGCCGCGGCAGACGGAGCCGGGATCCGGGGCGCCGGGGCCGTCCGGCCATACCCTGTACCTGCTGGATCCGCTGGGCCGCCGGTTGTTTCGCTTCGACGACTCGGAAACCGGCGGCACCGCCGCCACCCCGCTGGATGCGGCATCGCAGCTTCCGGCGCTGGTGGCTCTGCTGCAGACCGGAGAGGCTTCCGGCGGCCAGCTGGCCCAGTACGCCCTGGACCAGGGCCTGCCCCTGCTGGCCCATACCTTCCTGCTGGCTTCCATGCCCGAGACCGTCTCGGTGGCCCGCCTGGCCCGTCTGGCCAAGGCGCGCCTGCAGCGCGGGCTGGTGGAGCTGGCCGACCGGGCCGAGACCCAGCTGCGGCTTCCGGAGGCGGAAGCCGCGCTGCGGGAAGCCGCGCGCCTGACCGGAGAGCTGCGCGCGGTGGATCCCGTGGAGCCCTCCTATGCCCGCGACCTGCCCGGGCTGGTGGCCCGCCGCGCCCGCCTGCGTGAGGAGCTGCTGGAGCCCGGGGAGCAGGGCCTGGTAGCGGCGCTGGAGGCCGCGGAGGCGGGGCGGCCGATCCTGTCGCTGCGCAACACCTCGATCTTCCCGGCGGAGGCCGTGAGCGTGCAGCTGCGCTGGGCCGGCTTCCCGCCCGGCGCCGGAGTCGAATCGATGCAGCCCATCCGCTCCAGCTATACAGTGCGGCTCCCGCTGCCGTTCCCTTTGGTGGGATACGAGGAGGAGCTCACCCTTTGCCTCTCCGTGCTGGCCAGCTGGCGGCAGGAAGGGCAGCGGGAGCGGCGTTTCTTGCAGGCCGCCTACGCGCTGCCGGCCAGGTAGCCTCGCCAAGTCCGGCCGGATGGGCTACACTCGCTTCCCATGAGCCCCAAGCCGCTGACCGTCTGCCTGCTGTTCGGAGGACGCTCGGGGGAACATGAGGTGTCCCTGCGCTCCGCCGCCTCGGTTTCCCGAAACCTGGACCCCGCCCGCTACCGGCAGGTCCTGATCGGCATCGACCAGGCGGGAGTGTGGCACCTGCAGCCTCGCGGAAGCTTCCGGCAGGAAAGCTACGGGGAGCGCCTGGAGCTGGTGTCCGCGAAGCGCCCCGTCAGCGTGGTGCCCGGTGGGGGGCTTGCTGCCGGAAGCCGCCGCATCGCCGCGGACGTGGTGTTTCCCGTGCTGCACGGCACCTTCGGGGAGGACGGCACCGTTCAGGGGCTTCTGGAGGTGGCCGGCCTGCCCTACGTGGGCGCCGGCGTGCTGGCCAGCTCGCTGGCCATGGACAAGGACAAGACCAAGGAGGTCTGGCGGCAGGCCGGCCTGCCCGTGGTGGAATCCCTGACGCTGCGCGACGCCTCCCCCGCCAGCGTGGAGGCCGCGCGGGCCGCCTTCCCGCTGCCGGTTTTCGTCAAGCCCTCCGCGGCCGGCTCCTCGGTGGGCATCCGCAAGGTGAGCGCCCCCGACGAGCTGGCCCCCGCCCTGGCCGAGGCGCTGCGCTACGACACCAAGGCCCTGGTCGAGCCGGCGGTGGACGCCCGCGAGATCGAGTGCTCCGTCCTGGGCAACGAGGAGCCCCAGGCCTTCCCGCCGGGGGAGGTCGTTCCGCGGCACGAGTTCTATTCCTACGAGGCCAAGTACCTGGACCCCCAGGGAGCGGAGCTGCACCTGCCGGCGGAGCTGCCGGTGGCCACGCGCGACGAAGTGATGCGCCTGGCCGTGGCCGCCTTCCGCGCCGTGGAATGCAGCGGCCTGGCCCGGGTGGACTTCTTCGTGGAGAAGGGCGGCGGGCGGATCTGGATCAACGAGATCAATACCCTGCCGGGCTTCACCAACATCAGCATGTACCCGAAGATGTGCGAGGTGGGCGGCCTGGCCTACCCGCGCCTGCTGGACCGCCTGCTCGAGCTGGCCTTGGAGCGGCACCGCCGCCGCGCCGGGCTGCTGTTCTCCCGCGAGTAGCGCGGGGACGGCCCGGGGGCTACGGGGTCGGTTTCCGGAGCCGGCCCGAGGCGGCGCCGAGCACCGGGTGCAGGCTCAGATCCGGAGAGTAGCGGCTGGCGGGCACGCTGCGCCCCAGCGCCTCGGCCATGGCCCGCACGTGGTGCGGGCCTGCCCCGCAGCAGATCCCGATGTAGTCCACCCCCAGGTTCCTGGCGCTCAGGGCGAACTCGGCCATCTCGAAGCGGGTGTGCACGAAGGGGTCCAGGCTGAGGGGGAAGGCGCAGGGGCAGCCGGGCTCGCGCAGCTTCTGGAAGATCGGCTGCTCGGCCGTGGTGCGGTAGGGCACGGGCTGGGCCGCCACGCGGCAGCGCACCGCCCCGCGGATCCTCTCCATCAGGCCCAGCATGGTGGCCGGGCCCCGGGCGCAGTTCAGGCCCACGATCGCCGCCCCCTCCTGCTCCAGGATGCGGCAGGCTTCGGCCCAGGCGTAGCCGTCGGTGCTCTTCTCCTCCAGGGCGATGAAGGTCACCATCGCCGGCAGCCCGCAGGCCCGGATCGCCTTCAGGGCGGCCAGGGCTTCGCCCAGGCAGTCGTAGGTCTCGGCGATGAAGAAGTCCACCCCCTCCTCCACGGCCCAGCGCACCTGCTCCTCGAACATCGGGTTCACCCGCCGCCGCGAGCCCTCGGGGTCCGCGGAGTCCCAGACCCAGGTGTTGCTGAGGTTGCCGGCCACCAGCGCTCCGCCCTCGGCGGCGGTCTCGGCCGCCAGCCGCACCGCCCGGCGGTTGAGCTGCTCCAGGTCGAACTCCCGGCCCACCACCTTGAGCTTCTCCCTGTGGGCGTAATAGGTGAAGGCTACCATGACCTCCGAGCCGGCAAAGAGAAACTCCCGGTGCAGCTCGCGGACGGCTTCCGGGTGGTCCAGCACGGCTTCGGGCACGTAGGGCCCGGCCTTCACGTACCCCCGGCGCTCCAGCTCGAACAGGTAGCCCTCCGCGCCCAGGACCGGGCCGTCCTCGAACCGCTGCAGGATCCCCTTCTTTTCCATGTTATTCCCGCTTTTTCGGCACGGCCTTGCGCTCGACCTGCTCCTCCAGCAGGAAGCGCAGCACGGTATCACCGGCCACGATGCGGTCCCCGTAGTGCAGCCGTTCCGGGGCCTGGACCTGCCTGGCGTTCAGGAAGGTGGCGTTCTTGGAACCCAGGTCCTCCAAAAGGCACTCCCCTTCGGCGTCCCGGGCGACCTGGAAGTGCCGCCGGCTCAACAGCGGATCGTGGATCACGAAATCACAGTCCGTCTGGCGGCCGACCACCAGCGGGGCATCGGGAATGACGCGGGACTGCCCGAACTGGTTGCGGGAGACCACCACCAGCAGGCCGCTGCGGCCCAGCCTGCCTGCGGACTTGAGCTTCCCCACCCCCGCTTCGGTGAGGGTATTGGGGGATGAGGGTTGGTCCATGTTGCGGCATTATGCCGAATTTCGGCTTCCGCTTCCAGCCCGCCTTCACACCGCGATGGGCGCGGCGATATGGGGGTGCGGGTCGTAGCCGCTGACCTGCACGTCCTGGTAGCTGAAATCAAACAGGGAGCGCACCGCCGGATTGAGGGCCAGACGCGGCAGGGCCCGGGGGGCGCGCCGGAGCTGCAGAGCGGCCTGCTCCAGGTGATTGAGGTACAGGTGGGCGTCGCCCAGGGTGTGCACGAAATGCCCCGGGGCCAGGCCGCTCACCTGGGCGACCATGGCCAGCAGCAGGGCGTAGGAGGCGATGTTGAAGGGCACCCCCAGGAAGACGTCGGCGCTGCGCTGGTAAAGCTGGCAGGAAAGCCTGCCCCCGCTCACGTGGAACTGGAACAGGCAGTGGCAGGGAGGGAGGGCCATGGCCGGGATGTCGGCCGGATTCCAGGAGCTGACCACCAGCCGGCGGCTGTGCGGGTTGCGGGACAGCTCCTCCAGCACCCCGCCCAGCTGGTCGATGCTCCGCCCGTCCGGGGCGGCCCAGGCCCGCCACTGCCTGCCGTACACCGGCCCCAGCTCCCCGTCCGGTCCCGCCCAGGCGTCCCAGATCCGCACCCCGTTCTCGCGCAGGTAGCCTACGTTGGTGTCCCCCTTCAGGAACCACAGCAACTCGTGCACGATCGAGCGCAGGTGCAGCTTCTTGGTGGTGAGCAGGGGGAAGCCCTCGGCCAGGTCGAAGCGCATCTGCCAGCCGAACAGGCTGCGGGTGCCCACCCCGGTGCGGTCGCTGCGGTCCGCGCCCCGTTCCAGCACCGCCTGCAGCAGCTCCAGGTATTGTTTCATGTTCCTGGCGCGAATATACCGCATCCGGCCGCTTGCCGGCGAGCGGCTCCCGGAGGTAGCTTATCAGCAAACGGGCAGGGCGCCGATTTCGGGCCCAGCCCGCGGCTGCCTCCGTTGGGAGGAGCCGGACAACCGTTTCGAGGAGGTTGGCAATGACCGGCAAATCCTTCACTTTCGATCTGGGCCGCATCATGGACGAGGCCTTCGCCTGGGCCCAGGAGTTCGGCGAGCGTTTCCAGGAAGGCCTGGGGTTTCCCGAGGAGCTGCGCGAGAAGCTCCGGGAGCGCTTCAAGAGCTACGAGGACCTGTACCCGCACTACCCCTATCCCCCGGCCAACATCTACCTGACCCGGGACAGAAGCCTGGTCTTCGAGCTGGCCCTGGCCGGATTCGAGGAAGAGGGCATCAGCCTGGAGTTCCGCGGCGACTACCTGTACTTTTCAGCCCGGGCGCCGCAGGAAGGGGCTGCCGCCCCTCAGGGGGCCGAGCCCGGGGAAGGCGTGCAGTTCTTCAAGCGCCGGCTGCGCCTGAAGAGCATCGAGGAGCAGCGCTACTACGTGCCCGCGGACAAGTTCGAGCAATCCAAGGTGCAGGCCCGCTTTCGGGCCGGCCTGCTGCGCGTGACGGTGCCCGCCCGCCTGGAGGGGCAGAAGCCACCGGGCTTCAAGGTCAACATCATGGGCGAGGAGGCCCCCGGGGCCTGAGCGCCCCGGTGACAGATCGCCCGCCCCCTGGTGTTGGATTAATGAAACCATAAAGGGGGGCGAGCGATGAATCTGAAGCGCATTCTGGCATTGAGCCTTATCCTGGGCGCGGCCTTGTCCGCCGTCCACGCGGACGGCGGGGGTGGGTTTTTCTACGGCCTGCAAACCACCGAGTACCCGTTCCTGAAGGACTACCCGATCCGCAACAACTCGCTGGGTCTGATGTACACCGGCGGCTACGGCTACGGGGTGTCCGGGCACGAAATCAACGGCGGCTTCGGCGTGGGCCTGTCGGACTTCCAGAGCGAAACCGGCATCGCCGGCGGCTACGGCGGGGTCATCCACGGGGCGCGCGGCAAGGTGGGACCGGTCAACCTGATGATCACCAGCTGGACCGGGATCGGCGGCATCAAGTTCACCCAGGCGGAGAGCGGTGACAGCCTGAGCTACCTGATCGTGACCGAGGAAATCGACCTGGAAATCGGCCTGGCCGTGCTGCCCTGGTTCATGCCGGTGTTCTACGCCGGCTACCAGGTCATGGGCAACGTGGCGCCGGGCCGGCCTTTCCAGGACTTCTTCTCCTACACTCCGGTCATCGGGGTGCGCTTCGCCTTCGGCAAGTTCTGAAAGCCTCCCCGCGCGAGCAGGACCCCGCCTCCCGGGCGGGGTTTTTATTTTCTCGACAATTCCCGGTCCGGCTGCTATAGTCGGTGCCGGGGGGACTGCCGATGAACTTCTCCTGGTCCATTTTCGTCGATCTGGGACTCATCGCCGCGGCTTTGCTCGTGGCCACCTACATCAGGGCCAGGGTGCCCTTCTTCCAGCGCTTTCTCATTCCCAACGCCCTTACCGCCGGATTCATCCTGCTTCCGCTGTACAACTGGGTGCTGCCCCTGCTGGGCTGGACGAACACCGGCCTGGGCAACCTGGTGTTCCATCTGCTCAATATCTCCTTCGTAGCCATGTGCCTGCGGGAGGGTACGGCCAGAGGGGCGGGGCGGCGCATCATCTCCTCGGCGGTCATGACCATCACCCAGTACACCTTCCAGGCCATCCTGGGCTTCGCCATTACCTTCCTGTTCATCGCCACCATCATGCCGAAGCTCTTCCCCAGCTTCGGCTTCCTGCTGGCGCTGGGCTACGGTCTGGGACCAGGCCAGGCCTACGCCATCGGGCACAGCTGGGAATCCATGGGCTTCGAGGGGGGCGGTAACCTGGGGTTGGTTTTCGCGACCCTGGGCTACCTGTGGGGCTGCTTCGGGGGGATCTACCTGATCTGGGTGGCGCGCAAGCGCGGCTGGATGGACGTGAAGAAGATCGACTCCATCAACCAGAAGCGCATCCGCATAGGCATCTACGGCGCGGCGGAGAAGAAGCCGGTGGGAAGCTCGCTGACCACCGAGACGGAGGCCATCGACACCATGTCCTTCAACCTGGCGGTGATCCTGGGGGTGTACCTGCTGGCTTTCCTGCTGCTCAAAGGACTGAGCTGGCTCCTGCATTTCGCAGGCCCGAGGGGGGTTCTGCTATCGGAAACCCTCTGGGGCATCGCCTTCATCTTCGCCGCGTTGGTGGCGCTGATCGTAAAGAAGCTCATGCACATGTTCAAGGTGAGCCACGCCATGGACTCCGGCAGCTTGACCCGGATCGCCGGTGCGTCGGTGGACCTGATGCTGACGGCGGCAGTGGGGGCCATCACCATCCTCACCCTGAGCGCCTATTGGCTGCCGGTGCTCACCGTGGCCATCATCGGCGGCCTGGTCACCACCGTGAGCGTGATCTGGACCTGCTCGCGGGTGTTCCGCGACCACAAGTTCGACTGGACCCTGATGCTCTTCGGGAACATGACCGGCACCCTGTCCACGGGCCTGGCCTTCCTGCGCATCCTGGACCCGGACTTCGAGTCCCCCGTGGCCACGGACTACATGTACTCCACGGGCATCACCTTCGTGCTGTGCGTCCCCTACATCCTGATGCTCAATCTGCCAGGACTCTGGTACCAGAGCGGCAAGGCAGTGTACCTCTGGGGCACCCTGGGGGGCCTGGGGCTCTATTTGCTGCTCTGCATCATCGGCTACCTGTTGCTGGCCGGCAAGCGGAGCTTCAAGAACTTCTTCTCGATCTGGCTGAAGGGATAGGAGGCGCTCAGGGCTGCTTGAGCAGGACCTTCAGCGTTTTGCCGGCGCCCCGGAGGAGGATCTTCTCCTCCCGCGCCAGCCAGCCGACGGCCTGGTGCAGAAGGTCCGTGCCCAGTCCGGTGCGGGTTTTCAGTTGTGTCGGGCTCAAGCCCTCTTCCTGCCCTTCGAGGGTTCTCCACACCAGCCCGGCCGCGTCCCCGATCCTGCCCGTTTGTTCGTCCATGGCTTCATTATAACGCTTTTTCGGCTTGGCGCCGATGCCGCCAGCCGCGGCGCCGGCGGGGTCCGGAAGCGACCGGTTCCTGCGCCTCATCGTCCAGCCGCACGTAAATCGCGGAAGCCAGCTCGGCGTCCACGGCGAACTGCGAGAAACCGGCCTGGAAAACCCTGGCCGCGGAGCGCTCCAGCAGGCGCACGGGCGTTCCCGGCAGCAGGCCCAGGGCCACCAGTTTCTGCATTTGCCGCGGATCCTCCGCCTGCAGGTAGGCGATCCTCCCGCCCTGCCCGGGACGCAGGCCCTCCAGGCTGCAGACCAGCCGCAGGTCGCCGGCCCGCCCGGTCGCGCCGCAGCAGGATCCGGGGGGGATGGGCTGCCCGTGGGGGCAGCGCTGGGGATGGCCCAGCAGGGCGCAGACCCTCTCCTCGATCCCGCGGGCCAGCAGGTGCTCGAAGCGACAGGCCGGATCCTCCAGCTGGGTCAGGGGCACGTCCAGCACGTCGGCCAGCAGGCGTTCGGCCAGGCGGTGCCGCCGCACGGTGCCGCGGGCTTCCGCCTCGCCCGCCTCGGCCAGCAGGAGAAGCGGACCCTGCCGGCGGACCAGGCCCGGCTCCTCGAGCTCCGCCAGGGTGCCGTCCCGGACGAAGCCGTCCAGATCGGCCAGGGCCAGGCCTTCCCTGCCCTCCTCGCGCATGGCTCTCCACAGCTCTTCCAGGATTTCCTCGGCCCGGTTACTCAGCTCCATGGACAGGTTCCTTTCTTTTTGCGCGCAGCCAGCGCGGCGGCAGCGGCGTCCGGTAGCCGCAGCGCGGGCAGCAGGCGATGCGGCGGCCGCAGGCCAGCCGGCGCAAAGGGCAGGGGGCGCAGGATCCCACGGCCTCGGCGCTGGCGGCGCCCGCGGTGGGCTGCGCGTCGAACTCCAGGCCGCAAAAGGGGCAGGTCACAGCGCCCAGCCCAGGGCGGACAGGGCCCAATTGAGCAGGAAGCCCGTCCCGAAGGAGAACGGCAGGATGAAGGCGGCGATGCCCAGCGCCGTTTTCCAGCCCCTCTCCTTGAGCATGACCGCGAACTGGGCCACGCAGGGGATGAACAGGGTCAGGGTGACGGCCGCCACCAGCATCTGCCGACCCGACAGCAGGCCGGCGGCCTGCAGGTCGTAAAGCCCCGCCGCCCCGTAATCTCTGCGGAAGAAGCCGAACAGGAACACCGAGGCCGCCTCCCCCGGCAGCCCCAGGACCCGCATCACCGGATGCAGGAGGCGGATCAGCAGCTGGAAGAAGCCTGTGACCCGCCCCAGCCAGATCACCAGGCTGGCCCCCAGGAAGAAGGGCAGCACCTCCAGCAGGTACCACTGCATGCGGGTGTAGGTCTTCACCAGCACGTTGCCCAGGCGGGGCAGGCGCAGGGGCGGCAGCTCCATGTAGAAGCTGGGCCGCTCGCCGGGCAGCAGGCGCGCCCCGAGTACGCC
>Ga0214473_10010539_pt1 | contig 10870 bp, 8 predicted proteins | sample RVTome_7_FD_203509 | JGI IMG/M metagenome (GOLD analysis project Ga0214473, IMG submission 203509) | Soil microbial communities from uranium-contaminated site in the Upper Colorado River Basin, Wyoming, United States - RVT98D197 | ecosystem: Environmental > Terrestrial > Soil > Contaminated >... | reverse complement strand
GCCCACAGGCGGCGTCCTTGAGGACGCCCTGTTGTTTCTTACCTATGGCTGCCTCCCGGCCCGCGTTGCTCCCGGTCCTGCTGGTGGCCGCTCTGCTGGGAGCCTGCCGCCCGGCCGCGGCCGAGCCCACCGCGGTGCCGTCGCCTCCGGCGGCGAGCTCCACCCCCCGCCCCCTTCCTATTCTGACCACCACCCCGACCTCGCCGCCGCCGGTCTTCGAGCTCAGCGCGACGCCGGCTGCCGGCCTGCTCGATCTGCTGCAGCAGAGCCGTGCGATGCGTCCCAGGTTCGCCGACGATCCCCAGTCGCTGGAGACGGCCACCCGCTATTGGATCGACCTGAGGGTGGAGCTCGATCCGGTGCAGCAGGTCGCCGTGTTGGACGGGATCGTCCGGCTCCGCCTCGTCAATCCCCTGGCGGTCGCGCTGCCGGATCTGGTGCTGTACCAGTGGCCCAACGATCGCCAGTACCGCTCCAGCATGCAGGTCGGAACGGCGCTGGTGAATGGCCAGCCCCTGGAGGGGGAGGCGGTCCTGGGCCAGTTGGCCTTGCGCTATGGGCTGCCCGACCCGCTGGGCCCGGGAGAGACTCTGGATGTCACCCTTCCGTTCCAGGTGCAGGCCACCGGGCCGATTGGGGAATCCATCCCACGCCGCTTCGGCATCAGCCAGGGGGTACTGTTCGCGCCGACCTTCTATCCACTGGTGGCGCGGCTGGTGGACGGCGAGTGGGAGCTCGAACCCGCTCCTCCGGGCGGCGACACCACCAATTCGGAGATCGCCTTCTACGAAGTCCACATCAGCGCGCCTGCCGGGCTGGCGCTGGCGGCCACCGGAGTGGAGGTGGAGCGGCAGGAACTGGACGGCCGGCAGCAGGTCGGCTTCGTGAGCGGCCCGACCCGCGATTTCGCCTTCGCGCTGGGCCCGCTGTTGACCGAGAGCCGCCAGGTGGGCGAGGTGACCGTGCGCGCCTGGGGGTTGGCCCATCACGAGCAGGACATGGCCACCATGCTGGAGGCGGGCGCCCGACAGGTGCAGATCCTGAGCGATCTGGTGGGGCCCTACCCCTATGTGGAGCTCGACCTGGTGGACGTGCCCGGGGCGTATGGCGGGATCGAGTACCCCGGCCTGGTGACCGTGGGCACCCTGGGGACCCATCAGATTATCGATCCCACCGTCCACGAAGTGGGGCATCAGTGGTTTTACGGCCTGGTGGGGGGCGACCAACTGGCGGAGCCGTGGCTGGATGAAGCCGCCGCCACCTATACGGAGGTGCTGTATTACGAGGGGTCCCAGGGGACCGGACGCGCCACCGGACTGCTCAGCGCCTTCCGAGAACTGCTGCGTTCACACCCCGAGCCGGGCAAGCCCATCGGCTTGCCGGTGGGCAGCTATGGCACCGTCGATGACTACGGGCTTTTCGTCTATCTCAAGGGAGCGCTGTTTTTCGACGCGCTGCGCTCCCGCCTGGGCGACGACCTGTTCTTTGAGTTCCTGCGAGCCTATTTCGAGGCCTTCCGCTATGGCACGGCCACCGGAGAGGGTTTCCAATCCCTGGCCGAGGAGACCTGTGGTTGCGACCTTGGGCAGCTCTTCGACTTGTGGGTCTGGCAAGGCGGCGATATCCCCGGACTCTAGCCTCGGCGGGAGCCACACGCTCCCTTGCTTGACCGACCTCCTCCCCAGGCTTACAATCCGGTTGTCCGACATATGCCCCCCATGATGCCGGGGCCCCGGCATTCCCCCGGAGCTTGCCCATGCCCGACTTTCTCTTCCGCGGCGATCTTGCCGAGCTCGACCCCGAAGTACACCAGCTCACACAGGTCGAGGCGGAACGGCAGTACCGCCGGCTGATCCTGATCCCCTCCGAGAGCACCGCCCCGGCCGCCGTGCGGCAGGCACTGGCCTCGGCATTCACCAACATTTACGCGGAAGGCTATCCCGAAGATCTGACTCGCCGGCAGAGCCAGGAGCAACTGCTGGACTATGCCTCCCAGTTGGGCAGCTACCGGCGCTACTCCGACCCGCGCTACTACAAAGGTGTGGAGTACGCCGATATCGCCGAGGCGCTAGCCCGCCGCCGCTGCGCCGAGCTTTTCGCCACCAACGGCGTCTCGGCGGATGAACTGTATGTCAACGTGCAGCCCTTATCCGGCGCGCCGGCCAACAACGCCGTCTACCACGCCTTGCTGGATCCGGGGCAGGTGATCCTGGGGATGAACCTGCTGCACGGCGGGCACCTCACCCACGGGGCCCCGGTGAACCGCTCCGGCAAGCTGTATCGGGCAATCCACTACGGCGTCGATTCGGCAACCGAGCGCATCGACTACGATGCGGTGGAGGCGCTGGCCAAAGAGCATCGCCCCCGCCTGATCATCGCCGGCTACTCCTCCTACCCGTGGTCGGTGGATTGGGCCCGTTTCCGAAAGATCGCCGACGCGGTCGGGGCCTACCTGATGGCGGACATCGCCCACGTGGCCGGCCCCATCGCTGCCGGCGTGGCTCCCTCCCCGGTTGGATTCGCCGACGTCATTACCTTCACCACCCACAAGTCGCTGTGCGGACCGCGCGGGGCAGTGATCCTGACCCGATCCCCGGAGCTGGCCCGGCGCATCGATCGGGCAGTGTTCCCCGGCGAGCAGGGTGGCCCGCACGTCAACACCATTGTGGCCCAGGCGGTCGCCTTTAAGCTGGCCCGCAGCCAGGCCTTCCGCGAGTTGCAGCGCCGCATCCTGCAGAACTGTGTGGCGTTGACCGATGAGCTGCAGCGAGCCGGCCTGCGAATCCCTTACGGCGGAACGGATACTCATCTCACCAATCTGGATTGCTCCAGCGTCAAGGGACCCGATGGCACGGCTCTCTCCGGCGATCAGGCGGCCCGTATTCTCGATCTGGCCGGGATCGTGGCCAATCGCAACACCATCCCCGGAGATCTCTCGGCCGCCAGCCCCTCCGGGATTCGCCTGGGGACCACCTGGGTGACCCAGCGCGGGTTCGGCGAGCAGGAGAGCCGGGAGGTGGCGCGGCTGATTGCCGGGCTGCTGCAGGCCTGCACCCCGTACAGCCAGGCCGGACGCAAAGGCCCGCAGCGTCGGGCCAAGGTGGACTACGGAAAGCTGACGGAGACCCAGTGTCGGGTGCGCGATCTGGCCGCTGGGGCAGGGATCGACTTCGAGCCGCCCAGCCACGGGTATCCGCACTTCTACTACATCGATGATGCGCCGCCCCCAGGCAAGTACGCCGAGATCTCCCTGCGCGGCCCGGAGGCGGCGGCGCTGTTGCGCTGGACCACCGGCGCCCGACCGATGGAGATTGCGCCCGGCGAGAGTGTACAGACCGGCCTGCACCTGCCCGGTGAGGCCGTGCAGGTGACCCTGCGCCGCGAGCAGGACGGCGGGTGGAGCATTGCGTCGGAGGCCGAGGCTGCCCCCCGCCTGCTCTCCTGGCTGCGCGCTCTCTCCGACGGATTCGTGTGCTTCGATCCGGAGGATCCGCACCGCAAAGCGCCGGGACCGGTGGAAGTCCGGCTGGTGGGCGGGCTGGAGGCCCTACCCAAGGCCGCCGCCAAAGTGGACGGGGTAGACAAGCCCTGGTTCCATGGAGCCGACCACAGCAAGGGCAAGCCGCTGCCGCTCTTCGAATGGAATCCGCCGGAGGAGGCGGAGCCGCGCAAGACGGCCCTGAACGCCGTGCACCGCAGCCTGGGCGCCAAGATGGTCCCCTTTGCCGGCTGGGACATGCCGGTCTGGTACAGCTCCGTTCTGGAGGAACACCTGGCTACCCGCCAGGCAGCCGGGCTCTTCGATGTGAGCCATATGGGGGTCTATCAGGTCGAGGGCGAACAGGCCTGCGCCTTTTTGGACGGGGTGGTAACCAACGATGTGGCCTCTTTGCAGGTCGGGGAATCGCTGTACACCCAGTTCCTGGATCCGGAGGCCGCGGTCATCGACGACACCATGGTGTATCGCCGTCAGGATCAGACCTACCTGGTGGTGGTGAACGCCTCCAACGACGACAAGGACTGGGCCTGGCTGAATGCGGTGCGCGCCGGGGAGGTGCGGGTGGACAACCAGCGTCCTTGGGCGCGGTCGATCGGCCGCGGCTGCCGGCTTCGCAATCTGCGCGACCCGCGGGAGGGGGCGGACATGCGCGTCGATCTAGCCATCCAGGGCCCGCGCAGCCGGGAAGTGCTGCTGGCTCTGGGATGCAGCCCGGACGAGGCTGGCCGATTGGTGGGGTTGAAGTGGGCCGGCGTGATGGAAGGCCGCTTCGGTGATTTCAATCTGGTGGTCAGCCGCACCGGCTACACCGGCGAGCGGGTGGCCTTTGAATTGTTCGTGCACCCCGACCAGAGCGTTGCGCTCTGGCAGGCCTTGTTGGAGGCCGGGGCATCGCTGGGGCTGAAGCCGGTCGGATTGGGAGCGCGCGATTCGCTGCGCACCGAGGCAGGGCTTCCGCTCTACGGACATGAGATGGCCGGCGATCTGGGTCTGGGGGTGGGCGAGGCCGGCTTCGCCGCGTACGTCAAACCCCACAAGCCCTGGTTCATCGGCCGGGCGGCATACTTGCGCGGCGAGGCCATGCGCAAGGGGGAGGTGGTGCGTTTCCGCTTCAACGAGAAAGGCGTGCGGATGGCCCACAGCGGCGATCCGGTGGTGGACCGACGCGGCCGGGTGATCGGCCGGGTGACATCCTGCGCGGTGGACAGCGAGGGCTTCCTGCTCGGCCAGGCCTTCCTGGAACGCGCCTACATCCAGCCTGGGACCCCCGTCGCCATCTTCCAGAGCGCTCCGCAGAAAGCCGACAAGGCGCCGGCCTCGCTGCAGGTGGGCGACCGGGTGGCAATACCTACCCCGGCCACGGTGTTGACCCGTTTCCCGTAGCCCCGACCCGCCCCAGGATCGAGGGCGGTTGATGAAAAGGAAGAGCCCGGTCGTGGTGACCGGGCTCTCGCTTTGTTATGCATTGAAGTACCCGGATGAAAACCTCCCTATGGATATGGACTAGATGTTGCTGACGATATTGCTGAACACGTTGCCAATGGCGGGTCCGAGTAGGGCCAAGATCACGATGACCACTACGGCGACGAGCACGAGGATCAGCGCGTACTCAACCAAACCCTGGCCCTTTTCCTTAGGAGCATACAGCATCGAGTCTCACCTCCTTTCCTCTGTTGGTCTAGCTTAGCACCTGCCAGTGTAGAAGCAAGTCCTAAGCCGGTGTAATGTAGGCACAGCATAGCACGCCCTGCCGTCGCTGCGCCTTACGAACAACTTACAGAGTAACAGGATCGGAATACTGTTGAAACGTACGCCAAACGCTGCTTATGTCGAGCAGGCTAAGCCGATGGAGCCGAGGAATTGGTTGGCTCGTCGGTTCAGAGGTTCGTGACCATGCTCAACACAAAGGAGGCAACGATCAGGATAGCGAACACGGTGATCGCGACCCGCCGGGCTCGCAGTCGTCTGTGTTGGCCGTGTGTGAGTTGGGGTTGCTTTCGTTTGGCCATCGGGGCGGATCATACCACGCGGCCGCTGGCCAAGTCCAGGAGCACTTTGCGGCGGGCTGCCAGCCCGCTATACTCAGGCCCGAACAGCCGGGTTAGGAGGTGCAGGAATGACGGGTTTCTATGACGTGATGGACTTCTTTGCCTACGCGTTTCGCTTCTTCGGCGCTCTGGCGTTTGGGGTGGGAGCCGGGTGGCTGGCGATCCATCTCCTGAAGGGACAGCACGCCAACTGGCAGCTCAGCGCTGCGACCTTCCTCGGGCTGCTGGCGGCATTCGTCCTCATCGGGCACTGGGTCTCCGGAGCGGCGACACTGGGGGGATTTGGCCTGGGCGCCGGCGGGGGGGTGCTGGCGTGGGGATTGGGTGTGCGGCCTGCCGCGCCCAGCCGGGGAAGCCGATCCGGCCAGCGCCGAACCCCTCCACGCTAGGCGGATCGGCCCCTCGCCAGCGAGGCGTCCCGTCGCCGCCTGGCTCAGGGGACGGCCACCGCGCAGCCGTCGGCGCGTGGATCGCTGCCCCCCACCAGCACCGCGCTGGCCGGATCGCGCAGGATGATCTGGCCGCGTCCAAAGACGGCCCGGTCGTAGCCGCCCAGTATAGAAACCCGATGACCCTTGGCCTGCAGCGCGCTGGCCGTCTCCGGCGAGATCCCCTCCTCCAGCCCGACCTCGCTCTCGGCTGATCCCGCCAGCAGGCAGACCCGCGGCCGGTCCAGCGCCGCCTGTGGATCCAGGCCGTCTTCCAGCAGCCCCAGCAGCACCTGCACATGTCCCTGCGGCTGCATAAACCCGCCCATGACCCCGAAGCAAGCCAATAGCGAGTCGTCCTGGCGGGTGGCCAGGGCGGGGATGATGGTGTGGTAGGGTCGCTTGCCGGGGGCCAGGGCATTGGGGTGGTCGGGATCCAGGCTGAATCCAAGGCCGCGATTCTGCAGGCTGAACCCCCAGCCCGCCGGCACGATCCCCGTGCCAAAGCCCATGTAGTTGCTGTTGATGAGGGAACAAGCGTTGCCCTGCCCGTCTACCACGCTCAGGTAGACCGTGTCCGGGTGGGCCGGAATTGCGCCGCGGGCGAATCTCGGGTTGGCCCGTCTCGGATCGATCAGTGCCCGGCGGGCCGCCGCGTACTCCTTGGAGAGCAGTTCCCCGATGGGAGCTGGGTTGGACAGTGGATCGGCCACGAACCAGCGGGCGTCGGCGAAGGCCAGCCGCAGTGCCTCCAGGATCAGGTGCAGGCGCTGCACCCCCAGCGGCTCCAGGCCGGCCAGCTCGAAGCCCTCCAGGATGTTGAGCGCCAACAGTGCGGCCAGACCCTGGCTGTTGGGCCCGCATTCCCAGACCTGTGTGCCGCGGTAAGTGGTGGACACCGGCAATTCCCAGCTGCTCCGGTGAGCGGCCAGATCGGCCTCCGCCAGCACGCCTCCGCTGTCCCGAACTGCCTGGGCGATAGCCCGCCCGATCTCCCCCCGGTAGTAGGCAGACGCTCCGCCGGCCGCGACCGCCCGCAAGGTGCGCGCCAGGCCCGGGTTGCGGAAGACCTCCCCTGATCCAGGGGCGCGGCCGCCGATGGTGAGCTCCTGGCCGCCCAGCGCGGTAGAGAGCTGCCGCTTCGCCCCCAGCGCCCAGAAGTGAGCGGTGATGGGCGAGACCGGGAACCCGCGCTCGGCCAGCTCTGCGGCGGGCCCCAGCACCTCCGCCAGCGGCAGCCGTCCGTGCCGTTCCACCAGGTCGCACCAGGCGGCGCAGGCGCCCGGGACGGTCACGGTGAGGGCATGGAACGGAGGCAGAGCCTGCCGGAGTCCGCGCTGCTGCAGCAGCTCCATCGTAAGTCCGGCCGGCGCCCGCCCGGACCCGTTGAGCGAGGTGATCTCGCGGGAGGAGGCCTCATAGTAGAGGGCGAAGCAGTCGCCGCCGATCCCGGTGGAAGTGGGCTCGGTGACATTCAGCGCGGCGGCCGTGGCGACAGCCGCATCCGCGGCACTGCCCCCGCGAGCGAGTATCCGGGCTCCGATCTGGGCCGCCAGCGGCTGGGAGGCGGCCACCATGCCGCCAACGGCCATCACCGGCGAGCGTCGTGATTCGAACGGTAGTTGCTCCGCCACGTCTTGGCCTCCGCCATGCCCCGGCGCCGAAGCCCGAAGCGTGGCGGGTATTCTAAGGCATGCTAAGCTTTCCGCATTCGAGTCGCTGGACGGGGTGGGGCTGGCGCGGCTGCCCCGTCGCCTGCCCAGGGAGGTCGGGGTGTCCGGATCGAAGACGGTGGCCGTGGTGCTCCAGTCCAGCGGAGAGGTTCTGGTAGCGGCGGCGCGCTGGTGTGAGAGCCCGGTCTGCCGATTGTTCGGACTGCAACTGCGTCGGGGTCTGGGATCGGGGGAGGGTCTGCTGCTGGTCCATCCCGGCGAGGGTACCCTCAGTTCCTCCATTCACATGTTCTTTGTCTTCTTCCCGATTGCGGCCGTCTGGATCAATGCGAAGGGGACGGTGACCAGCGCCCAACTGGCCCGGCCCTGGCGTCCCTACTACGTTTCACCCGAGCCCGCCCGATATGTCCTGGAGGCCGGCCCCGAACTGCTGCAGCGGGTTAGGCCGGGCGACACGGTGGAGTTCCGCCCCCCTGATGGCATTTGAGAGCAGCTGGCAGTGAACTGAGAGGCCCTCTCGCCGAAGATGGCCGTGCGGGCACGCCTTGCCCCGGAGCCCGCGGAGGCAGCATGACCGTCAATGCTTCAACAGCCAAAGACCGGGGGAAAACCAGTCCTCTCCCGGCACAGGCCCAACGGACGGCCGCCCTGGGGTTGTGCCTGGGGATAGCCGTCGAGATTCTCTTCTACGGCCATCCACTGGGGATCTCCGTCCTCATCTGGGCGGCGCTGTGCGTGGCCGCCCTGCTGATGGCTGCCAGGTACTATGGCGTCCAGGCCGCTCGCAGCGGCGCCTGGCTGGCGGTGCCAATCCTCTTCTTTGCCGCCATGCCCTTCCTGCGGCTGGAGGGGCTCAGCGTACTGCTGAGTCTGGCCGCCACCGTGGGGCTGCTGCTGTTATGGGTGCGCACCTTCCGGGTGGGAGACCTGTTCGCCTTCGGCTGGACCGACTTCGCCCTGAGCTGGCTGCTGGTTCCGCTGGAGGGGTGGATCGCTCCGTGGCCCGTGTTGGGGACCCTGCAGCAGCGAATGCTCAGCGACCGCCAGGGGCGGGCCCAGGCCATGGCCCTCCTGCGCGGAGTGCTGCTGGCATTTCCCATCCTGGTATTGCTGATTGCGCTGCTCAGCGGAGCGGACATCATCTTCGCCGACCGGGTCGAGGAAGCACTGCGCTGGCTTGACCTGGAGCGCATCACCGAGTGGATCGGGCGGGGGGCGGTGATCCTGCTGAGCGGATTGTTCTCGCTGGGCTGCCTGGTGCTGGCGCTCCGGCCGCTGGATTACCGCAGGCGGGCTGGGGAGGCCGGGCCGCTGGTGCGGCCGTTCCTGGGATTCCCGGAAGCCACGGTGGTGTTGTCGGGAGTGAACCTGGTATTCGGCTTGTTCGTGGCCATCCAGTTCACCTACCTGTTCGGCGGCGCCGCCAACATCACCGCGGCCGGCTATACCTACGCCCAGTACGCCCGCCGCGGTTTCGGCGAACTGGTGGCCGTCTCGATCATCAGCCTGGGGTTGATCATGGCCCTGGGAACCTGGGCCCGGCGGGATACCCGGCCACACAGCCGTTGGTTCAACGGGCTCAGCGGTCTGCTGGTGGCCCAGATGGCTGTGATCCTGGCCTCCGCCCTGCAGCGCCTGTTGCTGTATGAGAACGCCTACGGATTCACCCGGCTGCGCACCTACACCCATGTGGCCATCCTATGGATGGCGGGGCTGTTCCTGGCCATTCTGGTGCTGCTCCTGCTGGGTCGGCTGCGGCGGTTTGTGCTGGTGGCCGCCGCGGCGGCGCTGGGTTTCACCGCCACCCTGAATCTGCTGAACGTGGACGGGTTCATCGTGAGCCGCAATGCCGCCCGCCTGGCGCAGAGCGGCGAGCTGGACCTGAGCTATCTGCTGCAGCTCAGCGAAGATGCGGTGCCGACGCTGGTCGAGCTTGGACGCACTGCCCCGGCCGAGGTGCGGGAGGCGTTGGCCCCCGAGCTGACGTGCTGGTTCGCCCAGTCCGAGCTGCGCCAGTTCAGCTGGCCTTCGGCACAGCTTTCCCGCCTGCGCGCCCGCGCTGCGCTGCTGGGCATGGCGGATCAGATGACCGGCCACCAGGTCTGGAAAGACCGAGAGCACGGATGGATGGTGGAGGTAGAGGGTGAGGGACAGCCTTGCCTGCGCCAATTCGCGCTGACGCAGAACTGACCCGGCGGACTGAGCAAGCAGCCCCATGAAAGCCAAACCGGCCTTTGGGGGCCGGTTTCGCTGCTGGCAGCCCGACGGCCGGTGTTGCCACTGGCCTGATCGGGCCCCGCCTCCACTCTCGCCTTAGCTAGGGCGGGCTTGCTCTCCTCGGTGATGCTAGCAATCAGCATAGCACAATGCGCCTAGCCAAGTCAACGCGGCCCGCCTTAAAGATTCCCCGGTCGAGAGAGTCGATTCCGGGCTTGCCCGTTCGATGCTGAATTCGCAGCGATTCCTTGACCAGGGTGCGGATATCGCATAAGATGGAATCCACGGCTCCTGAAAACGCAGGAAGGCCCATTGGACGAGCTCGACCTGGCCATCGTCCAGCAGCTACGCTCCCAAGGACGTAAACCGTATACTGAAATCGCCGAGGCCCTCGGTGTCTCCGAAGGCACCGTGCGCAATCGCGTGACGCGCCTGTGCGAAGAGCAGGTGCTGCACATCGTGGGCATGGTGGATCCCTACTATATGGGGATGGACGCGCCCGCCTTGATCGGCGTGTCGCTGCGCGCCGAGGATCTCGACCAGGCGGTGGAGACCATTGCCGGCTTCGAGGAAGTCAGCTATCTGGTCATGGTGTCGGGAGAATTCGACCTCATCGTGGAGGCCCTGTGCCGGGATCGCGACCACCTGGCCGATTTCCTCAATGAGAAACTGCGCCGAGTCCCGGGGGTCGTGGCCACCCGGACCTTCACCATCCTGCGCACGTACAAGATGGCCTACGGGGCGCGCCCGACTCTGGGCGCCCCAACGCCGGTTGAGTGATGCTCGCCTACCGCGCCGAGAGGGAGACCCGAATGCATCCCAGCGAGATCACCAGCGCGGCTGAGACATGAGCGGCGGTATCGCGGTCGAACTGCGGGGTGCGACCAAGGTCTTCGGCGAAGTGACCGCCCTGAAGGCGGTCTCGCTGGAAATCCAGGACGGTGAGTTCTTTTCCCTGCTCGGACCGAGCGGCTGCGGCAAGACCACCTCGCTGCGCCTGATCGC
>Ga0214473_10010538_pt1 | contig 10871 bp, 7 predicted proteins | sample RVTome_7_FD_203509 | JGI IMG/M metagenome (GOLD analysis project Ga0214473, IMG submission 203509) | Soil microbial communities from uranium-contaminated site in the Upper Colorado River Basin, Wyoming, United States - RVT98D197 | ecosystem: Environmental > Terrestrial > Soil > Contaminated >... | reverse complement strand
GGATTTCGGCGCCCTCGCCGAGCCCGAGGGCCATCGGCAGCAGGCCGAGGATGGTCGTCAGCTTGGTGATCACGATCGGGCGCAGGCGCATCCGGGCCGCCTCCATGATTGCGTCGTGCTTGGCCAGTCCACGCTCCCGCGCCTGATTGACCGCGTCGATCAGCACGATCGACTGGTTGACGACGATGCCCGCCAGCATGATCAGGCCGATGTAGGCGACAACGTTGACGGTCGTGCCGGTCAGAAACATCGCCCAGACCGAGCCGACCAGCGCCAGCGGGATCGTCAGCAGGATCACGAACGGATGCAGCAGCGACTCGAACTGGGAGGCCATGACCAGGTAGACCAGGAACACGGCCAGCAGCATCGTGAACTGCAGCGACTGGAACGATTCGCGCATGTCATCGCTCTGGCCGCTGACCGATGCTGTCGTGCCGACCGGCATCTGGATGCCGGCGACGATGGATTCGAGTTCCGTGACCGCCGTCCCCAAGTCACCCGCGGCCAGGTTCGCGGTCACGATGGCGACACGCTGCTGCCGCGTGCGCCGGATCTCGGCGGGACCGGTCGCGACGACCACGTCGGCAACCGCCGACAGTGGCAGCGGCCGATCGCTGCCCGGGTTGACGATCAGCGAGCGGATCTCTTCGACCGACGAGGCACGCGCGTCTACGCTACGCACCAGCACGTCGATCTTCTTCTCGCGCAGCTTGTAGCGTGTTGCGACGTTGCCACGCACGCTCGAGACCACGCGGTCGGCGAATTCACGCACCGTGATGCCGAGCTGTGCGGCACGCTCCTGATCGAAGATGATCTGTATCTCCGGGTTGCCTGCCTCGACCGTGGACTTGATGTCGCTGAAGGTCCCGCTCGCCTGCATTCCGAGCCGGACCTGCCCGGCAACCATGCGCAGGCGGTCAAGGTCGTAGCCGGTGATCGTGACTTCGAGCGGCGACGCAAAGCTGAGCAGCGCGGGCCGGCTGAACTGGTACTGGACGCCGGCCAGTTCATCGAATCTGGCGCGCAGCGCCTCGATCACGCGGTTCTCGTCCTCGCGGCTGGTCTCCTCGGAGACGCTGACCGACAAGCGGCCGGTGTTCTCGCCCGCGTCGGTCGGGCTCGCGTCCAGGCGGTTGCCGGTGCCGGTGACCGCGTAGGACAGCGCGATTTCGGGCAGCTCCATCGCATAGCCCTGCGCGGCGGCCATCGCGCGGTCGGTCTGCTCCAGCGGCGTGCCCGGCGCGAGGCGCAGGTCGGCGATGAACTCGCCCTGCGACAGCTGCGGGATCAACTCGGAGCCGAGCCTCGGTACCAGCACTGCGGTCGCCAGCAGCACCGCGAGAGAGATCAGCATCACGCGGCCGCGGTGCTCCAGCGACCAGCGCAGTGCAGGCACGTACGCGCGCGCCACGGCGGCGAAGCCGGCCTGGGTCGGCCGCACCGCCCACGACAGCAGCCAGGCCATGCCGTTCGACACCCGTGACGACAGCCGGCGCGTGCACGCCAGGATTCGCGCGATGCCGCGACCGACGCGCCCGGGCTGGCGATCCGGGTCGGGTGGCGGGGGCACGTCGTGGCCCGCAGCCAGCATCGGCACCAGCGTCATCGCGACAATCAGCGAGAACAGCAGCGCGAAGCTGACCGTCAGTGCCTGGTCCTTGAACAGCTGTCCGGCAATGCCGGTGATGAACACCATCGGGAAGAACACCGCGACCGACGTCAGCGTCGCCGCAGTGATCGCGGTCGCGACTTCGCGGGTTCCAAGCTGCGCCGCCTCGAGGCGTGACAGCCCGTGCTCGCGGTGGCGCACGATGTTCTCGAGCACGACGACCGCGTTGTCGACGAGCATGCCGACCGCGAGCGCGATGCCGCCCAGCGACATGATGTTGAGCGACAAGTCGAAGCTGTACATCAGCACGAATGTGCCGATCACCGAGACCGGTATCGCAATGCCAGTGATCATCGTCGCGCGCGCATCGCGCAGGAACAGGTACAGGACCAGGATCGCGAGGATGCCGCCGATGATCGCGGCGTCGCGGACTTCGCCGATCGCGGAGGAGATGAACCGGGACTGGTCGTAAACCAGGCGCAGCTCGCTGCCGGCCGGCAGCGACTTGCCCAGCTCCTCGACGCGCTTGCGAGTGCCGGCCGCAAGCTGCACCGTGTTGGCGTCGCCCTCCTTGTAGACGGCGAGCTCGACGGACTCGCGGCCATCCACTCGCGTGATCGCTTCACGGTCCTTGTAGCCGCTCGCGACGCTGGCGACGTCCCGCAGGTAAACCGGCTTGCCGTCGACATTGGCGATGATTGCGTCGGCCATTTCCTGCACGGAGGTGAACTCGTTCAGCGTCCGCACCAGGAAGCGCTGGGTGCCCTGCTCGAGCCGGCCACCGGAGAGGTTGACGTTTTCCTCGCGCAGCCGCCGCGCGATCGTCTCGATCGACAGGTTCAACTGTGCGAGCTTGCCCTGGTCGACAAAGATCTGGATCTCGTCCTCGTAGCCGCCGCTGACCTTGACGGCCGCGGAGCCATTGACGGACTCCAGGTCCGGCTTCAACCGGTCGTCGGCAAAGCGCCGCAGGGACTTGAGCCGCTCGACGGAGCCCGCGTCAGCGGCGCCAGATTTCGCGTACTCGTCGGTGTCGACGAAGGCGAGGCGCATGACCGGCTCGGTGGACGGATCAAATCGCAGCAGGATCGGCCGGCTGGCCTCGATCGGCAGCTGCAGCAAGTCGATCTTCTCGCGCACGTCGATGCCCGCGAGATCCATGTCTGTGCCCCATGCGAACTCGAGCAGCACGTCGGCCTGCCCGGCGCGCGACACGGAACGGACCTGGCGGACGTTGCGGATGATGCCGACCGCTTCCTCGATCGGCCTTGTTACGAGTGTCTCCAGTTCAAGCGGGGCGGCTCCCGGCAGGTCCGTGCGGACCGTCAGCGTCGGGTAGGAGAGGTCTGGCAGCAGGTTGAGCTTGAGGCGGGACAGCGAAACGAAACCGAACAGGACGACCGCGAGGGTCATCATCAGGATGGTCACGCGCCGCCGCGTGGCGAACTCTACGATCTGCATTGCGCCGGCTCCGCGCGGTCAGCCTGCCGCGACGGCAGGCTGGATACGCGCGGCGGGCCGCGCCGGTGCATTGACGATGCGGACCGCGGCGCCCGGCTTGACCGCTCCCTGGCCGACGACCACGACCTGCTCGCCGTCCTTCAGTCCGGATACGACCTCGACCCAGGCACCGTTGCTCAGGCCGAGTTGCACCGTGCGTTCCGCAGCCTTGCCGGCCTGCACGATGAAGACCTTCGGCGGGCCGTCGTCGTCGAGGAGCGCCGTGCGAGGAATCTGCAGCGCGTCGGACTTGCGCTCGTAAACGATTGCGACGCGCGCGAACATGCCCGGGCGCAACAGCTTGCCGGCATCCGTCACGCGGATGCGCACCCCGAAAGTCGCGGTGGCGGCGTCTACGTAGGGGCTGATCAGCGCGATCTTGCCGGTGAATGTCTGGCCCGGGACCGCATCGAGGCCGAGTTCGGCAATCTGGCCCACCTCGAGCTTGGCCAACTCGCGTTCCGGTACGTTGACCCGCAGAATCAGAGTGTCCAGGTCCTCGACGACGAACAGCGCGCTGTCGGCGCTTTCGATGACGCCGCCCACTGGCGTGACAGTGTTGCCAACCTTGACGACGTCGAGGCGCTGCGTGACGGTGCCGTTGATCGGCGAGCGGATGTCGGTGTAGGAGAGCTGCAGGCGCGCGAGCTCCCAGGACGCCGTGGCCGCCTCGAGTTCGTACTTGAGATTGTCGAGCGCCGTCGCGCTGACCAGGCCCTTCTGCTGCAGCTCCAGGTTGCGCGCGTAATCGCGCTCCAGCTTGCGCATCGTCGCCGCGGCAAGCGCGACCTCCAGGCGCAGCTGGTCGCCGTCGAGACGCGCGAGCACCTGGCCCTCGCGGACGCGCTGACCCTCATCGGCGAGGACCTGGCGGATCTCGCCCTTGACCTTCGGCATCACGAAGGCCTTGCGCTCGGACTCGATCGGCGCCGTACCGCTGTAAACCGCCGCCATTTCGGCGCGCCGGGTAGCGGCCACCTCGACCGGTATCGCCGCAACCTCGTCCTTGGCGTCCTTGTCCTTGCCGGCGCTGTCGCCGTTGGCCTTGCCGCAGGCCGCAAGCGCAAGGCCCGCGGCCACGATCAGGGCCACCCACCAGAGTTGCGTCGGGAATGTGGTGTCGGTCTCGATTCTGCGGTAGCTGGGGCTCACGTTCGGGCTCCTCCCGGTCAAGTGGAGGCTATGTTACGGTCCCTTAGTGTTGTAGTCAAGTATAACAGTAGAATAATCCACCAAATACAAGTGGTTGAAATTACTGGAATAGATGCAAAATCCCTCGCACTTTCATCAGGTCAGGCGGGCGGGTTCCTGTGAAGTCGGCAGACCGGCCGCGTCGGCGGCAATCTCGACCGCCTCATCGAGCACGGTATCCGGGGCGTCGTCGCCGTCCAGCGCTTCAATGCTTGCGATCGGGGACAAGCCGCGGGCCGAGCGCCGCGTGTTTTCACGGGCCAGGCGTTCTGCGTCGAGCGCGTCGCGTTCGGCGCGGCGCTTTTCCAGGTTCAGCGACACTTCGTGCTGCGCGCGCAGCCGTTCCAGTGCCTCCACATCGCCCTGCAGGGCGACGAAATCGGGGTTGGCTGCGACCCGCTGCTCGTGGACGCGCGACAGCAACGGCAGGATCGGCAGCGCCGCCTGCTCGGGCGTGAACTTGGCGGCATTGATCCGATCCCAGGGCAGTGCGCTGTCGCGCGTGCTCTCGCCGATATCGTCGGTGTCGAGCAGCGACGGCAGCGAGATGTCCGGCTCCACGCCGCGATGTTGTGTGCTGTCGCCGGTCACGCGGTAGTACTTGCCGATCGTGACCGTCAGCTGGCCGAAGCCCGCTTTCGGGCCGAGCGCATAACGGTCGAGCGGATAGAGATTCTGGACCGATCCCTTGCCGTAGGTCTGCTGGCCGACCACCAGGCCACGGTGGTAGTCCTGGATGGCGCCCGCGAAGATTTCCGAGGCCGAGGCACTCGCGCGGTTGACCAGGACGACCAGCGGACCCTCCCAGGCAACGCCCGGCTCCGGGTCATCCAGTACCTCGATGCGTCCGCCAGTCTCGCGCAGCTGCACCACCGGACCGCGTTCCACGAACAAGCCGACGAGCCCGGTCGCTTCCGACAGGTGGCCGCCGCCATTGTCCCGCAGGTCGATCACCAGCGAATCGATGCCCGTTTCGCGCAACTCCCCGATCAGGCGGCGGACGTCGCGCGTCGTGCTGCGAAAGTCCTCGTCACCGTCCACCCGCGCCTGGAAGTCCTGGTAAAAGCTGGGCACCTCGATGACGCCGACTTTCAGTTCGCGTTCACCGCGGCGGATCGTGTGGACTTCCTTCTGGGCCGCCTGGGCCTCGAGCGTGACCTTGTTGCGGGTCAGCCTGAGCACCGACTCGGGAGAGCCTGGATTTGCGCTGCCCGGCAGGATTTGCAGCCGGACGACGGTGTTGATGGGACCGCGAATCAGCTGCACGACGTCGTCAAGGCGCCAGCCCACGACGTCGACCATCGGTCCCTCGCTGCCCTGGCCGACCGCCATGATGCGATCGCCGGCCTTGAGTTCTGCGGACGCCGCCGCAGGTCCGCCCGGCAACACGTTCATGATGGTCACGTAGTCGTCGACCAGTTGCAGCGATGCGCCGATCCCTTCATAGGACAGGCTCATCGCGATGTTGTACTCCTCGGAGTTGCGCGGCGACAGGTAGCTGGAATGCGGGTCGTACACATGCGAGTACGCGTTCATGAAGGTTTCGAAGACATCGTCGGCCGTCACCTGCTCGATGCGCTTGGCGACCCGCTCGTAACGCTTGCGCAGGATGTCGCTGGCCTCGGGCCAGGTCTTGCCGGCCAGTACCAGCGACAGCGCGTCGTTCTTGACGCGCTTGCGCCACAATTCCCGCAATTCATCTTCGGACGCTGGCCAGCCATCGTCGCTGCGGTCAAAGCGGAATGACTCGTCGAGGGCGAAGTCGGGTTCCGTGTCGAGCAGGGCGATCGCATGCTGCAGTATTTCGCGATTGCGCTGCTGGTAGCGCGTGAAGATGACGAATGCGGGCGACGCGTCGGCATTCCTGATCGCATCGTCCAGCTGGTTGCGCAGGTATTCGAATCCGGCGATGTCCGAGGCAAGCAGGTAGCTGCGGCTGCCGTCCAGCGCCTCGAGGTAGCGCTCGAAGATCTGCGCGGACATGCCATCGTCCAGCTCGGCTTGCCGGTAGTGCTGCCGTTCAACCACCTCGGAAACCAGGCGCATCACGCGCCGGTGGCGCTCACTTGCGGCCAAGTCCCCGGGAGACGCAAGCGCTGGGGAAACGGCCGCCGCGCGGTGCGCGCCGGAACCCGCCAGCCCGACGACGGCCGCGACCAGCAGCGCCGCGAGCAATAGCTGGCGGAGGCGAAACGGGGCGGTCCTGGCCGATCGTGGCGTCATGGGCTGGTACACTACCTTGTGCGGCCCCCTGCGGGCTGCACCCAATTCAAGAGGCTAGAGGCGCGGCGCCGCCGTATCAAGTACTGGCGTCACGCTGCGGTGGGGGCAAGCCGATGGGGCCACTGGGCTTCCTGACCGGCGTGGTACTGGGCTCGGCCGTGTCGATCGCCGTGGTGCTCGCGATGGTGCTTGTCATATTCGCGGTCACGGCCGGGGGTCATCCGGCGATCGGCCAGGAGTTTTCGTCCCTGCTGGTCACGGCCGGCCTGTTTGGGGCGCTTGCCGGCATCGCCGGGGCTGCCTTCGTCGGCCTGCAGCGGCACCGGCCATGGCGCTGGTACGCACAGGCTGCCATGTGGCTCGCGCTGGGCCTGTTGGGCTGGTATTACTGGCCGCAAGGCGCCGGCTGATCGAGCGCGGGATCCGGAGCAAGGGGACGACATGATCCGTTTTGACCGACCAATGACAATTCTGTTCGCCGCGGCGGGCGCAGCGCTTGCCTGCGCAAGTTGTGGGGCGTCCGACAAGGACCTCAGGACCGCGGCCGCTGCGATCACCGAGGAATCCTACCGGGCCCAGGTCCAGAGTCTCGCCGCCGACGAACTGGAAGGCCGCGGACCCGGGACCCCCGGCGAACAACGCACCGTCGAGTATCTCGAGAAGCAGTTCCTGGAACTCGGCCTGCAGCCCGCCCGCGGCGGGAGTTTCCGCCAGGAGGTCGCGCTGGTCGAGATCACGGCCACGGATCCACAGCTGTCATTCGCCAGGGGCGCCGGCGGAATGACGCTGGCCTTCGGCGACGACATGGTCATCGGCACGCGGCGAGTGCAGCCGCAGGCTTCGATCACCGACAGCGAGGTCGTGTTCGTCGGCTATGGCATCGTCGCGCCCGAATACGGCTGGAATGACTATGCCGGCGTCGACATGCGGGGCAAGACGGCGCTGATCCTGATCAATGATCCCGGCTTCGTCACGGGCGATCCGGAGCTGTTCCGCGGCAAGGCGATGACCTACCACGGGCGCTGGACCTACAAGTTCGAGGAAGCGGCGCGCCAGGGCGCGGCAGCAGCGATCATCATCCACGACACGCTGCCTGCCGCCTACGACTGGCAGGTGGTCAGGAATGGCTGGTCGGGGCCACAGTTTCACGCCGACGCGGCAGACGGCCATGCGGGACGATCGGCGCTCGAGGGCTGGATTACCCTTGCCCGCGCGGGCCAGCTGATGGAACTGGCGGGCCAGGATCTCGCAGCCCAGCAGGCCGCCGCCGTGCAGCGCGGATTTCGCCCGGTGCCGCTGGGAGTCACCGCGACCGGCGGGGTGCGCAACATCATCCGGCGCGCCAGGTCGCCCAACCTCGCGGGCATCATGCCGGGCAAGGACCGGCCGGACGAGTACGTCATATACGTGGCGCACTGGGACCACCTGGGACGTGCGCTGGCCTTCACTGGCGACACGATCTACAACGGCGCCGTCGACAATGCGACCGGGGTCGCCGGCATCCTGACGATTGCGCGCGCGTTCCGCGAGCTGGTTCCGGGTCAGTCACGGTCGGTCATGTTCCTCGCCGTGACGGCCGAGGAGTCCGGCCTGCTCGGCTCCGAGCACTACGCCGCACACCCGCTGGTGCCGCTCGAGAAAACAGCAGCGGTCATGAACATCGACGCGCTCAATCCGCTGGGCCGCGCCAAGGACATCGAGGTCATCGGTTTCGGTGCCTCGCGACTGGAGGACCTGCTGGCGAAGGCGGCCAAGGCGCAGGGCCGCACGCTGACGCCGGACCGCCGTTCCGAGGCCGGTTACTTTTATCGCTCGGACCACTTCAATTTCGCGAAGGCGGGCGTGCCGGCGCTCTACGTCAAGTCCGGGACGCAACTGCGCGAAGGCGCGCCCGAGGCGGGGCTCGCGCTGTACGACGAGTACTATGCCGTGCGTTATCACAAGCCGAACGACCAGTACGACGCGTCCTGGGACGTCAGCGGCTCGATCGAGGACCTGAAGCTGCTGTTCGAGGTCGGAGCCAGGGTCGCGAACGACAAGAACTGGCCCGAGTGGTACGAGGGCAACGAATTCCGCGCGGCACGCGAGGCGAGTGCGGCAAGTCGCGCACCCGAACGCTGATCGAGCTCAGGAACGGCGCCGCAGCGGCCGCGTCAGCAGGCGTACCGACATGAACAGCAGGTAGGGTCCCGCGACCAGCAGCCACGCGGACGGTGTTGCGGTGAAAAACGCGCGCATCAGCGCGCCCAGGAAGGCGGGCAGCCCACCCTCATAGGGCCCAAGCGTCAGCACGCCCGCGAGATAGATCAGGAATGGCATCACCAGCAGTCCGAAGCCGAAGAACGATGTGAAAAAGCCCAGTTCCCGGCGCCAGAACGGCGGCAGATTGCGGACGAATCCTGGTATGTACCTGCTGCTGGCCATCGCCACGAGTCTGATCCGGTCGCCCGGCGGCGGCAAGACCCGGCACGGCGCGGCTATACTGGCGCCCGTTTTCGAGGCCGGCCGGAGTTGGGCACGCTGATGCGCAGATTGTGGTGGCCCGAGCCGCTGTACGAAATGAAACCCTATGGCGCGCTGGCGCTCGGCGTGCTGGCCGCGCTGTTCGGCGCCGCACGCTCCTGGGCCATGCAGGCCTGGGACACGAGCTTCGTGGCGGCGCTGGTGTTCGGCGGCCTGGGCATCATCTATGCCGTCGCCATTTTCCGGATGCGTTATGAGCACCGGCGGCACAGCCGCTGGAACCGCGAGCGCCGGCGCTGAGATGACGCGCCTGCGCTGTGCGGTGATTGGTGCCGGCTATCTTGGCCGTTTTCATGCGCAGAAGTACGCGGCACTGCCGCGTTGCGATCTGGTGGGCGTCGCCGATCCCGATCCCGCCGCGCGCGAGCGCCTGGCGGCGGAGCTGGGCGTTGCCGTCTTCGCCGACCATCACGACCTGCTGGGACATGTCGATGCAGTCAGCGTGGCAACGCCGACCGCGACGCATCATGCGGTGGCGGCGGATTTCCTGCGTGCGGGTGCGCATGTGCTGGTCGAGAAACCGGTCACGGCGACGGCTGCACAGGCGCGCGAGCTGATCGCGCTCGCAGCGACGGGCAGTCGCGTGCTGCAGGTCGGGCACCTCGAGCGTTTCAATCCGGTGATCCTCGCGGTCGCCGGTGAACTCGTGAACCCGCGATTCATCGAATCGAATCGCCTCGCGCCATTCAAGCCGCGCGGCACCGACGTCAGCGTCGTGCTCGACCTGATGATCCACGACATCGACCTGATCCAGAACGTGGTGCATTCGCCGATCGCCTCGATCGACGCGGTCGGCTCTCCGGTGTTCACGGACGAGATCGACATCGCCAATGCCCGGATCCGCTTTGACAACGGTTGCGTCGCCAACGTGACTGCGAGCCGCATCAGCATGAAATCGGAGCGCAAGCTGCGGGTGTTCCAGGCCGACGCCTACCTGTCGATCGACCTGCAGCAGAAGCTGCTGACGGTCGTGCGCCGCCCGGCCGTGATCGAGGAAGGCGTGATGCCCAAGGTCGACGTCGAGGAGCGCAGCTTTGACCAGGGCGACGCCCTGCTGGCGGAGATCGAGGCCTTCCTGGATGTCATCGAGCAGGGGCGTGCACCGGTCGTGTCCGGCGAGGACGGCCTGCGTGCGCTCGAAACCGCAACCCGCATCGCGGAATTGGTCGGCCGCTATACTTGAATGATGCAACCGACTGATACCCGTGACCCGGATTACTTCCACAAGGTAGTGGACTGCCAATGGGCCTGCCCGGCGCATACCGACGTGCCCGAGTACATCCGGCTGATCGCACTCGGAAAGTACTCCGATGCCTACATGGTCAATCGCGAGTCGAATGTGTTTCCCGGGATTCTCGGACGGGTCTGCGACCGGCCCTGCGAGCCGGCCTGCCGCCGCGGCAGGGTCGAGGAGAAGCCGGTGGCGATCTGCCGGCTGAAGCGCGTTGCCGCAGACTTGCGTGACGACATCACGCAGCGCTTGCCGAAGGCGCCGGCCAGCAAGAATGGCATGCGGGTCGCTTGCATCGGCGCGGGCCCGGCGTCGCTGACCGTCGCCAACGATCTGCTGCCGCTCGGCTACGAAGTCGTCATATTCGAGCAGTACGCGATCGCCGGCGGGCTGATGCGTACCAACATTCCGTCCTTCCGGCTGCCGGCGCAGGTGCTGGACGAGGAGATCGGCTACGTCGTCGGCATGGGTGCCGACCTGCGCCTCGGTTCACCCGTTGCGAGCATGCGCAAGCTGCTCGACAAGGGCGGTTTCAACGCGGTTTTCGTCGGCACCGGCGCGCCCCGGGGCAAGGAACTGAAACTGCCCGGCCGC
>Ga0214473_10010537_pt1 | contig 10872 bp, 9 predicted proteins | sample RVTome_7_FD_203509 | JGI IMG/M metagenome (GOLD analysis project Ga0214473, IMG submission 203509) | Soil microbial communities from uranium-contaminated site in the Upper Colorado River Basin, Wyoming, United States - RVT98D197 | ecosystem: Environmental > Terrestrial > Soil > Contaminated >... | reverse complement strand
TGGATATTATTCAATAGCATCTTGGATTAGTCGGATATTATTCGATAGCATCTTGGATTGGTTGGATATTATTCGATAGCATCTTGGATTGGTTGGATATTATTCGATAGTATCATGGATTGGTTGGATATTATTCAATAGCATCTTGGATTAGTCGGATATTATTCAATAGCATCTTAGATTAGTCGGATATTATTCAATAGTATCTTGGATTAGTTGGATATTGTTCGATAACATCTAGGATTGATTGGATTATTATTCGATAGTATCATAGATTGATTAATTATTATTCGATAGCATCTCGGATTGATTGGATTATTATTCAATAATATTATAAAGATTGGTATTACCCAACACTTCTAATGATAATATTTTCCATTAATTTCTGGGAACTTTTCAAAATATCTAAATGAATCTAAGATTAAAATATAAAAATATTTTTTTATTTTATTTTATATTTTTTATTTTTATTTTTATTTTTATTTTTTTATTATTTATTATTTTTTATTTTATTTATTATTTTTTGAGTCAAAAATATATTTTTAAAAATTAAAATCGGCTTTGTTACAAAGGAAAAATTGGCTTTGTGACAAAGCCAATTTTTGGAGCTCGACCTACTGGTCATGGGGGTTATATTTTATCAATTGCATATAAATAATAGTTGCTTAAGAATTATATTGCATAACCCCAAATGAAATTTATTATTTATTATTTATTATTTATTATTTATTATTTATTATTTATTATTTATTATTTATTATTTATTATTTATTATTTATTTTTATTTTTTTATTTTTTATTTTTATTTTTTATTTTTTATATTTTATAAAAAACTAAAAAATAAAAAAAATATTTATATAATTATATAGGTAATAATACTTGAATTTTTAATGTATCCTTCTTATATAGGTTTTGGATTAGGTGGATTATTATTAGGTATCGTAATAATTATTTTAATTTGCGCTTTATGCACATCACAAAAAATGGATGGTGATAAATATAGTATGCTTACGGTATTACTATTATTATCTATTGCATTTGGTATACATGGATTAGGTCATGCATATGCTGAAGTTAATTATGGATTCAACCCTCTAGAAGGTAAATGGAATTATCAACTTCAACAATAATTTTATAATATATTCAAAAAAATGAAATATTTTAATTAGTTAATAATAATATAAATGATAGTTGGTGATGATGATTATATATTATACGTGGCACAAGAAGCTAATTTTCAAACTAGATCAATGTTAATTCATGCAAAATCGTTTATGGAATCAAATACAAATGATTATAATTTATTAAAGCAATATGCACTTGAAAAAACATATACAATAGATGGCAATGAGTATCATGTGAAAGGTTTATTATTTGAAAATTTTATATTTGAAAAAAATGTTGGTCATCCAGTACCAACACCATATAGTGAAATTTGTAATAAATTAACAATGTACGCAGATAGTTCGGATTTTTGTAATGATAATGATAGAAAATGGTATGAAAAAAGTTTTACGAATATTTGTGCTGGATTTAATCATATCAAAAACTATTGTGAATCTCTTAAAATATCTAGTTATCAAGAGAATCCAATTAATATAATTGATAGTTTTTTGGTATTAGAATTGGAAAATGGTAAATATAAAAAGCCTTCATTTGACACTGTAAAAGAATTACAAATACATTTAATTCAAGATATGATTGAAAAGTTTAAAGAGAATATTCAATAATATAAATTGAATTATTAAGAAAATCCTAGAATATAAGTTAAAATTTGAATAATAATATAAAATATATATTATAATTATAAAGAAATTTGTATAATAAAATAATATACTTAGATTAACAATTAGAATAGTAAATGTATGAACCAAAAAATATAATGATAACTGGGGGATTAGGGTTTATAGGATCAAATGTAGTTAACTACTTTGTAAAAACATATCCAAATATAAATATTATTAATATAGATAAGATGGATTATTGTGCAAATGTAAAAAATATTGAGCAACCTAAGGTATCTAATTATACATATTATAAAACAAATGTAGGTAATATTGATTTTATTAATCATATATTGGAGCATCATGCTATAGATACTGTTATTAATTTTGCGGCACAAACACATGTTGATAATTCCTTTGGTAATTCTTTACAATTTACGCAGGATAATTTATTAAGTTTTCATAGTTTATTAGAATGTTGTCGTATATATGGTAAAATAAAAAGATTTATTCATATTAGTACAGATGAGGTTTATGGGGAAGTAGAATTAGATCATCCAGGTTGCCATGAAAAATCCTTATTAAATCCGACGAATCCGTATGCAGCAACAAAAGCGGGAGCAGAATTCTTGGTTCGTTCATATCATATGTCATTTAAGTTACCGATTATTATAACTCGTGGTAATAATGTATATGGTCCATATCAATATCCGGAGAAATTGATACCAAAATTTACCCAATTATTGATGAATAATAAGCAAATGACTATTCATGGTAAGGGAGATAGTGTACGTAATTTTATTCATGTGACAGATGTATGTACTGCAATTGATAAAATCCTATTTCATGGAGTTGTAGGTGAGATTTATAATATAGGTACAAGTAATGAATATAGTGTGATGCAGATAGCAGAAAAAGTTTTTAAAATTTTATCAGAAGTTAGTCCAGAACTAGCTGAAAAATCATATTTAGATTCTATATGTTATGTGGATGATCGTCATTTTAATGATAAACGTTATGCAATAAATACGAATAATTTAAATGGTATTGGGTGGGAAGAACAAGTTCCATTTGAAATTGGTTTAAAAGAGACTGTTATATGGTATTATAATCATCCAGATCATTGGTAAATATAATAAAACCAACCATAAATTATATGATAAATTATAATATCAATAAAAGTTATGATATTATAAAAAAATATTTAGATAAATATTTATCATATTCTGTTATTAATCAATAATCTTATTATAGTTGTTCAATTGTAATGATTGGATAAAGATATTTAGTTGAACTAGTTGATGAATCAGATGCAAATCTTTGTTTTATATTTACAGAAATAGAATCACCAATTTTAAAAAAACCTATATATTGAATAGTTGCAATTTGATAATCAACCTTATTTCCACTTGTACTGCTATTAAATACATTTAATGTATTAGATTGTGTGGCCAATAATGTAGGTCCAGGATTACTAATAATAGTTAGATCAATTATCCAATAAGTATTATTGATCATTTGATCAGCAAATAGAGTAACGGTACCAGTTATTCGATAAATTGCATTTTTTGGAACAGCATAAATCCCTGTAGATCCATCAAAAGTTCCAGGAATACATTCAGTTTTTTTTAGAGTTGTACTACTAGTATTAAATTTAATAGGAGTTGAAGTTATTGTTATAGTACCAATATTACCCGGACTACCATCTGGTTCAGAATAACATACTAAATCTTTTACATTCCAACAAACACCATCAGTCTGCCTTACTAATACTGCATCACCACATCCATTTTCTAAACAATCGGGAAATTGGGTTTGTTTAAGTACGCCATTGGTACAAGTTATAAAAGTATCTGTGCCTGGTCCTTGGAAATATATTGCCGCAAGTGCCCAGCTATTCACGTTCATTTCGGTATTTGGGCTTAATAGGAATCTAATTTCCAAATTTGGTATTTGATAAATTGGTGCAATTGGAAATTGTACCCATATAAAAGGACTTGTATTTAGCATCATAATAGTTGTAATTGGCATATCATTAAAATTAACATGTAGCTGACCAGACGATGTATTATTTGTTGATAATAATACAAAAGCTTGGCTAAAACATGAAGCATCTATTGTAATACTAACTGCTGTAATTCCATCAAGTACAATTGCGGTAGGAAAACCAATATATGTAGTAAAAGGAAGAGGTGTTATGTAAGGTGGCATAGATGATTGTTGTTGTGCTCGGGTTAATTCACTAAAATTGCCGGCTATCGCTTCGATCAAAGAGTTATTTGAACACATAAGTGGTGCACGTTTTAAAGATCCATCACAAAATAATAAACTTGAATTACATGGTATACCTGAAACTGGACTAAAATCATTGCAACTAATATCTGAACTTCCCTGCAATCCTATAAACCCTTGCGGGCCTATAAATCCTTGTGGCCCTTGTAATCCTTGAAGCCCTTGGAATCCTTGCAATCCTTGAAATCCTTGGAGACCTTGGAATCCTTGTGGTCCTTTTAAGTTACAACCGGCAATCCATTTGCCATTAGCTCCCAACATATATAGATCACCTGTGCAGCAATCTAAAAATTTATCTCCGGGACGTAATACAAGAAGTTCACATCCGCCCATCATTTCAGGTTTACTAACATAATAAATAACCATATTTATTTCATCATAGAAATAGTAAGGATCTGTTTTAGGAACTTGGTTAACATTTCGTGTACCAGCTATATATAATATACATGTCACTATATCTAAATATAATCCTGGAATTTGTGGTGGCACTGGCTCCATCATTACAACAAAACCTTTAACCAAACAATCACATAAAATAATTGTTCCTTGTGAACCTTGAATTCCTTGGAATCCTTGAAATCCTTGAAATCCTTGTGGGCCTTGAAATCCTTGCGGACCTTGTGATCCTATTGCATCAAATCCTTGAAATCCCTGGAATCCTTGTATTGTTATTACACCTTGAGGACCCCGTAATCCCTGTATGCCTTGAAATCCACGGAAACCTTGAGATCCCTGAAATCCCTGAAATCCTTGTAATCCTTGGAATCCTTGAGGTCCTTGAAACCCCTGGAATCCCTGAAATCCCTGGAATCCTTGAAATCCCTGAAAACCTTGCATACCCTGAAATCCTTGTGGTCCTTGTAATCCTTGTAATCCTTGTAATCCTTGGAAACCTTGAAAACCTTGTATTCCTTGGAAACCACGAAATCCTTGTGGGCCTTGTTTACCTTGAAATCCCTGTACACCTTGAAATCCTTGTACGCCTTGAAATCCACGATCACCTTGAAAACCTTGTAATCCCCTAAATCCTTGAAAACCTCTAAAGCCTTGTAAGCCTTGATTGCCTTGTGGGCCTTGAAATCCTTGGGGACCAATAAATGATATATCTGTAGGTTTAAGTTCATTATTACATATAAACTTATAGACTATACCATCATTAAGATTAACTATTGTATCTCCAGGTTTTCCAGTAATTTGACAAAATTTCCATGGATCACTCATACAAATTTTTTCAACTTTCCAAAGGATGCATTTAAATATATCATAAAAATAATATGGATTAGTGCTAGGTTTAACAACTACAAATTCACATCCAGATAGAACCCATAATATTGCATTGTGACATGGTTGTAATTCTAAATACCATGTACTTTTAACAAATTTAATATCTGGGGCATGTTTACCAGATTGTCCAAAATAAGTAAATGGTATAATTCGTATATCAGGCGATGAACAGCATTCTTTATTATCATGCTTATTATCGTGATTATCACAATTATTACAATTATTATCATGTTTATCATTCGCTTTAAATATTAGGAATTTCTTAAAAATAATTTTTGTATGTTCTGGACAGGTTAACAATATTCTAATAATTGTTTGATTAGACTGGGCAGTAAAATTAAATTTCTTATTAATACCTGAATTAAATGATACTCCAATAAGATTATAATTATTTGTATCTATTATATCTATTTTGCAAACACATTCAGATAATTTAGCACATATAATATTTAAATCAATATCAATACAATATGATTGAGAAGGAACAGTCTCCAAAATTAATTCAGCAATTTTTTTAGATGTATTTGTACCGTAATGCGATAAAATTAAGTTATTATTATCAAATTTTGCACCATTATAACAATTTATTAAATTATAATGTTTATGTAAATCAAATGCTTTACCCATTTATCTTATATATTTAAATTATATATTAAATTTATAAAATAAATTTATTTTATAATTTATTTAATAAATTTATAAAAATTTATCAGATAAATATATTTTCTTCTATGATAATATAATTGAATGATGATTCCTAATAGGCAAGAAATCTATTATTCTATTAAAGAAGATACTTTATCATGTGATGATTGTGATAAGGAACCCAAAAAGAAAAATAAAAAATGCCATAAATGCCATAATAAATGTCATAATAAATGTCATAAGAAATGTAAAGGACCTAAGGGTGATAAAGGTTAACCAGGTAATAAAGGTTAACCAGGTAATAAAGGTCAACCAGGTCCTAAAGGAGATCCTGGAGCTAAAGGAGATCCAGGAGCTAAAGGAGATCCAGGAATGGATGGAGCTAAGGGCGATCCCGGAATGGATGGAGTTAAGGGCGATGTAGGACCACAAGGATTACAGGGAGCTAAAGGTGATTCTGGTATATCATCTGATAGAACTATTTTTGTATTTGGAACTGACCAAAGTTTAAGCAAAGATCATTTTATGGGACAAGGTACATCTTCTTCAGATTTTTCCCGTAATGCTCTTATAGTTCCAGGAAATGGAATGATAACATCTATATATTTTTCAATAAGAGAAGCAGTAAATAATACGAATATTGTTTGTACCTTATGGAAACAGACCGGTACTGGAACAGGTGGAATTCCAGCATCAACATCATTATTTGCAACAATTGTGGATGGCATGGTAGAAATATGTGGATTCAATACTGGATTAGTATCTATTTCCAACTGTGATCTTATATCAGTTCAATTATCATGGGCAACTGGCGGGGCTCTTAACTTAGGAGCAACAGCTACAGTAACATTTGAATTTGATTCTTAATGTATTTAAGTATATCAATATTCAAAAAAATTCATTAATAATTAAATATCAAATTAATAATAAATTATTAATTTATTAATTAAGTTTGATTTAGAAATAAATATATATTAGTTATATTATAGATGTATATTGACTAATGGCATCTAATATTCCAAATAAATGCCAAGTTATTATTACTCGTGGATGTAATAAAGGGAAAAAATGCTATGAAGTTCATAAATATTGCAAAAATTCATCACATATTATAAAATCTGATTCTGAATTAACATCAGTTCAGACAAATGAACAAGAATCTAGAATATTAAATCATGTTTCAAACAATGAGTTTATTGATCATACTAGAAACATAGATCCTAAACCATCTGATCAATTATCATTATCTACAACAAATCATATTATATCATGTGATAAACAAGTTGATAATTCTGATAAAGTATATTCATGTCAGCAATGTGGTAAAATATTTACTCTAAAAAGTAATATGTATCGACATCTTAAACATAGATGTAAAATACAAAAAGATCCCATAATTGATATGAATACTGAATATGATGAAAGTTTATATGATGAAGATGAAACAACGGTTAATTTTGATGATTTAGAAGATTTAGCAAGAAATACAAGCCTTCCCACAAGAGGTGGTTCACCCCTAAATGATCATAAACCAAAATCTAGTAATAAATCTTCTACAAGAAATAGTTCATTTACAACACATTCAAATTCCAGGACTACTTCAATGGAATCAAATACACATAATAATATAAATCAAATCAATGTTAATAATGTTAATAATATTGTAAATAATGAAAATAATTACATCCAAATAGTTTGCATCAGCCAAAAAGATGATTTTAGAAAAATTCTTACTGAGAGAATGGGTGAAAGTGCAGCTGTTAAATATATTCTTGATTGTGCTAAAAATAATCTTGAAGGTGATCTTAAATTATTAGAAAAAGTTTATTTTGAAGGAAAGCAGAAATCAGAATATCCAATTAGATTTCTAGATAGAGCTAGGGGAAAACTAGAGTTCATGGATGAATCGAAGGAATTTATACTAGATCCACAGGGTATTGAACTTACCAAAAGAATTTGTGGTAATCTGCAAAATGGTTATTTAACGGAAATCACACGTATTATAGAAGCTAATCTAGATCAACAAAAAAATGGGGAATTTTTAGATGAATTTGATATTTTTAATGTAAATAATCATATATATGCACTATCTGATCCAAAGTATCGTAAAAAATTATTAAATTCATTAAGTGTCACCTATCCTTCCCATTAAAAAGAATTTATTTATATGATTTATATCATAAATTTATAAAAATTAAATAAATATTATTTTTATTTATTTTATTTTATTTTTTTTTATGTTTTTGTTTGATCTCAATAATTAGAAAAAAATTAAGGTTCGCTTGGTTGTTCATCTGATTGTTCTTTATAATATCGACAACGACATACCGATTCATATCCATGAATTCGATTATAACATGCACCATAGCATCGATTTGTATTATAATCATTGACTACAGTTGGTAATGCAGTCTGCTTACAAACATTACATAAACCATTTGGTTCGCGATTCCAACTATAACAATTTATGCAGCGCGTTTTAGGATATTGTTGGTCACAATATGAACACATTTTTCTTCCACATCCATTGACATTTGGATCCGCCATTTGATATGGTAATTTACAATAATCGCACCCATTATTACATTCATCACAATATTTATCATTTTTAGTTTTAGGAACCCGAATTTTACACTTTTCGCACATTAATGATGCAACACTAAGTACACCTAATAACTTAATTCGACATTCTTCACATGGAGTTTCAGTGATACTTTGAAAGATACATTCGAGTATATTAGTATTACAAAATTTGCAATTTTTAGTTGACATTATTGTTTGTTATTGCTCGTTAATTATATCACAGAATTTATTAAAATATAAATTTTATAAATCAATTTTTTTAAAGATATTATTGATATCTTTTGATATCTTTTGATAATTATTAATCCTTCATTACTTCAGATAAAACTATATTTAGATTCAATTCACAGATACATTTTGTACATTCGAGCCCCATAATTTGCCTTTGTGGACAGAACAAATTTTAATTTTTTATTTTGATTTTTAATATTATTTTTTTACTTTAATATTTTTTTTAATATTTTATTTTTTTATTTTTTATTTTTTTAATATTTTTTTAATATTTTGTTTTAATTTTATACCTTATTTTTAAATTTATTGATTGATTGATAAATAAATGCATATTGATCTACAGTTTGTACGGCTAAAGGTCGACAGCATCTAATATTTGTAACAATTTCTGCTATATTTGGTATCGTTTCATGTTTTATATATTCATTGCATATTTTTATAGCTAATAAAGTCCCTGATCTACCTATACCTGCACTACAATGATATACAATGGGATTATTAAATGGATTATTATTATATTGAACTTCGAGAGTATTAATAATTTTAAGAAGATCATCTATAGATTCTTTTGAAGTAGGAGTACCAAAATCATTCCAGTCTTGAAAATGTACATGAGTTACAATTCTTGATGAAATAGTAGATTTTTTATTTTTCCATATTATTTCAAGAGTGCTAATTGTTATATTAGATATATGATTATGAACATGTAAAGGGGGGTTATGTTCTGAAACAATTATTTGACCTAATGAATTATTAGATAATGTTGTTGGAAATATCCCTTGATCCCAATAATGTGTTGATTTAATTTTACCATTTTCTTCTAAATTGGTGCACATAACAATAATATTTACATTTTGTTCCAATATCATTTTCCAAAAATCGGCAATAGTTTCTTCAATTGGTGCCTGGGTTAATATGGATTTACTATATGGTGTTGAAACCCAATTTGCATTTATATAATCATTTTCGGAATTATTTAAAATAACTCTTGTATTATGTTTTGGAACAATATCTGTATAACGATTCTTTGAAGCAATTTTAGAATCATGTATATTTACTAATTCGTTCGGACAAGGCTGTGTTTGTTTAACAATTGTTTTATATTCTTCAGATATTTCCTGATGAGTTTTTTTATTATTTTTATTATTTTTATTATTTTTATTATTTTTATTATTTTTATTTTTATGTATTTCATCATGTATATCAGATGATTCAATATTTATTCTATCATTTCTATGTGATAATATAGACGAATGTATATTTTTTAGTTTGTCTCTATCTTTTGTCTGATCAAATCCTAGCATATTGATTATCATTTGTAACATTTATTAACTGTATTTGTTTAACAAAGTTATAATATTTATTAATGAATCAATATTTTATAACATATACTGATATAATTATTCTGTATAATTTTCCAACATTAAGTAATAAATTATTATAAATGAACATATAGATATTTTAATATTTACTTCTGATGAAATGTGTGTATATATTAATAAAATTATTAATATATTTTTATTAAAATATTAATAAAATATATATTTATTAAGATAATGTTTTTACTCTTTTTAAGCTACGATTGGATGCTTTAATATTATTATTATGTTTAGTTGTAGGTTTAATTTTTTTAAAGAAATCGCTGGCAGTTCTAACCAATCTTAAATTTCTGTTAAGTGTTTCACCGCTACTTGATTTATTTGACGATGTATCACGTGTATTTAATTGTTCTCCTGATGATGATGCAAGTTCTGCACTAACTTCTATTGTTTTATCTAAATCATTATCAGTACTAGTTGCCTTGTTTGGCAATGAAGTTATAGGTGGTAAATTAGAATCATTAGAATTATTATCATTAGCTGAATTAATTATATCAGAAGTAACAGAATTACTGCTACTAGCATTAAATGGTGAGAATTCTTTCGTAATTGTATCCATTATATTTGAATAACTCATTGTTAGATTTGGTTTATCATAATTACGCATATCAAATATACTTCCAGTAACAGATCTCTTTCTACCAGTTAGATTATTATCCAATTTGAATATAGCTCTGGATAATTTGAACAATTTATCATTACGATCATCAGTTAATGGTTTAATAAGATCAAAA
>Ga0214473_10010536_pt1 | contig 10873 bp, 8 predicted proteins | sample RVTome_7_FD_203509 | JGI IMG/M metagenome (GOLD analysis project Ga0214473, IMG submission 203509) | Soil microbial communities from uranium-contaminated site in the Upper Colorado River Basin, Wyoming, United States - RVT98D197 | ecosystem: Environmental > Terrestrial > Soil > Contaminated >... | reverse complement strand
AGCAAGTGTGCGGGGAAGAAGCTCGTGGTGGTGGAAGGCGTCTACTCCATGGACGGCGACGTCTGCACGCTGCCCGAGATCGTGGAAGTCTGCCGGCGTCACGGCGCCCGCATCCTGATCGACGAGGCCCACTCCACGTTCCTGTTCGGGCCCAACGGGCGCGGCGTGGCCGAGCACTTCGGCCTGGACAACGAGATCGACTTCCATCTCGGGACGTTCTCGAAGAGCCTGGGAGGGCAGGGCGGCTTCGTGTGCGGCTCGCGCGAGCTCGTCGACTACGTGAACGCCTTCGGTCGCTCGCGCTTCTTCTCCTGCAACCTGGCGCCCGCCCTGGCCGCCGGGCTGTTGGCCGGCCTGAGAATCCTCGAGCGCGAGCCGCAGCTCCGGACCCGGCTCTGGAGCAACGTGGCCTACCTGCGCCGGCGCTTTGCCGAGGAGGGAGTGGACATCGGCAAGTCCGCCTCCCAGGTGATGCCGGTGCTGGTGAACAACGACGCAAAGGTGTTCGCCGTGGCCGAGAAGATCCAGGACCGCGGCCTGTACCTGCAGCCGGTCACCTACCCGGCCGTACCCAAGCACAAGTCCAGGCTGCGCGTGTCGGTGTCGGCGGCGCACACCGAGCAGGACTTCGAGACAGCGGTGGCGGTGATCGCGGGGGTGCTCCGGGAGGAGGGGATCATCCCGTGAAGACCCGCTACGGCTACCGGGACGCCGTCAGCGGCTTTTTCGAGTTCCCGACGGTGAACGCGCGACGGATCCTGCCGACCCACATCGAGCCGGTGGAAGTCCATCACGGCACCAGCGTCTTCTCGATGACCGCCTTCGACTTCGACGATAGCCTGGTCGGCCCCTACGGCGAAGTCGTGATGGCGGTGATCGTGGCGCCGCTCGTGAAGCCGGGGGAGCGGTTACCCAAGTCGGCTTTCTACCCGTACCGGGTGGCCACGACCACGAAGGCGGCGCGCGACCACGCCATCGAGCGCTGGCACCTGCCGCACTGGATGCAGGACGTGAGGCTCGAGTTCGACCGGCAGCCTCGCCGCATCACGGCCCGCGTGGCATCCGCCGACGGCGAGCCGGTGGCCGAGCTTTCGATCAGCGACCACTCCTGGGACCCCGTCTCGCACCTGTACCAGTCGTTCATGAAAGACAGCCAGGGGACCTTTCTTGCGAACATCCTGATGGAGGGGCTCCAGAGCGAGCACGAGGAAGAGACCGGCAGGCTCGTGCTCCACGAGCACGCCTTCAACGAGGATCTCACGATCCCGGACTTGCACGACGTGCCGTTCCGCGAGCTCTGGATGCGCGACGGCCGCCAGACCTTCGATCCCTTGATCCAGCTCCAGACCGTCTGAGGGCGTTGGACACCGTCTTCGTCGTCTTCAACCCACAATCGGGGAAGGGACGCGGAGCACGTCTTGTGCGTCCGGTGCTGGAGGCGTTCTCCGCGGAAGGCCTCACGCCAGAGCACGGGTTCACCGCCGCCGCCCGGGACGAGGCGCGACTCACGAACGACGCGCTTTCCCGAGGCTTCCGGCACATCGTGGCCGTGGGCGGCGACGGCACCTGGAGCAATGTCGCCGATGCGCTGCTCAAGGCAGGCGTCCGAGACGCGGCGCTCGGGCTGGTCCCGGCGGGCACCGGCTGCGACCTGGCCAAGTCGCTGGGAATACCCTCGCGGGACCTCGGGCGCTGCGCGCGGATCGTCCGTGCGGGCCGCACGCGCAGGATCGACGTGGGCCGCATCGAGGACCGTCACTTCCTCAACGTCGCGGGCTTCGGCATCGACATCGCAGTGATCGAGGACTCCTGGAACGTGCGCTATCTCGGTGGCAACCTGCTCTACCTGTACTGCGCGCTGCGCCAGGTCTACTCGTTCCCCGGGTTCGGCGTGGAGATCCAGGCTGACGCTGGACCAGCGGTTCGCGAACAGCTGATGCTGCTGGCGATCGCCAACGGGCGTGTGTTCGGCGGCGGCTTTCACATCGCGCCGCGGGCCGACCTTTGCGACGGCCAGCTCGACGGCATGGCGTTCCGCAACATGGGACTCGCCAGGCGGCTCGGGATCATGGGCAAGCTGCTCAGGGGGACCCACGAGTCCGCCCCTGAAGTGGTCGCCAGCAGGGCGAGCCGCTATCGGCTCCGGTTTGACGCGCCGCCGGCGTACGAGACCGACGGGGAGTGGAACCGGGCGCGCAGCGGCGAGCTTCTGGTCGAGAGCCTGCCTGCGGCGCTTGCGGTGTTGGCGCCCGCCTGAGATGAGGAGCCTGCTGCGAGGTGCGCGCGGAGCCCTCGCCCTGGTGGCCGAGGCCGTGTGGCTGGCCGGTCCGGGCGTGCTGATCCTGTACCTCGTCTACATGCCGCGCATCTGGCTGTTGCCGCGCCGGCGCCGGGCGCTCGTGTCCTCGTACATGAAGCTGATGAGCCGGGGGATCCTGGGCTTGTTGGTGCTGGGCGGCGCGCGTTTCCGGAGGACCGGGCGTGTTCCGACCGACCGCACGGTGCTGACGCTGATGAACCATCAGTCGCTGCTCGACATCCCGACACTGACGCTGATGGCGGAGCCGTACGTGCCCGCCTTCGTCACCCGCCGGCGCTACGCGCGCTGGATCCCCGCGGTATCGCCGTGCATCCGGGCGCTCGAGTGCCCGATCGTGGACCCGAAGCGCGACCCGCGCGGTGCAGTCGAGCTGCTGCGACAGGCGGCCACCGTACACGACGCGGGGCTGCTGATCTACCCCGAAAGCCATCGCAGCCGCGACGGCGAGGTGCGCCCGTTCCGACCTGCCGGCGTGCTCGCCGTCCTCGGCGCACGCCGGATGCCGGTGTACCTGGTGGTGACCGACGGGTTCTGGAAGAGCCGACGGTTCGTGGACTTCGTCTTCAGTATCCCGGGCATCCGAGGCGAGACCGAGGTGCTCGGCCCCTTCGAGCCGCCAGCCGCCGACCAGGAGCTGCCGGCGTTCGTCGAGGGCCTGCGGACGAGGATCGTGGAACACCTGGCGCTGATGCGTCGCCGCGGCACGCATGCGGCCTGATCCGCTGCGCGAGGCGATCGCCTCGCGCGCCTTCACCTTGCGCCAGCGCTCGCAGCCGGCGCTGGCCGTGGCCGGCCAGCTCGCAGCGCTGGGGGGGGCGAGCGTCCGCGCCGTCGTGTTCTTCGGCTCGCGCAAGACCCAGGCGAGCCCCGACCTCTGGAGCGCCTTCGACTTCTTCGTGCTGACCCACGGTTACGCGGCCTTCTATCGCTCGCTGCGCGAGGCAGGCCGGCTGGCGCGCCGCCCCGGGCTCGTTGCGGCGCTCAACCACGCGCTGCCTCCAAACCAGATCTCGATTCGAGGCGGGCGAGAGGCCGGGGACTGGCATGCCAAGTGCGCGGTGATCTCCCTCGAAGCCTTCTTGCGTGAGACCTCGCCGCGGCGGCACGACAACTTCTGCCTCGGGCGGCTGTGCCAGCCCGTCGAAGTGCTGCACCTGGCCGACGAGACGGCCCGCCGCGCGGTGCTGGACGCGCTCGTCTCTGCGCACACCCTTACGTATGCCTGGGTGCGAACGTGGCTGCCTCAGCGCTTCGACGTGTCGACTTATTGCCGGACCTTGCTGCGCGTCTCGCTGGCCCAGGAGATCCGCCCCGAGCCGGCGGGTCGTGCCGAAGCGCTGTTCCTGGCCCAACAGGACGACCTGATTCCCATTTACGGCGTGCTGCTCGAGCAACTGGCCGCACGCGGCGAGCTCCTCCCGCTGGCGCCAGGGACGTTCGCGCTGGCGCGGCCGGTGAGCGGGGCCGAGCGGACCCGCATCCGCGGTTACTTCGCCTGGTCCCTGGTGCGCGCAACCGCGCGCTGGGCGAAGTACATCGTCACGTTCGACGACTGGCTGGAGTACATCGTGCGGAAGGCACAACGGCACACCGGGCAGGAGATCGCGCTCACTGCGCACGAGCGTCGCTTCCCACTCATCTTCCTATGGCCACGCCTCTTCCGCTACCTCCGCAAGAGAGATAGGTCCCTGCCGCCGTGAGCATCCCGCTCGCCGTGTTCCTGGGCGTGCTCGGCCTCGCGCTGGCCTCGATCGGCATCTACACCCTGCTGGGCCGCGGACGGGACGAGGATGCCGCGCGCAAGGGATCGCAGTTTCTGCTGGGTCTGGGCGACTTTCTCGTGCACTGGTTCATGTGGGTGATCGGGCCCGCGGAGCGTCTGGCGCTGCGCTTCCACGCCACGCCTGACGTCTTCAACTTCGCGGGCCTCGGCTTCGGTCTGCTGAGCGGGCTGCTGATCGCTCGGGGCGAGCTGCCGCTCGGGGGCTGGGCCATCGCCCTGGGCGGCGTGTGTGACATCCTGGACGGCCGCATTGCACGCGCGACGCGGACGGACTCGGCCTACGGAAAGTTCATCGACAGCACGCTGGACCGTTTCGTCGAGGTGTTCGCGTTCCTCGGCTTCGCCGTCTACCTGCGCGGCTTCCCCCATGGACCCGTGGTCGTGACCGCAGCGCTCGCCGGCTCGCTGCTGGTGAGCTACGCCAGGGCGCGCGGGGAATCGCTGGGCGTGCTCTGCAGGGAAGGGTTGATGCAGCGGGCCGAGCGCTTGGTACTCACCAGCCTTTCGTGTCTGGCGGATCCGGCGCTGTGCGGCTTTCGTGGCTGGCCCAAGGGCACGCTCGTCTACTGGGTGCTCGTGCTGATCGCCGCGGGCACACTGACGACCGCCGCCCACCGCACGGCGTGGATCGCGAGGCGGCTGCGCCGGCAAGCTCCGCATGGGGGTTCGAACAGGGCCTGAGCCTGCTGCGCGGGCATCGAGGCGGGGTCCGGCCTTGCCTGGCTCAAGCGGACGAACGCAGCAGCCTGGCGGTGGTGATCGCCTGGCCGGCGTGGCGCGCGGCGTGCTCGGCGATGTGGAACAGGACCCCGAGCACGCTGGAGCCGAGGCCGGCGCGCCCGCGCACGGCTCGGCGGCGGGGTGACGCCTCTGGTAGAGTGAGGCGAGCGACCGTGCGGCATCGCTGGTAGTCCCTGATCGCTTTGCCGCTCGGCGCAGCTTCCATGGAGCCAAGCCCGGTCGGGGACGGCGTGGACCTGACGAAGGCACGGGCACATTGGCTCACTCGCGACACGATCGCCTGGGAGCCGGGGCCCTTGCCGGACGATGCCACGCTCTGGCTGCACCACGCCCGCGACGCGCGGCCGGTGCTGACCGAACAGGGCTTGCCCGACCGCATTGCCTTTCCCCTGTCGGCGGACGCGGCAGGCCTGGCACCGGAGCTGCGCGCAGGCTACCCCCACCTGGCCCGATTACCGGCCTTCCGCGTCCCCGCCGAGGCCACGCGGGGTGTGCGCGCGTTGCTGCAGGGCGCCCTCGCCGTCTCCGCTACGGATGCGAGCGGCCGGCTGCTTGCCGCGACCTGCCTGCAGATTCCCGGCGTGCTCGACGACGTTTTCCACGAAACGCGAGCGCTGGGGATCGTGCTGCGCGAAGGCCGGCCAACCCTGCGGATCTGGGCTCCCAGCGCTCAAATGGTCCGCCTGCTCTTGTTCGACGGCCCTCGCACGCCGCAGGAGCACGTAGTCGAGATGAACCTGGATCCTGCGCTGGGAACCTGGAGCGCAGCAGGGGACGCTTCCTGGCTCGGCAGGTACTACCTGTTCGAGGTCGAGGTTTACGCGCCGTCCACCGGACGGGTCGAGCGCAACCGCGTGACGGACCCGTACTCGGTGAGCCTGGCGCGAAACAGCGGGCGCAGCCACATCGTCGACCTCGAGGCCCCGGCGCTCAAGCCGCCTGGCTGGGACAGCCTCGTCAAACCACGGCTCGAGGCACCTGAAGACATCGTGCTCTACGAGCTCCACATCCGCGATTTCAGCGCGAGCGATCCGTGGGTGCCCGAGGCGCTCCGCGGCAGTTTCAAGGCGTTCACCCTGCCGCGCTCGCTCGGCCTCGATCACCTGGAGGCGCTCGCGGCAGCCGGACTCAGCCACGTGCACCTGCTGCCCGCCTTCGACATCGCTACCGTGGACGAGGACCGCGCGGCCTGGCGCTTTCCCGAGGGCGACCTCGCCGCGTATCCGCCGGACTCCGAGCGGCAGCAGGCGGCCGTCCGTGCCGTGGCGGATCGCGACGCCTACAACTGGGGCTACGACCCTTGGCACTACACCGTGCCCGAGGGCAGCTACGCGACCGACCCTGACGGCGCGCCGCGCATCCGCGAGTTCCGCGAGATGGTGCAAGCCCTCAACCGGCGCGGCCTGCGCGTGGTGATGGACGTCGTCTACAACCACACCGTGGCCTGCGGCCAGGACCCGCGTTCGCTGCTCGACCGGATCGTGCCCGGTTACTACCACCGCCTGGACGCGGACGGCGAGGTCGAACGCAGCAGCTGTTGCCCGAACACCGCCAGCGAGCACGCGATGATGGAGAAGCTGATGCTCGACTCGCTGCGGACGTGGGCGCGCGCCTACAAGGTGGACGGCTTCCGCTTCGACCTGATGGGCCACCACATGAAGCGCAACATGCTCCGGGTGCGGCAGACCCTGGACGCGCTGACGCCGGCGGCCGACGGCGTTGAAGGGTCGAAGATCTACGTCTACGGGGAAGGCTGGGACTTCGGCGAGGTCGCGGGCGGGGCGCGCGGCGACAACGCGACACAGATCCGAATCGCCGGTTCGGGGATCGGGACCTTCAACGACCGGCTGAGGGACGCTGCCCGCGGCGGCGGGGCTTTCGGCCCCCTGCAGCAGCAGGGCTTCCTGACCGGCCTCGTTGACGCTCCCAGCGAGGCCGACGCCAGTGCGCCAGAGGAGCGGCGCGCGTGGCTGCTGGCCCAGCTGGACCAGCTGCGGGTGAGCCTGGCGGGCAACCTTGCCGACTACGTCTGCGAGGACCGCCTCGGCCGCCGTGTTCGCGGCGACGTAATCGAGTATGGTGGCGGTCCCGCCGGCTACGCGCGCGATCCGGGGGAGACGATCCAGTACGTCGAGGCCCATGACAACGAGACGCTGTGGGACGCCATCCAGCTCAAGGCCCCGCGCTGGCTGCCCCGGGCCGAGCGCGTGCGGATGCAGAACCTGGGCCTGAGCCTGGTGGCCCTGGCCCAGGGCGTCCCGTTCTTCCACGCCGGCGTGGACATGCTGCGGTCGAAATCCCTGGATCGGAACAGCTACGACTCGGGGGACTGGTTCAACCGCCTGGATTTCAGCTACCGCTCGAACAACTGGGGCGTCGGGCTGCCGCCGGCGCCGGACAACGAGGCGCATTGGCCGCTCTTCCGGTCTTTGCTTGCCGACCCGGCGTTGCGGCCCGACGCGGCACAGATCCGCGCGTGCGCGGCCCACTTCCGCGAGATGCTGCGCATCCGCCGCAGCTCGCGGTTGTTCCGGCTGCGCACGGCCGAGGAGGTCGCCTGTCACCTGCGCTTTCACAACACGGGCCCCCACCAGCTGCCGGGTCTGCTGGCGCTGAGCCTGCACGACCCGGATGGGCGCATCGATGCGGAACACCCGTTGATCGCCGTGTTCCTGAACGGCTCGGGCGCTCCGGCGCTGCTGACGCTGCGCGAGCTGGCGGGCGCGCGGCTCGCCCTCCACCCGGTACAAGCTGGCTCGTGCGATCCCCTGGTACGTGCCGCGACCGTGGACGGCGAGAGCGGGACAATCCGCATCCCGGGCCGCACAGCCGCGGTGTTCTGGGCCACACGTGAGGCGTGCGGAGGCTCGAGGATGCAGGCACCGTGAGCACGGGCGCGTCCTTCGCCGGTACGCTGTGGCTCGCGCCGTTGACGCGTGGCGGGCACCTCGCCTTCCGCAGGCTGTGCGTCGAGTTCGGCGCGCGGGTGACGGTGGGGGAGATGGCCCTCGCGCGCAAGCTGATCCGAGACGACTCGCGGGAGTTCGCCCTGCTGAAGAGCCACCCGGACGAGCTGCTCTTCGGCGCCCAACTCGCTGGCAACAAGCCGGACGAGCTGGCGGAGGCGGCTCATATCGCCGAAGCCCGGGGCGCGCGCTTCGTGGACCTGAACTGCGGCTGCCCGATCCATGCGATCACGGGGCGCGGACTGGGGGCCAGCCTGCTCCAGAAGCCGGCGCGCATCGGGCGACTGGTCGAGGCCATGCGCAGAGCGGTTTCGATTCCGGTGACCGTGAAGCTACGGAGCGGCTATCGTGAGGACCGGCCGAACCTGGCCGAGGTGGCGCGTGTGTGCGAGCAGTCCGGTGCGGCGGCGCTCGCGATCCACGGGCGCTCGCGCGAGCAGCGCTACAACCGCAGCGCCGACTGGGACCTCATCGGTCGCGTCGCTGCGGAGCGGCGGATCCCGGTGGTGGGCAACGGGGACATCCTCACGCACTACGAGGCTGCCGAGCGGGCGCGCCGCTCGGGTGTCGCCTCGCTGATGCTGGCGCGCGGGGCATTGATCAAGCCTTGGCTGTTCCGTGAGCTGCGAGAGGGACACAGCTGGCTGCCCTCGGCTGCGGAGCGCCTGGGTGTCGTCTGGCGCCTGCTCGAGCTGATGCGCGACCACTTCGGAGCCGACGAACGCGGCCGGCGCCGGATCATGGGGTTCCTGCCCTGGCACCTCGACTTCCTCAGCCGCTACCGCCCTCTTCCGGAAGGCGAGTTCGGCGCTGCCTCACAGCGCCACCCGCTGATCCAGACGCGGTGGCCGATCGGCGCGCACTTGCCGCCGCTGGAGCGGCTGCTGCGCGACCCGCGGCCCGAGACGCACGCGCGCTTGGCGCGCGAGCTGACCGAGTCCACGAGCCGGGACGAGGCGCTCGATCGGGCCCTCGGCCTCGCCGCGAGCCTCACGCCGCCGCCGGCCGAGCTGGCCTCGGCGGACGCGGACGCGGACGAAGCGCTGGTCGCCGGCTGAAGCGGCGTCTGCAACCCCTTCAGGATCGAGCCTTCGCCGACGTGTCGGATCAGCGACTGGGCGGCCCTCCACGCGGGCAGCAGTCGGGCGGGCAGGCTTCAGGCGGGCTTGGACGTCGCCCCAGCGCGCGTCTCGCGGCGCCTGCCGTCCGCTCGAGGACGAGCTCCCGGATCATCGCGACGAACGCCGGGTGCGTGCCGGGCGTCCCGGCGCGGACCATGCGGATCCCAAGGTCCCGGGCGGCGGCGGCGGCCTCGGTGTCGAGGTCGTAGACGACCTCCATGTGATCGGACACGAAGCCTATAGGCGCGACGACCACGTCCCGCGCGCCCGCGGCGGCCAGCCTGCGAAGCTGCTCCACGATGTCCGGCTCGAGCCAGGGTTGGGAGGCCGGTCCGCTGCGGCTCTGGAACGCGAGCTGCCAGTCGCCGCAGCCGGCGGCCTCGGCGACCAGGCGGCAGGCCTCACGCAGCTGCGCTTCGTACTCAGAGGACTCCGCCATCGCCACCGGGATGCTGTGGGCCGTGAAGGCGAGGCGGGCCGCGCCGCGCCGCGGCTGCTCCAGCGTGTCGAACGCCTGGCGAACGCGGTCGGCGTTCGCTTCGATGAAGCCAGGATGGTCGTAGTAGACGCGCAGCTTCTCGACTTGAGGGGCCCCGGCCCCCAGGGCTTCGCGGGCGCGCTCAATGTCCTCGAGATACTGGCGGCAGCCCGAGTAGGAGCTGAAGGCCGACGTCACGAAGGCCAGCGCGCGGCGCACGCCGGCCTCGGCCATGCGCTTGAGCGTGTCGGCGAGGAACGGGTGCCAGTTCCGGTTGCCCCAGTAGAGGGGCAGGCGCGGGCCGTGCTGCTCGAACTGCGTCGCGAGCGCCGCAAGCAACGCGCGGTTCTGGTCGTTGATGGGGCTCCGGCCGCCGAACAGCTCGTAGTGGTGCGCCACCTCACGCAAGCGCTCCGCTGGCAGGTTGCGCCCGCGCAGTACATTCTGGAGAAAAGGCAAGACGTCGGCCGCGCCCTCGGGCCCGCCGAACGATAGCAGCAGCAGCGCGTCGTACGCGGGTCCTTCCATCATCGAGAGAATCGTGGCATGCGGTCGCGCGGCTGGCAATGTTGCCCACAGGCGAGCGCGAGGTCCATCGACCTGAAGCTTTCTAGCGCCGTTCGAGGATGGCGAGCACCTCGGCGAGCGTGTTCCGGGCACGGGCTGCCAGCGTCTCCGCTTCCTCCGCTGCCTGCCGCTTGAACTCCGCGTCCTCGAGGTCGGAGAGATTGATGCGGACGTTGCGCCAAGCGCCCCAGAGGCCCGTCTCGAGCGCGCGGGCGCCGACCTCGAGGTCGGACTTGGAGGCCGCGTTGCCATGGCGCGCCATCTCGAGCATCGCCTCCCAGCAGGCGTCCGCCCGGCGCATGACCGCGAGCGGCACCTCCACCGTTCGCGCGAGGCTCGCCTGCAGCGCACGCCGGCGGTGGTCGGTGCGCTCTGCGGTGTCCTGCGGCAGCCCCGCGGCCGCTAGGTACTCCTCGAAGGCCCGCGTATCGGCGTCGATCAGAGGGATCAGGTCCTGCATCGCCTCGTGCAGCGGCGGGATCAGCCGGCGCATCAGCGCGTCCTTGTCCTCGAACTTGCGCTTGCCGTAGGTCATCCAGCCGACCATCGCCCCCAGCGCGGCGCCCAGGCCGGCGATGAGCGCGGCGGCCGACCCGCCGCCCGGAGCCGCGGTGCGCGCGCCGACCTGTTCGACGAAGCCGCGTACGCTCATGCTCGCCAGGGGCTCGTCGTCGCGGCCGGCAACCATGTACTCGATGATCCGCTTGGCCGGGTCGAAGCGCGAGACCGAGTTGAGCCCGAGCCGGTCCACGGCCAGCCGGATCTTCTGGCGCTCGTCCAGGATGAAGAGGCCTTCCTTCCCGATGTAGTGCTCGGCGGCCGCCAGCAGCGCGTCGCGCGGCACCAGGCCCACGATCTCCGAGCCTGTCACGGCGAGCTTCAATGCCTGCGCTTCCT
>Ga0214473_10010535_pt1 | contig 10874 bp, 10 predicted proteins | sample RVTome_7_FD_203509 | JGI IMG/M metagenome (GOLD analysis project Ga0214473, IMG submission 203509) | Soil microbial communities from uranium-contaminated site in the Upper Colorado River Basin, Wyoming, United States - RVT98D197 | ecosystem: Environmental > Terrestrial > Soil > Contaminated >... | reverse complement strand
AGCCAGGATGACGCCTGCCAGAATCCACACGCACCCACGCGTCCACGACCGCAACAGACTGTTCATGAAAGTCCTGCGCCGTACGACCGAGGCCGCCCCGAAAAGTCCGTGCAATTCCGGGACACTACTGTGCTCGCGCAACTCTACGGAAGAACGGGGCGCCGGAGCGCTCGTGACCGTCAAGGCGCTCCACGCACTTCTCACTGCTTGGGTCATTGACCGGGCAACCCGGGCGGGTAACCGGCCCAGGCTTCCGCGGCTTGCTTTCCTATCGACCAGAGACACCAGAACCTCCCCGCCCAACTTCCGGCGGAGTCCGCTGAACGCACTTCTATTCAAACTTACCCCAAGTCTGCCGCTTTCCAAAGTACTTCCGCAGCCGGGCCAAAGCAGCGCCCAGCCCCTAAACTCCCGGCAATCCGGCCAGCCAGGAGCCCGGTTACAGCGCGGCGATCAGGTCGATTTCCACGCGAACATCACGCGGCAGGCGCGAAACTTCCACGGTGGAGCGGGCCGGGGGCGCCAACCGGAAATACCGTCCGTACACTTCGTTCATCGCCGAAAAGTCGTTCATGTCCCGTAGAAAAACCGTGGTTTTAACGACGTGGTGCAGGGACGCGCCGGCGTCCTCCAAAATGCCCTTGAGGTTGTTCAGCACGCGTTCGGTTTGCCGCGCTACATCTCCCTCGACGACCTGCTGCGAATTCGGATCCAGCGGGATCTGTCCGGAGAGAAAGAGAAATCCGTTTGCTTTGATGGCCTGCGAATAGGGACCGATGGCTTCGGGCGCGCGGCCCGATGAGATAGGTTCGATCAATGTGGCCTCCTCGGACAGATTCAAGACAAGTTCAGTGATTCATTGCCTGCGCTTCGCCGTCATGCTGTTTTCCGGTTGCTCGCTGGCCGCTTGCCGGCTGCATTCCGGCGCTAGTTGCCGCCGCGGCGAACCCGCGCCGAAAATTCCTCCGGAAGACCGGGACGATTCAGCCAGGCGCGAAAGACTTCGGCGAGGTCCCGGCCGCATTCGGCCTCCAGGGCAGCCCTTAATTCTTCGGTGCCGGTTTGATCGCCGCCAAGGGCCCGCACGATGTGGGTCAATGCCGCCCGGAGATTGTTTCGGCCGCAGAGCTCTTCGAGCGAAACCAGAAACAGAGCGGCCTTGTATCCAGTCGTAATTCTCTCCGCGCGCGAATATTCTCCGGGCAATCCAACCAGCGACCGGTCGGCCGCCGTGCGCTGCGCCCGATCGTAGCGCTGCAGCAGCGAGGCGACCGCGGCCTCGCGCTCGCCCGCCCCGCGCGCCGCCGCGCTGACAACCACGGCAAACAACCCCATGCCCCGGCCCATCAGAATCTCCGCCTCGGGACGAAGGCCCACGTGCCACCCGAACCAGGTACGCGCCAGTTCATACTCGGCCAGCTCGGCCACCGCATCACTCGCCAGCCCTTGCGCAAACCCCCGCGGGTCCAGCAACACGCCGCCGGGAAAAGAAATCGCGCCCGGCGCACCTTCCTCGCCGAAATCGGAGGGCAGCTCCCTGGGTGCTTCGACGATGCGAACCGCAACCTTGTCGTTGCGCACCGGTCCAAAGTAGTCCTCCATGGCTTTGGCGGCATTCGCCAGGCGGAGGGCAGCCGGTTCGGCCTGCTGCGATTCGAGCGGCTCAAATGTCCAATAGCTCACCAGGCCAGGCGGCGTACCGGCAAGCCGTTCCTGATAGCGTCCCGCAATGACAAAGGGAAGAAAGGGTTGCTCTTTGCGCTGGCGAAAACGGTAGACGGTGCGCTGATCTTGGCGACGGGTTCGATCCAGTCTGCCTGGTCCCAGCACGCGAAAATCGGGCGGCGCGTAAACCAATAAGGATTCTCGATCGGCAATCGGGCCGCCTCTGGTAAACACGCCGCGCGGCGGTTGCCAGGCAGGCAAAGCGTCCGGATCGAGAATATAGAACGCCCGGTCGGTCGCCGCAATCCTGCCGTGGGCCCCGGAAACCAGATCCCATTCGGTGACGATCTCACGCGGCTCTCGCTGTTCCCATACCGGCTCGAGCGATGCGCGCATCAAACCCGGATCGGCGGCAACAGCAGGCACAAGCGGAGTCTCGTGTTCTCCCACCGTGATTCGCGGCAGTTGCGATTCGGCCACGAGTTGCTCGGCCACGCGCACATCCAGGGCTTCCAGGGGCCGGTCACCCGAATTTTCCATGTGATCCGCGACGCGAAGGTGAATCCGCCGAGGCTCCTCGGCCGCGCGAATCTGGACGTTGCGGCTGTCAAAATGAAAGCCGGGACCTAAGGGCCGCGCGCATCCCCCCAGGAAAGCAACGGCTAGAAACAAAGCGGTCGGCAACAGCGGGGATGGTCTGGGGCTCCTCACGAGAGTCTAATTCTACTGATGCGGCTGCCAAGCGTCAAAAGGGCCTCTGGAGGCACAGTTCAATTGGAGGTCCCCGGCGGCGCGCCATCCTGCCGAAAATCCATACAATCGAGCGCCGCTCGAATTTCACGCGCGCCCTTGTCCTTCCAGAACTGAGCCCAATTGTCCATCGAGGTGAAGGACCGGAGAAGCATGCGGTCAAGATAGAGCATTCCGCTCAAATGATCGATTTCGTGCTGCAGGATTCGCGCGTACCATCCGGATGCTTCGATCACCTTTTTTTCGCCACGTTCATCCAGGCATTCCACGGTCACGCGGAGCGCCCGCGGAACCAGCGCCGAAAATCCGGGCAGACTCAAACACCCTTCAAAGAACTCCGCCGTCTCCGCACTGCGGTCGACAATCACCGGGTTGATGACGGCGTGAAAGGGCACAGGGCGCCGGCCGCGTTCCGCCAGGTGCGCCGCAGACGCCTCCTTGTGATACTCCGCGCGGTCCTCGATCACCGCGAGTTGCAAGGGCATGGCGATCTGCGGCGCGGCCAGGCCCACCCCCGGCGCCTGCTGCATGGCCGAGCGCATGCGGTCGATGAGCGTGTGAATCTTGCGGCCGCGGATTTCCCCGGGGCTCAGTGGCCGGGCCTGCCCTCTCAGGACGGGATGTCCGACTTGAACAATCTCGGATGGCACAACGCCTCAATTTCCGCGCGTGGCGCGGCGCTGAATTTACCCGGTTCCATTGTAATTGTTTTGCGGAGACGGTGCCTCAGCGCCTTCTGCGCGAGCGGCCCTGATAAACAAAACCGTGGCCGCCTGCGGCGCGCTGCTGCTGGTTGATGAAATAGGAAGCCTGCTCTTCGGTGATGCCGGTGCGGACAAAATTGAGGAGTTGCGCGTCGCTGGCGCCCACATTTTTCACTTCGGCCAGCTTGGCCCCGGGCAGTACGTACAGGTTCTGGGCCCGTCGTTGCGCAACGCCAATAATCACCTGCTCAGGGATGCCCGCCAGCAGCATCGCCTGCGCCTCTCCGGTCCAGGTGCCCAGTTGATTCAAGTGCGCCAGTTCCAGCACCGTGGGCTCAGAGGCCCCATGCGTCAGCAGGCCGGCGATGGCGGCGCCGCCGGTAAACGGCACCTGGCGGCTGCGGGCAAGCTGGATCAGTGCCACGCAGGCTTGATCGGATAGACCGGCCTCCCGCGCCCTGGTGAGTTCGTCAATTTCGGCGTTTGAGACATCAAGGCCCTGAAGGGCCTCGACGCCACCGAACCAGCCTGTGGCCGGAGTAACGGCGGGTTCGGCCTGGCGCTGACAGGCGGCCAGACCCAGCAGGAACAGCGCCAGAATCAGCCCCAGCGAAAGCCTCCGCAAGGCCCATTTCGACGGTGAGCACGCAGAACGCATCTCCCATTATTATAAATTAGGTATGGGTCGATGAGACCGGCCGTGTGTCCGGTCCATTAACGGGTAACGGGTACGGCGGGGCGGATGGGAGTCCGCAGCAGCGACCAAGGTGGCGGATCCCAGGTGCGTCAAGCCTTGTACAGACGTTCGACACCGAAAATGCCGGAAATCTTGCGGATATTGGCCATGATCCGTTCGAGTTGTTTGCGGTCGGAGATTTCGACGGTCAGTTCGATGCGCGCATGCAGGTTATCGGGGTGGCTGCCCAGGGTGCGGATGTTTGACCCGGTTTCACTGATGACGCTGGTGATATCGGCCAGCATGCCCGGACGGTCCTGCGCCCGAATTAGCAAGTTGACCGGATACTTCGCGTCTGCGACGCCGCCCCATTCGACATCGATTCGTCTGTCGGTCTGATAGAGCAGGTTCTGAACGTTGGGGCAAGACTTGGAATGCACGGCGACGCCGCGGCCGCGGGTCACGTATCCAACGATGTCGTCTCCGGGGATGGGATTGCAGCACTTGGCGCGGAACACCATCAGGTCGTCCTCACCACCCACCCGCACCGATGCCTCACCGAGCCGCAGCATCCGCTTCACGGTGGAAACCAGGCGCGCGGGCGCCTCCGGGACCGGTTCCTGCCCCTTCTCTCCCAGCTTTTCGCCCAAAACCTTGGAAAGCACCTGGCGCGGGGAAAGTTTGCCGTAGCCCACATCGGCGAAAAGGTCCTCAACCTTCGCGCACCCGTATTCGGAAGCCACGCGCAGCAGGGCATCTTCAGGAATCTTTTTCAGACTGCGCCCCGCCTGGCGAGCCTCCCGGTCAAGCAGCCGCCGGCCCACTTCGGTGGCCTGGCCGCGCTCGATGAAATTGATGTGATGGCGAATTTTGCTGCGCGCGCGCGACGTCCGGACAAAATTCAGCCAATCGCGGCTGGGCGCGTGTCCCTTTTGCGTGAGGATTTCGACGACGTCGCCGTTGGTCAGACGGTGCCGCAGCGGAACGATCTGGCCGTTGACCTTGGCTCCGATGCACTGGTTCCCCACCTCGGTGTGCACGGCGTAGGCGAAATCCACGGGCGTTGCGCCCCGCGGCAGCGCCAGCACTTTGCCCTTGGGCGTGAACGCGTAGACTTCCTCGGGGTAGAGATCCACCTTGAGCGTCGACATAAATTCCGACGGCTCCTGCATCTCCTTGACCCACTCGATTAATTGCCGCATCCACAGGATGCGCTGATCGTCGGCGTCGGACACATCCTTGCCGTCCTTGTACCGCCAGTGGGCCGCAACGCCTTGTTCGGCGATTCGATGCATCTCGTGGGTGCGGATCTGGACCTCGAAGGTCTGTCCCGCGTGAATGACCGTGGTGTGCAGGGACTGGTACAGGTTTGGCCGGGGCATGGCGATGTAGTCCTTGAATCGCCCCGGAACGGGCCGCCACACCTGGTGAATCACGCCCAGGGCCGCGTAACAATTCCGGATGGTGTCGGTGATCACGCGGATGGCCAGCAGGTCGTAAATCTGATCGATGGTGCGGTGCTGGCGCAGACTTTTCTGGTGAATCGAATACAGCCGCTTCACCCGTCCTTCCACTTCGGCTTCGATCCCGTTCTCCTTGAGCCGCTTGCGAATCGTGTCCTGCAAATCCGTCAAAAATGCCTCAAACTCTTTTCTCTTGGAGACGACGGTCTTCTGCAGCTCCTGATAGGCCTCTGGCTCCAGATAGCTGAAAGCCAGGTCCTCCAATTCTCCGCGAATCAGGCCCATCCCCAGGCGATGCGCGATGGGCGCGTAAATATCCAGGGTCTCTCGCGCGATGCGCTCCTGTTTTTCCACAGGAAGAAAACCCAGCGTGCGCATGTTGTGAAGCCGATCGGCCAGTTTGACAACGACGACGCGAACGTCGTTGACCATGGCGAGCAGCATCTTCCGCACGCTTTCCGCCTGCCGTGCCTCGGGGGCCAGCAAATCCAGGCGGCTGATCTTGGTCACTCCCTCCACCAGGCGCGCCACCTCCGGTCCGAAGCGCTCGGTGATTCGCGAAGTGGGAATGCGCGTATCCTCAACGACATCGTGGAGCAGGGCGGCGCAAAGCGTGGTGACGTCCAGCTTCATGCCCGCCAAAATATGGGCCACCTCCAGCGGATGCGACAGGTAGGGGTCGCCGGATTTTCTGAACTGCGAGCGATGTTGCTCGGCCGCAAAGTCAAACGCGCGCCGTAGCAGTTCAATATCGCTGCCCGGGCGCGCCTCTCGCACCGTTTCGACCAGCTCCAAAAAACGCGACTGCAAAGCGCGCGATGTGCGGTCCGTTTTTCCGCCCAGAGGGGATTTCAAAGCCGCGGGTTTTTCCAGCGAAGACATGGGTATGACATCCATTTTAAGTCCATTTCGCCGCAGAGGCGAATAGAGAGTTCCAGGGGGATGTCCCCGCGTCCATGGCAATGTCTGTACTCCGGGAAGCGGGCGGGCCAGGGCCGAGCGGGGGGCCACTCAGGCCGGCGAAGGCTTCGCGCGGACGGCAGGACGGGCCCAAAACAAAAGGGCGGCCCGGTCCGGACCGCCCTCAATATCCAATCGAAGAGATGAAATCGCAGGCCTAGGAACTGGCCGGGACTGGGGTTTCCATCTTCTTCTGCTTGATCTCCTTGGCTTTATCCACCAGGTCGTCCGCCTGCTTGAGCAAGCTGGCGCGTTCGTCGGCCGACGCGACGATGTCAGCCTTTCGGCGAAGCAGCAGGTTCAGGTACGCCATCGCGTCATCGTAGTCGGGGCGCAACTCCAGAGCCTTATTCAAATTCTTGATGCCCTCGTCAATCAGCGCGCCGCTATCCTCGCCGTATTGGTTGCGAACGTCGGCGGGCAGCGGCAGGTCTTCGGTCAGCGGAGACCTGGGATGGGTCAGGTTATATTGGCCGCGCATCTCCAGATTCGACCGGTAGGCCAGGGTCCAGTTGATGACGCCGATCCAATAATAGGGTTCCGGATCCTGCGGCTGAAGCGCGATATGCTTCATGTGGTACGTCTTGGACTCTTCGTAGCGCGGCCGGTTGAACGGAGTGCCGGCCATGTTGTACAGGATCGAGCCGATTCCATCGATGGCCGAAATATTATTGGCATCCACGGACAGAACGTCCTGGAACTCCTTGATGGCCTGATCGCCCATGCGAATGTTTTCTTCCGAGGGCGCTCCCGGGATGTACTGCGTGGCATACGCCGTGGCCAGATACAGCCGGGCGTTGGTCAACGTGGGATCGAGTTCCTTGGCCTGTTTGAAGTTTTCGACGGCTTGATCGAACCTCCCGTCGCGATAGGCGGCCACTCCCTTGTTGAGCATGTCCCGGGCCTTGAGCTTGGCGCAGCCGCTGGCGCCGAAGGCGAGCGCCACCGTGGCCAGCACCAGCCAGGCTGCCGACATGTTGTTCCGTAGTCTGATGCACGCAAAAGAGTTCATGGCAACAAGTCCATCCCTGCGAATTTTTTGAAGTCCCTCGAGAGGGCTACCAACATTCCGCAACCATGTGAAGTCACAGCCGCAAACTCTACACCAGCAGCGTCACTTAAGGAAGCAACTTCCTTCAACCGGCCACGTCCGGCGGGCGAGCCCAGACCTTCCCCCGCGGGCTAGCGGGAGCTGCTTACCTGCCGGCTTCAAGGTTGGCGGTGATCAGCCCGACCTTGTCGATTCCGGAACCGCGCATCACGTCGATCGCGCGGGCCACGCTCGCAAAGGGCACCAGGTCATCCCCTTTCACGAAGGCGACCTTTTCAGCCCGCTGTTTGAAGACGTCGGAAAGCCGCGGGCCCAGAGTATCCCAGGTCGCTGCTTCCTCGTTGATCTTCAAATCCCCATTGTCCAGCACCTGCACGACAATCGTCTTTTGTTCGAGATTGTCCTTTTGCTGCTCATTCTGCGGGGCCGGCTGAGGCACCAAGGCGTCCAGGCCCTTGGGGGTCAGCGGCGTGATCACCATGAAGATAATGATCAAGACCAGCAGAATGTCGATCAACGGCACGACATTCATCGATGCCATCGCACTGCCCTTATGTCCGACTTCCATTCCCATTGTAGGCGCTCCGCTCGTGAATTCCGGCGCTATGGCCAATTTCGCGCGCCGGCTGCGATAAAAGCAAAGGCTTCAAGCCTTCGCTTGCCAGTTGTCAGTCTCCCACGGGAGGTGGAGGCGTCCGGCGGGTCGTTTCGGCCCGCTCGGTCAGCAACCCCACGTTGTCCACACCCGCCGCCCGAACTTCGTCCACAACCTTGACGACATCCCCATACTTGGCCCGGCCGTCGCTCTTGATGAAGACGGTCTTGTCGAGCCGGTTGGAGATTCGGTCGCGCACCTGGTCGGCAATCTGGGTGATGTCGAGTTTCGTGTTGAGCAGGAAGATATCCCCGCTGGCGGAGACGGCGACAATGACAGCGTCGTCCTTGTCGGCGTTCTCCATGTCGCGGGCATTCTCGACCCTCGCCATGTCCACCTGAACGCCCTTCTGGAGCATGGGCGTGACCACCATGAAGATGATCAGCAACACCAGCATAATGTCGGCCATCGGGATGACGTTGGGACTCGACATCTGATCGCCGACCGTAGGTTTCTTGTATGCCATGACTTACTTCTTTCCCGCCCGACGAGTAATAAAGTAGTTCACCAGCTCCATCGAGGAGTTGTCCATTTCGACGTCGAAGGCCTCGACCTTGTTGGTGAAATAATTGTACGCCCACACCGCCGGAATTGCGACCAGAAGCCCGAGCGCGGTGGCGACCAGCGCTTCAGAAATACCCCCGGCGACCGCCGACAGGCCGGTGGCCTTGGTTGACTCGATGCCCTTGAACGCGTTGATGATGCCGACTACGGTGCCAAACAATCCGACGAAGGGCGCCGTGGATCCAATCGTTGCCAGGCCGGAAAGACCGCGCTTCATCTCGGCATGGACGATGGCGATGGAACGATCCAGGCCGCGCTTGGCCGCCTCAATCACTTCCACGTCCTGCACCTGCGCGGATGCGGATTGGAACTCCGACAGGCCGGTGGCCACCACCTTGGCGATGTGGCTCTTCTTATTGCGCTCGGCGATGGAAATCGCTTCATCGAGCTTGCCTTCGCGCAACGCGCCCGCGACCTGCTGCACGAAAACGCGCGACTGCTTGCGCGCCGCGCTGTACATCAGGACGCGATCGATCATCACACCCAGCGACCACGCGGACAGCAAGAACAGAATAACCACGACCGCCTTTGCGATGAGACCCATGGTGGCCCACATCGACCTCAGGTCCCACTGTCCCTGAAGCACGACCATCATGTTTATTGCAGCAACCGCTAGATTCCCAAGCATGTGATTCGCTCCTTTTTATTCGTCTTTCGAATTTTGCAGCCGTGGCGACCCGCCTAGCCTGATGGCGGGCCCGCCGCAGCCCAGCCAAATCGCTTTCGTGCTAGCCACCCATCGTGAACGTAACATTGATCGTGGTATCGACTTCGACAGGGTCGCCGTTGAGCAGCGTGGGCTTGTAGCGCCACTGTCGCACTGCGTCCAGAGCGGACTGCACCAGCAACGGGTGACCGGAGACAACCTGCAATTCGGCCACCTTGCCCTCCTTGTCGATAATTGCGTGCAGAACCACGTTTCCTTGAATGCGGGCCTGACGCGCCAGGGCCGGATAGACCGGCCGGGTCTGGTTAATGATGGAGGCCGCTGTCACGTTGCCGCCCTGCTTGATTCGGGACGGAGCCGCCTTCGGCGGCGGTGGCGGTGCCGCGCCCAACCCGGAGGACCCGCCCAGAACGCCTTGACCCGGAATTCCTCCAAAGATGCCCTGCTGCGTAGTCATCACGTCCGGGGGGAGTTCCTCTTCCTTAAATATGGTGACTTCCTTGGGAATCGCACGCGGCTGCACCAGTTTCCCAGACTGAATCAGTCGCGCCACCGGTTTGACCTTCACGACCTGAGTGGCCTGGGGAGGAGGAGGAGGCGGCGGGGGAGGAGGCGGCGCAACGAGCAAGGTCGAGAGCATCGCCTTGGGCAACGCCTCGGTGTAGATTAGTGGAATTAAGACCAAGATGCCCAAGATAAAAGTCTGAACGATGGCTGAAATCGCGACCGACCAGCCCTTGTTGGTCTTTTTCTTGGCTACTGTAGATTCGATCAGTTCATCAAACATGTACTTCCTCCTGCCGGAAGCGCCGGCGTTGCGCCTAGCTCTTCCGAAGCTTTTTACCGGCTGCGGTTCCGGGTACTGCTGCGGCCACGCCCTGCCCCTTCCACTGGGTCCAGGCGGCAACCAACGGGGCGGCCAGTCCAAAACTGGAGTACGTTCCTACCACAATCCCGACCACCAGAGCAAAAGAGAAGGCCCGCAAAACTTGCCCGCCCATCAGAAACAGCACGAGCACCGTCAAGAACGTCAGCCCGCTGGTCAAAATCGTCCGTGAAAGGGTTTGGTTAATGGATCGATTGACGATTTCTGTAAAGGATTCACGCCGCATGAGCCGCAGGTTTTCGCGGATGCGGTCAAAAATCACAATCGTGTCGTTCATCGAGTAGCCTACCAGCGTCAACAGCGCCGCAATCACTGTCAGCGAAATCTCGTATCGGAAAATCGAAAACAGGCCCAGCGTAATCAGAACGTCGTGAAAGACCGCCAGAACGGCGGCAGCACCATATACCCACTCGAAGCGAAGCGCAATATACACCAGCATCCCCCCCAGCGCATAGAGGGTAACCCAAACAGCCTGCCGGCGAAGGTCGGCGCCCACCTTGGGCCCGACGATCTCCACATTAATAATCGCGAAGTTACCCGCGTAAAAACCATCGCGCAGCGCGGCGATCACCTGTGGCGCGATCCCTGCACTGGAGAGATCATCCAAATTGGTGACCACTCCCCGGCGATCCCGGTCGCGGAACGCCGCGATCTGCCGCGCCAGTGGACCGTACTGCGCGGCGGCTTCGGTGCCGGCGCCCAGCGGATCGCGGCGAGTCAGATACTCGGCGATCGCGGCTGGACCAGCGGCATTGAAGTCCTGCTTCCCGGAATCTCCGGAACCCAGCGCCGCATTCAGCACTTTCTGGATGGAGGTCTTGCCGGCATCCAGG
>Ga0214473_10010534_pt1 | contig 10874 bp, 8 predicted proteins | sample RVTome_7_FD_203509 | JGI IMG/M metagenome (GOLD analysis project Ga0214473, IMG submission 203509) | Soil microbial communities from uranium-contaminated site in the Upper Colorado River Basin, Wyoming, United States - RVT98D197 | ecosystem: Environmental > Terrestrial > Soil > Contaminated >... | reverse complement strand
GGACATCGAGGCCCTGCCCCTGGACGACGCCAGGTCGTTCCAGCTCCTCTCCGAGGGCCGCACCTTCGGCGTGTTCCAGCTCGAGTCCAGCGGTATGCGCGAGATGCTGCGGGGGCTGAAGCCCGAGCGCCTGGAGGATGTGATCGCCTGCGTGGCCCTCTACCGCCCCGGCCCCATGGACATGATCAAGGACTTCATCGGCCGCAAGCACGGCCGCGTGAAGGTGACCTACGAGCACCCGGTCCTGGAGAAGATCCTGAAGGAGACCTACGGGATCATGGTCTACCAGGAGCAGGTGATGCAGATCGCCTCGGAGCTGGCCGGGTTCTCCATGGGGGAGGCCGACCTGCTGCGGCGGGCCATGGGGAAGAAGGACGCCGCCCTCATGGCCGAGACCAAGCAGAAGTTCGTGGACGCGGCCAAGGGGCGGGGAGTCCACAAGGACAAGGCCGAGAAGATCGCCGACCTGATCGAGCAGTTCGCCGGCTACGGGTTCAACAAGTCTCACAGCGCCGCCTACGCCCTGGTGGCGTATCAGACGGCCTACCTGAAGGCCCACTACCCGGTGGAGTTCATGGCGGCCCTCCTCACCTCCGAGATGGCCGACACCGACAAGATTGTCCGCTACATGGACGAAAGCCGGCAGATGAGCATCGAGGTGCTGCCGCCCGACGTGAACGAGTCCAGCAGCAGCTTCACCGTGCTGGGCGGGAAGATCCGCTTCGGGCTGGTGGCCGTGAAGAACGTGGGGGAGAAGGCCATCCAGTCCATCCTGGACACGCGCAGGGCCAAGGGCCGCTTCACCTCCCTCTACGACTTCTGCGAGCGGGTGGATCTGCAGCTCGCCAACAAGCGCGTGCTGGAGAGCCTCATCAAGTGCGGGGCCTTCGATTCGCTGGGCCTGCGGCGGGCGCAGCTCCTGGCCGTGCTGGACAAGGCCATGGAAGCGGGGCAGGGGGCGCAGCGGGACCGGAAACACGGCCAGGTGTCCCTGCTGGACGTCTTCGCGGCCCCGGGCGGCGGCGCCAAGGCCCCCGTGCCCCCGGCGCCGGACGTGCCCGAGTTCGGCCGGGCCGACCTGCTGCGGGCCGAGAAGGAGACGCTGGGCTTCTACATCACGGGGCACCCCCTGGCCGAGTACGCCGAGGTGCTGCGCCGCCATGCCTCGGCCACCACCGAGGACCTCCACAGCCGGCGCGACAAGGAGACGGTGACGCTGGGGGCCATCGTGAGCGCCGTCAAGGAGATCAGCACCAAGGGCGGCGACCGCATGGCCTTCATCACCCTGGAAGACACGGCGGGCAGCGTGGAGGCCATCGCTTTCCCGGAGCTCTACCGGTCCAACATGCTCAACCTGGTGAAGGATTCGGCGGTGCTGGTGAAGGGCCAGCTCGACGTGGGGGAGGACATCACCAAGATCCTCCTCAACGAGGTGCGGCCGCTGGCCGAGGTGGGGACGGGCGAGGCCTTCGCGGCTCCGGCGGCGAGGGGTGGCGGGAACGGGAACGGGTACGGGAACGGGCACGGCGCGCGCAACGCGCGGCCGGTGGAGATCGTCGTGCCCGAGGCGGCCTGCACGCCGGAGACGCTGCGGGCCCTGCGGGCCGCCGCCATCCAGCACCCCGGGCCCTCGCCGCTGCGCCTGCGGCTGCAGGTGGGGGGCGGCAGCGTGACCGTCGCGGCGTCGCCCAAGTATTCCGTGAGCGACAGCGAGGCGTTCCGCGCGGCGGTGGAGGCCCAGGTCGGGCCGGAGGCGTTCCCGGCGTGAGGGATGCCGTGGGGCATTGTGGGAGCAGACAGTGATCGGCCGGGCACGGGCACGGGCTCGGGCGGGGAAGAGGCCATGAAGGCCGTGGGCCCGTGGAGCGTGCAGGGCGGCCCGCACCCCGCAGGTTGGGTGGTGCCATGACGCAGCGGTACATGCTGGATTTCGAGCGGCCCATCCTGGAGCTGGAGAGCAAGATCCAGGAGCTGAAGACTTTCTCGACCACAGAGAAGGTGGACTTCTCCACCGAGATCCGGCGTCTCGAACGGAAGCTGCAGCGCCTCCAGGCCGATGCCTTCGCCCGGCTCACCCCCTGGCAGCGCTGCCAGATCGCCCGCCACCCCAACCGTCCCTACACCCTGGACTACGTGAAAGTCCTCTTCACCGATTTCGTGGAGCTGCACGGCGACCGTGCTTTCGGGGACGATCGGGCGCTGGTGGCCGGCCTGGCCCGGCTGGAGGGCATGCCCGCCATCGTGGTGGGGCACCAGAAGGGGAGGGACACCAAGGAGAAGATCGCGCGCAACTTCGCCATGGCCAACCCGGAGGGCTACCGCAAGGCCCTGCGGGCGATGCGCCTGGGCGAGAAGTTCCGCCGGCCGATCATCACGTTCATCGACACGCCGGGGGCCTACCCGGGCATCGGCGCCGAGGAGCGGGGCCAGGCCGAGGCCATCGCCCAGAACCTGCGCGCCATGGCCGAGCTGGAGACGCCCATCGTGGTGGTCGTGGCCGGGGAGGGTGGGTCGGGCGGCGCGCTGGCCCTGGGCGTGGGGGACGTGGTGCTGATGCTGGAGCATGCCATCTACTCGGTGATCTCGCCCGAAGGCTGCGCCTCCATCCTCTGGCGCGACCCCTCCTACGCATCCGACGCCGCCGAGAACCTGGGTCTCACCTCGGGCACCCTCAAACGACTCGGCCTCATCGACGAGATCGTCCCCGAACCCCTGGGCGGCGCCCACCGCAACCCCGCCGAGATAGCCACCACCCTCAAGGGCTACCTCCTGAAGTCCCTCCACCGCCTCCAGAGCCTTCCGATCCCCGACCTGCTGGAAGCCCGCTATCAGAAGTTCCGCCGCATGGGCCTCTTCGAGGACCGGTAGCCCGCCCCCGCCGGCCGTCGCCTTTTCTGCCGTTTCCCGTCGACGTCGGGTCGGCACCTCGGTGCCGCCCGGGCAAGCCTCCCGCATTTCATCAACTCGGGATCCACGGGGCCGTGCCCTGTGCGATGGCCGGAATGCTGCGGGCGCTCAATCAAGGACGCGGGCCAGGGACGCCCGAATCCGGGTCAAGACCTCCCCCGGTTGCACAATGATCGGCGGGGCGCTCCTGGGGCGGAAGTGTCGGGTATTGAACGTCGCGAGGAAGTCCGCCCCGCATGCGAGGGCCGCTGCCAAGACGGGGAGGTCCTTGGCGTGGGCCTGCCCCGTGAGCGTTCGGACCGCACTTGCGGACGGCGGGGGGATGACGGTGAGTGCGATACGCACAATGAGGCGGAACGTGGCCACATCGCCGGGAAGCTTGGCCTGCAAGTTCCGCTCGGCTTCTAGGATGGGGTACGAGGACGTCAGGCATTCGATAAGGGTCAGTTCGGACATCTTCAAGAGGACGTGGCTTGCCCCGGTGGTGGAGGCCGAACCCGCGACGAGGACGTCCGCATCGCAGAACACCCGAATGACCCGTGCGGGCGCCGGCCGCGGCCTAGCGTCGCCTTCGCGAGATGCCACGCCGCACCCGACCCGAGGGGTGGGAGCCGAAGAGATCCTCCAGTTCGAGGCCGGCCGCCTTGCGGTGCTGTTCGATTTCGGCCGCAAGCTTTCCGACGACCGAGATCTTGGGCGAGAGGAGGATCGTTCCGCCGAGATCGAGGATCGTGAGCACGTCCCCCTCCCCGAGCCGGTACTTGGCCCGGAGTTTCGCGGGCAGCGTCACCGTTCCCCGCTGCCGGATCTGCACTGTTGACGGACGCATGGCCGAGCCCCCTTTCGTCAGAAATTCAGTTTTCCTGAAAACAATACCACCGGCCCGCTATGCTCGTCAACGGGGAGAACCCTTCGAAAGGCTTCGCCACGTGCGTTGGACCCCGGTTTTCGAGCGGCCGAACAGCCGCCACTGCCCAGGGAGGATCCGCCTATCCGTTGACGGGCCGGAACAGTGTGTGCCAGAATGCTCGTGCCATGACGAAGATCACGGCGCAGGACGTGACGGCGGCGGCGCGCCAGGTCGGGTTCGACCTGGTGGGCGTCGCGGCGTGCGACCGGCTGGAGGCGACGGCCCCGCCGGCCTCGCGGCCGTCGGTCATCTCGGGGCAGATGCGGTCGCTGGTGGTGGTGGCCAAGCGCATCGTCCGGGGGCTCATGGCGGCCCGCCACCTGGGCACCAAGCAGTTCTGGGGCGGGCGCTCCCTCAAGCGCGTGGACGAGATGGCGTGCCGCGTGGCCGACTGGATCGAGCGCCACGGCGCGGCGGCCATGGTGGTCTCGCCCCTGGCCCTGGATTACGCCGCCCGCGGCCCCGAGGACGTGACGCCGGCCGGCCAGGGCTCGCTGCTGCTCCGCCTGGCGGCGGTGGACGCGGGCCTGGGCACGCTGGGCCTGAACACCATGCTGCTCACGCCGGAGTACGGGCCGCGCGTCTATCTGAGCGGCGTGCTCACGGACCTGGCGCTGGAGCCGGGGCGGCCGCTGGGGCGCGAGCTGTGCCTGGGCCTTGCCGAGTGCGGGCGGTGCGCGGCCATCTGCCCGGAGGACGCCATCCCGCGCCGCGCCCCCGTGGCGGCGCCGCTGTCCGCGGCGCGCGGCCTGGACTGCGCGGCCTGCGCGAGGAGCTCGCAGCCGTTCGGGCCCACGGTCTTCACGGACCACCTGGCGCGCATCTTCGGCACGCCGCCCGGGGACGACCTGTGGAAGGCCATCAAGACGCGGCTGACGGGCGAGATGTGGCAGGAGATGCTGATGGTCAAGGAGGGGGCCTTCACCGGCTGCACCGAGTGCGTGCAGGTGTGCCCGGTGGGCGCGGACTACGTCGGATACGCCCAGACGCCGCACCGGGCGCGGGACTTTCCCGACGGCGTGCCCATCAGCACCAAGGATGGCATGGTGGAGGTCGGCCTGGTCGGCCCCCAGGTCCGGAGGACGGGGCGATGACGCTCACCGAGGAACTCACGGCATTCGGGAAGGCGCGCGGGGCGGATGACTTCGGGATCGTATCGGCCGAGGCCTACGAGGCCAAGGTGCCGAACCTGCAGAAGCCGTCCACCACGGCGGCCGGCATGAAGAGCCTCGTCGCCTTCACCAAGCACATGGTGACCGGGGCCTTCGCCACGCGGGACATCCCCATCCAGTCCCTGAACTCCCACTACGCCATCGACGTCTGCGAGCGCCTCTCGCTCGAGATCAGCGAGTGGCTGGAGGACCGCGGCTACCTGGCCGTGCCGGTGCCGCCCGAGGCGGCGGACATGGACCTGCAGCGCGCCCCCGCCGGGCCGCTGGACCTCAAGTGGGTGTGCGAAGAGGCGCACATCGGCCAAGTTGGGCTGGACCTGAACTTCCTCTCGCCCGACTACGGCGCGCGGGTCTACCTGGGCGCCGTGATGACGGATGCCCCGCTGGACCCGACCCCACCGCTGGGCGAGGAGCTCTGCCCCGGCATGAAGTGCGGGCGGTGCGCCGTGATCTGCCCCACCGAGGCGATCCCGCTGACCGCGCCCAAGGGGGCCCACCTGAACGCCTACCGGAGCCTCAACAAGCGCAACTGCGCCTCGGGCGCCGAGCGCCTGGGCATCAAGCCGCTGTATCTCAACTTGGAGCAGATCGTGAAGGCGTCGCCCGCCCCGGATGTGCACGCCGTGGTGGATCACCGCTACTGGAAGGAGTTCTGGCAGTCCGTGAACAACAAGCTGGGGGCCTTCGCCGCCTGCTTCGAGTGCTTCTACGTCTGTCCCGTGGGCGACAAGGACTTCCGCAAGATCATCGCCCTGAAGTACCGCAAGATGGACATCCCGCCGGGCACGATCAAGCGGCACACCACGACCGAGACGATCAGCATGGTCTGGCTCGGCCCGCCCGCCGAGCGGAAGCCCGAATACGAGCGCGATAAGGACTTTGCCGACCTGATCCCCGCCTGACCCTGTCAGGTTCCCTCGCCCCCCGCAGGGGGAGAGGGTGCGGGTGAGGGGGCCTGGGCACCCATGGACAAGGCCGAACTCAAGCGGTTCGCGTACGAGCTGGGGATCGATCTGGTGGGCGTGACGACGCGCGCCGGGCTGGACGAGCGCCTGCCCCCGATGGACCGGCCCTCCCGGCTCACGGAGTACCTGGATACGGTCCTGGTCCTTGCCAAGCGCATCCACGCCGGGTCCGCCGGGGCGCGGGACGGGATCCATAAGCAGTACGCCGGCGCTGTCCTGCACCGCAGCCTCGAAGATGGCTCCGCCGAACTGGCCTACCACCTGGAGGGGCACGGCCACGTGGCCGCCGTCATCCCCTCCCTGTTTCTGGATTTCCGCGACCGGAACCCCGAAGATAACTGCCCCGCGGGCCAGGCGTCCCGCTTCCTGCGGCTGGCCGCTGTCGAAGCGGGCCTGGGCACCCTGGGCCTGAACATGATGCTCCTCACGCCCCAGTTCGGGCCGCGGGTGATCCTCACGGGCATGTTGACGGACCTGCCGCTGGAGCCCGATGCGCCCCTGACGCAGGAGCTGTGCCCCGGTCTCGAAGGCTGCGGGCGGTGCGCCGCCATCTGTCCGGAAGATGCGATCCCGCGCGCCGCGCCCCCCGGCGCGGCGCTGGCCGCGGTCCGCGCGCTGGACGGGAAGGCGTGCGCCCGCAGCTCGCAGCCCGACGGCGTGGGGGCCTACGTGGAGCACATGCGGCGAATCCTGACGGCGGGCGGGCCGGAAGAGCGAGTGGCCTTCGTGAAGAGCCCCCGGACGGCGCGGATCTGGCACAACATGACGGTGATGCGGCACGGCGCCTTCACCGGCTGCATGGCCTGCATGGAGGTGTGCCCGGTGGGGGGTGACTCCGCGCTGGTCCAGCGGTCGCCCCACCGCCAGGCGGACCTGCCCGGCGGCGTCCAGCGCACGCTGGCGGATGGTCGGGTCCTGGTCGCGTGGACCCCACGCCCTCGTGGAGCCGAGGGCGCGGCAGGCCGAGGCGATGGGATGGAGGCCCGCGGGTAGCCATGGACACAGAGCAGGAGAATGCCTGGATCCTCTCCGCCGAGCACGAGCTGGATGCCGCCCAGCTCCTCTTCGAATACGGCGGGTACGTGGAAGTGGTGGCCCACCACGTCCATCAGGGGCTGGAACGGTACCTGAAAGGGTTCCTCTCCTCCCGCGGGAGCGCCATCCCGGCCACCCACGACCTGGGCGGGCTGGTGCGGCGCGCCGCCCAGCTGGAGCCGGACCTCCTCCGGTTCATGGAAGACATCCAGCCCCTCACCGAGTTCTTCGTCGAGACCCTGGACGAGGACTTCGTTCTCCCCCAGCCGAGCCCCGACGAGATCCAGCACGCCCTGGATATCGCCTGGCGCCTCCGGCAGCGCCTCACGACGCTCCTCCTGGCCTCCCGCGCAGACTAGGCGCCCCCGGCGCCCGCCACCGGCATCCATCTCCTCTACTCCTGGGGCGTCTTCGAGAGCTCCGGCGGGCTCCTGACCACCGTCCTGGTCGGGTTCGCGGCCAGGATGGCGTGCCTGGGCGTCATGGGTCACGGCATCGGCCGCTCCCCGGTCCGCACCCTCCACGAGATCCACCTGGGAACCGAGGTGGTGGCCCACGCCGTGCGGGCCAACCGGGCGCTTCTGGACGACCGGGGCATCGCGCTGGCCGCGGAGCCGCCGGCCGGGGGCGTGCCCGTGGTGGCGAACCGGGACAAGATCATCCAGGTGCTGACGAACCTGCTCTCCAATGCCGCCAAGTTCACCCCCCCGAGGGGGGGGCGTCGCGGTCCGGACGCTCGTCGCGGGAGACGAGGCGGTGGTGGAGGACACCGGTTCCGGCAGGTGGGGGACACGCTCACCGGGAAGCCGGGTGGGGCCGGGCTCGGCCTGCCCATCAGCCGCGAGATCGTCCAGCACCACGGCGGCAGGCTCAGCGCCACCAGTGTCCCCGGCCGGGGGAGCTGCTTCCGCATGACCCTGCCCCTGGCGCATGCTCGGGAATGACCAGCGAGCAATGCTTTCCAATGACCAATGGCCGATGGAGTCCGCCCGGTGGGTCGGCGCAGCGCCCACCATGGCCGGGCCCGGCCCGGAGGTTTCCTTTGCCGGCAATTGACCCTCCGCGTTTGCGGTGGGACATTCGATAGGCCCGCTCCCGGCGCGACCGGCTGGTTGACACCTCTCGCGGCCGCGGCCTACACTGCACCCACCGGCGGCCGCGGTCCCTTTCGCCGCCGGGGGGGCCACGGAGACGATGGGAACCCACCCCGAGGGGAATGATCCCGGCCGGGACCTCACGGTTCCGCTGCTGGCGGGCGTGTGGCTCAACGCAGGCCCGGTGCAGACCCCCATCGAGACCCTCCTCCTCGAGATGGTGGCGCCCAGCCAGCCCAATCCCATCCTGCAGCGGTCGGTGATCGAGGACCTCCACTACGCCGTCAAGCGCCTCGAGGTGGTCCTGGAGTACATGGACCTGCGGGAGGTGGGCGCGGACGCCGAGGGGGAGATCCCGCTGGTGCTGGCGGCGCCCCGGTCCGACCGCGATCCCTGGCGGGAGGCGCTCCTGCTTCCCGGCGGCGACTGCCCCATCGGCTTCGTGTTGAACACCCGAGACCGCGGGCGGGTGGCGCTGGTGCACGAGGTCTTCGCCGGCTTCTCCCCGATCCAGAAAGACCTGGTCCGGCGGTCCGCGGGGCTCGCCGCCCGGGGCCAGGGCCACGACGCAATCGTCGCCGGCCTGGCCGGCGGGCCCGAGGGGATCCGCCGCCATGCCGAGCTGATGGCCGATGCCCGCCGGCAGGTCCAGTCCCTCGACCCGTCCGTCCTCTTCAGCCCGGACTACGAGATCCGCGTCCAGCTCGGCAGTCTGGCGCAGACCACGCGGAACCTGCTCCTGGAGGGGCTCCGGGGGGAAAACGTCTTCATCCTCCCCGTCACGCTGTTCGAGGGCAAGGCGAACTACGGCGATATCGAATTCGTCATCTACCTGGATTTCTTCATGCGCCACGGCGTGCGCACGCGGATCGTCGGGACGGCCCACCAGCATCAGACGCTGGGACGGCTCCTGGGGCTCGTCCTCTTCGGTCTCTTCGATCCCGGCGCCCCGGAGCAGCCATCCCTCGAACGACTCCGGGCGGACTTCGGCGTGCCCGATCGGGAGACCTACGAGTTCCTGCGCGCTGCCTATGAGACCTACGGGGTCCGCCGGGGGTCCGATCCGGCGGGGCCCGTCCTGGACGTCGGGGAGTACGTGGATTTCATACGGCTCGGCGGGGAGGAGACGGCGATCCCCATCCGCCGGTCGGGCGCGGAAGGCGAGGCCGCGTTCCTTGGGAAGGTCTGGGTGCGGTCGCGCGGCTGGGACGGCTTCGACGTGCGCATCGAGCAGGCCGACGGGCGCTCCACCGCGCGGCGAATGAAGGTGCGACCCCCGCGCAGCCGGAATGCGACGATCCCTGAGGCGCTGTGCCGGCCGATCCGTTTCGCCACCGATCGGCCGCGATTCGGGGTGACGGTGCTCGGCACCAGCCACGGGTTCGACCCCGTGGGGGACCTGACGAGCTTCGTGGTCTGGATCAACGGCCGCGGGATCCTGGTGGACCCGTCGCCCGAAGCCCTGGTGTACCTGGAGCAGATCGGGGTCGCGCCGGCGGATGTGCCCTTCGTGTTCCTGACGCACATCCATGCCGACCACGACGGCGGGCTGCTGGAAAAGGTCCTCAGTGGCAGCCGGACGACCCTCATCGCGTCGGACGTGGTCTTCCGGGCCTTCGTGGAGAAGGTCCGGTTGGTCACCGGGCACGACTTCGCGCGGGAGGGGCTGGTGAGCCACGTGGCGGCCAATCCGGGGACACCCATCCCCATCGAGGTCGGCGGGGAAACCGCCGTGCTGGAAAGCCGCTGGAACCTCCATCCGATTCCGACCAATGGGTTCAAGATCCACTTCGGCGACCGGACCTTCGGCTACGCCGGTGACACGCAGTACGACCCCGCCCTCATCGACGGATTGCGCGACCGGGGGAAACTGAGCGCCGCCCAGCACGCCAACCTCCTCTCGTTTTTCTGGACGCCGGACGGCGCGCCCGGGGTGGACCTGCTCTTCCACGAGGCCGGCGGCCCGCCGATCCACACCTCCCTGGAACGGCTCCAGGCGCTGCCGGCGGCGGTCACGGCGCGCACGTTCCTCGTGCACGTCGCCGACAAGGACGTCCCGCCCGGCTCCATTCCCGGCAAGCCGCCGTTGTTCTCCACCCATGTGCTCCTCCCGCCCACGGATCCGTCCCGACACCGCATCCTGCTCGAGACGATGCGCCTGGTCAGCTACCTCTACGACATCCCCTCCGACACCCTGGAGGCCCTCCTGCGGGGGGCCACCGTTCGCGATTACGCCCCGGATGAGGTCATCATCCGCAAGGGTTCCGTCCCGAAGCAGGAACCCCTTTACTTCTACGTGCTGGCCGACGGCGAGGTGGCCATCAAGGACGGCCGCCGCCTCATCACGAAGCTCGGGAAGGGAACCACCTACGGCGAGTGGGGGATCAGCCACCAGCGCGGCTTCCGGGTGGCCGACGTGGTGGCGGCACGGCCCTGCCGGTGCATTCAGTTGGGTGAGGCGCAGTACTGGTGGCTGGTCGCAAAGCACCCGGTGATCCAGGACCGCATCGCCAAGATCCGGAGCCTCCTGCCCCGGATCGAGATCGCGCAGGCCCGGATGCGACTCAAGGCGGCGGCGGACCCGCTGACACGCCGAAGCCTCATCGCCGAGATGACCCCGGGCCAACTGGCGGGCTTCGCCATCTTCAGCGAGGTCAGGACCTTCCAGCGCGGGCAGGCGGTCGTCGTGGAGGGGGCGGAGGCCGATGGCTTCTACGTCCTGCTGTCCGGCCATCTGACCGTGCACGCGGACGGCCGGGCGCTGGCCGAGCTGAGCGAGGGAGACGTCTTC